>Ga0209631_10000516_pt1 | contig 52624 bp, 66 predicted proteins | sample COG_08_FD_184752 | JGI IMG/M metagenome (GOLD analysis project Ga0209631, IMG submission 184752) | Pelagic Microbial community sample from North Sea - COGITO 998_met_08 (SPAdes) (version 2) | ecosystem: Environmental > Aquatic > Marine > Neritic zone/Coastal water | place: Helgoland, sampling... | reverse complement strand
ACACAGTAAATGGTCTTAATTGATCTCAAATTATTCCTGTTTTTGATTTTCATGTCCATATCATTACTCAAAAGAAAATATTGGATTACGTTTACTTATCTTCAAGCACACAGCTTGATCTCTTTCGATAATGTTTTCTATCCCCTCTGCGCTTAAAAATTTTGTGTCGACAAGTTCTTTGCTGCATCCTTTACAAAAGAGTGCATGCTCAGAAATTCTCTCAAGTTCCAGTTCACTGGGAGGGAGTGGGCAGAAAATATTTTTAATCCGCCTTCCCTTTCTGTTGTAGATCACATTGTTTTTTATTTTCAGCAAGCACACCTCTAAAAGCGAAATATCCTCAAACTATTTTGCGTAATTTAACTTTGTTTAGCAATCTTTGCATCTACTTTATAGGACCATAAATGCAGCAAAAGAGCTGCGTCGCAAAAATGCACCACAACCAAAATAACACACGTAAGAGAATTGCATCCGCCAAAAGGCGGACAGTCACAGTTTTTTTGCACAAAGAATCGGACGGTCACGATCTATTTGTCGCTGGAGCCTTCGCTGGGACATGAAAAAGCCACCCCGAGGGGTGGCTAAGTCATTGATATTATTGGTAGGCGCTACGGGATTCGAACCCATGACCGTCCGCTTAAAAGGCGGATGCTCTACCAGCTGAGCTAAGCGCCCGATGTGTAATGATGCAATAATATGGTGCTTAAGCGCCAGAGTTATTCATCTAAACTTTACGAGATTCTATATATAACCTATTAAACAAAAATTTCATTCTATGAAATCCTTTAATGATAACTCTCCTCAAAGAAGCCCGGAAAATAAGGATCAGAAGCCACGGGGTCAACACCTTTCGTTCAACACATTACTTTAAAGTCCGAAAAATCTACTCAAACCTGTCATTTCTGTTCCTCAAAGCGCTTAATTAGCTTTTGTTTTACCCTAGAAGATACAAAATGGCTTACGTCACCTCCTAAGCGACCAATTTCCTTAACAAAACGTGATGCGATGAATTGATGCCGATCAGAAGCCATCAGAAACACAGTTTCAATTTCATTATTCAGACGAGTATTCATGCCGGCCATCTGGAATTCGTATTCGAAATCTGACACGGCGCGAAGACCTCTAACAATCACAGAGGCCTCAACATTTTCAGCAAAATCCATTAACAAGGTTTTAAATGGCTGAACCTCAACCGAGGTTTTAATGGCACTATCCAAATTTCTGACTTCTTCTTGAATCATGTCAAGGCGCTCAGATAGTGTAAATAGGGTATCTTTGCCAGTATGTTCAGCAACACAAACGATTAGGGTATCTACAACTTTAGTCGCACGGCTGATAATGTCCATGTGGCCATTGGTCAGCGGATCGAAGGTTCCGGGGTAAATACCGATACGGAGCTCAGACATAATCTGTTCCTTCCCTAGAGCTCACGACACCTCGGTGTCTTTGGAGCTGTCAGAGGCATCCTCTTCGTTATCCTCATCATCATCCTCGCTGAGGCGGCTGACTGAAACAACACGCTCTCCTTCGGCCACTTTAAAAATTGTTACCCCGCGTGATGATCTACCTACCACACTTATGTCGGCAACTGGACACCTTATCAATTGACCACCATCAGAAACCATAACAAGTTGATTTTCTGTTTCTACTGGAAATGAGGCGACGACTGATGTCGACTGGCCTTTTGGACGCTTCAAAGCAATGCTAGTGATACCTTTCCCTCCGCGATTTGAAATTCGGTATTCATAAGCGGAAGTGCGCTTACCCATACCATCGTCAGTGATTGTCAGGACAAATTCTTCAGTGGAAGCCATTTCAGCAAACTTGACTGTCTCTAGACGAGCGGCTCGTGTTTCATCTTCAACTTTATCATTAGGCCTATCACTATAATCCCCGTTGATAAGCCTTTTGCTAGCGCTGGAAGCTTGCAGGTAATCTTCGCGCTCATATACCTCCGCCTTAACATGGCTTAAAACCGACATGGAAATAATCCGATCATCTCCATCCAATCTCATGCCCCGCACGCCTGTGGACGAACGACTTGAGAAAACACGAATAGCGGTGACAGGAAAGCGGATACATTTACCACCGCTTGATGAGAGCAGGATATCGTCAGTTTCAGAACAGGCCTGAGCACTAATCAGTTGATCTCCCTCATCCAGCTTCATGGCAATTTTTCCATTGGCTTTCACATTTGTGAAATCAGATAAAGAATTTCGTCTTGCGCTACCAGATGCTGTGGCAAACATGACCGACAGATCACCCCAAGTTTCCTCATCTTCGGGAAGCGGCATCAAAGTTGTGATGGCTTCACCCTCATCAAGGGGCAGCAAGTTAATCATTGCCTTGCCAAGGGATGTCGGTGATCCCAGCGGAAGCTTATATACCTTCAGTTTATAAACAATGCCCGTAGATGAAAAAAACAGTACTGGAGTGTGTGTGTTGACTACAAACACCTGGGTGACGAAGTCTTCATCTCGGGTACTCATGCCACTTCGCCCTTTGCCACCACGCTTTTGAGCTCGGTAGGTAGAAAGTGGGACACGCTTCATGTAACCAGTGTTTGAGACAGTAACTACCATGTCCTCACGCTGGATTAAATCTTCAATATCGTGTTCAAACTCACTTTCCTGAATATCAGAGCGCCTAGGTGTCGCGAACTGTTCGCGCATTTCAAGCAGTTCCTTGCGAAGTAGTTCCAGAAGCTTTTCACGTGATGCCAACAAGGCCAAATGCCCTTCGATTTCTCTGCCAAGTTCACTCAAGTCATCGCCGATTTTACCTCTTTCAAGTCCAGTCAACCGATGCAAGCGCAACTCAAGTATTGCTTTAGCCTGCTCCTCAGACAGCTTATACTTTCCTTTAATTACAGGTCTACCCGGCTCATCCAGAAGCTTGATCATTGGTTCTACGTCAACTGCAGGCCAATCATGCTCCATAAGTTGTTTGCGCGCAGTGCCAGAATCCTTAGCAGCCCGAATCAATTTAATAATGTCGTCAATATTAGCTACAGCAACTGCCAGACCAACCAAAATATGAGCCTTTTCGCGGGCCTTACCGAGCAAAAAAATGACACGGCGGCGAATAACAACCTCACGGAAATCAACAAATGCCTGAAGAATTTCCTTCAAATTCATTAATTTGGGCATTCCGCTATCAAGGGCGAGCATATTAACGCCAAAACTAGTTTGTAGGGGTGTGAAGCGATAAAGCTGATTGAGAACAACTTCTGGCATGTGATCGCGTTTAATCTCAACGACCACTCGTAGCCCATCCCTGTCAGACTCGTCACGAAGGTCAGATATGCCCTCAATTCTTTTATCACGGACACAATCAGCCATCTGTTCCACCATGCGTGCCTTGTTAACCTGATAAGGAATTTCAGTAATTACAATTGCAAAGCGATCCCTGCGGATTTCGTCAATACTGGCACGCCCACGCATGACGACAGAACCACGTCCAGTGTGAAAAGCAGAATGAATCCCTTGGCGGCCTAAAATTGATGCACCCGTTGGGAAATCTGGTCCTTGTACATAATTTTCGATGATAGAATCAATGGACAAGTCTGGGTCATCAATCAAGGCACAGCATGCATCGATCACCTCACCCAGGTTATGAGGCGGAATATTAGTTGCCATGCCGACAGCAATTCCTCCAGCACCATTAACCAGTAAATTTGGAAACTGGGCGGGCAGAACTGTTGGCTCATTCTCTGATTCATCATAGTTGGGTTGAAAGTCGACAGTGTCTTTGTCTATGTCTTCAATGAGTGCGTGTGCAGAACGAGCCATGCGGGCTTCCGTGTATCGCATAGCGGCGGCACGATCTCCATCCATGGAGCCAAAGTTGCCCTGCGAATTGATCAACGGCATACGCATAGAAAAATCTTGCGCCATTCGAACCATTGCGTCGTAAATAGACTGATCCCCATGGGGATGATATTTACCCATAACGTCGCCAACAATACGGGCTGACTTACGAAATGGCTTATTAAACTCGTAGCCATTCTCTTTCATAGAATAAAGGATGCGCCGATGCACTGGCTTGAGACCATCGCGCACATCGGGCAGGGCTCGTGATACGATTACGCTCATAGCATAATCTAAATATGAACCGCGCATTTCACCCTCAATAGAAACCGGCAATACGTCAGGCTCCTCTGGGGGTTCGTGCGGGGGTGTCTCGCTAGGCTTTGTCACAAATAATTTCGCAATTCTTTGATTGGATCAGCAGAGTAATCAAACCTACTTCATTGAGGCGACTCTATACCAAAAATGTACCATGTTCATGAAATTCATACAACAAATTGAGGAGCTGAAATTGGTTTTAATTGAGCTGTTTTTTTAACGTCAAAAATTCCGCAATTTAGTGTTTTATAAAAATAAGTTACAACCACCATCTTTTTTTACAAGCATTTCATCTGCATGACTAGTGGGTGAATTTAGAGTGAACATTCAAACGAAAAAGGCTAAATGCAAGTTCATTGTTAAATGCATAAACGTAAAGCACAGCTATCGTGTTAAGAACAAAACGGCACAAATACGATAAACATTGATGTTTTTGTTATACAAATAGTGCGCAAACAACGCATAGAAAATATAAAAATGTATGTCAGATGAATATTAGTTAGGGCTAGTATATGTGAATTGAGCCAAAATCTAACCCGTTCGCAAACGACTTTCTCTTAGCTAAAAAAATTCCCAGTGCTGTTTACAATCGTGGGCACGTTCAAAAAAAAGAATTTTAATTGCTTTGATTATTTTTTTATCTTTATAAGTTTTTAACCAAAAACAAAACATGATAGTCCTCTTAATCATAAAAAAATTTAATGCTTTTAGGATAAAGATATATCAACAAAAAAATTTCAAGATATTCAAATTTGAAATATTAAATCAAGCGATTTCACAAGCATAAAAAAAATATTAATACAGACTAATTGTAACATTCATGAGGGTTGCAAAATGATCAGCGCACTAAAAAAAAAGGTACTACCTGCTAATGATTATATCTTACGTGAGGGTGTTGTAGGAGACACTGCATATTTAATACTGGACGGTAAGGTTGAAATCCGTTTGGGTGCATCTAGCGATACTCCAAAATTATTAGCAACATTAGGCGAAGGCGACGTGATTGGTGAAATGTCACTGTTCGACAACAGACCACACATGGCAAGTGCCATAGCAATGCGTGACACAACTGTTGCGGTATTAACAGAAGATGATTTTAGGCAGAGAGTAGATAGTATGGACACCGTGATGCGCGGCATTCTTAGAATTATGATCCAACGATTACGTTTAGTAGGAAATAAAGAAATAATAAAATCGTTAAGGACTGATATTACTGGGTGGGATAGATAGTCATAACTAGACCTAATACATTAGGCCTAATGAAAGAAAACGCGCGATGTCGACTCAAGTGTCTTTATGATGAACAAATTGATTTGAAAACTTTATTGTAGATGAAGACCTTCGGCAACTCCGTAAAAAAAATTCACTGTTTACTAGAATGGGATTTCATCGTCCAGATCTCCATTAGGCGCGTTACCACTACTGATATTTTCGGAACTGTTGGCATTATTATCTAAGCCACCCCCATAGCTGGTACTATCTGAAGTGTAATCACCACCGCCACCGCCTTCGCCGCGACCGTCAAGCATAGTCAACGTGCTGTTAAAGCCTTGAAGGACGACTTCAGTAGTATACTTTTCTATGCCATCGTTGCCAGTCCATTTACGTGTCTGAAGTGTACCTTCTAAATATACTTTAGAGCCTTTTTTCAGAAAACGTTCCGCAATACCAGCCAAGCCATCGGAGAAAATAACAATACGATGCCATTCAGTCTTCTCGCGCCGCTCACCCGAAGTTTTATCTTTCCAAGATTCTGACGTGGCTATGGAAAAATTGACTATCTTCTTCCCATCTTGGGATAAACGCACTTCAGGATCACGTCCTAAATTGCCAATTAAAATGACCTTGTTAATGCTGCCTGCCATAGGAAATTCTCCCAAAACTAAAAAGTGCGACACGAATCTTTAATAGACTTTACCACCCTTGTTTAACTCCCTGCCACATGGCTTTTATCCACAAGCTAGACAAGAAGTCCATGAGTGCAATCATTACTTAATTTTAGAATAAAATAAAGAACATAATACGAACATAAAAATGTATTATAGATTCTCTTGCTTAGCCCCTTTACGTGGCGCAAGAACATCATTAAAGCTGATTTTTTTTTCGCCCACTTGATCAGACTGAATTAGGCAATCATGGATAAAATTTCAGTTCGCGGTGCTCGCGAGCACAATCTGCAGAATGTTGACGTAGATATCCCACGCAATAAGTTGACTGTCATAACTGGCCTGTCTGGATCCGGCAAGTCATCATTGGCTTTCGACACAATTTATGCAGAAGGACAGAGACGTTATGTTGAAAGTCTCTCTGCCTACGCACGTCAGTTCCTAGAATTGATGCAAAAGCCTGACGTGGACCATATAGAGGGACTAAGTCCAGCTATTTCCATTGAACAGAAAACTACTTCCCGCAACCCGCGCTCAACAGTTGGCACTGTGACTGAAATTTATGACTACATGCGTCTTCTATTTGCTCGCACAGGAATACCTCACTCACCAGCCACAGGCAGACCCATTGTTAGCCAAACAGTAAGCCAGATGGTCGACAAGGTCATGGCCATGAAAGAAGGCACACGATTACACTTGCTAGCCCCTATAGCTCGTGGCCGAAAGGGCGAATACAAACGTGAAATGCTTGACCTGGCCAAGCGTGGCTTCCAGAGAGTTAAGGTCGATGGTGAATTTTATGAAGTAGACGAAGTGCCATCCTTAAACAAAAAGGTTAAACACGATGTTGAGGTTGTGGTTGATCGTATTGTGGTACGCCCCGATTTAGAGTCCCGCCTTGCCGACAGTTTTGAAACTGCACTAGGAATTGCGGATGGCCTGGCCTTCGCCGAAAATGCTGAGAGCGGAGAACGCACTACGTTTTCCGCCAAGTTCGCCTGCCCTGTGTCGGGCTTCACAATCGACGAGATTGAGCCGCGTCTATTTTCATTTAACAACCCCTTCGGTGCTTGTCCTGCATGTGACGGGTTGGGTACAGAAATGTATTTCGATCCAGAACTTGTTATCCCCGATGATCGCCTGTCCCTTGCCGAAGGCGCATTAGCTCCATGGGCCAACTCAACTTCGCAATATTATCGCCAAACTCTTGAAAGCCTATCAATTCATTTTGACTTCAAGCTATCGACACCCATCAACAAGTTGAAAAAAAATAACGTCGAATTACTACTTTATGGTAGCGAAAATGAAGAAGTAACCATGAGCTATCATGATGGCCACAAATCCTATGACGTGACCAAAGCCTTTGAGGGAGTCATCCCCAACATGGAACGGCGCTGGCGCGAAACTGATTCGTCATGGGTTCGAGACGAACTTGGCCGATACCAGACCATCACCACTTGTGATACCTGCCAGGGCCATCGCTTGAAGCCTGAGGCTCTGGCCGTTAAAATCGCTAAACTGCAAATTAGTGAAGTCGCAGATATGTCTATAGACGAGGCGGCAAAATGGTTTAAAGGCCTGCACAAAAAGCTGAACAAAAAACAACAGCAAATCGCCGAGCGTATACTTCGTGAAATCAATGAGAGACTCAGCTTTTTGGTCAATGTCGGGCTGGAATACCTGACCATGTCCCGAAATTCTAGCACCCTCTCAGGAGGTGAAAGCCAGCGTATTCGCTTGGCCTCGCAAATTGGCTCTGGCCTCACAGGCGTGCTTTATGTTCTTGATGAACCATCCATTGGCCTGCATCAGCGGGACAACGAACGCCTACTTGAAACCCTCAAACACCTTAGGGACATCGGCAACACGGTAATCGTTGTGGAGCATGATGAGGATGCGATCGTTAGCGCTGATTACCTGATTGATATGGGCCCCGGTGCTGGCATCCACGGCGGCAAGACTATTGCCATGGGCACGCCAGACCAAGTTTTGGCCAACCCGGCCAGTCTCACAGGTCAGTACATAATGGGGCTCAAACAGATCCCTATCCCTGTCAAGCGCCGAACTGCTAAAAAAGACCGTAAGCTCTCCGTCAAGGGGGCAATTGCAAATAATCTGGACAACGTCAACGTCGATTTCCCAATTGGTACCTTTACCTGCGTTACCGGAGTTTCTGGAGGCGGCAAATCAACGCTGGTGATCGAGACCCTTTATAGAGCTCTGGCCCGTCGCCTGCATAAGGCCCGCACTCATGCCGGTGAACATAAAAAAATCGAGGGCATAGAGTTAATTGACAAAATAATTGACATTGACCAGTCGCCCATAGGCCGCACACCACGCTCCAACCCCGCAACCTATACGGGTGCATTCTCACCAATTCGCGACTGGTTTGCTGCTCTGCCAGAAGCCAAAACTCGCGGCTATAAGCCGGGCCGTTTTTCCTTCAACGTAAAAGGAGGGCGATGCGAAGCCTGCCAGGGTGATGGTGTAATCAAAATAGAGATGCATTTTTTACCTGATGTTTACGTCCAGTGTGACGTGTGTCACGGCAAGCGCTATAACCGTGAGACTCTGGAAATCCGTTTTCGCGACAAATCAATCGCCGACGTACTTGACATGACTATTGATGAAGGGGCCAATTTTTTTAAGGCGGTTCCAACCATCCGCGATAAGATGCTAACTCTACAAAAGGTTGGGTTGGGATACATACATCTGGGACAACAAGCGACAACCCTATCAGGAGGCGAGGCCCAGCGTGTTAAACTGTCCAAGGAACTATCAAAAAGGGCCACAGGTAAAACCCTTTATATACTCGACGAACCAACCACCGGTCTTCACTTTGCCGATGTCGAAAAGTTATTGGAAGTCCTGCATACACTTGTTGATACCGGTAATACAGTAATTGTTATCGAACATAATCTTGAGGTCATAAAAACTGCTGACTGGGTCATTGACCTTGGGCCCGGCGGCGGCACCAAAGGTGGTAAAATTGTAGCCACTGGAACACCCGAAACCGTCGCAAAAGTGAAGGAAAGCTACACCGGACAATATTTGATGCCATATTTTAATAAGGCAAGAATAAAAAAGCAGGCCTAAAACCAATGTTCACCAAGTTTAAAATAGTTATGGTCTCCCATGCGTGATTTAATCTCCATAATCGAACTATCAAAAACATATGCTGGTGGCTTTCAGGCGTTGAAGAACATCACCCTGAATATTCGCGATGGTGAAATTCTTGCCCTTTTAGGTCCCAATGGTGCTGGCAAAACGACCCTGATTAGTATCATCTGCGGTATTATTACGCCCAGTGTGGGTAGCGTTTACGTTGATGGATACAACATTATCAAAGACTTTCGTATCACCCGTTCAAAAATTGGCCTTGTGCCCCAGGAGCTAACCACAGATTCTTTTGAAAGCGTATGGAACACCGTTACTTTTAGCCGTGGCCTGTTTGGCAAAGCATCCAACCCCGCTCATATTGAAAAAGTCCTGAAAGAACTTTCCTTATGGGATAAACGAGATAATAAAGTAATGGAGTTATCCGGCGGCATGAAGCGTCGGCTGCTGATTGCCAAGGCATTATCACACGAGCCTAAAATTTTATTTCTTGATGAGCCAACAGCTGGCGTCGATGTCAAACTTCGTCAGGACATGTGGCAGTTAGTCGGTGACCTTCGTAAATCTGGTGTAACAATTATTCTGACCACCCACTACATTGAAGAAGCAGAGGAAATCGCCGATCGGGTAGGTGTCATCAATAAAGGCGAAATCGTTGTTGTTGAGGAAAAAACTGAGCTGATGCGAAAGCTGGGTAAAAAGCAACTGACACTTGAACTTTTTAAAAAGCTTGAGGCAATCCCTAAACATTTATCCCCTTTCAATTTAGAGCTTACTCGTGAAGGTTCTCAACTTATCTACACCTATGATACACAGGCCGAGCGCACAGGCATAACAACTTTACTTGGGAAACTTCATGACGCAAATATTAAATTCAAGGACCTGAGCACGACGCAAAGCTCACTTGAGGATATTTTCGTTGCACTGGTAAAAGACGAATAATGAATTTATATGCAATCAAGGCTATTTATAAGTTTGAGATGTCCCGTACCATGAGGACGCTATTTCAAAGTGTTGTCTCGCCAGTGATATCAACGTCCTTGTACTTCGTTGTTTTCGGATCCGCCATTGGCTCAAGAATCTCAGAAATTGAGGGTATCAGCTATGGATCATTTATCGTACCCGGACTCATTATGCTGTCTTTGATCACTCAAAGCCTCGCTAATGCCTCATTTGGGATTTATTTTCCAAAATTCACCGGCACAATCTATGAGCTTTTATCAGCTCCAGTTTCCTATGTAGAAATTATAATGGGGTATGTGGGGGCATCGGCAACAAAGTCCATATTACTAGGTCTAATTATTTTAACGACAGCGGAGCTTTTCGTGCCAATCAAGATCGCCCATCCCTATTGGATGATGCTATTTTTGGTGCTGACTGCTCTGACATTCAGCCTATTTGGGTTTATAATTGGTATTTGGGCTGATAATTTTGAAAAACTTCAAATCATTCCACTTTTAATAGTTACGCCTTTGGTGTTTTTGGGAGGCAGCTTCTATTCCATTAGCATGCTACCGCCACTGTGGCAGAAGATTAATTTATTCAACCCGGTGCTCTACCTGATTAGCGGATTTCGCTGGAGTTTCTATGAAATATCAGATGTCAGCATCACCTTTAGCCTATCCATGATAATCATTTTCTTAGTTCTCTGCATGGCCACTGTCTGGTGGATTTTTAAAACCGGCTATCAGGTCAAGCAGTAAGTTGGGCCCAACATGATGAATATAACAAATTTACAACCTATTCATGTCATTGGTGGTGGACTTGCTGGAAGCGAAGCTGCTTGGCAGCTAGCCCAAAATGGCATTCCTGTTGTCCTGCACGAAATGCGCCCATATCGTAAAACCAATGCTCATGTCAGTGATAGATTGGCAGAATTAGTTTGCTCCAATTCTTTTCGGTCTGATGATGCTGATTTCAATGCAGTCGGCCTCTTGCATCAGGAAATGCGATGTTTGGGTTCGCTTATAATGCAAGCAGCTGACGCCAACAAAGTCCCTGCTGGTGGTGCACTCGCAGTCGACCGCGAAGCATTTTCTGCAGCTGTACAGTCAACCATTGAATCTGAACCTCTGATAGAAATTCAACGAGAAGAAGTCGACGGACCAATCCCAAAAGAATGGGACAATGTAATCATTGCCAGTGGACCGTTAACTTCGGAGCGACTGGCTAAAACAATAAGTGCAATAACAGGCAGGAATGCTCTCTTCTTCTTTGATGCCATTGCCCCGATCGTTCACAAAGACTCCATTAATTTTGATAAGGCTTGGTTTCAGTCACGCTACGATAAGGGCAATGGGTCAGACTATATCAACTGCCCATTGAACAATGAACAGTATGAAACTTTTATAGACGCATTGCTTGATGGCAAAAAAACTGAATTCAAGGAATGGGAAAATACACCTTACTTCGAGAGCTGCCTGCCAATCGAGGTGATGGCTGAGCGAGGTCGACAGACCCTGGCATTTGGCCCCATGAAACCCGTTGGGCTGACTAACCCCAACAATCCAACAGTCAAGCCCCGTGGTATCATTCAGTTGCGTCAAGATAACGCCCATGGCACTCTATGGAACATGGTCGGCTTTCAAACCAAGCTAACTTACAGCGAACAGGTGCGAGTTTTTAGAACCATTCCCGGACTAGAAAATGCCGAATTTGCACGCCTTGGCGGCCTACATCGCAATACCTTCCTGAACTCGCCCAAACTGCTTGACAAAACATTAGCCCTGAAATCCCAGCCGCGTATACGCTTTGCAGGCCAGATCACTGGCTGTGAGGGATATGTAGAAAGTACCGCCATCGGGTTATTGGCTGGGCGTTTTGTTGCAGCCGAACGTCTTGGCCTCACACCATCCTTGCCTCCAGACACAACGTCAATAGGGGCTTTGTTAAGCCACATCACCGGCGGTGCAGATGAAAAAAACTTCCAGCCTATGAACGTTAATTTTGGTCTGTTCCCATCCATAGAAGTGCCTGAAGCTTTGAACCAAAAAGGCAAACGATTAAAGGGTAAGGATCGCAAACAGGCTATGAGTAACCGCGCCCGGTGTGATTTCAACAGCTGGCTTGATACGCAATCCCTGTCTCCTTGACCCCAACTGGAGGGCAATCTCCCGCTTGCACATTCCCTGAGGCTTCTTGCAAAGCTCCTTTGCCCAATTCGCAAACCAACAACCTGTTTGGATTTTCACCTTCCATGAATAACCCATGCGAACTGGCAGACACGTATCCAAATCGGCCATAGTAAGCTGCCTCCCCAACTAGCAACACCAGCTTGTACCCCATTTCTGCAGCCATCATATGACCCTGGGAAATCAAGCTGCGACCAATGCCGAAGTTTTGCATGTCTGGGGCTACACCAAGCGGTCCCAATAATAGGGCGGATGTCTCTCTAAGACCAAGGGATATTGGCCAGAAACGAATTGTGCCAGCCAGTTTTCCATCACAGTGTGCTGAGAAGGAGAGGCCCTGCACGGGAAGATTTTCATCCCTGTAGGCATAGGAAGCTTTTTGATGACGAGTAGCCCCAAAAACAACATTTAGAAGGGTTTCAATAGCTTCCTTATCTTTTGACCGCTCTTGTAAAATAACAAACATCACTAAAGTCTCCACACAAACAAACGTCACAATATGGATATGGCATCCACGCGCCAACATGTTTCACTGTCGTTGTTTTACCGGAATCAATTAATTGGAATACAAGGGATTCTGGACACGGTCAGCCCGCAACAACACAACAAAGTATGTGTCGTCGTCGTAAATATATTTTTGTCAAATAATCCACTGAATTTAATCCCTAGTTATAACCAGAAAAATATTGCGGACTTAGAACGATGTCAAGGCCTCCCTGCCAATAACTGGATGCTTGGGGTCGTTGTAGCCGGGCGTTGAAGGGTGTCCGGCAGCAACCAATGCATCAATGAATGCCTCGTCTTCAGCTGAAAATTCGTGTTTAAAAGCATTTAAGTATGATTTCCATTGAGCAAGGGTTCTTGGACCAGCGATGACCGAAGTAACGAGACGATTATTGAGGACCCAATTGACAGCAAAATCGACAGGTGTCATGCCTTTCTTTGCAGCATGTATTTTAATTTTTTGTGCTATAATGAGTGACTCCTTGCGCCATTCAGAGTTTAACATACGCTGATCCCCACGCCCGGCACGTGACCTTTTGTCAGGCTTTGCATTAGGATCGTACTTTCCAGTTAATACGCCGCGGGCAAGAGGGCTAAACGGCACCACAGCAATATTAAACGCCTTGCAAGCTGGAAGAATATCCACCTCTGGCATACGGTTCATGGCGTTATAATAGGGTTGGCATACCGTGGGCCTGGGAACAGACAAATTATCACAAAGCCCAGCCATTTGGGCTATCCGCCAACCTTTTAAATTTGATACACCCCAATGACAAATTTTTCCTGCTTTAATCAAATCGGCCATGGCGCGCACAGGTTCCTCTGCAGGCATATCAGGATCATCTGCATGCAAGTAATATAGGTCAATATGGTCCGTTCCAAGACGAACCAAACTATCTTCACAAGCTTTCATAATCCACTTGCGGCTTATTCCACGCTTCAGGATACCCTTTCCCATGGGACTGCCAACTTTTGTTGCAAGCACCCAATCATGCCTGTCCTTGCGAATTGTTTTTCCAGTAATACGCTCAGACTCGCCCATAGAATACATGTCAGCTGTATCAATAAAATTAACTCCAGAATCCCGAGCCGAAGAAACAATTTTTGTTGATACAGCTACACTTGTTTGGTCCCCAAACATCATGGAGCCAAGGCAGATCTTCGAAACATTTAAACCACTACTGCCTAGTCTGGTATATTCCATTGGAATTTCCTATTAATAACAATTAACCAAATTAGGTTTTTACATGATGTATTACATTATAAAGGAAAATAGCTCAGGAATGACTTTAATTCCATGAATCTTTTTTTTTCAGGAATATTGCGATGGGTACAGGTTCCCCTGGCTATAATCGTTCTGTCCCTTGCGCCCAATGGGCAAATAGCGGGGCAGGAATTATCCCCGTTAACAAGAAAACTATTCGAAGCGATAGATACTGGAGATTTGGCTCAAGTTCAAAGCAGTATTGCCGGTGGCGCTAATTACAAGGCGGTAAACGCTTGGGGCATAACCCCTATTGATCTCGCAGTGGATAAAGGCCACATAAAGATCATCCATTACCTATTAAAAGTTTCTGAGACGCACCCCCCAAAGGGGAAATTAAACTCTGTGCCTACACCTACAAAGGCCACTTCTCAAAGCAAATCAACTAAAACCCCAGCTAAGGCAGAATCGGTTCAGCAAGTTACCAATGAACTTAGCGCAGTGGCAGAAGTTTACTCACCTCCGCCAGATTCTGACCCATGGTCTGCCACAGTTGTCACTACTGAAGCACGGTCCAACAAGACAGGGCCCAATCCCAGCAGTATTTTTAAGCAAAGCAAGTCTATCCTGAAGCAAGTTGCTCGTAATTTTCCACAAATTGGTCCAGTAGAACTTGGCACTACCAGTTCGCCAGAAAGGCCCCAAATTGACGGGGAGGAAGATTCTAATGCAATGTCTACTTTCTCATCAAATGAAGATGAAAAGGCTGATAAACAAAAGAAATCCTCAAAAAGATCATGGCAAAAGATTCGTGAAAAAAAGTTAAACGGCGTTATCTTAAAAATTGGCAGAATAACAACATTAAATAAAGCACCGCCACCACAGACTTCTGCCCCTAAGTTTTATCAGTCTTGCATAAACAAAAAACTTGGCTCCTTAATTTTTTGCATAGAAAATCTAAATTGGCCAGAAAGCATCCGTACGTCTTTTCTGACCGATAGTACCCTATCCGAGGATACACAAACCATTGTAAGATACGATCAAGGTGCGGCAACATATTTTCACACCTTATTCCCATCCAAGTCCTATACCTCAATCATTAACTACTTTACTCAGCGTTTTGGGGCGCCAACGCAAAAGCTAGAACGATCAATTGCACCGCTGGCTGAAAAGCGACGCTTAAATCCTACTGCGACATGGCAAAGCATAACACCAGCAACCAATTTACTGACCACCCTGGAAGTTCGCATGTACGATGACAACCGCGGATATTTTCCTGACACTAAACGTGGTGCAGTGTATTTATATCATGAGAAATCACAATCTGTATTTCCACATGTATCTTTGGTTGAATTGCTGCTTCTAAGAGCCCAAGAAAAAAAGCACTAATACTGCTTTCGGATCACTTTCCAGTAAAAACCAAACAACCTACCAACGCCTGATCGCTGTACACGAGCGTCATGGGGATCAAAGCCACAGCGGGCCAGCTTTCGCAAAACATAATCCGCCAAGGTAATGGGCAGCATGACAGGCATTAAGGCATTGGGCACATGCAGGTGGGCACTTCGTGCTTCATGTATGTAACGCTCTGCTGCCTGAGCGACGGCAACAACCCCAGCGTCTTCACGTAGATTCGCCGGCATATAATTGCGCCCCTGTGATGCATGAAATGGGATAGCAAGGAGCAACCCTGAAAGTGCCCAGGCAGTTCCTGCGTTGCGAGCAGCAGAGCGAATATTTAGATTTGGTTTGACGAGCAAAACCTCAGCCATCAACTCATGCAGGGCCCCAGCAGTTCCCCTAGCATAATTTTCAAGTTCAGCAAGCTTAGCTGGAGGAGTTTTAAACAGATCAAAACTACGCACTTCCAAATATTGCTCGAACAAATATTTAGAAAGTTCACATTTTTCGATGGCAAAGGCTAATCCAAGTGCAACTGGATGATCAGGTTTTATTCCTTCGTAGATAGCAATAATGGTATCGCTCCACCATTGCAGACGCATTTCACCAAGCAGGGTCTCACTGACCAGTTCTGGAATGATGGAAATTTCATGATTAAACGCCAGTAAAGCAAGCAAGGCCCCCCGTTTCTCAAGGGGAGCTAACGATAGACACATCATACGTTCACGATCGTGTCGATAAACCACGTCACTGCAAACTGAAAGCCACTGTTCTTCATTCATATGTAATTCGTAATATTAGTTGTTGCTGACTATCCACCCCAAACTCCTTTTTTAAAATACTTTAATAAACTCAAGTTTCTGTAAGAAAAAAACAGTCTTTTTTTTCAGAGAGAAAGTATTATCTTTATACTTAGATGATAATAATTATTAATATCATCTAAGTATAAAGATAATACTAAGCAAACTATTGAACTTAAACCGCATCATCTTGTAAAGTGTAAGTAGAATCAGAGTATTTTAAATAAACAAACTATTTTTATAGAGGGGTAAAATCTTATGTCAGCTATCCTTACTGATCTTAAAAAAACAGTAATTGCTGGTCTCGTTCTAACAATCATCATGGTTTACGCGCTAAGCAGTGCTACTGGTGACATTTTTGTTGTTGATCATGCATACACGACCTTCATAGTCCGTTGGCTTCACGTCCTTGCGGGTGTTATGTGGATCGGCCTACTTTACTATTTTAACTTCGTGCAAATCCCTAACATGCCTAACATTCCTGATGAGCAAAAACCTGCTATTGGTAAAGTCATTGCACCCGCTGCACTCTTCTGGTTTCGCTGGGGCGCCATGGCTACCATTATATCTGGTTTGATTTTGTCGCACTTGAATGGTTATCTGGTGGAAGCCCTGACACTTGGTGTAACAGAAGATTTTGCCAACGCCAAAAACGTTGCTATCGGTATTGGCATGTGGATGGGCATTATTATGTTCATAAACGTTTGGTTTGTTATCTGGCCAAACCAGAAAAAAGCTCTGGGAATCGTTGATGCCTCACCTGAACAAAAGGCCGCATCGGCACGCACAGCAATGCTCTTTTCTCGCACCAACACTTTACTCTCAGTCCCCATGCTCTACGCCATGGTGTCGGCTCAGAACATATACTAAGAGAAATTTATTAATTAAGGAGGAAAGTGGGACCTTCGGGTCCCACTTTTTTTTTAAAAAAAAGAGTTTATAGTTGTAATAATCATGAACGAACTTACAAAAAAATATGATCTGATGGTTCCACGCTACACCAGTTATCCCACAGCACCCCATTTCAATGATAGTGTCAAAAGTGATCATTATCGTCAGTGGTTGGAAGCACTCGACCCAGCCACCCCACTGTCTCTTTATTTTCACATTCCATTTTGTGATGAGATGTGTTCCTTTTGTGGTTGCTACACGAAGATAGTCAAACGCTATGATCCGATTGCTGATTATCTGGAAGTTTTACTAGATGAGATTGACCTAGTCGCAAAAGCCTTGCCCGCACGTTTCAAAGCAAGCAATTTACATTGGGGTGGCGGCAGCCCCACAATGCTTAAAGGGCCTGACTGGAAACGCATTATCGATCGTTTGCGCATTCGATTTAATATCACAGATGATGCGGCTATCGCCGTTGAGTTAGACCCCAGAACCTCCACTAAAGGATATATTAAAGCCTTACGTGCTGCTGGAGTAAATCGTGCAAGTATTGGCGTACAAAGTTTTGATGCGGGTATACAGAGAGCAATTAACCGAATACAACCCTACGAGATGACCGCACAGGTAGTCGGATGGTTACGCAAGTATGGAATCAATCACATCAATTTGGATTTAATGTATGGACTGCCAAATCAGACTACGAAAATGGTTGTGCGCGAGGCAGAACTGGCCATCGGCCTAAAACCTGCACGGGTTGCCCTATTTGGTTATGCCCATGTGCCATGGATGAAATCTCATCAAAAACTTATAGATGAAGACGCTTTGCCAGATGCAGATGAACGCTGGCAACAGTTTGAAGCATCTTCTGCCAAATTTATTGAGGCTGGTTATCAAGCAGTAGGCCTGGATCACTTCTCCCTACCCGATGATGAAATGAGCGATGCACTCAATGAAGGCACTTTGCATCGTAACTTCCAAGGCTATACGTCAGATAATGCGCCATCTATGATTGGGTTTGGCGTATCGGCGATTGGACATATGCATCAAGGATACATTCAAAATATTTCGCCTTTGAGGCAGTATCGCGAGAGCATTGCTGCAGGTAAATTCCCCATTGAGCGTGGTATCGAGCTAAGCCAAGACGACCGTCTTCGCGGCTATGTTATCGAGCGCATTATGTGCGACTTAAGTGTCGATTTGAATGCAGTTTGTAAGAAATTTACTATACCCAAAACGACATTTTATCCCGAAATAGAAAAGCTAAAGCCTTTGTCCGAAGATGGCATTATCAATCTTTTGAACAACACAATCACAGTAACAGAAATAGGAAGACCTTTTGTGCGCCTGGTAGCTGCAGCTTTTGATGCCTACTTGGATAGTGGAAAAGGCCGCCATTCCCGCGCAGTTTAAGATTGCCTAGAGGTAATTTTAACGTAAAGCTTTTCGTAGAAGCCCAACCTCAATAAAATTAAAGTAATTGAATTAAATTCGCTCAAACACACCCACTATTTCCACATGGCCCGCAAAGCGGAACTGGTCCACTGGGGTGACCTTTTTTAGTTGATAGCCACCATCAATCAATATTGAAGAATCTCGTGCAAAAGTCGCCGCATTACAGGAAACTGCGATGACACGACAAACCTTAGAAGAAGCTATTTCTCTCGCTTGCATTTCTGCCCCTGCACGTGGTGGGTCAAAAACGACAGCGTCGAAACTATCTAACTCACTTGCATGCAGAGGATTCCCAGTCAAATCTCGTACTTCTGCTCTTACTGGCTTTTGTCCCTGAACCTTATGAGCTGCAGTTTCCAGAGCCGCAATAGACGTCGCATCACTATCAAAAGATAAAACTGAACTATGGGCTGCCATTCGCAATGAAAACGGTCCAATTCCACAATACAAATCAGCTGTTCGGTTTGCCCCACTTACCCCATCTAAAACTATTTTAGATAGAATTTCCTCACCCGCAGTTGTTGCTTGCAGGAAGCTACGTGGAGGCAACACAACCTTACCTGCCCCGAACGTCAATATTGGTGCCCGCCGTTCCAAGATCATTTCATCATCAACAGAGAGGCGTGCAAGGTCGTGATAACTTGCACAATCAGACAGTCCCACACGGGCACTAAGGTCCAGCTTTCCTGCCCCACTGATAGTACAGTCCAAACCAGTTTCGCTGACAGTCAGTTGAATATTTAAAGCTTGAGCAGTATTTGACAATTGTCCCACGACATCACGAGCAATGTCTGTAGCTTTTACGAGTTCTGGTGCCAAAACGGGACAACTTTTAACATCCACTAATTTATGACTTCGAGCCTGCATAAAGCCAACTCGCACTTTACCATCAACTTTATGGACGTGCAGAGCTACCCGTCTCCTTCCACTGCCATGGCAATCAATCAAGTCCTCTACAGGGACTTCTATTTGTCGGTTTAAAAGCGCACGAACTACAACTTGTCGCTTCCATTTGTAGTAGGCCTCAAAATTTAAATGTTGCGCGGCGCAGCCACCACACGTCCCGTAATAAGTGCATTGTGGCTCAACTCGCTCAGGCGAAGCGTGCAATATCTCTAGGAGTTTGGCCTGAGAGTCTGTTAACAACACCCGAACACTTTCACCAGCTAACGTATATGGAACATAAATCCGCCTGCCACTCGAATTGGCGATGCCATCTCCATGCCAGCCTAGCTCTTCAATCTGAATATTTATCTCTGAATGCTTCCGTGCACTCAATTTCTTTCTATATTTTCTCTTCATAATTTTTATATTTTTAGACGCTTCTTGATTTCAGCAGAAATCTGAGTAGCTGCATTTAATGGCGGATGTTGCCATCGCTCAAAACAAGTGCCACCAATGGCATCCAAATATTTTGCATAACCATCCTGAATAAGCTGTTGATGCAACATCCCGTGCTTGTGAGTGGTCAGTTTCTTTGGCGCATAAATCCAAACAGGGCCGGGTGTTGCCGCAGCTTCTGAGCACATTGAAACAGAATCCCCAGTAACAATCACGCCGTCTGCCATGGCCAGGAATCCCAGGTAGGGATTTTCTCCCTCATCTCCCCATTTAAAGATCTCAGCTGGCGCTTTAATTTCATTGATTAGCGCGTCTACACAGTCATTGGACCGACGTGATGTCGTCACCAAAAGCGAGCCACCCGCATCCATGGCCATTTTCGAAGCTGAAGCGCCTAGCTCACTCGCCATCTGCTGAGTAAAATTGCGACGTTTTGTTGAACCACCAACAATTAGAGCAATACGTGGAGCTGGCAAGTGAATCAAGCGCTCCTGCCATTCCTGACGGGCTGTTGCCAGTCGGCCTTGGGTTATTCTGTGTGGAGCACCTATAATTTGAAAAATATTAGAACCATCCCGAACAGAATCATGGCGGGGTGTGCAAACTAAGTCAAATTCATCAATACCCGTATCTCCTGGATACATGATCTGAACCAAAAAAGTATTTCCCTTGTTCATTTCTTTAATATGACGCGCCACCGGTGAGCATCGCCTACCCGCTGCAATAATGATATCAGGCCAGGGCTCTACTAAATTCACACGGGAACTAGACGTAAGTCCCCCAAAAGACTTACCCATGACAAAATTTGGTAGCGCAGCAGCAGCTGTATATTCAAGATCACGGATTTCATATTTCAAGCCAAGTGCTTCCCCAACACCAAGACATTGGCTCTGGTTCCCAGCCCGATCATCGATCAGATTCCAGATCGAAAGTTTGACTGTTGCGTTCACTTAAACCTGCCTTTTCTTGGGAACCAAGCACAGCATATCTTTTCTCCATAGTGTTGTATTTGTTCTGTGTCACTCCAAACAATCAAAATTGCATTCCTTTTTCTAGATTCAATTACATTGCAGTAGCCTAAGCTATATTTTTATAGTGAAATCGTCGTTCTTGAGGAATTCTTTCGCAACATTCTATTTCATCTTTTCATCCGCATTTTTACCTATAGAAAAGAGCTTTGAGTTTAAATCAATACTAACTCAAAGAATCAACTTTTTATAAAGGCACTTAAAATGTAAACAAACAAGTAGCAAGATTTACTGTCAGACAACGCATCCACCAAAAAAATCTTTGCGTGCCTTGGTACTACTATTGATATAGAATTAGAGTTTCTTGGCAGTGTCAATTGGTATGGAGAAACAGCTAAAAGCAAGCACTAAAAGATCGCATCTGATGCCACATTCTAGTCGATGGCAGCAATCAACATACATATGCAGTAGAACAAAAAATCGCACACAATCATGAAGGTAGCCTCATTCACCATGATGGTTTGGATAACTGTTTCCAGGGATTTAACAGGACTAATTATATCCTCAGGAACAAAATCCATTAGTAAACCTTGAGAAATGTAGACAGATTCTCTAAACAGAAATATTCACACATTTCCATAAATCCGGTGCCAAATGTCAAACGTCTCAAATAGCCAAGAAAATAATATTATAGGTTTGAAAGCAGCCAAGATACTACTTGATATCAAGGCTGTAAATTTTAGGCCCAATGAGCCCTACAAACTGACGTCTGGTTGGGCTAGTCCAGTTTATATTGATTGCCGCAAACTTATTTCCTTCCCAAAGGAACGTAATAAGATGATGCAATTAGCCGTCGCTATGCTTGATGACAAAATTGGAATAAAAAATATAGATGTTATAGCTGGTGGCGAAACTGCTGGAATTCCGTACGCGGCGTGGATATCTCAGTTTACAGAAAAACCTATGCTTTACGTTCGTAAAAAACCCAAGGGATTTGGTCGCAATGCTCAGATTGAGGGTGACCTAACCAAAGAGTCAAAAGTGCTACTGGTAGAAGATCTGGCTACAGATGGCGCATCAAAGGTAACCTTTGTTAACGCCCTACGCACAGCTGGAGCAGATGTCAGCGATGCTTTTGTTGTGTTTTTTTATGGTGTCTTTTCAGGCGCACTTCAATCTCTAGAAAAAGATGGTATCACCCTGCATTATTTGGCCACCTGGCATGATGTGTTACAAGTTGCTGAGGAAGGTGAGTATTTTTCCAATACATCCATTGAGAGTGTTCGATCGTTCCTAAACAACCCAACAGCCTGGTCCAAGGAAAATGGCGGTAAGGCTGAATAGCTCAGTCTTCTCGGCCAAATAATCATATCAAAGAATCTGCTTCCATTAATGAAAAAAAACTCGACTTTTTATCTTCCGTACAGGTCCAAAAGTCAGCTTTACAGAACCAAGGTGCTTCATTCGTTCTAATTTTTCACAGCTATTTATCTAAATTACAGCAATTGGTGTTCAGGATACTATCCATAAGATTAGGATACATATAGCGGCAAGCTTATAGCAAAAGAAATTACAGATGAGTGTGATCTAGTTCGAAAACAATAGCGTACAAATATATATATTTAAGAATCTGAGATAAGACTAAATACTAATTTTAAAAAATTCGAATTTTTAAACTTAGTCAGCTACCTGTTAAAATTTATTGCTATCTTAAAATTTATCCCCCGACACGGCCTAATACCCGTGTCCCCCTAAAGGCCCTTTCCACTCCCCCCGGAAAGGGCCTTTTTTTATTCAAAAAAAATTACAATAAATTGCAAATTTTCAAAGATTCTTGGGCAGTGAGACATTAGGCAGAGCGATGAATCATATGAAAACCAAATTCAGTTTCAACTATATCACTGGTTTCGCCTACGCTAAGGCCAAAGGCAGTATCTTCAAAAATTTTTACCATCTGTCCACGGCCAAAGGTACCTAAGCTTCCACCTTTACTTCCTGACGGACAATCGGAAAATTCACTAGCTAGTTCAGCAAAATCAGTACCATCAGAAATTTTTGTCTTCACATCTTCAATTACGGTCTGAGCTTCTTCTTTAGTTCGAGTTTGAGAAGAGCGTTCAGATTCTTCATGCATAATTAGAATATGGGATGCAGTGACTTGGTCAGACATAAATTCTCTCCATTAAAACTAAATTAATATTAGCATTATTTAAGGCATTAAGCCGAGTTAATAAATAAGAAAGGTTTTGTAGATTAAAATTATCTGCGAATTATGATAAAAAAGGATCTTGGTGCCATGAATACAGTTTTTGGAACTCCCCCGCCTCCTCGCGAGGAGGCTCTTGCCTACAATTTATGGCAGTTAGAGAATGAACGTATTGATCGCCAGGCCCGCAAGGTGTTGCGGGCGCAACGGTTTTTCAGTGCATTACCTGCTAATTGCTGGAGACGTCCATTGATGTGGGCTTTCGCCTTCTCACTCCTATTTATGACTCACGATGCTTTTGCTACCTTGATTGTAGAGCTAATTGTTCAAGCTGGGAATTAATCAGATTTATGATTTAATTCTGTCCTTAAGACAGCTCATAATTTCTGAGGATCCTAGATAAAAAATTGTTTATTAAAAAGGCAAGATAATTCATTATTGAGGAATTAATGGCCTAAATGTATACAGGCATACAAATTTTATAACCTAAACCCTTGCCGGAAAAATTAATAAAATAATCTCCTAGTTTTTGTGACATTTCTAAAATTAAGTTAACGCCATTAATATTCCGCTCGCCGATCTAAGAGGATATCAGCTGCAACAAAAGTAGCTCCAAAAAATTGAAATCCTGCCACCAAGAAAATCAAAGCAACAAACATAATTTCTCATGAGCTTTGCAGGTAGCTTGCAGGGGGAAGTATTGATCAAGTATGATGTGTTTCCCATTATAATGGGGACATGCTTGGGAGCTTATTAATGGATTACGAACGTTTTTTTTTAGAAAATATTGACGACCTGAAATCAGAGGGTCGATATAGGATTTTCGCGGATCTAGAACGCAAAGCAGGTGCTTTTCCGAAAGCGGTAAACCATCGGCCTGATGGTTCCACACACCAGATTACTGTTTGGTGCTCAAATGACTATATGGGCATGGGACAAAATCCTAAGACCTTGGCCGCCATGCATGAGGTCATTGACAAATGTGGCGCTGGTGCTGGTGGAACTAGGAATATTTCAGGAACCAATCATTATCACATCTTACTTGAGCAAGAGCTGGCTGATCTGCACGAGAAAGAAGGAGCGCTCTTATTTGGTTCAGGTTGGATGGCGAACATGACTACATTAAGCACCTTGGGGGCAATGATTCCAAACTGCGTTATTGTTTCAGACGCTCATAACCACAACTCAATGATTGAGGGAATACGACATTCTCGTGCTGAAAAGAAGATTTTTAAGCACAATGATGTAGAGGATTTGGATAAGTTTTTGGGCCAATACGGACCATCTACACCAAAATTAATTGCCTTTGAATCCGTTTATTCAATGGATGGAGATATTGCCCCAATCAGAGAAATTTGCGATGTTGCAGACAAGCATCACGCAATGACCTTCCTTGATGAAGTGCACGCAGTAGGCATGTACGGAAAACGTGGTGGTGGTGTTGCTCAACGTGAAGGACTGATGGATAGGATTACCATTATTCAGGGAACACTCGCCAAAGCTTTTGGTGTTATTGGCGGATATATTTCTGGCTCTGCTGCAATGTGTGATTTCGTCCGCTCCTACGGTTCTGGATTTATTTTTTCATCCTCTATGCCACCGGCAGTCGCCGCCGCTGCGATTGCCTCGATCAAGCATCTTAAGGAACATCAGGAGCTACGTGATCTGCACCAAGAGCGTGCAGCCACACTTAAGCAGCGCTTATACAAGATTGGCCTCCCAGTTATGCCTTCCGTCAGTCACATTGTGCCAATCCTTGTTGGGGACGCTACCCTTTGCAAAAAAGCTAGTGATGACCTGCTTTACAAGCATGATATTTATGTGCAGCCCATCAACTACCCGACTGTCGAGCGAGGCACAGAACGATTACGCTTCACACCGACACCACTGCATACAGATGAGGACATGGATCATCTAGTTAATTCTATCTGCGAAGTGTGGAGCCGATTGGGACTAAAGCAGGCCGCCTGATAGACTCCATTGATGGTCGAACGTAAAGTAAAATTATTCTTGCTGTCGAATGTTTATATAAGCAAATAAGGAAGAGATTCGATGTTTGCTGACAACACACTGACGCCAAAAGAGACTGTTCGCCTCTGTGCATTGGGAACGCTGGCGCTGGGCGCAACCCGATACAGTGTTCTGGCTAATTCTATTCGCCATTTCATTAGCCATATTACCGGTCCTTCCCTAGATGTAATGGGCATTTCAATTGAACTTTTAAAATACGAGGGACTAATTGAAGCATCTGACAAGTCTTCAATTGAAGACGATGCAGAATTAATTATTACTGAGAGTGGACGTATAGAGTTAAAGGCTTTACTTACCGCCAACGTGCGTCCAGCAGCAACAGAAATAAGCAAGTTAGTTGTTGCTTTAAAATTCCGTTTTTTACACCTTCTTGACAGTGCTGAACGATCTATCCAGACAGAGCTATTAATCGAAATGACAGAAAACGAACTTGCTCGCCTTGATGACCTTCACCAGCACCACACAAATGAAGAAGGATATCTGGTTGGTTGGCTAAACCATGATATCAGTCTGCTTGAAGAACGGCTAGGGTGGCTCGAGAATTTTAAGAAGTCCCTATCGTAGTACTTTTAAGTACAATAGACAAGCCGTTCAGCGCATAGTTACCCACCTGGTCCAGCATTATCTAACCTCAGAGCAAGCCTAGGGTTTTCAATTCTACTTGCATGTCTAATGGCAGCTCTTTGTTTGTCTTACCAGAACTTCCAATCTTATCTAAGTCAGGAGGAGTTTCCTTATCTCTAAAATATCGCCATCCTTGAAAAGCCCTGAATTCCCTCAGCTCAGTTTTAATAAGTTTCGTGTCTAGTACAAAAAAACACGAACGGCGGCCCTCAGAATCAACCCCCGTTTCAATGTTAATTATCCGTTGACGAACTCTGACGAATTTCTTAATGACCCAAAAAATTGATCCACCATCAAGTATTTCATTGGATCTAGCGGGAGTATTGCGGGTAGTGTGAATTAAAGCGTTATCGCGCTTCATGCGAGCACTTTGCTTTTGCGCCAAATTAGCAATATCTTCAATGCCAACCGCCAACTTGACTATATGTACTACCATTTTCTTTGCCCAGGGATCGCTAATGCACTCTTAGCATAGCAAATCAGAATATTGAGTAAATATGATGAAGCCGCGTTATGGATCAGAAATTTCTTTTCTAGCAACATCACCAAGGTATCTCTGAGCCATCATAATTATAGAAACGACCTGAATTTTCTAAATTTAAACCCTCGATCACCTTTCGTAATCCATTAACACTTTCAGGTGCATCGATCAATCCGTTAGGGCCACCCATGTCTGTTCTGACCCAACCAGGATGTAGAACTGCGACTGAAATGCCACGCGGTCCCAAATCAACAGACAGGCTTTTCATAACTGCATTGAGGGCCGTCTTAGTGGAACGATAAATATAACTGCCACCTGAACTATTATCATCCACAGAACCCATCTTGGAAGACATAGTTGCAATTTTCTTTAAAGTGCTTGCAGCGATGTGGTCACTGAAGCTTTCACACACCATCAAGGGCGACATGACGTTAATGCGCATAACGTCTTCCCAAGTGTTATACTCGATTTCGCCTAACTTTGATGGGCGTGGACCAAAAATTCCAGCGTTATTAAGCAATAGATCAATAGATTCTTTATGTAGGCTATTCGCCAGCGACAAGATTTGTCCCTGATCTCCAATATCCAGTGCATGGGTTTCCACCTCACCTTTTAGGTTAGCTAATTTCATCGCATTTTCAGGATCACGACAGGTGGCGATAACCCGCCAGCCATCGTCTGCATATTGACGGGCATACTCTAGACCAAGTCCCCGGCTGGCCCCTGTGATCAGTACTGTTGGCATAATTTAAGTTGTCCCTTCATTGGCGCCTTCTATGTCTGTATTGGTCAAGTTCAGTTCTTTAGTAAAGATAAAAACAACATATGATACCAATACAGCCATTGAAACATATTTGAAGATTTAGTAAAGTGTTCCTATTATGTTCTTATTAAGTAAAACAGATAAGCGACAGCACCCACCGCTTTACGCTAGCACAGTAGCCGCTGGATTCCCCTCGCCCGCGGATGATTACATGGAGGGCGCACTAGATCTAAACGAGTTCCTAATCTCTCACCCAGCGGCAACTTTTATGGTACGCGTTGAGGGTGCATCCATGACTGGAGCAGGGATTCTCTCAGGCGATGTACTAATTGTAGATCGCTCCGTGGAAAGTCGCTCGGGACATATCGTCATTGCCATTATCAGCGGCGAATTGACAGTCAAACGTCTTATTAAGGGAGATAATGGCTGGTTTCTTAAGGCCGAACATCCAGACTACCCACCAACTAAAATAGATCCCGATGCAGAATGTAGCATCTGGGGTGTAGTCACCGGTTCAGTACGGCGATTCGTACCTTAAGCCACATGAAACAGACCTTCGCCCTAGTCGACTGCAACAATTTTTTTGTTTCTTGCGAACGGGTATTTAATCCACGCTTAGAAGGTTGCCCTGTCGTTGTGCTGTCCAATAATGATGGCTGCATCATTGCGCGCTCCAACGAGGCCAAGGCTCTTAGCATTCCCATGGGCATGCCTTTGTTTAAGGCACGTGGTCTTATCCGCCACTATGGTATTAAGGTTTATTCATCCAACTATCCACTATACGGTGATATGTCGGCACGGGTGATGAATGCCCTTGGCGCTTTTACTCCCAATATGGAAATTTATTCTATAGACGAAGCGTTTTTAGGATTAGCCGGGTTTGAATATCGCGGGTTGAGCGATTACGGCCACGATATTCGAAAAGCCATTAAAAAGTGGACTGGAATTCCAGTTTCTGTCGGTATCGCTGAAACCAAGACCCTAGCCAAGATCGCTGGTCACATCGCTAAGAAATCAGCTGAGGCAAACGGCTCCTTTACCATAACCGACGAAGCGACTCGACGCGATATATTGTCCCGAATTTTAATCCGTAATATCTGGGGGATAGGCAGCCGCTGGGCACGAATGCTGAATAGCCAAGGAATCAAGACGGCGCTTGATTTCCACGATATCCCCGAACGCTGGGTACGCAAGCACATGGGCGTCACCGGCGCGCGTACGCTTCTTGAATTGAAAGGACAGCCTTGCTTAGATTTGGAGAGCCACCCCCCCGACAAGAAAACCATCCGGGTCTCGCGCTCTTTTGCCAAGCCAGTCACCACCCGCCGAGTATTACGTGAGAGCATTGCCGCCTTTGCAGCACGGGCAGCAGAAAAAATGCGTCAGAACGGTCTGGTTTGCTCCATCGTCAATGTTTTTGCCGTGACTAATCAATTCGACCGTCAATCCTATTATAGGGGTAGCGCATCAAGCCATCCACCCACTCCATCGAATCACACTGCCGACATCACCCGGGCAGCCTTGATAGCTTTTGAAAGTGTCTGGCGGCCTGGGCTTCAGTTCAAAGGTGCTGGGGTAATGATGCTGGGACTAGTACGGGCTGAAAATATTCAAGGCCAGTTATTTTTCCCACCAGATACATTGGCCGATGCACGCAAAGAACGCTTGATGGCAGCCTTCGATAAGATTAATAACAGCGTTGGCAGTAACGCGCTTCGTATGGCTTCGGTCGGTGTTAATGAACGGGCCAAATGTGGGGTCTATACAGTACAGAACCACCACTCACCACGCTACACAACATGCTGGTCAGAACTGCCCATTGTCCGAGCTTAAGTCGGCATCTAGGCAGCTAGTCATATACAAGACTATATATAGCAGACGTCGACAGTTATGGGTAGTGGCAGAGGCGCTTGAGGAAAGTTCTATAGCCTAAGAAAGATAGCATTTCCAAAAGCGTCAAAAAAATAATTAACTCTTGAATTTATATTAGAATATTATAATATAAGTTCAAGAGTTAAATCATAGGAAAGATTATGAATATCAAAGAGATTGACCCAATTAGTCTGAAACGATGGATGATAGAGGGGATAGCTATACTCGTTGATATTCGCGAAACCACCGAACGTGAAGTTGAGAAAATTTCTGGCTCCCACCATCATCCCCTATCAACTTTCAACTCAGCTGATTTACCCACACATGATGGCAAAATTGTCGTCTACCATTGCGTAGCTGGGATGCGCACGGATATGGCAGGGCTAGAGTTAACCAAAGCAAGTTCTGCGGCAAGTGACGTCTATCACTTAAAGGGCGGTATCATGGCTTGGAAGAATGCCGGTAACGGCGTCGAATAATGCTAAAATTAAAACCATTCTTCATTCATTTGTAAACCGCTAAATTTCTAACACTGAGAAATCAAAGAATGATATTGCATTTCATGCAACCTATGTTCGGGAAATCATCCTCCTAACGTCCTTCAAGTTCTGGTGAAATTTGTTATCCATTCAGCCTCAATAGAACCGGGGCCTCAACATGCCTTTAATATGGAGAACTACCGTAAATATTAATTTATAAAGAGTTTTCCAAAAAGATGGTGCGGTCGAGAAGACTCGAACTTCCACGGGCTTTACGCCCACAGCGACCTCAACGCTGCGCGTCTACCAATTCCGCCACGACCGCACAAGGCCCATTAAATTGTAGCATATAAGGGAAATAGCAAATAGTTGAGCTTCAAGCAAGCTTATGCTTCAATATTTCCGCCATATTATTTGATCATGTGTTAAATACTCCTATGGAATGGCTGATCACAAACGATCCTGTACCCTATGATGTGGCCCTATCTTTCATGGAAAAGCGGGTTGCTGAAATTAAAAATGGAACTGCTGAGGAGGTCGTGTGGCTGCTTGAGCACCCGCCCCTCTACACCGCTGGCACCAGCGCTAACACATCGGACCTGTTAGAGCCACAACGCTTTCCAGTCTATAAAGCCGGGCGCGGTGGACAGTACACCTACCACGGGCCCGGGCAACGTGTAGCTTATGCTATGATCGACCTAAAGAAGCGTGGTGGTGATGTGAGGCAATACGTAAGTGATCTTGAAGAATGGATCATCCGCTGCCTTGCTAAACTTCACGTTACCGCAAAGCGGCGTGACGGGCGCATCGGCATCTGGGTGAGCCGAGATGATGGCAGAGAAGATAAGATCGGTGCACTGGGCGTGCGAGTACGCCGTTGGGTCACCTTCCATGGCATATCCATTAACGTGACATCAGACCTAAGCCACTATAGCGGTATCGTGCCGTGTGGCATAAACGAGCACGGCGTCACCTCCCTTGCCGATCTGGGCAACCGCGCTAGCATGGCCGACCTTGATCAACATTTACTCACCAGCTTCGAAGAAGTCTTCGCCATAACCCCTAAATCCGCAAAAGAATTCAATCCATTATGAGTAAAAACGCATTCTGATCATACGCAACCCCACGTCCGGGCCCAATCTGATAATCCAAGTAATTATGCTACCTCTATACACCAAGCCCAGGACCAAACAACCTACACCCGGCCTTAAATAAAAACCCGGGCAGAAATGGCCTCTGGCATCTGTTATTTTTCATGATCAACTGATTAATTATGATCCGAGTAAGGACAAGAATAAAGCTGCAGAAGCAATATCATTCTCTATGTTTTTTTGTCTAGATTTTGCCTCCTCATCCACTCCCCAGCGTTCATTTTGATAAATCTGGTCCAACTGTGAGCAATCAAAGGCGTGAGCAGGATCAATTTTTCCGTCAGCCAAGGCAAGAGCTATTATCAATGATCCACAGGCAGCCGCGAGACTGGCAATACCAGCAAGTTCCATATCATTCATTTTTTGTAGCTTGTGAACCAACGCCTCTATTGCCTTGATCGGCTGCCTCAAAGGAAGGATGCTATGGGTCACCTCTAATTCCACTCCCATGGAGTCTGCAGCCCAATCAAGTAATGGTTGCCAATATTCATTTTGCCGAGTGGCTAGATCTTCTGGTTCTTCACAGCGATAGCAAAGCAAATCTGTTCCAGCAAAATTTAGGACATTTTTAAATATGACCTCGCGATTATTACCAATTCGATCAATAGCCGTATTGACGTAGCCAGTAAGAGGCATGGTAGCGGGAATAACTTTCTTTCCCTGAGCACACCATTCAGCTGCTATAGCTTCTACCAGAGCCTTACTAGCCACGGTTTGTGGTTCACCACCTGGCGTAAGAACTAATTGACCATCAAGCTCAACAGCATACCCACCATCGCGTTGGATAATTTTTACTTCTTTGTAAAATCGCATAAATTTTGATTTTTATGATCTGTCATTTATCTTCTTTTAATAAATTGTCAATAACTTGTGGAATCTCAGAGAAAGTATTCACAACACCCTGTGCTCCAGCAGCAAATAGTTCCTCAACATTGTGATATCCCCAGGTGACACCGACTGCCATTGTACCCGCGTTACATGCCATTTCCATGTCATAGGAAGTATCACCAATCATTACCGTCTTTCTTTTTTCGGCGCCAGTATCCTTCATTGCTTTGTATAGCATGTCTGGGTCAGGTTTGCCGATAGACAGGTCAGCAGTTTGCAATGTGACAAAACTTGTTTGTAAATTATGAATACTCAGCGTTGCCTTCAGTCCTCTTAGGGACTTACCAGTTGCAATACCAAGCAACCACCCAGCTCGATCTAGAACGCTCAACGTTTCTACAACTCCATCGTAAATAGGTTCGTTAATCTCACCTCTATTACTCAGTTCTGTATAGACACTACGAAATTCTTCACGAACTGCCCATACTTGGTCATGTTCCATGTCGGGAAAAAGCATTGTGACAGCATCTTCCACAGGTAGGCCAACCGTTCGTCGTATATCCACGGGTTTTGGTAGATGATGCCCTAGATTTCTGCAGGCAGTTTGCATACTAAATATGATAGAGTGTGCTGAATCAACTAGTGTCCCATCACAATCAAAAACAGCAAGACGCAATGCGGTATCTCTCTCAATCTGCAAGATATAAAAAACTATATATGCTTAAGGAACATATTATATCAATTTGACAAAAAAGAAAAATCATCATCTTCTGGATTATAGAACGCATCCGCTGCCAAACCTTCATCCAAACCAAAAAAATTCCAAGTAGCTGACATATGTGCAGGCATTGGAGCAATAGCTTCAAAAACACCACTGCTTGGATGTGGAATACGAATTGCTCGGGCATGAAGATGCATTTTGCGGCTCAGACCTGGTCCTTGTATAATTGATTCAACCCCTCCGTACTTTCCATCCCCCAGAATAGGAGTTCCAAGTGCTTCCATGTGGACACGAAGCTGATGTGTCCGTCCTGTTTGAGGTTCAAGAGACAGCCATGCGAACTTTCGACTCACACGTTCTACGGTTCGGTAGAATGTTACTGCCCGTTTGCCGTTTTCAGGATCAGGAACCATCCGCTCCCCTTTTTGTCCGGGAATTTTTGACAAGGCTAAGTCTATTCTCCCCGAAGAAGGTTCAGCGGAGCCAACAACGATTGCCCAATACACTTTACGCGCACTTTTAGCTCGAAATGCTGCAGTCAGTTGTGCTGCCGCCTTTGACGAACGACCGAGCAATAAAACTCCAGATGTATCTTTATCAAGTCGATGAACAAGTTTTGGGCGTTCCGACTTATCGAATTTTAAGGTGCCCAGCATTGTATCAACACTATTTTTGATGCCAGTTCCACCCTGCACAGCAAGTCCAGGTGGTTTATCCAAGGCGATAATGTCATCATCAATATGTAGAATGCTCCTGTGCAAAGCAGCTATTGCTGCATCACTCGCCCGATAAGAGTTGCTACTTTTCTGAGGTTTAGCATAGCTTTTAGCATCTCCAATGGGTGGAACGCGGATCGATTGCCCAGACTCCAGCCGAGTGCTAGCCTTAGCGCGCTTGCCCTCAAGCCGCACATGTCCTTTTCGTAACAGTTTTTGTAATTGAATGTGTGAAAAGTTGGGATAGTGACGCTTGAACCAGCGGTCTAACCTTAGACCGACCTCGTCCTCTGATACTTGAACAATGGCAACTCCACTCATACCATCATCTGCCGCAACAAAATCATGCCTGCAAACATCCCAGCGATAGAAAGAACAACCGAAAGAAAAATATATAAACCTGCTAAAGAAGGATCACCCCGTTCAATCAAAAAAATAACATCTTGTGAGAAAGCAGAGAACGTGGTGAAAGACCCAAGAACACCGACCACAAGAAAGCTTCGCATATCCTGTCCCGGCATCCAATGAAGGTCCATGACCTCAATCAACGATCCAAGCGCAAATGAACCCACTACATTAACAGCCAGTGTTGAATAGGGAAATCCTGTGCAAATAAAGTGCCCAACTCCACTCATTAACAAATAGCGCATCATGGCGCCCAATGCACCTCCAATTGCAACAGTAAAAAGGATCTTAATGCTCATTTACGAATTGCTCTCATTGGACTTAGATTTCTTGTCACGTAGCTTGTTCCAGTAGTCTAGACGCTTTTGAATCTCACGCTCAAAACCCCTTTTCTTTGGGTAATAGAACGTTTGGCGAGCCATGCCATCCGGAAAATAGTTTTGTCCTGAGAAGCCATCCTCTACATCATGATCGTAAGCATAGCCTTCTCCATAGCCAAGTTCTTTCATCATCTTTGTTGAAGCATTTAATATATGCTGAGGGGGCGTCAGAGAACCAGTATCGCTGGCCACTTTCCGCGATACTTTTTCAGCCAAATAAGCAGCGTTGGACTTGGGTGCAGTTGCTAAATAGATAATGCATTGTACGAGAGCAAGCTCTCCTTCAGGTGTTCCAAGCCGCTCGTATGCCTGCCACGCATTTGTAGCCTGTACAAGGGCCTGTGGGTCAGCAAGGCCGACATCCTCAACAGAGAAGCGTAACAATCGGCGAGCTACATAATTTGGATCCTCCCCTCCCGCAATCATGCGCGCGAACCAATAAAGAGCCCCATCTGTATCGGAGCCCCGCAACGACTTATGCAAAGCACTTGACAGGTTGTAATGGCTATCTTGAAACTTATTATGTAATGGCATGCGTCTCTGCACCGCATTAGACAGGGCAACTGTATCCATGCTGTCAGCAGTTGGTAAGGCAAGCAGGGTCTCCAACATATTAAAAAGATAACGTCCGTCACCATCAGCCATTGCGCGAAGGGATGCCCTGGCATTCATGTCTAAGGGTAGTATTTTTCCCTCACTGATTTCGGAGCGTCCAATCAATTCTTCTAGGGCAGCGTCGTCGAGACGATTAAGCACAAGAATCTGACAACGCGACAGTAGCGCAGCATTTAACTCAAAAGAGGGGTTTTCAGTTGTCGCCCCAACCAGAATAATAGTGCCGTCTTCAACATAAGGTAAGAAACTATCTTGCTGAGCTCTATTAAATCTGTGCACCTCATCAATAAACAATAGAGTTCCCTGCCCTGCCTGACGACGGCCCCGGGCTGCCTCAAAAATTTTGCGCAGGTCAGCTACACCTGAAAATATGGCCGACAGTGGCTCAAAGTGCAAATCAGTATATTCCGCAAGTAATCTGGCAATGGTCGTCTTACCCGTCCCAGGTGGCCCCCACAGAATGATAGACGTTATAGTTCTTGCGCTTTTCATTCTACCGATTGGCTTACCCACTCCCAACAAATGTTCTTGGCCAACCACCTCATCCAATGTTTTAGGACGCAAGCGATCTGCAAGCGGTCGCGGAGCTTGTGTCTCAAAGAGTGTGTTCACCTGTCGACCACAAACTTTAAAACCTTGCCATCACGTTTGACACTAATTGCCCATCTATCAAAGCGCTGATTGAGATAACTTTCTAGGGCACGGGTATTGTCCATAGCCTTATTATTGATTTTTGTAATTTTATCACCTTGACGAAATCCAAGACGGAAAGCAAATCCTCGTTCCTGAAGGCTAATAATATAGATCCCCTCTTCAAAGGTTTCTATACCAAACTCATCAGCTAACGCCGGTGACATGTTGGCGACAACTAGACCAGACAATGGCTGATTGCCCGTGAGCGTACGAATATCCCTTGGGGGATCTTCCGGCGGCGCCAGCAGTCTTAAATCAAGGACTTTCTCACGACCATTACTCAACACAGTTAATTTAATTTTCTCGCCAACTACGAGTGTTGCTATGCGGTACCTCAGTTCTTTAGGTTCATTAACTACTTTTCCATCTATCCGCAGAATGATGTCACCAACAATAACTCCTGCTAGCGTAGCTGGGCTGTTCGGATAAACTTTCTTCACCATCACACCGACTGGCTTAGACATATTCAACGCTTCCGCAATATCTGATGTCACTGCTTGAGATGACAGTCCAAGCCAAGCACGAACAAGCCTGCCGCCTTTTACTGTACCGGCTACAACAGCCCTCACCATGTTTGATGGAATAGCAAACCCAATACCAAGAGAACCGCCACTTTTGGAAAAAATAGCTGTATTAATACCAACAAGTCTTCCATCCATACCAATCAGAGCTCCACCTGAGTTGCCTGGATTAATAGCTGCATCGGTCTGAATGAAAGAGGCATAGTCAGATACCCCTGCCTGTGTTCTAGCCAGTGCTGATACAATGCCGCTGGTCACTGTTTGGCCGACACCAAAAGGGTTGCCTATAGCAAGAACAATGTCACCAACCTCAAGTTCATCAGAGTCCCGAAGCATTAGAAATGGCAACCTGCCATCTTCATTTTTAACACGTAACAAAGCCAGATCTGTCCGGTCATCCGTACCGACGATTTCAGCTTCAAATTCCCGCCGATCAGTTAATACGACAGTAATTTCGTCCGCCCCTTCAATAACGTGGTGATTTGTAATTATTAGACCCTCTGGATCAACAATAACTCCAGACCCAAGAGAATTCTGAATACGTTTTTGTGCCTGACCCATTCCAGGCACTCTACCAAAAAACTGGCGAAAAAATGGGTCATTAAACAATGGCGACATACGCCTACTTTTTACGACCTTTCGGGTAAATATGTTGACTACTGCAGGAGACGACTTTTTAACAAGCGGAGCATAAGAAAGCTCAACCTGTTGGCGCGAGTAGGGTACAGATTTTTCAGCCAAAACCCAGCTAGAAAGAAAAGAAAGAGAAATAACAGCAATAAAAACCAAAAATGTCTGAGCTTTGTTATTCATTTTATTTTTTAATCACCCGCAACACCATAGTTGTTGTCTGGACAATATTGTTATGAGTTTTGACCAGCACATCAAGATCTTCTTGTGTGAGGTGACCATCGGTCATTTGCTCATGTATCTTTGGGTCGAGGGTTAACGCAATTTGTTCCATTTTGAAATCAACATCCAAATATAGAGCAAATGTGGTGTTGGCTGCCCCCATTCTCTTCCATTCAAGATTCAAGTCCCTAGAAAACAAGTTTAGCATTTCTGGAATAACAGGCCGAACGTGCGTTGGGTCGCCAAGGTAAGTATCGTGACGGGGATGGGGCACAACAATAGTAACTAGAGCCTGATTATTGCAGACGCGGTATAGCTCTTTCATAATGTTTAGAAACACTTTTGGATCGGCCCCCAAGTGTTCAAGAACATGAGACATCATCACTTCATCGGCCGCATTATCGCTGAATGGCCACGGAAACACTTCAAGGTCTACTTGTTGGTCCGGACTTGCTTCTGATTCTCTATCTATATTCAGAAAACCTTCCATGTGATTATGCCCACAGCCCAAATTAAGCTTCATTGATCGCTACCTTGCATATCCAATTCAAAATTAAATTTGTATTTAGTTTATATCATAAGATTAGAACTTCTTTGATTATTAAGGCATTTTTCTCTTCTGGTATATTATCGGATAGATAATACTCACTATTTTAGACATAAATTAAAAGAGGTTTGATTGTTTGACTAGTTTGTTATGTGTTAATATCAAAAAGTTTAATTAAATAGCGAACATTCTCTTATGCGTATTCACCCTGTCATTCTCTCTGGTGGCTCCGGAACAAGACTTTGGCCCCTTTCAAGGGCCGAGCATCCCAAGCAGTTTCTATCTCTGACATCAGAAAACTCGCTTTTACAAGAGACACTTATGCGCTTTAGCAGTGATGATTTTGAACTTCCCCTAGTACTTTGCAATAGTGCTCACCGATTCATTATCACTGAGCAGATCCAAAGTATGAATATCAGCGTCCGAGATATTATTTTGGAACGTTACGGAAGAAATACCGCCCCAGCTGCCGCAATCGCAGCAATGGCACTAAGTGCTGAAGATTCAGATGCTGTGATGCTTCTATTGCCATCCGACCATCGTATTGCAGACCAAAATGCATTTCAGGCCGCCATCGACACCGCTTTACCAGCAGCGGAGAATGGCTATATGGTTACCTTCGGCATCACCCCAACTAGGCCAGAAACAGGCTATGGATATATACTGAATGCAGAAGAACTTAGACTGGCTGTAGGTTGTTTTGCAGTTCAACGTTTCATCGAGAAGCCTAACCTTGAAAGCGCCAAAAAAATGATCAATGCTGAAGGTTACAATTGGAATAGTGGCATTTTTTTGTTCAAGGCAAGCACCTACCTGAAAGAACTTAAACGACTGCAACCTTGCGTCTATGAGGCTTGTAAAAAGTCGTTTTCCAATACGACACGTGATCTTGGCTTCATGCGCCTAGATGAAGATGCTTTTCAAAAATGTCCCAAAATCTCCATCGACTATGCTGTTATGGAACAAACTAAAAAAGCTGCAGTCGTCCCCGTCAATATGGGATGGAGTGATATTGGCTCGTGGTCAGAATTATGGACAATCTCCGACAAGGATCGTGACGGAAACGTTTTAACAGGCGATGTCCTCGCCGAAGATACGACCGGTAGCTACATCAAAACCTATACCAAAATGGTTGCCACTATTGGTCTTCGCGACATGGTCGTTGTAGATACAGGCGATACGGTGCTGATCGCTCCAAAAGATCGCGCTCAGGACATTGGGACAATTGTCCAGCGTCTTGAAACAGAAGGCCGCACTGAGCACCTATTCCCTAGCCGGGTGCACAGACCTTGGGGGTGGTATCAAACGCTTGACAGTGGCGCTTGTTTTCAAGTTAAGCGTATTTGTGTCAATGCGAAGGCACGGCTTTCATTGCAACGCCATCATCACCGGGCTGAACACTGGGTCGTGGTTTCCGGTAAGGCCACTGTTCATTGCGACGGTAAAGACATAACCCTGTGTGCCAACGAGTCAACCTACATACCCGTTGGCGCCGCTCACCGCCTTGAGAATGCCAGTGATGAACCGCTTTACCTGATCGAAGTGCAATCAGGTAACTATCTGGGAGAAGATGATATAGAACGTATTGAAGATGATTTCGCTAGGAGATAAATTAATTGGTTCGTAGTGCTCACAATGGACGCAATTAACCACAAAAAAAGACCATTCAAAAGAATGGCCCTTCAATTGATAAAATCAAGCAATTTTTACTCAGCATCAGCCATATCTCGTGCTGCTTCATCAGCTTCTACACGAGCTATATCTCTTGCTCCTTTAGCTTCTGAATCACGATCAACCAGTTCGATAACTGCCAATGGAGCCATGTCACCGTAGCGATTTCCAGCTTTAAGAACGCGGGTGTAACCACCGTTACGTTGCTTGTAGCGTTCGGCCAATCCCGCAAACAGCTTGCGAACAATCTCATTATCCTTAAGGACGGACAAAGCCTGACGACGAGCGTGCAAGTCCCCACGTTTGCCGAGAGTAATCATCTTATCGGCAATACGGCGTAATTCTTTTGCTTTGGGCAAGGTCGTGGTAATCTGCTCGTGATCAAGTAATGAAACCACCATATTTGAAAACATTGCCTTACGGTGCGAGCTTGTTCGGTTAAGTTTACGTCCACTCATGCCATGTCGCATGTCTTGTCTCCTCGTTAATTACTCAGAATGGATCTTCCAGTTTCCTGGCCAGCTCTTCAATATTTTCAGGAGGCCAGTCAGGAATCTCCATACCAAGGTGAAGACCCATCTGCGAAAGTACTTCCTTGATTTCGTTTAGAGATTTACGACCAAAATTAGGGGTCCTGAGCATATCTGACTCACTCTTTAGAACTAAATCGCCAATATAAATAATATTGTCATTTTTCAAACAGTTAGCTGAGCGAACAGAAAGTTCAAGCTCTTCAACCTTGCGAAGCAGGTTCCTATTAAATGGCAGCTCGTCTTTTTCTTCTTCTTGCTCAAGCTCTTGAGGTTCTTCGAAGTTAACAAACAACTTCAACTGGTCTTGCAAAATACGAGCAGCTAAGGCCACTGCATCATCAGGCGTAACTGCCCCATTGGTTGTAACCTCAATGGACAGCTTGTCGTGGTCGGTAACTTGACCGACGCGACTGTTATCAACCTTATAACTGACTTTGTTCACAGGCGAAAAAACTGAATCGATAGGGATGAGCCCTATAGGAGATTCTTCAGCTCTATGCTGAGCAGCAGATACATACCCCATGCCATACTCAACAGTCATTTCCATTGATAGTTTGGCTCCCTTGTCAAGATGACAAATAATCAAATTTGGGTCCATAACTTCAATATCAGGGCCAGTTTCAATATCTCCTGCCTTGACCACACCTGCACCAGACGCCTTTAACGTAATTTTCTTGGGACCTTCCACATGCATGCGAAGCCCCATAGACTTGATATTAAGAACTATATCTGTAACGTCCTCGCGAACACCTGGGATTGATGAAAACTCATGCAGTACATTTTCGATCTGTACAGAGGTCACAGCGGCCCCCTGCAAAGACGACAACAAAACCCGGCGCAACGCATTGCCCAAGGTAAGGCCAAAACCACGCTCCAGCGGTTCAGCAACTACTGTCGCACGACGTTCCGGATCAGTTCCCGGTACGACGTCAAGTTTCAACGGTTTAATCAGTTCCTGCCAATTCTTTTGAATCACGGATAAAACCTCATGCTTAAAGCATTAATGACTGACTTCTAGAAACAACTAAAAGCCGATTATAAAAATTCCGATTTTACTAAAAATCGGCACTAACCACCTTTAAACTCGGCGGCGTTTACGCGGACGACAACCATTATGCGGTATTGGTGTTACGTCACGAATAGCGGTAATAATAAATCCTACAGACTGCAGTGCTCTTAGTGCAGACTCACGACCTGAACCAGGTCCTTTGACTTCAACATCAAGTGTCTTGACACCATGCTCTTGGGCTTTGCGACCAGCATCTTCACCAGCCATCTGAGCCGCGTAAGGAGTAGATTTTCGCGAGCCTTTAAAACCCTGTGCACCTGCAGAAGACCAAGCAATAGCATTGCCTTGGGCATCTGTGATGGTAATCATAGTGTTATTAAACGTTGCGTTGACATGGGCTACCCCTGACGCAATATTCTTTCGTTCGCGACGACGAGGTCGCTGTGTTGTTGGCTTTGCCATTGTTTATCCTACACTCTTACCTTGCAACTTTTTTCTTACCTGCAATCGTCTTGGCCGGTCCCTTGCGGGTACGCGCATTGGTGTGCGTACGTTGACCACGTACTGGCAAACCACGGCGATGCCTTATTCCACGATAGCAGCCAAGGTCCATAAGACGTTTGATGTTCATAGCTACTTCACGACGAAGATCACCCTCTACTTGATAATCGCTGTCAATTGAATCACGGACACCCGTAAGCTCAACTTCCGTCAAGTCGTTGACTCGTCTTTCGAGCGGGATCCCAACTTTCTCACAGATTTCGGCAGCCTTTGTTCTGCCGATTCCATGGATGTAAGTTAGTGCGATCAATACCCGTTTTCCGGTCGGTATATTTACGCCAGCAATACGCGCCAAATCTGGTACTCCTTACCCATTGGTTCTAAACGATAAAGATTGAATCTCGGAAGTCAAAGAGGCGCGATTATAGGCGCTCTTTTCCCTAAGTCAACACGCTGTCTTTACCCTATTACTCTCTTCAGTTGTTTTGTCACTTCATCAATTGCTTGCATGCCATCAATAGTCCTTAAAATACCTTTATCTCCATAGTAAGAGATTATTGGTTCCGTCTGCTCATGATAGTTGGAAAGCCTTGATCGAACGGTTTCAGTGTTGTCATCTGCGCGGCGAACAAAGTCGGTTCCACCACAATTATCACAAACTTCCTCAACTTTCGGTTTTTTGAACGAGTCATGATAGCCCATGCCACATTCGGAGCACGTGAAGCGACCTGTAATACGTTCAACCATAGACTCGTCGTCAACCCTCATTTCTATCACGTGATCGATTTTTATATCATTTTCAACCAGCATTTTATCCAATGCCTCAGCCTGTGGGATCGTGCGTGGGAAGCCATCAAGAATACAACCAGGTTTATAATCTGATTGCTTCATTCGTGAGAAGATCATGCTTAAAATTAATTCGTCTGATACCAGTCCACCAGTTTCCATAATCTCTTTTGCCTGTTTACCAAGTTCGCTACCAGAGGCCACTTCAGAACGCAACATATCACCAGTAGATAACTGCAAAATACCATAATGGTCTTCTAGCCACTTGGCCTGTGTTCCTTTTCCTGCTCCTGGCGGACCCAGTAGAATCAAATTCATTAACGTCTTCCTTTTAGCTTGGATTTTTTTATCAAGCCCTCGTACTGATGGGCCAAAAGATGCGATTGAACCTGGGAAACTGTGTCCAAAGTAACGGTAACAACAATCAATAGGCTCGTACCCCCAAAATAAAATGGTACCGAAAAACGTGAAATTAAAATTTCTGGTAGCAAGCAAACTGCAGCTAAATAAGCTGCGCCAACCACTGTTAGTCGCGTTAGCACCTTATCCAGGTACTGGGATGTGTTCGCGCCCGGGCGAATGCCTGGAATAAAACCACCGTGCTTTTTAAGATTATCCGCAGTGTCTTCCGGATTAAAGACAACAGCAGTATAGAAGAAAGCAAAGAAAACAATCATAAAAACATAGATGGCAAGATATAGAGGTTGACCACGCCCCAAAAGGGCGGCAACCGTAGATAGCCACTCTGGCCCAGTACCAGCGCTAAATCCAATTATAGTCATAGGCATTAATAAAATTGAACTTGCAAAGATAGGTGGAATAACACCCGCCGTATTCAGCTTCAAAGGCAGGTGTGAGCTTTCCCCACCGCTCATTTTGTTGCCTTGCTGACGCTTTGGGTATTGAATAATAATTCGACGCTGTGCGCGTTCAATAAAGATAATAAAGAAGATCACACCAACGGACATCAGTATCAAAACAACAATTATTAGAGATGACAAAGCACCAGTTCGTCCTAATTCCAAAGTTCCAGCGATGGCACTGGGTAAATTGGCTACAATACCCGCAAAGATGATCAATGAAATCCCATTGCCAATACCGCGTGCAGTGATTTGCTCACCTAGCCACATTAGGAACATAGTACCACCAACAAGAGTGACGACTGCTGTGAATCGAAAAAACACACCAGGATCGATAACCGCAGAACCAGAGCTCGAAGTCATCCCTTCAAGCCCAACAGATATGCCATAGGCCTGCATAGTAGTGATAGCTACCGTTAAATATCGGGTATACTGGTTGATAATTTTACGTCCAGTTTCGCCCTCTTTTTTTAGAGCAGCTATTTTTGGTGATACAGAAGTCATCAACTGCATAATAATGGATGCTGAAATGTATGGCATAATATTCAAGGCAAAAATGGTCATGCGACCAAGCGCACCACCAGAGAACATATCAAACATACCAAGAATGCCACCCGCTTGTTGCGAGAAAATATCCTGCAGAACAACAGGGTCGATCCCTGGTAGAGGAATATAGGTGCCCAACCGATAGATAATTAGTGCACCTAGTGTAAACCAGATACGCTGTTTAAGCTCCTTAGCCTTAGAAAAAGCAGAGAAATTCATGTTAGATGCAAGTTGTTCGGCTGCGGATGCCATGCGTTTAATCCTGCCTTAATTAGCCGTGCCAGGATTGGCATCAGACGTTGTATCAAATTTCGCCTTCTCAGCTTTAATAGGTTTTTTCTCTGCCTTGGAAACCTCAGTTTTAGCCGTAATTATAACTTTTCCACCCACTTTTTCCACAGCCATAATAGCCGTCTCCGACGCTCCAGAAACTTCAATGATCACTTTTGCCTTTATCTCGCCCTTGCTCAGAAGTTTTAGGCCGTCCTTAGACTTGCTAACAATGCCGGCTTGTTGCAGAACTTTATAATTGATGTCTTCTTTACTGTCTATCTTTCCGGTATCTATGGCGACTTGTAACTTGCCTAAATTAATCTCGGAAAAATCCTTGGAGAATGGATTCTTGAAGCCACGTTTTGGCAAACGTCGATAAAGTGGCATCTGGCCACCTTCGAAACCCAACAAGGAAACACCACTGCGTGACTTTTGGCCTTTATGGCCACGGCCTGCTGTCTTTCCCTTGCCTGAACCTATGCCACGTCCAACCCGTTTACGGTTTTTGGAAGCGCCAGCATTATCGCTAATTTCGTTCAGTCTCATTTTATTATCCTTTTTGGCTAACACCACTCTTTACGGAGGCTAAGAGAGGCTCGCCCATGCTTTGAAGCTCTAACTAGCTTCCTCAATTTTGACTAGGTGCTTGACCTTATTGATCATGCCACGAACAGAAGGTGTATCTTCAAGTTCACGGGTCTTGTGCATTTTATTAAGCCCAAGACCTTTGAGAGTTTCCCGTTGATATTTCTGACGGCCTATGGGGCTTCCAGTCTGAGTGACCTTAACAGTGCTATATCTTTTATTAGCCATCTGCCTGTTCCTTAACCGAAGCAGTAATACTTCCGCGACGCGCCACAATATCACTAACCTTCTTTCCACGGCGCGCGGCAACACTTCTTGGTGACGAACTACTAGAAAGTGCGTTAAATGTTGCCTTAATCATGTTATGGGGGTTGGCTGTGCCAATAGACTTGGTGACGACATCCTTGACACCCATTGCCTCAAACACAGTACGCATGGGTCCACCAGCAATAATACCTGTGCCAGCTGGTGCACTTCGCAGAACTACCTTACCCGCGCCAAAATTACCTTCAACATCGTGATGCAAAGTACGACCGTCGCGTAACGGCACGTGTACCATTTCGCGCTTTGCCTGATCTGTCGCCTTACGAATTGCTTCAGGCACCTCACGAGCTTTACCTGTACCAAAACCGACTCGCCCACTACCGTCACCTGCTACGACTAGGGCAGCGAAAGAGAAACGACGGCCACCCTTAACCACTTTGGCAACACGATTTATGTGGACAAGCTTGTCGATTAATTCATCATCGCGTTGCTCTTCTCTGTTTCTGTCACGACCACGTCCGGGGCGACGCTCGTTCCTTTGGGGTGTTGGGGTCTGTGCCATATTAATAGAGCTCCTAGAAAGACAAACCGGCTTCACGAGCCGCTTCAGCCAGGGCTTTTACCCGACCGTGAAATTTATAACCGCCACGGTCAAAGACTACATCTTTGACACCGGCTTTACTTGCACGTTTAGCAACCAACTTGCCAACTTCACCAGCAGCCAAAATATCAGCACCCGTTTTGGCCTTGCTACGGACATCTTTTTCAATTGTGGAAGCTGCTGCCAACGTGACACCATGGGCATCATCAATGATCTGAGCGTAGATATGCTTGCCTGAACGGAAAACAGATAACCTAGGCCGTAGACCACAAGCACGACGTAGCTGCACTCGATTGCGGTCTTTGCGACGTTCAAAAAGTTGTTTTGAATTTGACATAAATTACTTCTTTTTGCCTTCTTTGCGTAAAATGTGTTCATCAACGTATTTAACGCCCTTACCTTTATATGGTTCGGGCGGCCGATAAGAGCGAATTTCAGAGGCCGTCTGGCCCACTTTCTGCTTGTCAGCACCTTCAATAGTTATGTGTGTTTGATCTGGACACTTAATGGTTATACCTTCCGGGATCGTGTGACGAACCTCATGACTAAAACCAAGCTGCATCACCAAATCACTACCCTGAACTTGTGCACGATAGCCAACACCATTGATTTCAAGATTTCGGACGAACCCTTCTGAGACACCAACAACTAGATTAGATATCACACTACGTGCCGTTCCCCACATCTTGCGGGATTGGATAGAATTACCACGGTTTCTTACCGTAATAAGATTTTCTTCCTGAGTAATATCAACATCATCAGAAAAGGTCATTGACAATTCACCAAGCTTGCCTTTGGCAGTAACTTGTTGGCCAACAATAGCTACATTGACACCATCTGGAACTTCAACTGGATTTTTACCAACTCGTGACATTTTTCTGTCCTATTCTAAAAGACTTTACAAAGCACTTCGCCACCAACATTGGCTCCGCGCGCTTCAGCATCAGACATAACTCCGCGCGGTGTCGACAAGATCGAAATACCAAGACCGTTGTATACCCGGGACAAATCCTTAATCTTCGAATACACGCGGCAACCGGGGGTAGATACCCTGCTAATTTCACGGATTACAGGGGTACCCTCATGGTACTTAAGTTCGATGGTCAACTCGGTGATACCGGGACGAACTTCCTCCATAGTGTATCCACGAATAAAACCCTCACGTTTCAAAACTTCAAGTACGTTAGAACGCAGTTTAGACGCTGGCGCCATAACGGTACTTTTTTTAGCCTGCTGGCCATTGCGAATTCGGGTGAGCATATCACCCAAGGGATCAGTCATTGACATGTTTAATTCCTCCTACCAGCTTGACTTTACCATGCCGGGAATTTGACCGGTGGAAGCAAGATCACGGAGCGCGATACGCGACAGTTTAAACTTGCGGTAATTGCCGCGTGGGCGGCCACTTAGTTCACAACGCAGACGCTGCCTAACGGGCGATGCATTACGCGGCAATTGCGCTAGTTTTAGGCGGGCTTCAAAACGCGCCTCCGTAGAAAGTGAGGTATCTTTGGCCTGTGCCTTCAAGGTTGCACGGCGGTGAACAAACTTTGCAGCCAGCCTTTCACGCTTTTTGTTTCTCTCAACAACGCTTTTCCTAGCCATTAGTTTTATCTCCGTTTGCTTCGCCCTTGAACGGCATGTCGAATCCTCTGAGAAGAGACCTCGCTTCGTCGTCACTTTGGGCAGTAGTACAAATTATGATGTCCATTCCGCGAACGCGGTCGACCTTGTCATAATCAACTTCTGGAAAGATGATTTGTTCCTTAACGCCCATGGCATAATTACCATGACCATCAAAGCTTCTAATATTAAGACCGCGAAAATCCCGGATGCGAGGCAAAGCAATATTGACCAAACGATCAAGGAATTCATACATGCGGGCACGCCGTAAAGTAACCTTACAGCCAACGACCATACCGTCACGCAGTTTATAACTCGCAATTGATTTTTTGGCTTTAGTAACAATCGGCTTCTGGCCGGTAATGTTCGCCAAATCTTCAAGTGCACCGTTAATGAGTTTCTTGTCTTGGGACGCCTCACCAACGCCCATATTGATAACGATCTTTTCCAACCTTGGAACCTGCATGCTACTTGTATATTTGAACTCCTCCAGCAAAGCTGGACGAACCATCATTTTATAATGCTCTTGTAAACGTGACATTATCCGTGCACCTGGTTATTTATCGATAACTTCGCCAGACCGCTTCGCGAAGCGGACCTTGCGGCCATCTTTGAGAACTTTGACGCCAATACGCGTCGGTTTATTATCCTTAGGGTCAATCTGTGACAAATTGGAGACTTGGATAGACGCCTCTTTCTCGAGAATCCCCCCAGCTGAAGCTTGCGTTGGACGGGTATGTCGCTTGACCATATTAACACCCTGCACCAAAGCACGGTTATCTTTTGGAATCAAACGAAGGACTTCTCCAGTTTTACCCTTATCCTTTCCTGTGATGACCATCACTTGGTCACCCTTTTTAATTCGCATCTTCTTAACCATTTTTAAAGATTACCTACTCACAAAACTTCAGGGGCCAAAGAAATAATTTTCATATATTTCTTCGCTCGTAATTCACGTGTTACCGGTCCAAAGATACGAGTTCCAATGGGCTCGCCCTGCTTATTAATTAACACAGCCGCGTTTGTGTCAAAGCGAATCGCAGTACCATCATTCCGACGGATCTCCTTAGCAGTCCGGACTACAACAGCCTGTACGACATCACCTTTTTTTACGCGACCACGTGGAATAGCTTCTTTGATAGAGACAATAATGACGTCACCGACATGTGCATACTTCCTTTTGGAGCCACCAAGCACCTTGATACACTGAACTCGCCGTGCACCAGAATTATCGGCAACTTCCAAGTTGGTTTCTACCTGGATCATCTTTTATTCCCTCTATTCGTCAACAAGGATCAGCCTATTCAAGCAGTCCCGGTGACGACTTCCCACTTTTTGCGTTTTGACATCGGGCGGCATTCCTGGATTTTCACCACGTCGCCAACCTTCACCGCGTTGGTTTCATCATGTGCCGCATATTTCTTAGAGCGACGAATGAATTTCTTGTAGAGCGTATGCTTGAACCGACGCTCAACCTGTACGGTCACAGTCTTATCCATTTTATCGCTAACCACGACACCTTGTAATATTCGTTTGGGCATTAGCCGTTACCTCAATTCTTACGTAGCAGCCCTGGACGCAGCAATATCAAGCTCGCCAAGGATAGTTTTAATGCGCGCAATACCTCGTTTTACCTGGCGGCAGCGTGCTGTGTTTTCTAGTTGGCCACTAGCGGCCTGGAAACGAAGGTTGAAAGACTCCTTACGTAGACCAACAAGTTCATCTTTTAACTCATCTCTAGACTTAGTCCGCAAATCAGCGGCCTTCATGCTATTACTCATAAGCTCTAATCCTCTTCGCCAAGACGCGTCACAAAACGCGTTGACAGCGGCAATTTCGCAGCTGCAAGTTCAAACGCTTTTTTGGCAACTTTTAACGGAACTCCATCAAGTTCGAACATTATGCGACCAGGCTTAACTTTTGCTGCCCAGTACTCGACCGATCCTTTGCCTTTTCCCTGACGAACTTCAGGTGGCTTCTTAGAAACTGGAACATCCGGAAAAATACGGATCCAGACACGGCCCGCACGCTTCATGTGGCGTGTCATCGCACGTCGGGCTGCTTCAATTTGGCGCGCGGTTACACGCTCGGGAGAAGTCGCCTTTAGGCCATAGGCACCAAAATTTAGAACGGTACCGCCTTTGGCCTTTCCATGAATTCGGCCCTTGTGGGCCTTTCTATATTTAGTTCGCTTTGGGCTGAGCATCGTTTTTGCTTTCGCTTAATTCTTAACTGTTTCGGCTTAACGGGTCGGCTGTGAATCAATAACTTGTTTTTCCATAGCCATTGGATCATGAGCCAAAATATCACCCTTGTAGATCCATACCTTGACACCGCACGCTCCATATGTGGTTCGGCCGGTAGCAATTCCGTAATCTACATGGGCACGTAACGTATGCAGGGGCACGCGGCCCTCGTGATACCAGACATCACGTGCTATTTCTGCACCACCGAGACGACCAGAACAATAAATACGAATACCTTCAGCACCCAAACGCATTGCGGACTGAACTACTCGCTTCATCGCTCGACGAACAGATACGCGCCGCTCCATCTGCTGAGCAACATTTTCAGCTATCAGTTGGGCGTCAATTTCAGGCTTACGGATTTCAACAATATTCACGTGGACCTCTGATCCTGTCATTTTGGAAAGGTCAAGGCGAAGTTTCTCAATATCAGCGCCCTTCTTGCCAATAATAACACCGGGTCGAGCCGTATGGATTGTAATACGTGCTTTCTTTGCAGGGCGTTCAATAACAACTTTAGATACACCCGCTTGAGATAAACGGCCGAGCAAAAGCTTTCGAATACGTAAGTCCTCATGCAACATGCTGGAATAATTATCGTCAGCGTACCAACGAGAGTCCCAAGTGCGGATAATTCCAAGCCGAAGGCCGATAGGGTTAACTTTCTGACCCATTTAAGCTGTCTCCTCACGTTCGCGCACTATAACGCGCAAATTGCTGAAAGGTTTAAGAATTTTACCGGTACGGCCACGAGCACGGGCCCTCCAGCGCTTCATTACCATAGTGCGGCCAACGTAAGCTTCGGCAACATATAATCTGTCAACATCCAGGTCATGATTATTTTCTGCATTGGCAATTGCAGACTCTAATACCTTCTTTACATCCTGAGCGATACGACGCTTGGAGAAAGTTAATTCCGAAATTGCCTTTTCGCAGTCAAGGCCACGAATTAAGCTAGCAACTAAATTAAGCTTCTGTGCACTTATACGTATGTGCTTAGAAAAAGCCATTGCTTCGTTGTCTGCGTAAGGACGAGTTGCTGATTTTTTACCCATGACTAAACTCTCTTAGCCTTCTTATCGGCAGTATGTCCAAGATAGGTCCGAGTAGGAGAAAATTCCCCCATCTTGTGACCTATCATGTCCTCGGTTATCAAAACAGGGATAAACTTATGGCCGTTATAGACACCAAAAGTCAGTCCAACAAATTGTGGCAAAACTGTTGATCGACGTGACCAGGTCTTAATGACCTCATTACGACCGCCGGCACGAACAGTCTCTGCTTTTTTAAGAAGGTAACCGTCCACAAACGGACCTTTCCAAACCGAACGAGCCACTGCCGCCTCCTACTTCTTGCTATGACGACGTCGCATAATCAAGCGATCCGTCTTCTTGTTACTACGCGTACGTTTACCTTTAGTTGGCTTGCCCCAAGGGGTTACAGGATGGCGACCACCAGAAGTTCTACCTTCACCACCACCATGTGGGTGATCAATTGGATTCATGGCTACACCACGAACCGAAGGACGCTTTCCTAGCCAACGATTGCGGCCTGCTTTTCCTAGTTTAATATTTTGCTGGTCCGGGTTGGACACAGCACCAATTGTTGCCATACATTCACCGCGAACCATACGTAATTCGCCTGAACTGAGGCGAAGCTGAACATAACCCTGATCTTTGCCGATAAGTTGTACATAAGTACCAGCACTTCTTGCCATTTGGGCGCCCTTACCGGGCTTCATCTCAATATTATGAATGATTGTACCAACTGGAATATTCTTCATGGGCATTGCATTCCCCGGCTTGATATCGACCTGTTCACCTGAGATAACCTTATCACCAATTGCAAGACGTTGAGGCGCAATAATGTATTGACGTTCGCCATCTTCATAATTGATTAAAGCGATGAAAGCTGTTCGGTTAGGGTCATACTCCAAGCGCTCAACGGTACCAACCACATCAAATTTACTTCGCCTGAAGTCAATCGTGCGGTAGCGGCGCTTATGGCCACCACCACGACGGCGTGCAGTGATTTGACCAGTATTATTACGTCCCCCCTTCTTGCGAAGACCTTCAGTTAATGATTTTTCAGGCTTGCCTTTCCAGAGACCATCGCGTTTTATTAGAACGAGTCCGCGACGACCAGGTGTCGTTGGTTTAAATTGCTTGAGTGCCATGACTAGACCCTAAACCCCTGTCGAAATATCAATAGATTGACCTTTGGCCAGTGTGATGATGGCTTTCTTGCTATCTATTCTTTTGCCAGGGCGACCACGAAATCTCTTCGTTTTACCCTTAGCTATAAGCGTATTAACTGCCGTCACACTTACCTTAAACAGGTCTTCAACCGCTGTCTTTATTTCAGGCTTACTTGCATCCATTGGAACACGGAAGCTAACCTGGTTAAATTCGGAAAGCAGCGTCGATTTTTCAGTAATTATCGGGGAGCGGATAAGTTCAAATTTACGCTCCGGGCTAGGAGTAACCTTGCCGCTGTATTTGCTCAGACTCATTTCAAGCGCTCCACAAGTTTTTCTACAGCGACCTTGGTTAACACCAAGGTATCGCGGCGCAAAATATCGTATACATTGGCTCCATGGCTCGGCAAAACATCAACTTCCGCAATGTTACGTGCAGCAAGTTGAAAGTTATCATCTAGATCAGTACCGTCAATTACCAAGGCCTGACCCCAACCAAGCTTGATGAGATTCTTTTTAAAATCAGCCGTTTTTGAACTTTTCAACTTAGCATCATTAATAACCACCAACTTACCCTCGGCTTGTTTGGAAGATAAGGCGGATTTGAGGGCCAGCTTACGAACTTTCTTTTGCAGACTAAAACCGTGATCACGAACATGAGGACCAAAAACAACCCCCCCACCTCTTAGTTGCGGAGCACGCTTGGAGCCTTGACGGGCATTACCTGTGCCCTTTTGATTGAAAGGTTTTGCTGTTGTACCCCGAACTTCAGAACGATCCTTAACCTTATGATTGCCAGAGCGGCGTTTAGCGAGCTGCCAATTAACATAACGTGACATTAGATCGGCACGAACGGAAACACCAAACACTGCTTCATCGAGATTGACAGTACCCACCTTTTTATTTTCAATACTGATGACGTCGTGCTTCATATCTTATTCTTCCTTCGCCTCAGCGTTTTCAGCAAGAGTTTCTGTAGCAACGACTTCATCAGAAATATTTTCTTTAGTGGGATTTTCGCTACCGACAAAAGCAGCCGGGAAAGGCAATTCCATGTCATTTTTACGTTTTACAGAATCAAAGACGCGTACGTAACCACCTTTTGATCCAGGAACTGAACCCTTAATCAGGATCAAGCCACGCGCGCTGTCTGTTGAGATCACTTCAAGGTTCTGTGTGGTAACTTTTTTTGCACCCATGTGACCTGCCATTTTCTTACCTTTGAACACACGTCCAGGGTCTTGACATTGACCCGTTGAACCATGAGAGCGGTGAGAAATGGAAACACCATGAGAAGCACGAAGACCACCAAAACCGTGACGCTTCATTGCACCGGCAAAACCTTTACCAATCGAAGTTCCTGTTACATCAACGTACTGTCCGGCAACAAAGTGATCTACAGAAATTTCTGCCCCAACTTCTAGTAGTGCATCCGAACCAACCCTAAATTCAGCAAGTTTACCTTTAGGCTCAACCTTGGCCCTAGCAAAATGCCCACGCATAGCCTTGGAAACCCTCTTAACCTTGGCACTACCAATACCGATCTGTAGCGCAGTGTAGCCTTCTCTTTCGTATGTAGATTGAGCCACTACTTGACAATTCTCGACCTTCAACACAGTAACAGGAATGTGACGCCCATCATCTGAAAAAATACGCGACATACCTAATTTTTGTGCTAACAAACCTGTACGCATAGCCTTAAGTTCCTAACCTTTGAGCTAAAGTTTTATTTCAACGTCGACACCAGCAGCCAAGTCGAGCTTCATGAGCGCGTCAACGGTTTGCGGTGTTGGATCAACAATATCAAGCACCCGCTTATGGGTACGAATTTCAAACTGCTCACGCGACTTTTTATCTATAAAAGGCGAGCGCAGAACCGTGAATTTTTCAATGCGAGTGGGAAGTGGTATTGGCCCACGAACATCTGCACCGGTCCGCTTCGCAGTGTTAATAATTTCACCTGCAGACTGATCAAGCACACGATGATCAAATGCCTTCAAACGAATACGGATATTTTGGTGTTCCATAACTTTAGACCTAATCTACAAAAAACCTCAAAACGAGACTTTTATATCCATCTTATTTACTCAACAATCGAGGAGACAACTCCAGCACCCACGGTGCGGCCACCCTCACGAATAGCAAATCGCAGGCCCTCATCCATAGCAATCGGAGACATCAACTCAACTTCCATTGTAATATTATCACCCGGCATCACCATT
>Ga0209631_10000510_pt1 | contig 52810 bp, 55 predicted proteins | sample COG_08_FD_184752 | JGI IMG/M metagenome (GOLD analysis project Ga0209631, IMG submission 184752) | Pelagic Microbial community sample from North Sea - COGITO 998_met_08 (SPAdes) (version 2) | ecosystem: Environmental > Aquatic > Marine > Neritic zone/Coastal water | place: Helgoland, sampling... | reverse complement strand
AAAAGAAGAACCTAAAGCAGAAGCTAAAAAAGAAGAACCTAAAGCAGAAGCTAAAAAAGAAGAACCTAAAGCAGAAGCTAAAAAAGAAGAACCTAAAGCTTAGTTTAAAGATTGGTAATTATGCTTGAAGTAAAAATTTTTACTTTATATCCAGATTTATTTCCTGGTCCGCTCGGTAATGGCATTTATAAAAAAGCCCAGGAAAATAAAATTTGGAATTTAAAAGTAATAAATATTAGAGACTACACAACTGATAAGCACAGTTCAGTAGATGACACCCCTTTTGGCGGGGGCAGTGGTATGTTATTAAGGCCGGATATAGTTGCCTCTGCATTAGATGCTAATATACAAGAAAGTGAAACAACTATATATCTATCACCTAAAGGTAAAAAATTTGATCAAGAAAAAGCTAAAGATTTAAGTAAAAAAAAAAAAATAAATTTTATTTGCGGTCATTTTGAGGGAATTGATCAAAGAATTTTAGAAACCAGAAATATCCAAGAATATAGTATTGGTGATTTTATATTATCTGGAGGTGAAACTGCCTCATTTGCTTTTGTGGATGCAATACTAAGATTGTTACCTGGTGTTTTAGGAAACGATAATTCAATCAAGGATGAAAGTTTTGAAAATTATTTATTAGAATACCCTCAGTATACAAAGCCTCAAATTTGGGAAGGAAAAAAGCCTCCTGAAGTGCTTTTATCAGGAGATCACGCTAAAATTAAGGGCTGGCGTTTGTCTCAATCTGAGGCTATAACACGTCGCCAGAGACCTGATCTTTGGAAAAAATATTTAAATAAAAAAAATGAAAAACATTGAAGATATAAATAGAGAAGCAGTCAAAAAAATAATTGCAAATAAAAAGATTGCAGATTTTTCTCCAGGTGACACAGTTAAAGTTGGGGTAAAGATTGTAGAGGGAAAAAGAGAAAGAATTCAGTACTTTGAAGGAGTTTGCATAGCAAAAAAAAATAGAAACTTAAACTCATCTTTTACTGTAAGAAAAATTTCATTTGGAGAAGGAGTTGAAAGAACCTTTGCATTATATAGTCCTAATGTAGACTCAATCAAAGTAATTCGATCAGGGAAAGTTAGAAGAGCTAAACTTTATTACCTTAGAGATAGAAAAGGAAAATCTGCAAGAATTGCAGAAAAAATTAAGAAAAAAATCGGTGTTGATGTTTCAGTTAAAGTTGAGGAAAAAGTGGTATTACCTAATACAGACACTAAAACAGAAAAAACAAAAGATGCTGAAGTTGAAATAAAAACCGAACAGCAAACTAGCGATAAAAAATAAGATTTTTTATATGGCTAAAACTCTATACGATAAGATTTGGGATGATCACCTTGTACATCAGCAGCCTGATGGAACTACACTTTTATATGTAGATAGACACCTAGTTCATGAAGTTACAAGCCCACAAGCTTTTGAAGGTTTGAGAATGCAAAATAGAAAAGTTAGAAGACCAGAATTAACTTTAGCAGTGCCAGATCATAATGTGCCTACCACAGATAGATCAAAAGGAATTGCAGATAAAGAGTCTAAAATTCAAGTTGATACACTAAGAAAAAATTGTAAGGAATTTGGTGTGCAATTATTCGACGTAAATGACAAGAGACAAGGAATAGTACATATTATTGGACCTGAGCAAGGTTTTACGCAACCAGGTACAGTAATAGTTTGCGGGGACAGTCATACAGCAACACACGGAGCCTTTGGTTCTTTAGCATTTGGGATAGGCACCTCAGAAGTAGAGCATGTATTAGCAACGCAAACATTAATTCAAAAAAAGTCAAAAAATTATAAAATAAATGTAAATGGAAAATTGCCTGCAGGTGTCACTTCTAAAGATGTTATATTAAAAATAATCGGCACGATTGGAACAGCTGGAGGGACAGGTTATGTTATAGAGTTTGCAGGAGAAGTTATTCGAAGCTTAAGTGTTGAGCAAAGAATGACCATTTGCAATATGACAATAGAAGGAGGCGCAAGAGCAGGATTAATAGCACCTGATGAAAAAACTTTTGAATACTTTAAGAACAGGCCTATGTCGCCAAAAGGAGATAATTGGAATAAAGCTTTAGCATATTGGAAAACTTTATACTCTGATAGGGATAGCATTTTTGATAAAGAAATTAATATCGAAGGTAAAGATATTGAACCACTTGTTACTTGGGGCACTTCACCACAGGATGTTTCTCCAATTACTGGTTTAGTTCCAGATCCAGAAAAAGAAAGTAATGAAGAAAGAAAATCTGCTATGTACAGATCCCTAGAATATATGGGTCTTAAACCGAATATGAAAATATCTGATATTAAAGTTGATACTATATTTATTGGCAGCTGTACAAATGGAAGAATTGAAGATCTAAGATTAGCTGCAAAACTTTTGGAAGGTAAAAAAATTGCTAAAGATGTAACAGCAATGGTAGTACCGGGCTCTGGATTAGTAAAAAAACAGGCAGAAGATGAAGGTTTAGACAAAATTTTTATAGATGCAGGCTTTCAGTGGCGTGAACCAGGCTGCTCAATGTGCTTAGCTATGAATGATGATAAATTATCATCAAAAGAAAGATGCGCTTCAACATCAAATAGAAATTTTGAAGGAAGACAAGGCAGAGGAGGAAGAACTCATTTAGTCAGTCCCGGTATGGCAGTTGCAGCAGCTATTCAAGGTCGTTTAGCAGATGTAAGAGAAATAAATTAAATGGAAAAGTTTAAAAATTTAAAAAGTATACCAGCATATCTATCATTAATGAATATAGACACAGATATGATTATTCCTAAACAATTTCTTAAAACTATTAAAAGAACTGGATTAGGTAAAAGCTTATTTTATGAAATGCGATATGATGAAAGTGGAAAGCTTATAGAAGATTTTATATTAAATAATAAACCTTACTCTAATTCTAAAATTCTTATAGCTGGTAAAAACTTTGGGTGTGGATCTTCAAGAGAACATGCTCCTTGGGCATTACTAGATTTTGGAATTAAGTGTGTTATTAGCACAAGTTATGCAGATATATTTTACAATAATTGTTTTAATAATGGAATTTTACCAATTAAGGTAAGTGAAAATATCATTCAAGAATTATCTGAATATTCTAAAAGAAAAGAAGAAATTGAAATAAATTTAGAAAATCAAGAAATCTTATATGGAAATAAATCTATTATATTTGATTTAGATCTAGCAAAGAAAACACGTTTGTTAGAAGGTTTAGATGACATAGGGATGTCATTAGAAAAAACGCCTGTGATAGATCAATATGAAAAAAAAATAAAATTTAGTAAACCTTGGATCACCAGAAATGATTAAAGTTAAAGATAGAAAAATTTTATTATTACCTGGTGATGGGATTGGACCTGAAGTTATAAGAGAAGTAAGAAAAATAATTGAATGGTTCAATAAAAATAAATCTTTAGATTTTAAAATTGAAGAAGGTTTAGTTGGGGGTGCTTCATATGAAAAACACAAAAATCCTATTACAGATGAAGTTTTTTATAAGGCACTTGAAAGTGAGGCTGTAATTCTAGGTGCAGTCGGCGGCCCTAAATATGATAATTTAGAATTTTCTAAAAGACCGGAAAGAGCTCTTTTAAAATTAAGAAAGGAATTAAAATTATTTGCAAATCTGAGACCTGCTATTTGCTTTAAACAACTTGTTGATGCATCATCATTAAAACCCGAGATAATTTCTGGTTTAGACATTATGATTGTGCGCGAGTTAACAGGAGGAATATATTTTGGTGAACCAAGAGGAATTGAACCAATAGAAAATAACGAAAGAAAAGGTATTAATACCCACACATATACTACCAGTGAAATACAACGGGTAGCAAGAGTAGCTTTTGATTTAGCAAAAAAAAGAAAAAATAAAGTAACATCATGTGAAAAATCAAATGTCATGGAAGCAGGAGTTTTATGGAGAGAAGAAGTTCAGGCTCTTAAAGATAAAGAGTATAAAAATTTAGAACTAAGCCATATGCTTGCCGATAATTGTGCTATGCAACTTTTAAAAGACCCAAAACAATTTGATGTTATTGTAACTGATAATTTATTTGGAGACATACTATCAGATGAAGCCGCAATGTTAACAGGATCCTTGGGTTTACTACCTTCCGCTTCTTTAGGTGTTAAGGATAAAAATGGTAAAATACGATCTATGTACGAACCAGTGCATGGCTCTGCTCCTGATATAGCAGGAAAAAATATAGCAAACCCTATAGCGACGGTACTTAGCTTATCGATGGCCTTAAAATATTCTCTTGATTTGGATAAAGAAGCTGAACAATTAGATCAAGCGGTTCAAAGCGTTCTTGATGATAGCATAAGAACAAAAGATATCATGTCTAAAAACATGAAAGAAGTTTCAACTTCAGATATGGGTGATGCAATTATAGCAAAATTGAAATAAAGTAGCTTTAATATGAATTTTGCAATAATTGGTGCGTCAGGAAATGTAGGAAGAAAAACAATTGAAATTCTAGAAAAATCTAAAATATCTTTCAAAGAGTTGTATTTAGTTGCTTCAAAAAAAAGTGCAGGAAAAAAAGTCAAATTTAGAGAAAAAGAAATTGAAATAGAAAGTTTAGAAAATTATAATTTTTCTAAAGCACAAATTACTATTTTTGCAGCAGGTAGCCAAATAGCAAAAGAATGGGCACCAAAAGCAGCTAAAGAAACTATCGTAATTGATAACTCAAGTTTCTTTAGAATGCAAAAAAATATTCCCTTAGTTGTCCCAGAAGTTAACTCTGAAGCTTTAGATAAGCATGAAAATATTATAGCAAATCCAAATTGCTCAACAATGCAAATGGTATTAGCGCTTAAGCCCTTGCATGACAAATATAAAATTAAAAGAGTAGTTGTATCTACATACCAAGCAGTATCTGGTGCTGGCAAAGAAGCGATGGATGAGCTATTTGATCAAACAAAGATGTATTTAGAAAATTATCCCAACCAAGAAGATGGGTTTAACAAAATTGAATCTAAAAATTTTACAAAACAAATTGCTTTTAATTTAATTCCTCATATCGATACTTTTGATAAAGATGGATATACAAAAGAAGAATTAAAAATGACGAATGAAACAAAAAAAATTTTAGATGAAAAAATAGAAGTGACTGCTACTTGCGTAAGAGTGCCAGTAAGAACTGGACACTCAGAATCAATTAATATTGAATTTGAAAAATCTTATGACTTAGAAAATCTCATCAAGATATTGGATAAAGCTCCAGGATGTAAAGTTATTGATGATAGAAAAAATGGAGGCTACATAACGCCGCTAGAAGCTGAGAATGACTACACGACATATATATCTAGAATTAGAAAAGATAACACCAATCCAAAAGCTATTAATATTTGGGTAGTTTCAGATAATTTATTAAAAGGAGCAGCTTTGAATGCAGTTCAAATAGCCGAGTGCCTAATGAAAAAACTTTAGTATTAGTCTATAAATTAATTATGCAATATAAAAATAATCCACTTAGCCCTCATCTTCAGGTTTATAAATGGCAAATTTCATCACTATTATCTATAGCTCATAGAATAGTTGGAGTGATAAATATTATAGCTATTATTTCAATTTGTATTTGGACTCTATTATTGTTATTAGGAACTGAAACTTATCAGCCAATAAATTTTTTTTTAAATACTTTTTTTGGAAAATTTTTAGCCGTGAGTCTCTGTTGGACTTTTAGTTTTCACATACTAAATGAGTTAAGACATCTCATATGGGACATTGGATATGGTTTTGACTTAAAGGTTTCAAAGATCACCGGAGTTCTTGTTCTAATTGGTTCCTTTATATTTACAATTTTATTCTATTTAACAGGAAAAAATATTTTTTAATTATGCACTCATCAACAAAAAAATGGTTATTTACTAAAATTAGCTCATTAATTCTTTTACCATTGATGGTTTGGTTTATTGTAAATTTTATATCTATTTATGATGAGAACTACTCTGAAGTGGCTCTTTTTTTTACCCAACAACCCTCAAAGGTCATATTTTCAACTTTTGTTATTATTGCATTTTTTTTCTCTTCATTAACAATAAGTGAGATTTTTGAAGACTATATACGGGATGAAAAAATCAAAAATGTCGCAAATAAAGTGCTTCATATATTTGCTATAATAATTCCTTTATTAACAATTATAGGTATATATAATTTATCATAATGGGTGCTTACAAAATTATAGATCACGAGTATGATGTAGTAGTTCTTGGAGCTGGTGGATCCGGGCTAAGAGCAGCGGTAGGTTTATCTGAAGCTGGTTTAAAAACAGCTTGTATTTCAAAAGTATTTCCAACAAGAAGTCATACATCAGCAGCACAAGGGGGGATTTCAGCCGCTTTGGGAAATATGGGTGAAGATGATTGGAGATGGCATATGTACGATACCGTAAAAGGTTCAGACTGGTTAGGAGATCAAGATGCTATCGAATATTTATGTAAAGAAGCACCAAGAGCAGTAGTTGAATTAGAGAGATACGGCGTACCATTCAGCAGAACTGATGACGGCAAAATATATCAAAGACCGTTTGGAGGTATGACAAAGAATTATGGAAATGGAACGGCTCAAAGAACATGCGCTGCAGCCGATAGAACAGGTCATGCAATTTTACACACTTTATATGGACAAGCCTTAAAACATAATACAGAATTTTTTATAGAATACTTTGCGTTAGATCTAATTATGAAAGATGGTCAATGCAAAGGTCTTATTGCTTGGAATTTAACAGATGGAACAATTCATAGATTTAGATCAAATATAACCATTATTGCGACAGGTGGTTATGGTAAAGTTTATCAATCAGCAACTTCTGCTCATACCTGTACGGGTGACGGCAATGCTATGGTTTTAAGAGCAGGATTGCCATTGCAAGATATGGAATTTGTTCAATTTCACCCAACAGGAATTTACGGGGTTGGATGTTTGATTACTGAAGGAGCTAGAGGTGAAGGTGGATTTCTTGTGAACGGTAAAGGTGAGAGATTTATGGAAAGATATGCTCCGAACGCAAAAGATTTAGCATCGAGAGATGTCGTGAGTCGTTCAATGGAGATGGAAATTAATGAAGGACGTGGCGTAGGCAAAGACAAAGACCATATAAGTTTACATTTAGACCATTTAGATAAAGAAGTTTTAGACGAAAGATTACCTGGGATAACAGAAGCAGCTAAGACATTTGCAAATGTTGATATAAACAAACAACCAATTCCAGTTGTACCTACTGTTCATTATAATATGGGAGGGATACCAACAAACTATAAAGCAGAAGTTCTAACATTAAATGGATCTGAAAAAATAGTACCAGGATTAATGGCAATAGGAGAAGCTGCTTGCGTATCGGTACATGGAGCAAATAGATTAGGATCTAATTCTTTAATCGATCTAGTAGTTTTTGGAAGAGCTGCAGCGAAAAGAGCAGCTGAACTGGTTAAACCTGGAGCTACGCATGAAGAAATTTCAAACTCAGAAACAGATAAATGCTTAGATAGATTTGATAAAATTAGAAATTCAAACGGCTCTACAATGACATCAGAGCTAAGATTGAGAATGCAAAAAACAATGCAATCCAAATGCGCAGTTTTTAGAACTGAAAAGACATTAAAAGAAGGCGTTGATCAGATAAGAAAGCCCTATGAAGGTATGAATGACATTTCAGTGAAAGATAAATCATTATTATTTAACACAGATCTAGTTGAAACTTTAGAATTCGACAATTTAATACGTCAAGCTCTTACAACGATGGACTCTGCTTATAATAGAAAAGAGAGTAGAGGAGCCCACGCGAGAGAAGATTTTAGTAAAAGAGATGATAAAAATTTTATGAAACATACTTTAGCTTGGCAAAATGATAATAAAGTAGAAATAAAATATAGAGATGTTCACTCAAGAACTTTGACCAATGATGTGCAATATTTTCCTCCAAAAGAGAGAGTATATTAAATAATGGTTCAATTTAACTTGCCACAAAATTCTAAGATTGAAGAAGGCAAGTATTATAAAGATACAACAAGTTCAAAAAATTTAAAAAAAGTTAATGTTTATAGATGGGATCCATCAGATGGAAAAAACCCAAGAGTAGATACATTTGAAGTTGATATGAATAACTGTGGCCCAAAAGTTTTAGATATATTATTTAAAATTAAAAATGAAATTGATCCATCATTAACTTTTAGAAGATCATGTGCACATGGAGTTTGTGGCTCGTGCGCAATGAATATTGATGGAGTAAATACATTAGCTTGCATCAAATCTCACACAGATATTAATGGAGATTTAAATGTTTACCCACTTCCTCATCTTAAAGTAATTAAAGATTTGATTGGAGATTTAACAACTCTTTACAAACAGTATGAGTCTATAAAGCCATGGCTTGAAACGGTGCAAACGGGAGAAGAAAAAACAGAATTAAATCAATCTCAAAAAGATAGAGAAAAACTAGATGGATACTACGAATGTATTCTATGTGCATGTTGTTCTACATCGTGCCCAAGTTATTGGTGGAATGGTGACAAGTATTTGGGACCAGCAGTATTATTGCAAGCTTACAGATGGATAAATGATAGCAGAGATGGAGATAAAAAAGAAAGATTAAAAAAAGTTGCTGATGAACTGAAGCTATACAGATGCCATACTATTATGAATTGTACTAATTCTTGTCCAAAAGGATTAAATCCAGCAAAAGCTATAGGATCAATCAAGAAAATGCTTGCAACAAGTTAAAACCTTATTTATTCAATTACATCATGAAAATTATTGAGCACTTTGTTAATGGAAAAACCTTTACCGGAGAGTCTAAAAGAACAGCAAAAGTTTTTAATCCTGCAACTGGGGAACAAAGCGCAGAAGTGAAATTAGCAACAACTGAAGATATTAACAAAGCTATAGAAAATGCAAAAAAGGCATTTGAGATATGGTCTAACAGACCTCCTCTTCAAAGAGCGAGAGTTATGTTTAAATTTAAAGAACTTATTGAAAAAAATTCTGATGAATTGACAAAGATTATTGTATCTGAGCATGGAAAAGTTTATGAAGATGCAAAAGGATCTTTAGCAAGGGGTCTAGAAGTTGTTGAGTATGCATGCGGTATTCCTCAAATGTTAAAAGGAGAATTTACCGAAAATGTTGGAACTGATGTCGATAGCTGGTCAATTAGACAACCTTTGGGAGTCTGCGCAGGTATTACCCCATTTAACTTTCCTGCAATGGTTCCAATGTGGATGTTTCCAATGGCAATAGCTTGTGGAAACACATTTATACTTAAACCTTCAGAAAAAGATCCCTCTTGTTCTATGAGATTAGCAGAACTTTTAAAAGAAGCTGGGTTACCTGATGGAGTATTTAATGTTGTAAACGGAGATAAAGAAGCTGTTGATGCACTTATAAACAATAAAGATGTGGTAGCAATGAGCTTTGTAGGATCAACTCCAATCGCAAAGTATATCTATGAAAATTGTGCTAAAAATGAAAAAAGAGTTCAAGCATTGGGAGGAGCTAAAAATCACTGTGTAGTAATGCCAGACTGTGATTTAGATCAAGCAGTTAATGGACTAATGGGCGCTGCATATGGTTCAGCTGGAGAAAGATGTATGGCTCAATCAGTAGCAGTAGCAGTCGGGGATATTGGAGATAAATTAGTAAGCAGTTTATCAAAAAAAGTTGAAGCTTTAAAAGTTGGTCCAGGAATGGATAAAAAATCTGAAATGGGTCCGCTTGTTACAAAAGAACATTTAATAAAAGTTAAAAACTATGTAGATATTGGGGAAAAAGAAGGAGCTAAATTAATTGTAGATGGAAGAAATTTAAAATTACAAGGTTATGAAAATGGCTATTACATAGGAGGGTGTTTATTTGACCATGTAACTAAAGAAATGAAAATTTATAAAGATGAAATTTTCGGACCTGTTTTATCTGTAGTGAGGGTTAAAAATTTTGATGAAGCTTTAAAATTAGTTAATGATCACGAGTTTGGAAATGGTGCGAGTATATTTACAAGAGATGGAGACTCAGGAAGAGCATTTTCTAGCAAAGCTAAAATAGGCATGATAGGTATTAATATTCCAATTCCAGTACCAATGGCCTTCCATAGTTTTGGTGGGTGGAAAAGATCTTTGTTTGGCGACCAGCACATGCATGGTCCAGAAGGAGTTAGATTTTATACCAAATTAAAAACAATGACATCAAGATGGCCTTCAGGATCAAGATCTGATCCAGAGTTTGTGATGCCAATAATGAAATAAAAAAAGGAGATATATGAGAAAAAAAATTACTCTAGTGGGAGCAGGTCAAATTGGAGGAACATTAGCACATTTAATTGCATTAAAAGAACTAGGTGATGTAGTTTTATTTGATGTAGCTGTAGGAGTAGCTAAAGGTAAAGCACTAGATATTGCTCAGTCTTCTCCTGTTAATGGATTTAATATAAACTTGTCAGGCACAGATAGTTATGAAGACACAAAAGAATCCGATGTAATAATAATAACTGCTGGTGTACCTAGAAAGCCAGGAATGATGAGAGATGATTTATTAGCAATCAATTTAAAAATTATTAAACAAGTTGCAGCAGGTATCAAAAAAACTTCACCTAACGCTTTTGTAATATGTATTACTAATCCACTAGACGTAATTGTAATGGCTTTACAAAAATACTCAGGTTTGCCAGCAAATAGAATTGTAGGTATGGCTGGCATCTTAGATTCTTCTAGATTTATATATTTTTTATCACAAGAATTAAAAGTTCCTGTAAATAAAATAAAATCTTTTGTTCTTGGTGGTCACGGAGATAGTATGGTTGCAATGTTAGGCGCCACAGAAGTAGATGGAAAAAAAATTTATGATCTAATTAAAGAAGGAAAAATATCAGAGGAAAAATTAAATAAAATTGTAGATAGGACAAAAAAAGGAGGAGCGGAAATAGTTAAATATTTAGAAAAAGGCTCGGCTTTTTATGCGCCCGCCGCATCAGGTATTGAAATGGCGGAAAGTTATTTAAATGATTTAAAAAAACAACATCCATGTGCAGTGCAACTGAATGGAGAATATGGATTTAAAGATGTTTATGCTGGTGTTCCAATTATAATTGGTAAAAACGGTGTTGAAAAAATTATAGAATTGAATTTATCAGAAAAAGAAAAAGAAGCTTTCGTGACTTCAGTAAAAACAGTGCAAGAATTATATAAAGCCGCACAAAATATTGACGCAGATCTTTAGCTTTGTATGAGTTTAAAAAAAAAAAAGATTCTTGATTTAATCGTTGTAGGCTCGGGTATTGCAGGATTAAACTTTATAGATAAATACTTAGAAAAAAATAAAAAAATTAATGTTATTGCACCATCTATAAACAAAATTTTAAAACCAGAATTAAATCAAACTATTAAAGTTTTGCCCTCACAAATGAGAGGAAGTTATAAAAATGTGGAAAATTTTTACTACGCAAATAATATAAAATTAAAAAATAATTGTAAGGCAATTGGATCTTTAAGTTTTGGAGGTTTATCTAGTTATTGGGGATTACAAATGAATAATTATATAAATTGTGATCAAAAATTCCTAAAAAAAAAAAATATAAGATCAATTGAAAAATACTTTATTGAGTTTTTGAAAAAAACTAATTTACTAGGAGAAGCGAAATTTGGAAAAAAAAAAACATATAAAAATAATTTTAATATTCCTGAGGAATTAAACAATTTGAATAAGATCAAAGATAAGGATTTTGAATGTAGAAAACCAATATTGGCATTTATGTGTAAAAAAAATTTTGGTGGAGATTTAAATAAATTAAATGAAAAAAAACAAAAACTAACTGCTGAAAATTTTTACAAAAAAATAAAAAAAAAAAATAATATTATTTTCCATAATTGTTATTTACAACAAATTAACAAAAAAAAAAATTTAATTGAGCTAACATGTATTAAAAAAAAAAAAGTGAAGAAATTTTTAGTTAAAAAAATTGTTTTTGCAACTGGAACGATAGCAACAACTAAAATTTTAATGAATTATTTGAACATTAAAAATGAAGTAAAAATTAAACATCATCCAAGATTGTTAAGTGTTTTTTTATCAAAAAAAAAATTTAATTATAACTTAGGTTTTACTCCTTCTCTTTTACAGATTATTAGTAAATCCACTCAAGATTATTTTACAGCAGACTTAAGACCAGGTAATAAATTAATTACAAAATCAATAATAGATTCTTTCCCATTTATGGCCCCGCTTAAATATTTAATAAATTTTTTAAGAAATAGACTTATTTTTTCAAATATTTTACTAGATTCAAGCCATAGTAATTTATATCTAAAAAAAAATAATGATAAATTTGATTTATTTAGTAAAAAAGAAGAGACTAAGTCAGTTCTAAAAAAGAGGAATAAAAAAATATTTAATTTTTTAGTAAAAAAAAAAATAATTTATCCGCTATTATATAAAACTTTTTATCCTGGAAATGGTGCAGATTATCATTACTTTGGAAGCATACCTTTCAAAAATAAAGGAAAATTGGCCGTTAACAATAATTGCCAGCTTAATTCTTCGAAAAACATATATGTAATAGATGGTTCAGTTTTTGATTTTAAAAAAAATAAATACCCTTTAGGAATAGTAGCTGCTAACGCGAGACGTATAGCAAAACAATTGTCAAAATGAGTTTATTTCGAATAAATATATACCTTACAATAAAATTTTTTTTTTTATCATTCTTTATTTCAGATAATAAGAAAACAAAAAAAATTATTAATTATTTAAGCAATAAATCTAAAAGAAAAAATATTTTATTAACGAGTCAACTGAGAGTTGGTTTTATTTTGGTATTAAAATATTTAAAAAGATTAAATCCAGATAAGAAAGAAATAATAATGAGTTCCTATAATTTAGCTGAAATGGTCAATATTTGCCAAAATTTGAATTTAAAAATTGTTTTCCCAAAACTAAATGAAAATCTTTTTATATGTGAGAAAGATTTAAAAAAAAAAATAAATAAAAAAACTTTAGCAGTTGTTACGACAAATATTTTTAATTCATTTAATGACTCAAAAAAAATTAAAAATCTATGCAATTCAAAAAAAGTTCCCCTTATAGAAGATAATGCAATTTATTTTGGAAACTTTAAAAAAATCGGTAATAAGAAAATATATGCAGGTAGTTTTGGTGATTATTCATTAAATAGCTTTAATATTATGAAAAATATTAGTGCAATGTACGGAGGCTCAATAGAAACAAATGATAAAAAATTTGCTGAGTTTGCTAATAGAGAATTAAATTTATATAAGAAATTTCCTCCCATTAAATTTTTAATGCAGAGTATAATTTTTTTAATTTTAAAAACTTTATCAATAAGACCAATTTATAAATTATTTTTTTTTAATCTTCTTAAAAAAGCTTATACTCAAAATAACCTTTTTATTTTAAGTCTTGTCTATCCGAGTTTAAAATTCAAAAAGCGATCATTACCGGATTATTATTTTACGAAGATGAATTATATATCTAAGAATATGATTTATTTTCAAATTAACGACGTTGAGAACTTTAATATTAATCATATTGCAAAAAAAAATAATAATATTTATTATACAAAAGTATTTAAAAATAAAAAGATCAGAGATATAAAGGTACTTAAAAATAAGGACCCTAATTTTCAAAACTATAATGACTTTCCGATTTTTGTTAATAAAAAAAAATATCTAGTAAACTATTTATTTTCAAAAGGTATAGAAACAAAAACAATTCAATATGTTGATTGTCAAAAAATATTTAAATCATATAAGAATCACAAAAATTCCAGAAATTATGAGAATGAGATAATATGTTTACCAAATCATAAAAAAATTACACAAAAATATATAAATTATGTTGTTAGCTGTATTGATATGTTTTACAAAAACTTATAAATGAATTTTAAAAAAAGTTTAATTTTATTTACACCATATATTTTTTTAGCTTTTTTTTCATTTTCCATAAATCATTGGACCGGATCAAGAGGTTTGTTTCCTGTAGATACTTTTGTACATTTTGACTCTGCAGTACGTATTTTAAAAAATGAATTACCCATCAGAGATTTTTGGATTGTACATGGTTTATTTGTAGATATTATTCAGGCTTTTTTATTCAAATTGTTCGGAGTAAATTGGAACACATATCTATTACACGGCTCAATTTTTAATGTAATAATTACAATATTTAGTTACAAAATTTTTACAGACTTTAGTATAAAAAAAATACATTCTTTTGTGCTATGCTTATGTATTTCAATTCTAGCATATCCAGTAAGCGGAACACCTTTTTTAGACTTACATTCTGCTTATTTGTCTTTAATTTCAATGTACTTAGTTATGTTATTTGTAAAGAATAATGATTATAGCAAACTCGTAGCCGCAATAATAATCTTAGGTTTAGCTTTTTTCTGTAAGCAAGTACCAGCTGCATATTTTATAATTTTTACAACTTTATTTATTATTTACTACAGTTTTTGGATTAAGAGTTTGAAGCCAATTAAAATTTCACTTCTATCGGTTATTTTTTTTTTAGGAATGATTTTAATTTATTTATTTTGGTCCAGAACAAATTTTGAGGATTTTATTATGCAATTATTTCTTTTTCCGTCTTCTTTTGGAACAGAGAGATATAATGATTACCAATTAAATTTAAATAACGTTTTTTATAATTTTAAATTTATTTATGCAGCTTTATTTATTATGAGTGCTGCTTTTATAATAAATTTATTAAAAACAAATTTTTTAAATCAAAAAAAAGAAATTTGTTATTTTGTAATTATAATGCTTTTTACAGGATCTTTGATGTTTCACCAAATTTACACTAAAAATCAAATTTTTATTTTTTTTTTAATTCCGATCTTAATAGGTTTTTTCTTATTTTTTTTAAAAAATCATAAAATAAAATATAAAAAATATTTATTTAATTTAGCAATTTTATTTTGTTTGGTAATAACTTTTAAATACCATATTAGGTTTAATGAATTTAGAAAGTTTCATGAATTATCTTATACAGATTTAAGCAAAGGTATTGAATTAAAATTTAACAATTCCTTTTTCAAGGGATTAAAATGGATTACACCTAATTTTAAAAATCCAGAGCAAGAAGTTAAAATTATCGAAAAATTTTATAATGATATTTTAAAACGAAATGATAATAATATAATAATTAGCAGATATACTTTTTTTTCCGGTCTTTTGAATAAAAGTGTTTATGCCCCAAGTAGAACATTTGATAATATTTCATATCCAAGACTAAATAGTAAATACTACTATGTTTATAAGAATTTTTTTCGTAAAAATATAATAAAAAATAAAATAGACAATATATTTATATTTTATCCCGCATTTGAATTAACAGAAGAAAACTTTAACGATGTAATTTTTAATTATTTGCCTAATGTCTGCTATAATGTTTTAGATATAAACGATTATATTAAGAAAATTCAGATAAATGAATGTAATTATTTAAAGAAAAAATATAAGTGAATAAAATAAATTTTAAAATAATCAACAAACCAATAAATTTATCCGAACTCAATAAACTGGTCAAAATATTAAAATTAGAAAACCAGAGTTCTATTTTAGCTAATTTATCTAAAATAAACATAGATAAGTATTTAGGTGAAGTAATAAAATCGAAAAATTTAAAATTGTTTGTCGCAACTAAAAAAGGGATTATAGGCTATGCCATAGTTGCAAAAAAACCAGATTTTTTAATAAATGATTTTGAAAAATTAAAATATTCATTTTTTTTTGACTTATTTTTAAGTATGAAGTTATTAATTTTATTTAATATTGTAGTATCTAAATTTAAGTTAGATTCATTATTTAAGAAAAATTTTCAAAAAAAAATTTTCTTAAATTCACTTAATTTAAACTTATTAGGAATTGAAAAAAAATATCAATCCCAAGGTATAGGAAAAAAATTTTTAAGTTATATATTTAAAAATTCAGGTTATAAAAATAAATATATTACTTGCGAAACTGATAATTTTAGGTCAAAAAATTTCTATCAAAAAAAATTTAAATTTAAATTAATTGGAAAAAAATTAAGGTTTCCTAACTCTATGGATATACTGGCAAAAAAAATATAGATTAAATATTTTATTTGAACCAATCATACTTTTTTAAAATAAAATCTTATTAATTTCAAAAACAATCTATAAAAACTAGGCACCAAATGTAGTTTTTCAAAATCAATATATTCTTTTCCTTCTGAGGTTTTTAACTTATTTAAACTTTCATTTAGAAATTCTAAGTTATTTAGGTAGACAAAAATTATATCTGTAGCGGTACAATTTTTTTTTAATAAAATTTCTCTTTCATATATAACTTTTCCTACATCAAATCTTTTTGTAATTTCGTGAAATGTTAGAAAAATTTTATTCCAATCTTTTAAAAATTTGTAAAAAAATATGAATGAGCCTCTTTGATATTTTAGGCTTCCTAAGTGAAAATTATAAATTTTAAATTTTTGTAAATGTATTTTTTCTGAGCAATAAACACTTAAGCCATAACTATAATCTTTGTTTATTTTGTCTACAACTTTACAATTTTTATATTTATTTAATATTTCCTCAATTGAAATACCACCTTTTATTCTTTCAAAAAGTTTTTTCACAGAACCAAAAAAAAAAATAACTAAAAAAATTTTTATTTTTCTTATAAAACTAGGTTTTGTTAAAAAAATATCAATTTTATAATCCTTATATCTTTCAAGAGAAATAATTTTGTTTACTAAATGCAAGGAAACAATTTTGTCATTTGTTGTATAAATAATGATATTTTTCATAATACTCAATATGTGTTTAATTTTTTTTTAAATAATCAAGTGAAGAAAAGAATTTTTTTTGAACATTAAAGAAAATAGTTAAAAATAATGCGACATTATAAAAAATTATAAATGAAACAAGATATAATGACCATTGATATCCTTTTAAATATAATAAATATAGAACAAAAATGTATAATAACGAGAGCAAGAAACTTCTGAAGAAGAAAACTGAATTAACCCTTAAGGAGTGAAAGACTAAACGTAAGAATGAAATCTTAGAAGTACCAATAATTCTTTTTTTTCTCTCAGCTTCCATTTTCTCAATAATACAATTTTTTGCTATCGAACTTGAAAATGCTAACCAGGAACTGTCATTAGACAAAATTTTATCTAGCTGAGAAGAATGGAATGAGCAAAAATTTCCAAAAGACATCCATTTAAAAGTAAAGATGAATGTCAGTAGTTTATGAATAGAATATAAGATTTTAAACATAAAAATTTCCTGTCTTTTAGTTCGAGAGGACACTATTACTGTTTCAGTCCTCTTTTCTGCTTGAGAAATCATAAGGGATATTTTTGATACATCATCTTCACCATCAGAGTCCAAAATCGTTATAATCATACTCTTATTTTTTTCTTTTAAGTACTTTAATCCAATAGAAATAGCTTTTTGACTACCTAGATTTTTTTTAAGGTTTAAAATATTTATATATTTAATATTGCTAAGCGGTTTAAAAACCGGGGGATTTTGTGTTGAAAAATCATTTACAATTAAAATTTCAGCAGTCTTATTCATATTTTTCATTTGAATATTAATATCCTTCGATAAAATTGAGAAAGACTCCCAATCATTATATAGTGGTAATAAAAAAATATAGGTATTCACTATTTATTTAATTATTTTTGGTTATTAAGATCGTTTTGAATTTTTTTTAAAAAAATGTTAATAAGTTCAGCATCTTCTTGATTGATAAACTTATCTTTATTAATAGCAACTTTAATTTCTTTTCGAATCTCATCTTTAATTCTCTCAATGTTTTTTTTTGATGAAAAACTTTGAATTTTTCTCTCAAAATTACTTATTGCTAAACCAAATGTTACTTTAAAAATAATGAAAAATATAAACGCTACTAGTAAAGTTTTATAAAAAAAAATTCTCATTATTTGGATCTTTTGTAAACCTCGTATATTATAGTATTGTCTATTTTAAATTCTTCAATTTTATTAAAATTAATTGGTACATCATACTTTCTATAATATCTTTTATCAACATCATATATTCTATTTGAGTACAAATAGTTAGCTTCATATTTTTTATCATTTTTTAAAATTTTAATTCTTGCTTGATCTTTTTTATCTAAAAGTTCAACCATTCGCCATAATGGATACCATGAATTCACCCCAATTTTAATTTCGTGTGTCCCAGGTTCTTCTTTAATTATTTTTTTTAAAAAACCTATTCCAGATAAACCTGTATAATCTACATCTAATTTATTTTTAATATTTTCAGGGACCAAGAAATTAAAATAAACAGATTGATATGGATGATATAAATAATTTCTAAAAATTAAAAAAAATATTAAAATGAGAAAAATTGCTAATTTTTTTAAAAAATGTCTAAACTTAATTTTAAAAATTAAGTAGATACTATAAGTTGAAAAATAAATTATAAAAATATAAATGAAGTATCCAAGCCGCCAACTATTATATAAATCAACATTTAAAAATGATAAGGCACAAATAAATAATACCAAATTTAGAAATATAAAAAAATCTTTTTTCTCTCCCCGTGATCTCCATAAATCGCTATAAATATTTAATTTTTCTATTTTGAAATATCTCATAATTATTCTTTTTGAATAATTTATAAAACCATGAAAAAATAGAATAATATGCAAAACTGGGGTAGTAACCAAAATCCAAAAAACTAAATAATATTGAGGTAAATATTGACTTCGATAATAATCTCCAAGAAAATGAACTTGCCCGCCCCAAGACATTTCAAGATTTAAAATAGTAAATAAACTTGATGGCCATTCCTGCCACAACAATGGCCAAGAAATAGTAAGAAAGAATATGTAGCTTATTAATAATAAAAAAATAAAATTAATTTCAATTTTATTTTTATTTGAAATTAAATCAAAAAGGTAAAATAATAAGAAACTAAAAGGTAAAAAAATTCCTGCTATTCTCATCGAGGTTGCAATAGCTGAAAATAAACTAAATAATATTAAATTTTTATAAGATGGCAGGTCAATAAATTTGAAATAAAAATAAATTGAAATTATATAAATGCTTAAAAAAATAATATCTTTGTTGTTCCAAAAAGCATCACCAAAAATTCTAGGAGTCAATATTAGCAATATAAATCCCAAAAGACTTATTAATTTATTGTTAAATCTATTAAAAATAATTCTGTAAAAATAAATTGATCCTAAAAAAAATATTATAAAGACTAAGAAATGTCTAAATCTAAAGTATTTTATAGGTTCATTTAGGTTAAAAAAAATCTCAAGATAAGCAGCAGGCAAATCAAAAATAACACCGTATTGATTCCATTTTTTTATTTCAGGTAACGTAAAGTCTTGTATTAAATCTAATTTAATTTTTGATATTTGTTTAAGATTTTCAAATCCAAGAAAGTCAGAAATAAAATTTAACCAATAAAAGCCGTTAGCTCTATGAAATTTTTCATCTATATAAAATCCATAATCAGTGTAAATTTGGCTTCCAATGAAAAAATATAATATGAATGTAAAAATTATAAAAAAATTTTCAAAATTCTCTAATTTTTTTGTTTTTTTATACATAAATGTTAATTTATATAATGCATATGAACTTAAATAAATATATAAAATAATTTTTCTATGAATATACACGAACATCAAGCAAAAGAAATTTTAAAAAAATTTAATGCACCTGTTTCAAACGGTATTGTAGTTTATGACGTTAATGAAATTGAAAAAAAAATTAATCTTTTAAAATCAAAAACTTTTGTTTTAAAAGCACAAATACATGCTGGAGGCAGAGGAAAAGCTGGTGGTGTAAAGCTTGTTAAAAACACTGATGAATTGAAAATCGAAGCAAGAAGGATGTTAGGAAAGATTTTAGTTACACATCAAACAGGACCAGAGGGAAAAAAAGTAAAAAGATTATATATTGAGGAAGCCTCACAAATAGAAAAAGAATTTTATCTATCATGTTTGATTGATAGAGAAAGTTCAAAAATTGCATTTATCAGTAGCACCGAAGGTGGAATGGATATAGAAAAAATAGCACAAGAAGACTCAAAAAAAATTATTACAACAAAAATTGAATTAAATGATACTATTTCTGAAAAAGAAATTGAAAAAATAATTTTACCATTTCAATTCAATACTTCTCAAATAAAAGAAGCACACAATTTAATAAAATGTTTATATAAAATTTTAATTGAAAAAGATGCAAGTCTAATTGAAATAAATCCTTTAATAATAAACAAACAAGGAAACTTATTGTGTTTAGATGCAAAGATGAATTTTGATGACAACGCAATTTATAGACATTCAGATATTTTAAGCTTAAGAGATTTAAATGAAGAAGATCCTTCTGAGATAGAGGCAAGTAAATATGATCTAGCTTATATTAAATTAGAAGGTTCAATAGGATGTATGGTAAACGGTGCAGGATTAGCTATGGCAACAATGGATATAATTAAACTTTATGGTAAAGAGCCTGCAAACTTTTTAGATGTAGGTGGAGGTGCATCAAAAGAAAAAGTTGCTGCTGCATTTAAGCTAATATTGTCTGATAAAAATGTTAAAGGCATCTTAATTAATATTTTTGGAGGAATAATGAGATGTGATGTTCTAGCGCAAGGTGTAATAGAAGCGGCTAATGAGTTGAACCTATCTGTTCCACTCGTTGTAAGACTTGCAGGAACAAATTTTCAAGAAGGAAAAAAAATTTTAGATAAATCAAATTTAAAAATAGTATCAGCTTCAGATTTGAATGATGCAGCAAAAAAAATAGTTGAAGCGATAAAATAAATGTCAATTTTAATAAATAAAAATACAAAAGTTATTTGCCAGGGTTTCACTGGAAAACATGGAACTTTTCACTCAGAACAAGCGATAAAATATGGAACTCAGTTAGTAGGAGGAGTTACTCCAAAAAAAGGAGGTCAAAAACATTTAGGTCTTCCAGTGTTTGATACCGTTCAAGAAGCTAAAGAACAGACGTCAGCAAATGCAACAATGATTTACGTTCCTCCTAAATTCGCGGCTGCTGCAATTATAGAGGCAATAGAATCTAGAATAGAATTAATAGTATGTATAACAGAAGGCATACCAGTTTTAGATATGTTAAAAGTAAAAAAAGAACTAGCAAAAAGTAAATCAAGATTAATTGGGCCCAATTGTCCTGGAATAATTACACCAGATGAATGTAAAATTGGTATTATGCCTGGAAATATTCACAAAAAAGGAACCGTAGGAATTGTATCGAGATCAGGTACATTAACTTATGAGGCAGTTGCTCAAACTACAGCGAATGGTATGGGGCAAACTACCTGTATAGGAATTGGAGGAGACCCAATAAATGGCACCAACTTTATTGATTGTTTAGAACTTTTTTTAAAAGATCAAGAGACAAAATCTATCGTTATGATTGGAGAAATTGGAGGTTTAGCGGAGGAAGAAGCAGCAGAATTTCTAAAAAAAGAAAAAATTAAAAAACCTATGGTTGGATTTATAGCTGGTTTAACAGCTCCCCCAGGAAGACGAATGGGTCATGCAGGAGCTATAATTTCAGGTGGCAAAGGAGGAGCGGAAGATAAAATTGAGACTATGAAAACCGCAGGTATCACCATTGCAAAATCACCAGCAGATATAGGAAAAACACTTTTGCAAAAACTTAATAGTTGATTTTTCACAATTTATGTTAAAATAAATTTTTAATGTCTTCATCAAAAAATAATATTACCTATAAAAAAACTTCATTTTTAGAGGGGAACAATGCAGAATTTATTCAAGAATTTTATGCTGATTATCTCAATGACCCAAAATCTTTACCAGACAGTTGGCGAGAGTTTTTTGACGGTCTTAGTGATAAACAAAAATTAATTTATGACGATCTAAAAGGACCTAGTTGGTCGCCAGAAAAGAAAAGAAAAAAATTCGATTCAATTAATAAAAATAAAATTAGTGAAGAAAAAATAATTAATAGTGATCACAATATAGCAGAACAAGCCACCAAAGATTCTGTAAGAGCAATAATGTTAATTAGAGCTTACAGAATTAGAGGCCATTTAATTGCAAGTTTAGACCCACTTTCTCTTCAAAAAAAAGAGGAACATCTTGAATTGAAACCAGAAACATATGGTTTTACAAAAAATGATTTTAATAGAAAAATATTTTTAGATGGAGTGCTAGGTCTTCAGTATGGCAACTTGAATCAAATTTTAGAAATTCTTAAAAAAACTTACTGTTCAAATATTGGATATGAATTTATGCATATGGGAGATCCAAATGAAAAAGCTTGGATTCGAGATAAAATTGAAGGGCCATACAAAGAAATAAGTTTCACAGAAAATGGAAAAAAAGCAATTTTAAACAAAATAATCCAAGCTGAAGGATTTGAGAAATATTTACATATTAAATTTGTTGGAACTAAAAGATTTGGCTTAGATGGAGGAGAGTCATTAATACCTGCATTAGAACAAATTATTAAAAGAGGTGGAAATTTAGGCGCCAAAGAAATTAAAATAGGAATGCCACACAGAGGAAGACTAAACGTACTAGCCAATGTTATGGGTAAACCATATAAAGCTATTTTTAGTGAGTTTTTCGGTAAAACTGTATCTGCTAAAAAAGAATTTGAAGGTGATGTTAAATATCATCTTGGGGCTTCATCAAATCGAGAGTTTGACGGAAATTCAGTTCATATTAGTCTTACAGACAATCCATCACATTTAGAGGCAGTCAATCCAGTTGTCTTAGGACAAGTAAGAGCTAAGCAATTTTTTCATAAAGATAAAGTAAGAAAAAAAGTTATTCCTGTTTTAATGCATGGAGACGCAGCTTTTGCTGGTCAAGGAATAGTGGCCGAGTGTTTTGCAATGTCAGGTTTACCAGGACACAACATTGGTGGAACTATACATATAATTGTTAATAATCAAATTGGTTTTACCACGGCTCCAAGATTTGCACGTTCCTCTCCCTATCCATCAGACGTAGCTAAAACAGCGCAGGCTCCAATTCTACATGTAAACGGTGATAATCCTGAAGCAGTAGTACATTGCGCTAAGATCGCAACTGAGTATAGGCAAAAATTCAATCGTGATGTTGTTATAGATATTGTTTGTTACAGACGTTTTGGACACAATGAGGGAGATGAGCCTTCCTTTACTCAGCCAATTATGTATCAAAAAATAAAAAAACATCCATCAACACTTAAAATTTATGGAAATAAACTTAGCAATGAAGGACTTACTTCAATAGATCAAGTAGAGAGAGAAAAAAATAACTTTAAAAGTTTTTTGGAAAAAGAATTTCAATCTTCCAAAAACTATAAATCTGAACTAAAATGGTTTGATGGAGCTTGGTCTAGATTCAAGCCTGGGTTAGGCAAAGATAGAAGAGGAGTTAGTGGTGTTGACAAAAAAAAATTATTAGAAATTGGAAATAAAATTTCTACCATTCCAAAAAATTTTATTGTTCATAAAACTTTAAAAAAAATCTTTGATCAAAGATTAAATATATTTGAGAAAACTAAACTAATTGACTGGTCGACAGCAGAAAGTTTAGCTTTTGCTACTCTTCTTACAGAGGGATTTTCAGTAAGATTATCAGGACAAGACTCTGGCCGAGGTACTTTCAGTCAAAGACATGCGGTTTTAAGAAATCAAAATAATCATGATAGGTATATTCCTTTAAATAATTTAAGTACAAATCAAAAAAAATTTGAAATTATTGACAGTTTACTCTCGGAATTTGCAGTCTTAGGTTTTGAATTTGGTTATTCCTTGTCTGAGCCTGAAACTTTGGTTTTATGGGAAGCTCAATTTGGAGATTTCGCTAACGGTGCTCAAGTGATAATTGATCAATTTATTACTTCAGGTGAGTCTAAGTGGGGAAGAGCTAGCGGTCTTGTAATGTTATTACCTCATGGTTATGAAGGTCAAGGACCTGAACATTCATCAGCTAGGTTGGAAAGATTTTTACAAATGTGTGCAGGTGAAAATATACAAGTAATTAATTGCACAACCCCATCAAATTACTTTCATGCTTTAAGAAGACAGATGCATAGAGATTTTAGAAAGCCATTAATTGTTATGACACCTAAGTCTTTATTGAGACATAAAAAATGTGTTTCAAATATAAATGAATTTACAACAAAAAATTCATTTCACAGAGTTTTGGAAGATGATGCTTATTTAGATAGTAGCCAATTAATTAAATTAAGCAAAAATCATAAGATTAATAAAGTAATTATGTGCTCAGGGAAAATTTATTATGATATTGTTGAAGCAAGAGAGAATAGTAAAAATGATAAAATAGTTTTAGTTCGAATTGAGCAGTTGTATCCTTTTCCAGCTAAAACACTAGCCAATATATTGAAAAGATATTCAAAAGCAGAATTTATTTGGTGTCAGGAAGAGCCTAAGAATATGGGAGCGTGGAATACTGTGAGAAATTATATTGATAGAACCCTGGAAATAATAGATTTTAAAGGTGTTAGAGTTAAATATATCGGTCGAAAAGCCTCATCAACTACTGCGACCGGAAATTTAAATAAACATCTTGCACAACAAAAAGAAATATTAGAAAAGATAGTTAGAAAATAAATGTCTGAAAAAATATTAGTACCAACATTAGGAGAGTCAGTTACAGAGGCAACAGTCTCTAAATGGTTAAAAGCACAAGGTGAAAATGTTTCAGCAGATGAACCAATTGTTGAATTAGAAACAGACAAAGTAAATATTGAAGTTCCGGCACCATCTAATGGAGTTTTACAGAGTATTGTTGTTAAAGAAGGTGAAACCGTAAATGTTGGCTCTTTATTAGGTAAGATAGAAGGCTCATCTATAGAAAATTCAAAAAATATCAAGGAAGTGAAATCTTACTCACCTCCTAAGACTAGTGTTCAAACAGAAATTAAAAAGGAAGATCCTATTGTTTTTGAAAAAAGAATAAAATCAATTCCAGTTCAGCCAAAGGAAGAAGAGCCATTAATACTTGATACTATTCACAAAGAAAAAATAATTAAAGAAAATTTATCTTCAAATAATGAAATATCATCTATTTCCCCTGCAGCAAGAAAAATGGCAGCTGAAGCTTCTTTTGACTTAAGCAAACTTAAAGGATCAGGAAAAAATGGTGTAATTTTAAAAGAAGATATTATGAGTTTAATGGGGACTAAACCTTCACCATCAGAAAGAAAAATTAAAAATGGGCCGGAAGAGCGAATAAAAATGACGAGACTGAGACTTACTATTGCTAAGAGGTTGAAAGAAGCTCAAGAAAATGCAGCAATGTTAACTACATTTAATGAAGTTGATATGAGTAAAGTAATTTCTATGAAAGAGAAATATAGAGAAGAATTTCAAAAAAAATATTCAGTGAAACTTGGTTTTATGTCATTTTTTGTTAAATCATGTGTGATAGGATTAAAAAATTTTCCAGTTATCAATGCTGAAATTCAAGATGATGAAATAGTTTATAAGAATTATTATAACATTAGTATTGCTGTTGGAACGGATAGAGGTTTAGTTGTGCCAGTTTTACGAGAGACAGATGAAATGTCATTTGCGGATATTGAAAAAAATATTGGTCAATTAGGAGAAAAAGCTCGAAATGGAAAAATTACTATCGATGATTTACAAGGAGGTACTTTTACAATCACTAATGGAGGAATATATGGTTCAATGCTCTCAACACCAATTTTAAATCCTCCACAATCAGCAGTTTTAGGAATGCATAATATAATTAAAAGACCAGTAGCTATTAATGGACAAATCGAAATTAGACCAATTATGTATTTAGCTTTATCTTATGATCACAGAATAATTGATGGCAAAGAGGCAGTATCGTTTTTAAAAATAGTAAAGGAGTCCTTGGAACAACCAGAGAGACTTTTTCTTAATATTTAGTAATGGAAGATAATTTTGATTTAATTGTAATCGGAGGAGGTCCAGGTGGCTATGTTTGTGCAATAAGAGCGGCACAACTTGGTTTAAAAACAGCATGTGTTGAATCTAGAGGTTCATTAGGAGGGACATGTCTTAATGTTGGCTGCATTCCTTCAAAAAGTTTATTAAATTTATCGGAAAACTTTTACAAAGCTAAAAAAGATTTTAATCAACAAGGAATTGAAATAGATGGTATTAGATTAAATATAGATAAAATGATGTCTAATAAAAATAAGTCTATTCAAGTTTTAACCAGGGGTGTTGAATTCTTATTTAAAAAAAATAAAGTTACATACTTTAAAGGCAAAGGAGTGCTATTTTCAAAGAATGAGATTGTAGTTGATCAAGGTGAAAATAAAAAAACTAAAATTAAAACAAAGAATATTGTAATTGCAACAGGCTCACAGGTGGCTACATTACCAGGAATAGAAATAGATGAACAAAATATAGTTTCCTCTTTAGGAGCTTTATCTTTCAATAAAGTACCTAATAAATTAGCTGTTATCGGAGGTGGTTACATTGGTTTAGAGATGGGTTCAGTCTGGTCAAGACTTGGATCAGATGTAACAGTGATAGAATTCCTAGACCACATAACACCGGGAATGGATAGAGAAATTTCTAACGAGTTTCAAAAAATATTAACTAAACAAGGCATAAAATTTAAGATGGGATCAAAAGTTAACTCAGTAAGAAAAAATGTAAAATCTGCAACAATTAATTATACGGATATAAAAAATTCTAAGGAAGAAACAGTTGAATTTGATAAAGTTTTAGTTTCTGTAGGAAGAAAACCTTACACTGAAGGATTAAATTTATCTAAAGTAGGAATTATAAGAGATAAAAAAGGCAGAATAGAAGTAAACAACAAACTTCAAACTGCAGTAGAAAATATTTATGCTATTGGAGATGTCATAAAAGGCCCAATGTTAGCTCATAAAGCTGAAGAGGAAGGAATAGCTGTAGCAGAAACTTTAGCTGGTCAAGCAGGGCATGTTAATTATGACGTTATACCCGGAGTAGTTTACACCTCTCCTGAAGTTGCAACAGTTGGAAAAACAGAAGAACAACTAAAAAATGAAAATAAGTCTTATAAAGTTGGAAAATTTCCATTTTTGGCAAACTCAAGAGCTAAGGTTAACAATGAAACAGATGGATTTGTAAAAATATTAGCAGACAGTAAGACAGACAAAGTTTTAGGAGTGCATATAATTGGACCTCATTGTGGCGATATGATTGCAGAGATGGCTCTAGCTATGGAGTTTGGCGCAAGCGCTGAAGATATAGCAAGAACTTGCCACGCACATCCTACGCATACAGAAGCAATTAAAGAAGCAGCATTAGCTGTTGATAAAAGACCAATTCATTTTTAAATAAAAAAAATTAATCTACTATTAAACTATGCAAGTAGAAGTGCTTTTACCGAAAGTATTTAATTTTTCATTTACTTATAATGCAATTAACCTTTCGCTTAAAATAGGTGATTTGGTTGAGATTCCTTTCGGGAAAAAAAAAGAAATAGGCGTTGTTTGGAAAGAAAAAAATACAAAGCTAAAAGAAAACATAAAAATCAAAAATATCAGTAAAAAAATTAAAGGATATTCATTAGATCATAAATTGGTTAATTTTGTAGAATGGTTTTCTACCTATAATATTGTTCCACTGGGATTAGCTTTAAAAATGGTTATTGGAAACAAAGAAAATTTAATAAAAAAAACTAATAAAAGTTTTATAAGAATTGAGAAAGAAAAATTATTTTTTAAACTTAATAAAGAGCAAAAAAATGCATTTGAATACCTAAACTTGATAAATAACAAATTCGATGTATCAGTTCTTCAAGGAACTACAGGTTCTGGAAAAACATTGGTTTATTTTGAGAGAATAAAGAAAATTATAAATAAAAATCAACAAGCTTTAGTTTTATTACCTGAAATTTTTTTAACAAATGAATTTAAATCAAGATTTGAAGATTTTTTTGGTTTTGAACCAGCAATCTGGCACTCAAAAATTACACCAAAAAATAAAAGAATAACTTGGAAAGGTATTATGGAAAATAAAATTAAGTTAGTTGTCGGCGCTCGATCAGCTTTGCTTCTACCATTTAAAAAATTAGGCATTATCGTGGTGGATGAAGAACATGACACTTCCTACAAGCAAGATGAAGGAATAATTTACAATGCTAGAGATATGGCTATCTCAAGAGCTTACTTTGAAAAAATTCCTATTCATTTAGTTACTTCTATTCCATCAATAGAAACTTATAACAATGTTCAAAGTAAAAAATATCGACACATTAAAATTTTAAAAAGATTTAATGATTATCCTCTACCTAAAACTAAAATTGTAAATCTAAATATTAATAAAATTAAAGATAAATTTATTTCAAATGAAACTATTAATTATGTAAATGAATTCTTAAAAAGAAATGAAAAAGTATTATTTTTTATAAATCGAAGAGGCTATGCTCCGTACCTAATTTGTAATAAATGTGGTTTTAAACAAACCTGTTCGAATTGTTCAATGTATTTAACTTTTCATAAAAAAAAAAATAAATTAGTTTGTCATCACTGTTCTCTAGAAAGAAAATTAAAAAAAAAATGTAAAAAAGAAGGTGAATGTAATTTTATAATGTATGGACCTGGAGTGGAAAAAATATATGATGAAGTTAAGACAATATTCCCAAATAATAAAGTTGAAATATTTTCAAGTGACTATACTCAGAAAAAAAATCAAGTAGCTTTATTATTTGACAAAATTAAAAATAACAACATAGACATCTTAATAGGTACGCAAATGATTTCTAAGGGATTTAATTTTTCAAAATTAAATTGTATTGTTGTGGTTGATGCTGATTTTTCTGGAAGAGGTTATGATTTGAGAACCACAGAAAAAAATATTCAGCTATACCACCAGTTAAGTGGAAGGGCAGGTCGCTTTAGTTCGGATTCTTTAATTATTTATCAAACTTTAACTCCAGAAGACCCAACATTAAATGAATTAATCAAAAATAAGTCTGAAGAACTATTACAAAAAGAGTTAATTACTAGAAAAAAAAATTCTCTCCCCCCATTTGTTCGGTTGATAGCAGTTATAATTTCTTCTAATAGGCATGATTTAAGCATTAAAGGAGCAAAGGAGATTAAAGTTCAATTAAAAAAAATTGAAAATATTGAAGTAATGGGGCCAGTTGATTCTCCATTATTAAAAGTTAAAAAAAAGTTTAGGTCTAGATTATTGTTAAGATTTAAAAGTGGATTTTTAGTACAAAAAAAAATTACAAAACTTCTAAATTCTCTCAAAATATCATCAAAAATTAAACTAACAGTTGATGTAGACCCTGTAAACTTTGACTAATTATCTATTTGGCAACTTGATCAATATATTCCCATATGGTACTACACGCTCATTATTTCACTATAATTTCTAATTAAACAAAAATGAGCACAAATAAATCTTTCTCCACAGAAACTTCAGAAAGATACTCACGTGCGCTCTTTGAAGTTTGTAAAGATTTGAATGAGTTAGAGAAAACAGAGTCAGATATAAAGAGCTTCCAATCTCTTTATGATAACAATTTAGAAATTAAAAATTTTATTCAAAATCCAACACACACTATAGAAACTCAAAATAAAGTTTTAAACTTATTAGCAGAAAAATTAAATTTTTCAAAAAATTTAAAAAATTTCTTCTTATTATTAATTGAAAAAAGAAGAATATTTTTTGTTAAAAAAATTATAGAAAGTTTTTTAAAACTATGCTCGCAAAAAAGAGATGAAATAAAAGCTTTTTTAGTTTCTTCAAAAGAACTATCATTAGCAGAGTTAGAAAATATTAGCAAAGAATTATCGTCATCTATGGGAACAACAATAAAATTTGATTATAAAGTCGATCAAAGTTTAATCGGAGGGATAAAATTACAATTGGGTAGTTTTATGATTGATACTTCAATTAAAAATAAATTAAAAAGATATGAACAAAGGATGTTAGAAAATTAAAATGCCAATTAACCCATCAGAAGTAACAAAGTTATTAAAAGATCAAATTAAAAATTTTGGTGAAAAAGCTGAAGTATCTGAAATAGGAAAAGTATTGTCAATTGGTGATGGAATTGCACGCGTCTATGGACTTGATAACGTTCAGGCAGGGGAGATGGTTGAGTTTGAAGATGGCTCGAAAGGAATGGCATTGAATTTAGAAAATGACAATGTAGGTGTTGTAATCTTTGGCGATGATAGAAAAATTAAAGAGGGTGATACAATTAAAAGAACAAATTCTATTGTAGATGTGCCAGTGGGTAAAGAACTTTTAGGAAGAGTTGTAGATGGATTAGGAAATCCTATTGATGGCAAAGGAGCTCTTTCATCTAAACAGAGAAAAAGAGTTGAAGTAAAAGCTCCCGGTATTATACCAAGACAATCTGTTAGTGAGCCAATGCAAACTGGACTTAAATCAATTGACTCTTTAATTCCTATTGGAAGAGGACAAAGAGAATTAATAATAGGTGATAGGCAAACTGGTAAAACCGCCGTTGCTATTGACGCAATTATAAATCAAAAAAATATTAACGAATCTTCAGATGAAAAGAAAAAATTATATTGTGTGTATGTAGCCATTGGACAAAAACGTTCGACTGTCGCACAAATAAGCAAAACATTAGAAGAAGCTGGCGCATTAAAGTACACAACAATTGTTGCTGCCACAGCCTCTGACTCAGCACCGTTACAATTTTTAGCTCCTTATACAGGATGCACTATTGGTGAATATTTTAGAGATAATGGTATGCATGCTTTAATAGTATATGACGATCTATCTAAACAAGCAGTAGCTTATAGACAAATGTCATTACTACTCAGAAGGCCCCCTGGACGAGAAGCATATCCAGGTGATGTTTTTTATTTGCACAGCAGATTGTTAGAAAGATCAGCAAAATTAAGTGATAAAAATGGCGGTGGCTCTTTAACAGCCTTACCTATTATTGAAACACAAGCAGGTGATGTTTCTGCTTACATTCCAACTAATGTAATCTCTATTACGGATGGTCAAATATTTTTAGAAACAGAATTATTTAACCAAGGTATAAGACCAGCAGTAAATGTTGGATTATCTGTATCAAGAGTAGGTTCTGCAGCTCAAACAAAAGCTATGAAAAAAGTTGCTGGTTCAATTAAATTAGAATTAGCTCAGTATAGAGAAATGGCAGCATTTGCACAATTTGGATCCGATTTAGATGCCTCGACACAACAACTTTTAAATAGAGGGGCTAAATTAACTGAACTTTTAAAGCAAAATCAGTACTCACCAATGACAGTGGCCGAGCAGGTCATATCTGTTTTTACTGGCGTACAAGGCTTTCTAGATGACGTAGAGTTAACAAATATTAAGAAGTTTGAGAATGAAATAATAGAAAAGATTAAGTCAGAAAAACCTGAAATCATCGATGCAATTCAAACTTCAGGAAAACTTGAAGAAAATACAGAAAAACTTTTAATACAGGCAATCGAGGAGTACAAGAAAGCAAAAAAATAATGCCAAGTTTAGATGATTTAAAAAAAAGAATTAAAAGTGTTAAGTCCACACAAAAAATTACAAAGGCAATGAAAATGGTTGCAGCAGCCAAACTGAGAAAAGCACAAGATAATGCAGAAAAAGGAAGACCTTATAGCCAAAAAATGCAAAATATTATTCTTAATCTTACTAATTCAATTAACGACCCTCAAAATGCACCAAAGTTGTTAGTTGGCAATGGAAATGACAAAACATATTTATGTTTAGTGTTAACAGCAGATCGTGGTTTGTGTGGCGGTTTTAATTCAAACATATGTAAGTTAGCTAAAATAAATTTTAAGAAAATATTAAATGAAGGTAAAGAACTAAAAATAATTACAGTTGGATCGAAAGGTCTTGATCAAATTAAAAGAGAGTATGGAAAATATGTAATTAAAAAATTTAGCTTTAAAGATACAAAACAAATTACGTTTACCGAAGCCGAGATTATAGGTAGTGAAATTATAAATTTGTTTAACAATAATGAGTTTGATAAATGTATTTTATTTTATAATAATTTTAAGAATGTAATTACCCAAATACCTCAAGCACAGCAAATCATACCAGCTGAAAAAAAACAATCTGCAGAAGATAATAAAGGAGTGCTTGCATATGAATTTGAACCAGATGAAGATGAAATTTTAGAAGATTTGCTTCCCAAAAATATTTCTACACAAGTTTTTAAGGCATTTTTAGAAAATGCGGCAAGTGAACAAGGCTCGAGAATGACAGCTATGGATAACGCCACAAGAAATGCAGGTGATTTAGTTGATAAACTTACGATTAACTATAATAGAAGCAGACAAGCATCTATAACTAAAGAATTAATTGAAATTATATCTGGAGCAGAAAGTTTATAATGAATAAAAACGGAAAAATAACACAAATTATAGGAGCGGTGGTTGACGTAAATTTTAAAAATGAATTACCAGAAATTTATACGGCACTCGAAGTAAATAACTCTGGGAATAAATTAATTTTAGAAGTAGCACAACATCTTGGTGAGAATAGTGTGCGAACGATAGCTATGGATGCAACTGAAGGATTAAAAAGAGGCGATGAAGTTATTAATACAAATAATCCAATTAGTGTTCCAGTAGGACCAGAAACTCTTGGAAGAATTATAAATGTAATCGGAGAACCTATTGACGAAAAAGGGGATGTAAAAACAAAAGAAAAATGGCCTATTCATAGAGCAGCACCTAAATTTACAGATCAAGCAACAGAAACTGAGCAATTAGTAACTGGAATAAAAGTAGTAGATTTATTAGCCCCATATGCAAAAGGGGGAAAAATAGGTCTTTTTGGCGGAGCTGGGGTTGGTAAGACCGTTACAATTATGGAATTAATTAATAATATTGCAAAAGCTCATGGAGGATTTTCAGTATTTGCCGGAGTAGGGGAGAGAACTAGAGAGGGAAATGATTTATATCACGAGATGATCGAGTCTGGAGTAATTAAACCAGATGGTAAAGGATCAAAAGCTGCCTTAGTTTATGGACAGATGAATGAACCACCAGGCGCAAGAGCTAGAGTAGCTTTAACAGGACTTACAGTGGCGGAATACTTTAGAGATAAAGAAGGTCAAGATGTTCTATTCTTTGTTGACAATATATTTAGATTTACACAGGCTGGATCAGAAGTATCAGCTTTATTAGGAAGAATACCTTCAGCAGTAGGATATCAGCCCACTCTAGCTACTGATATGGGAAATCTACAAGAAAGAATCACATCTACGGATAAAGGCTCAATTACATCAGTGCAAGCGATTTATGTCCCGGCTGATGACTTAACAGATCCAGCACCAGCAACATCATTTGCGCATTTAGATGCAACAACAGTATTATCAAGACAAATTGCTGAGATTGGAATTTATCCAGCTGTTGATCCTTTAGATTCTACATCTAGAATTTTAGATCCAAGAATAGTTGGGGAAGAACATTATAGAGTGGCTCGAGATGTTCAAAAAATTTTACAAGCTTACAAATCCTTACAAGATATAATAGCTATTTTAGGAATGGATGAACTTTCTGAAGAAGATAAATTGACTGTTGCAAGAGCTAGAAAAATACAACGATTTTTATCTCAACCTTTTTTTGTAGCAGAAGTATTTACAGGATCACCAGGTAAATTAGTGGATTTGGATGATACTATTAAAGGATTTGATGCAATATGTAAGGGCGAGTATGATCATTTACCAGAAGCAGCTTTTTATATGGTTGGAGGAATTGAAGAAGCAGTAGAGAAAGCAGAAAAATTATCTAAAGACAGTAAATAATGTCCGATAAATTTACAGTAGAAATTATAACACCAGAAAAATCTATTCTTAAATCAGAAACTAGTGAAGTAATTATTCCCTCTTATGAGGGTTTAATGGGTATTTTAAAAGACCATATTCCTCTTATAACTTTTCTAAGACCAGGCGTAATATTATTACAAAGCCAGGAAGAAAAAAAATATTTTGTAGAGGAAGGAACAGTTGAATTTTCAAACAACAATTTATTAATTTTAACATCTACAGCAAGGGATTTAAAAGACTTAAATCGAAATTCTATAGAAGATTTATTAAATCAGGCGGAGAAAAAATTAAAGAATGATAGCTCTTCCGATAAAGAAAAATACTTATTATCTCATCAAATCAGTACTTTGAAAGAAATTAAACAATAACAGATTTAATTTCTTTCAGCAGGCTGTAGTATAAATTTTTTTTAAATTCCACAATCACTCTTGGCAGCATTTCAGCGTCTATCCATTTCCATTCAATAAATTCAGGATGTTCAGTATTTAAGTTGATTTCATTTTCGTTACCAAAAAATTTTGTTATAAACCATTTTTGTTTTTGTCCTCTAAATTTACCTTTCCATATAATACCAATAAGATTTTCTGGTAGTTGATATTCATACATTTGTTCAATTTCTTTAATAACTTTAATATTTTTTATGCTAGTTTCTTCGTGTAACTCTCTTTTCATAGCTTCAAGAAAATCTTCGTTGCCATTAACACCTCCTTGTGGCATTTGCCATTTATCAATAGGGTTGTCCTTTCTTTTCCCAACAAAAATTTTATTTTCTTTATTTAAAACTATAGCACCTACGCCAATTCTTAATGGAAGTATTTTTTCTGTCATTATTTATGAATTTAATAATTTTAACGCGTAATTTAATTGATTATCACTTTCTGATCTAATTTGAAAATTATCACCAGTTTCTTCAACAACTATATCTGGAGTCACTCCCACATCAGATATTGAATTGCCTGACGGCAAGTAGTATTTTGAAATAGTTAATCTCATCCCTCCACCATTACGCAGAGGTATTATTGATTGAACAGATCCTTTGCCATAAGAGTTTTCACCTAGAATGATTGCCCTTTTATGATCTTTTAATGCACCAGCAAATATTTCAGATGCAGAGGCAGAGCCATTATTAATTAATACTATTAATGGTTTTCCCCTAGCTTCATCTCCCTTTCGAGCAAAAAATTTTCTTGTTTCAGAAGCTTTACGTCCTTTAGTTGAAACAATTTCACCATCATCTAAAAAGAAATCAGTAATATTAATTGCTTGCGTTAATAGGCCTCCAGGATTATTTCTCAAATCAAGTATGTAACCATCTATCTTTGAGTTTTTTTCAAATTGTCGTATTTTACTGAGAAACTGCTTATCGCTGTTCTCATTAAAAGACTTTAACCTGATATATCCTAAATTTTTTTTTTTGCCTATTATTTCTGAGTTTACTGATCTAACCTCAATTATTTTTCTCATAATCTCAAATTCTAAAGGTTTTTTTAAATTTTTTCTTCTTATGGTTAATTTTATAGATGTACCCACTGGCCCTCTCATTAGTTTCACAGCTTCCATTAGAGATTTTCCTTGAACCTGCTCGTTAGCAATTTTTACAATATAATCTCCAGCTTTGATTCCAGCTTGGGCGGCTGGTGTGTCATCTATTGGTGATATTACTTTAACTACCCCGGACTCCATTCCTATTTCAATACCAAGACCGCCAAACTCACCCTTAGTGTCTGTTTGCATCTCTTTAAATATTGTAGGACTCATATAAGCGGAATAAGGATCAAGTGATTGAAGCACTCCATTTATAGCTGAGTCTATCATTTCAGATTGATTTACATCATCCACATAATCTTTTTTAATTTTTTCTAATACCTCACCAAATAGATCAATTTTTTCATAAAGCTCATTATTAGAATAAGAAAAGGGTGGATTCATACTTAAAAAAAACAAGATTAGGATAATTTGTTTCATACCATTGCCTTTTCTTTTGGAATTTCTTCTGACCACATTTTTTCAAGGTCGTAAAATTCTCGTTTCTCTGGATGGAAAATATGGATGATTACATCAATCGCATCAACCAATTTCCAATCATTGCTATTTCGTCCTTCAATTCTACAACTATTCAAACCAATTTTTTTGAGCTCAGTTACTAGAATTTCTGATAAAGCTTGTAGATGTCTTGATGATGTGCCGGAAGCAATAATCATATAATCAGCAATGTAAGATTTATTTTTCAAATTAATAGAAATAATATTTTTAGCTTTGTTATTATCTAAAATTTTTTCTATGTTTTTTTTTATTTCTACTATTTCCATTAATGATTTTTGAAATTCTTTCTAATTTTTGTCGATGATATATTTATCAATTTATTTTTTATGAATATAATATTTTTTTTATTTAGATATTTTACCACAATAGATTCTTTACTCTTTTTATCATATCCTCTTCTAGAAAAAACAACTAATTTTGTTAATTTAGCTATCTTTTTCCAACTTGACCACTTGTGAAAATTTAATAGATTGTCAGATCCCAAGATTAAATATAAACCTCTATGTTTATCAACTTTTTTCATATGATTAATTACTTTAATCATCCGAGATGATTTAATCTTACCGTCTAGGTAAAGAACTTTGATATTATTAAATTTCTTTAACATTTTTTTTGATTTTTTAATCCTTTGTTTTAGAGAGAAAAAAGTTTTATTTTTCAGAGGATTTTTTTTAGCAACAATCCAATAAACCTTTTTAAGCTTCATTTTTTGTAAGCTTATTTTTGAAATTTCAACATGTCCCTTATGCGGAGGATCGAAACTACCACCGAAAATTCCTATAGATTGGTTTTTGGGTTTTAGCATTTCTTAAGATCTTGTAATTCCTTTTCCAGAAACAAGATATTTGTAGGAAGTTAACTGATTTATCCCGACCGGTCCTCTTGGTGGAAGTTTATTGGTTGAGATTCCGATCTCACCTCCAAAACCAAATTCACCTCCGTCAGCAAATTGTGTTGAAACATTATGCATAGCTATGGAGCTATTCACTCCCTCAAAAAAAGTTTTGGCATTTTTTAAATCATTGGTGATTATGCTGTCAGTATGCATAGTTCCATATTTCAAAATATGATTTACTGCTTCATTAACATTTTTAACTGATTTTATTGAAATTTTAGCATCCAAATATTCTGTTTTCCAATCAATTTCTTTTGCAGTTTTTAATTTATATCCAAAAATTTTATTAATTTTTTTATCAACTCTGACTTCGCAACCTGAGTCAATTAAAGCATTTACTATCTCTTTTATATGTGAGCTTAAAATTTTTTCACTAATTAAAAGTGTTTCCACAGCTCCACATATGCTAGTTCTACGCATTTTAGCATTGATAATTATTTTTTTTGCCATATTTAAATTAAAATTCTCATCGACGTAAATATGACATAAACCCTCTAAATGACCAATTACGTGTATATTGGAAAGCTTTTGAACCTTTGCCACCAATCCCTTTCCTCCTCTTGGAACAATTACATCAATATATTTATTCATATTAGATAAAAGTAAATCAACTATTTTTCTCTCTCTCTTTTCAATGAATTGAACGCAGTTTTTATTTATATTATTTTTAACTAATGACTCGCGGAAAAGATTTGCTAACAATTTGTTAGAATAAAAGGCTTCTGAACCTCCTTTTAAAATTGAACAATTTCCTGATTTGAAACATAAGGCTGCTACGTCTGCAGTTACGTTTGGTCTACTCTCATATATGACACCTATTACTCCTATTGGAGTAGAAACTTTTTTAATCGTTAGTTTATTTGGTCTTTGCCATTTTTCTAAAACTTTGCCTATTGGGTTTTTGAATTTAGCTATTTCATTGATCGAGTTTCTGATTCCATCTATTCTTTTTTCATTCAAAATTAATCTATCTATAAGATTTTTTCTTTTAACATTTCTAACATCTTTGATATTTTCTTTAATAATTTTTTTTTTATTTTTTAAAATTAAATTGTTATAACTATTTAAAACAATTAAAACTTTATTGTGATTTAGAGTCTTTAATTCTTGGAAAGCTTTTTTTGCGTTTGAACCAATATTTTCTAAATATTTCATACTATAATTTTACCATATCATCTTTATGTATTATTTCAGACTTACTTAAATAACCTAAAATAATTTCTATTTCTTTGCTTTGTTTGCCCTTTATTTTATCTATTTCCAATGAAGTAAAGGATGATAAGCCTCTAGCAAGATTTTTATTTTTTTCATCTACGATAAGTATATTTTCACCTTTTTTAAAATTACCCTCGATTTTGACTACACCAGCAGCCAGTAAGCTTTTGCCATTATTTAATGCTTTTGCAGCCCCTTGATCAATATAAATTTTTCCACTAGAGCTTAATGAGCTTATAATCCATTTTTTTCTAGCGTCCAAACTTGATATTTTTGGAACAAAATGAGTATAGAGATTAGTTTTGATCATATTATCTATCGGATTATTTTTTTCACCATTTCCTATAAACATATGACATCCAGCGTTTATACAAATTTTAGCTGCATCCAATTTTGTAGCAATACCGCCTGAGCCATATAGATTTTTCTTTTTCTCAATTAAATCTGTTATACTTGAATCAATTTTAGTGACTTTTTTTATTATTATTTTTTTTTTAGCTTGATCATAAAGCCCATCAACGTCTGAAAGAATTATTAAAGTATCAGCTCCAATTATCTGCGCAACTCTTGCTGCAAGTCTATCGTTATCACCGTATTTAATTTCTGCAGTGGCAGTTGTGTCATTTTCATTAACTATTGGAATAGCTTTTAATTTAAATAGATTATCAAAAGTTCTTCGAATATTTAGAGATCTTCTACGTTGTTCTGTATCATCTGGGCTTATTAATATTTGTCCTGTTTTAATGTTATTTTTATCAAACATTTTTTGAAATTCTCCAGCTAAATGAATCTGCCCAATGGCAGCAATAGCTTGACTCATTTCTAACTTAATTTTTTTCTTCTTAATTTTTAAATAATTTTGTCCTAAAGCAATAGCTCCGGAAGAAACAATCACAAGGTCACTTTTACCCTTATATTTCTTAATATCCTTTATTAACGAAGAAACCCATTTCTTTTTGAAATTACCTTTATTATCAACTACTGTAGATGAGCCCAACTTAATAACAATTTTTTTTGAATTTTTAATTAACATTTTTTATCAATATTTTTTTTATTTTTTGAACATCTTGATTTGAAAATACAGTAATAACCTCATATTTTTTTTTCACTTTGTTTCTAAATTCTTTCAACTTTTTATCTATCTCTTCTTTTTTTAGTAAATCAGATTTATTAAAAAAAATTATTTCTTTTTTTTTTATTAAACTTTTATCATACGCAGATATTTCATGTTTAATTCTTTTATAAATATTTATTAAATTTTCTTCAGTAAGATCAATTAAATGCAACAAAACTTTGCACCTCTCAATATGACGTAAAAATTTATCACCTAGTCCAATACCTTTATGAGCTCCCTCAACTAAACCAGGTATATCTGCCAAAGTTATTTCTTTTCCATCGTAATATGTAACTCCTAAATTAGGATTTATTGTAGTAAAAGGATAATTAGCAATTTTGGGTTTTGCTTTAGTTAAGGCTGCTAATAAACTTGATTTTCCAGCATTAGGTTGACCAATTATACCTATATCTGCAATTACTTTTAATTGAAACCAAATCCAAAATTCCTCACCTAATTTTCCAGATGTCTTTTTTTTTGGAGCACGATTAGTTGAGCTTTTAAATCTAACATTTCCTAAGCCACGTTTACCACCCGCAGCTACTAAATATCTTTCTTTATTTTTAGTAAAGTCATAGATAAGTGTATTATTATCTTCCTCATAAACTTGTGTTCCAATCGGAACCTTTAGAACTAAGTCTTTTCCATTAGCGCCAGTTTTATTTCTTTTACTTCCTGCTTGACCGTGATCTGCTCTAAAATGTTGTGAGTACCTAAAATCTATTAATGTATTTAAATTACGATCAGACTCAATAATTATTGATCCTCCATCACCTCCATCACCTCCGTCTGGTCCTCCGTATTCGACAAATTTTTCACGTCTAAAATGTGCTGAACCCGAACCGCCGTTTCCTGCCTTTATATAGATTTTTGCTTGATCTAAAAATTTCATCTTGAATATATTATAAACAACTAATGTTATTTATAGATCTAATTTGGGATTACAGAAACAAAAGTCCTGTTTAATTTTGATTTTTTAAATTTAACTTTTCCTTTTGCCATAGAAAAAATTGTGTGATCTTTACCCATTCCAACATTTTCACCTGGATGAATCTTAGTTCCTCTTTGTCTTACAATTATATTTCCAGGTATTACTATTTGGTCACCATATTTCTTAACACCTAAACGTCTACCTTTACTGTCTCGGCCGTTTTTGGAAGATCCACCTGCTTTTTTTGTTGCCATTTAAATTTCTATTTTTTTAAATTCTTTTTACTCTCTATTTTTTTTTCGTTAATTTTTTTGTTCCAGTTATTTTAGCTTCATCTATAATCTTACCATCTTTTGATAAAATTTTAGTAATTTGTATCTTAGAGTGACGTTGTCTATGACCATTTTTTTTTCTAGAGTGTTTTCTTCTTCTTTTATGAAATATTAAAACTGTTCTATCTTTAACATTGCCCAAAAGTTTTGCTTCTACAGTAGCCCCATCTACATTTGGGCTGCCTACCTCGGTACTTTTATCATCATTTAAAAGTAAAACGTTTTTAAATTTTATAGTCTTTCCTATTTCGGCATCTAGCTTTTCTACTTCTAATATTTTACTAGCTGAAACTTTGTATTGTTTTCCACCTGTTTCTATAATTGCAAATGACATAATGTACCTTTTTTTTAATGTAAAGCAATATAGCTTGCAGAAATGTCAAGTCAAGATTATTGAGGCTAAAAATTATCTTTTAAATCACGTAATTTATCAAATATTTCCTGTTCAGAAGAATTATCTAAATTTAACGCATTTTTTATGGATTGCTGATTACATCTGAAAAAAATGTTGGTTTTGAACTCATCCTTTAAATAGAAAGGAACTGTTGGTGTTTTTGATTTGACCTTAACATCAACCCAATCTTTTTTTATTCTTAAATACTCATTATTAGGTTCATATTTAATACAAAATTTTAAATTTTTTTCAGTATATTCATGACCGCAGTAAACTTTAGTTTCTTTTGGTAAACTTTTTAATTTATTAATTGACTTTAGCATTTGCTCATTGGTGCCTTCAAAAACTCGTCCACACCCCAAAGAAAAAAGTGTATCACCTGTAAATACAATTTTTTCTTTTTTGCAGTATAGAGCAATATGTCCATTCGTATGTCCTGGAATACAAATTACTTTAAAATTTAAATTTCCAATTTTTAAATCTTCATTATCTTTTAAAAATTTATCTATACAGGGAATACGATTTTTATCACCTACAAAGCCAAAAATAGTAGAATTATATTTTTTCTTAAGTTTTTCATTTCCACCCACATGATCATTATGATGATGAGTATTCAATATATAGTCTAATTTTTTATATTTATTTTTGATTACCTCATCACATGGTTCAAATTCTGATGGATCAACAATTGCAACAGTGTTATTTTTTTCTTCATAAATTAGATAACTGTAATTATCGTTTAAACACGAAATAATTTCTATTTTCATTTTATCCGATTAAAAAAATTCCTAGTTTAGAAAAAAAATTTTTTAATTCTAAATTGTTTTTGTTAATTAATGAGGTTTTATCTTCATTTACCCCAATAACTTTTTTAATATTTATATTATGACTATCACAATAATTAAAGAGATCTTTAATGGTGCACATATGTAAATTAGGAGTATTATACCATTTGTAAGGTATAGTTTTAGTCACTGGCATTTTGCCAAAAAATAGTAGACTTGTTCGCACCTTCCAAAAACCAAAATTTGGAATAGAAACAACTACAAATTTTCCAATTCGTAACAATTCTTTTAAAACTCTGTTAGGATTGTAGAATGCTTGGAGAGTTTGACTGAGAATAACATAATCAAATGACTGGTCAGGGAATTGATGAAGTTCAGTTTCTGCATTTCCTTGAATAACTGGAAGCCCTTTATAGATGCATTTTTGAACATTTTGTTTTTCTAGCTCTAATCCACGTACTTCTATATTTTTTTCTTTTACAAGAAGATTCATTAGAGATCCATCTCCACACCCAACGTCCAGCACTCTTGTATTGTCGGGTAGTAAATCTGCGATTACTTTAAATTCTTTTTTCATTTTTAAATTTTTCATACATAGAGTCTAAAAAACCTTTTAAAGTTTTTAAAAATTCAGGCTCATTAACTAAAAAAGAGTCATGGCCTTTATCTGTTATAATCTCCGAATAAGAGACGTCTGCACCTGATGCATTAAGAGCGATAACAATGTCTTTATTTTCTTTAGTCGTATAAAGCCAATCAGATGAAAATGAAATAATTAAAAATTTTGTTTTTTGATCTTTAAACGCCTCTACAAGTCCTCCTTTAAACTGCTTTGATAAATCAAAATAATCCATTGCTCTCGTTATGTATAAAATTGAATTAGCATCAAACCTTTCAACAAACGAATTACCTTGATGTCTCAAATAACTCTCTACTTGAAAATCAGCATTAAAACTAAATTCATAATCTGCTTTTTCTTGAAGTTTTCTGCCAAATCTTTCTTGCATACCTTGTTCCGATAAATAACTTATGTGACCAACCATTCTTGCAACCGCTAGTCCATTTTTTGGTTGAGTATTTTTAAGAAAATATTTTCCTTTGTCCCAAATCGGGTCAGCCATTATTGCTTGTCGAGCCAATTCATTAAGAGCTATATTTTGAGCACTGTGGCTTGCACTGCAAGCGATAGGTATTGCAGAAAAAGATTTATCGGGAAATGTTGCGCAAAATTGTAACAGTTGCATTCCACCCATAGATCCACCTGTAGCACATAAAAGTTTTTCAACGCCAAGATACTCAAGAAGAGATTCTTGCGCTCTTACGATGTCTTTAATGGTAATAACAGGAAAATCTAAACCATAAGGTTGATTTGTTTCTTTTTGATTTCCGCTTGGTCCCCAAGAACCCATACATCCACCAATTACATTTGCACATATCACAAAAAATTTGTTTGTATCAATTGCTTTATTAGGCCCTACAGCTGATACCCACCAACCCTCTTTATTAGTTACAGGATTGGTTCCAGTCACGAATTGATCACCTGTAAGAGCATGAAAAATTAAAATGGCGTTATCTTTATTTTCGTTTAGCTTACCATATGTTTCGTAAGCTAGAGGAAAATCCTTAACTGTTTTACCGCAATCAAGTTTAAGCGGTTTTGTAACATTTATTTTTTTTATATCTTCAATTTTATTATTCATCCAAAAAAAAAGCCCAGCTAAACTGGGCGTTCTCCCTTTTTAGCTACATTTATTATGCGCTTGCAATACGGTTAAATCAGCGCGAGTATTGTTTACTAAATCATCACAAACTTGTCAATTTTATATAAGATAAAGATTTATAGAAAAACACGTATAATTTAGATAATACAATAAAATGAAGCTGCCAAAACCAAATAATATACAAGCTGAAAAATATGTAGCTGGAATGAGCTTATTTAAAAAAAAATTAGCTAGAATAAAATTATCGGCTAATGAGTCTGCACTTGGACCTAGCCCTAAAGCAAAAAAGGAATTTATAAAAGTATCAAAAAGTTTTTCAAGATATCCTGATTCCGATGGAACCTTATTGAGAGACACTTTATCTAGAAAATTTAAACTAGATAAAAATAGAATTATCTTAGGTTCGGGCTCTGATCAAATTTTTGAATTAATTTGTAAATCATTTCTTAAAAAAGGTGATGAGGTAATTGTACCTAAGTATAGTTTTATTATTTACAGAATATACAGCAGAATGAACGGAGCAAAAGTTGTTTTTTCTAAAGAAAATAACTTTACAGTCTCTGTAGAAGATATTCTAAAAAAAGTTACTAGAAAAACAAAAGTAGTTTTTATAGCTAATCCAAATAATCCAACTGGAACTTATATTAAAAAAAAAAATTTATTATTTTTACGAAAAAAATTAAGAAGTAATATATTATTAGTTGTTGACGATGCTTACTTTGAATATGTAAAACAAAGAGACTATATTTCAGCTTTAAGATTATTTTCAAACTTTAAGAATGTTATAATGACAAGAACATTTTCAAAAATTTATGGCTTAGCTGGTCTACGAGTAGGGTGGGGATATGGATCAAAAGAAATAATTAATGCGCTAAATAAAATTAAGCCACCTTTTAACGTAAACAGAGCAGCTTTATTTGCTGCATCAGCCGCAGTTAAAGACAGCATTTGGTTAAATAAAGAAATAAAACACGTTAACAATTGGAATAAAAAAATGTTTAATGAATTTAAAAAGATGGAAATTGCAACTAACAAGAGCTTTAGTAATTTTTTATTAATTAATTTTGATAAAGTAAAAATTAATTCATCAAAAGTTTTTAAATTGCTGGCTAAGGCAGGAATTTTAGTTCGTAAAATGAATGTTTATGGTATTAAGAATTCATTAAGAATTACAATTGGAAAAAGTGACGAAAATAGAAAATTAATTTCTAAAATGAAAAAGATATTAAATGTTTAACAAGATTAGTATAATTGGATGTGGTTTAATTGGCTCATCTATTTTGAGAGCTGTAGTAGAAAAAAAATTGGCATCTAAAATAAGTATTTTCGATAAATCTTCAAAAGTAACTGATTATTTAAAAAAAAATTTTTCGGTAGAAATTTGTAATAATATTTCAGACGTGGTTAAGAACGCTGATCTAGTAATTATCGCTTCTCCTTTAAGTAGCTACAAAGAAATATTACTTTCTATTCAATCTAATTTAAAAGAAAACGTAATTTTAACTGACACAGGTTCTGCTAAAAAAGAAGTGAATAAAATTATTAGTAACTTAAATTTTAAGAATGTTAATTGGATTGCTTCTCATCCTATAGCTGGAACAGAGTACAGTGGTCCTGAGTTTGGTTTTGCTAACTTATTTAATAACAGATGGTGTATCTTATCGGCAGACAAAAAAATAAGTAAAGAAAAAATTATCGAATTAGAAAAATTTTGGTCTAAACTTGGCAGCAAAGTAAAGTCCATGTCATTTGAAGACCATGACTACATTCTATCACTAACTAGTCATTTACCACACGCAGTGGCTTACAGTATTGTTAAAACCGCAATCAACAACGAAGACAAATTTAAAGATGATATTATTCAATACAGCGCAGGTGGTTTAAGGGATTTCACAAGAATAGCAGCATCCGACCCTTTAATGTGGAAAGATATTTTTATTGATAACAGTGATAATATCTTAAAAGTACTTGAAAATTACTCTAAAAATCTAGAAGAAATTAAAAATGCTATTAAAAAAAAGGATAGTAAAAAACTTTTAGAAATTTTCTCATCAACAAAAAAAGTAAGAAAAGAGATTATTGAAGCTGGTCAAGACACGGATAAACCTGGTTTTGGTAGAGACTAATTAAAGAATTTAAAGGTTAGATAAAATCGATTTAGAACATTTCACAGTATCGGCATTCCCACCAAGGTCTTTAGTTCTATTACTTTTCTCACTTAAAGATTTTTCAATTGCCTCAACTATTGAGTTAGAGGCTTCTTTTTCTCCCAAATAATCTAACATCATTGCACCAGACCAGATTTGACCAACCGGGTTAGCAATCCCTTTTCCAGCAATATCAGGTGCAGACCCATGCACGGGCTCAAAGAGAGACGGAAATTTTTTTTCAGGATTAATATTTCCAGACGGAGCAATTCCAATAGTACCTGTACAAGCAGGTCCTAAATCTGAAAGAATATCCCCAAATAAATTCGATGCAACGACAACATCAAACCATTCAGGATTAAGAACAAATCTGGCAACTAAAATATCTATATGAAATTGGTCTGTCTTAATTTCTGGATATTTTTTTTTCATTTCTTTAAATCTCTCATCCCAAAAAGGCATAGTAATTGAAATTCCATTAGATTTTGTTGCATTGGTTAATTTTTTTCTTTTTCTTTTTTTTGCTAATTCAAAGGCAAATTTTTGAACTCTATCCACCCCATATGCCGACATTATAGTTTCTTGGACAGCTATCTCACGATCAGTATTTTTAAACATTCTGCCACCTACAGATGAATATTCTCCTTCAGTGTTTTCTCGAACTATCATCATATCGATATCACCAGGTTTTTTATTAGCCAAAGGTGAAACGACTCCTGGAAAAAGCTTTACAGGTCTAAGATTAATATATTGATCGAATTCTCTTCTAAATTTAAGCAACGAACCCCATAAAGATATATGATCTGGAACTTTTTCTGGCATTCCAACTGCTCCAAAAAATATTGCATCATGTTTTTCTAATTTTTCTTTCCAATCATCTGGAAGCATTTTTCCATGCTTTTCATAATAATCACAGGAAGCAAAATCATATTCAGTAAAATTTATTTTAAATTGATGTTTTAAAGCAGTGTCTTTTAAAACCTTTAACCCTTCTGGTAACACCTCTTTTCCTATTCCATCTCCAGGTATTGAAGCTATGTTATATTCTTTCATGAGTTGAATTTATTCTTCTTACATATTTTGTAAAGTTATTTTAAGATTATTTTCAAGGTACGCAGTTTGGTTTGTGGTAGAATTCAAGCTTAAATATTTAAAGAATTCAAAGAAGAAATTCCCGAAGAAGTTGCCAAGCGAATGTCTGAATTTTTCTCTCGTAGTATAAAAAATAATTTTTAAAAAAGCTTAATAATATTTCTTTATTTCAGTATAGATTTTATTTTCTATCTCTCTAATGAATTCATCATTTTCTTTGCCAGGCATGACTGGTTCTAAAAACGAAATATGTATATCGCCCGTATATTTCATAAAACTATTTTTTGGCCAAATCTTCCCTGTGTTTAAAGCTACAGGGATACAAGGTAAATTTAGAGCTTTGTAAATTCTACCGGCTCCTTTTTTAAACGGTGGCTGTTCATCAAGTTTTACTCTTGTTCCTTGAGGAAATATTAGAAGAGGTCTTTTACTCTTTTTAATTCTATCTTTCACATCGTCAAAAAAATTTAAATTTTCTTTGGTCGTCGTTTCCCGGATAATTGCTATGGAGCCAATTTTTTTCAAATACCAACCAAACAATGGGATGCTTAGGAGTTCTTTTTTTAGAATAAAAATTGGAGCATCCAAAGGTATCTGTAGAGCAAAAGTTTCAAACATAGATTGATGGGCTGAAGCAACAAAAAAATTATCTACTTTTTTTAAATTTTCAATTCCATGAAATATTACTTTTGTATTTAAGATAAGTCTTAAAATTAACACTATATATTTTGCAGATACTCTTCCAAAAAATATTGTAAATTTACTTGGTAGCACTAATGTCGGTATAGCTAAAATAAAAATTACTATTAGACCGACAAATAAAAAAATATTAAATATTAATGATCTAATAAATTGCATTAAGAATTAATCAATTTAAGTAAATTTTGCTTCTTTCTAATATATCTAAGTTTATTTTTATTGATTAAAATTTCAGCTATTAATGGTCTAGTATTGTAGTTAGAAGATAACGATGACCCGTAAGCTCCAACGTTAGTTATAGCTACAAACTCATTTTCATTTACTTTAGGATAGTTTTTATAAACACCAAATTTACAAGTGCTTTCGCAAATTGGTCCCACAAATTCTATTTTACCATTCATTCTTGATAATTTTTTAGAAATAGGAATTATTTTATGAAAAGCTTCATATAAAGCAGGACGCATAAAATCATTCATACCAGCATCTAGTATAATAAAGTTTTTATTAGCTCCTTTTTTTATAAATTGTATTTTACTAATTAGGAGACCAGTATTACCGATAATAGATCTGCCCGGCTCAAAAATTATTTTACAATTTAATTTTTTAGAAAAATTATGTACCAGTTTAGAATAACTACTTAGATTAATCGGTTTTTCTTTATCAGTATAATTAATACCGAAACCTCCACCCAAATCGACATATTTTAAATTCAGTTTTAATTCTTCAATTAATTTGCTCATTACATTTAGAGTTTTTCTAAAAGGTGTATCATTTAATATTTGACTACCAATATGCACGCTCAAAGCGTCTAATTTTATATTTTTCAAAGATTTAATTGTTTTAAGAAAAACCTTGAAATTTTTAATTGATAAGCCAAATTTATTTTCTGCTTTACCGGTTGATATATTTTTATGTGTTTTCGCATCAACATTAGGATTTAACCGAAAACCAATTGAAACTTTTTTTCTTAATTTTTTTGCCAAATTATTTACTAATTTAGCTTCACTTTCAGACTCGCAATTAATTAATAAAATTTTTTTGTTGATTGCAATTTTTAACTCTTCCCCAGTTTTACCAACTCCAGAGAAGACAATTTTGTTAGGTTTGATGCCTGCCTTTAGAGCTTTTAATAGTTCACCGCCTGAAACCACATCAGCTCCGGCGCCTAATCTACCAAGTATTTTTAGTATATTTAAATTACTATTTGATTTTGCAGCAAAGCAAATTAAAGGATTAGTTTTTTTAAACGTATTAGCAAATCTTAAAAAATTAAAAGCAATTTGATTTTCTGAATAAATGTAAAAGGGTGTTTTATTTTTTTTTAAAATATTTTTTATTGATAGTTTTTCAACAAATAAATTTTTACCTACATACCTTAAGTTTTGCATAAGATTATGATATTATATTGATCTGATCTATTTTACCTTGGTATTTAGGTTCAGATTTCTTTCCGCAACTAGTTAAAATAAAAATTATTAAGAAAAAAGAGGCTAAAAGTTTCATTTAATTTCCTTTTTATATTTTTTTAGTATTGATTTAACATTAATTACAGATGTTCCTCCATAAGATTTTTTCATATTCATAGAATTTTTTACATCAAATACTTTTAAAACACTTTTATCTAAATCTTTGTGAAATTTTTTGATTTCTTCCAAATCTAATTCGGATAACGTCTTTTTATTTTTTTCTGCGTAGTTAACAAGTTTTGCAGAAATAGTGTAAGATTCTCTAAACGATAAATTTTTATTCTTAACAAGATAGTCTGCGAAATCAGTGGCTGTTGTGTAACCTTGATTTGCCATAAAAAGCATATTTTTTTTATTTGCGTTTACAGAATTAATTAATTCAGCACTCATAGTTAAAGCATCTTTTAAAATATCATATCCGCTAAAAACTAATTCTTTATCATCCTGCAAATCTTTAAAATAAGACATCGGAAGACCTTTCATTATCGTTAACATTGCATTCAAATTTCCATAAATCATTCCAACTTTACCTCTTATTAATTCTGCAGGATCAGGATTCTTTTTTTGAGGCATAATAGAAGATCCTGTAAGCATGCTATCTTTAAATGAAATTAAATTAAATGCATCAGAGTTATAAATAATAAAGTCTTCAGCTAATCTAGATAAGTGCATTGCACAAACAGCAGAAGCATATAAATAATCAATCGCAAAATCTCTATCTGATACTGCATCAATAGAATTGTCCGTAGGTTTTTTAAAACCAAGTTTTTTAGCAGTATAATTTCTATCTATTTTGTATGACGTTCCAGAAAGTGCTGCTGACCCAAGTGGACACTCATCTAAAATCTTCAGATTATTTTCAAATCTCTTTTTGTCTCTTTTTAACATTTCATAGTAAGAGAGCAGATAGTGCGCAAAAGAGACAGGTTGTGCATTTTTTAAATGTGTCAATCCAGGCATAACTGTATCAGTATTTTTTTCTGCTTTTTTAATTAAATTTTTCATGACTAAAGAAATATCTTTTAAAATTTCCTTAGTTGATTTTTTAACCCATAATTTAAAATCTGTTACAACTTGATCATTTCTTGATCTAGCCGTATGAAGAAAGCCTGCTGCAGGACCAATTATTTCAAATAGTTTTTTTTCAATGTTTAAGTGAATATCTTCAAATTTTTCTTGAAAATTAAATTGTCCTTTATCTATTTGATTTTTAATCTTTTTAAGTCCGTTAATAATTTTAACACCATCACTACTTTTAACGATTTTTTGTTTTATTAGCATTTGTGTATGTACAATTGAGGCAGTTATATCTTGTTCATAAAGTCTTTTATCAATATTAATAGAAGACCCTATCTTTTGAAAAGAAGGAGATATTTTGCCTCTAAATCTATTAGACCAAATTGTTTTATTTTTATTTTTCATTTTACTGTGTTACTTCTAATTTAAATTAATATGAAAATTAGTAAATCCTTTAAAACTTATATTCACATAATCTTTGTATTTCTGCTTGCTCAAAATCTTAATGCTTCAGAAGATTATTCAAAAAATATCGTCATATATGAAAAACCCATTAAAATTAAAGAATTAAAATTTAAAGATAGAGATCTTCAAGATGTGGATTTAACTAATAAAAAAGGCAATTTCATGATTATTAACTTCTGGGCAACATGGTGCGCACCTTGCCAAAGAGAAATGCCTTCGCTTGAAAAGTTGACTTTCAAATATCCGCAAATAAAAGTATATGCCATCAATACAGAAAAACCGAATAAATTAAGAGTACAAGATTTTTTTAGAACTGTTGGTGTAACAAGTTTAGACACTTATTATGATCCAGATTTTAAACTTGTTAAACAGTTAAAAATGAGAGGACTGCCTACAAGCATTTTAATTGATAAAGAGGGTAATGAATTTGGTCGCGTAATTGGTGAAGTAGATTTTTTGAGTGATGACTTTTTAAAAATAATAAAAAAATATATTTAGTTTTTAAAAAAATAGGCTAATAAAACTAAAACTATAATTGCTACAAATTGAAGAAGAACTCTTAGTTGCATTAATTTATTTGAGTATTTTTTACTAGTACTTCCACCTTTAAATAAAGTATAAATACCCATGATTAAAACTATGGCTACAGCACCTAATAAAGAAAACCCAAAAAAATTAAATAAAAATTCGGACATATTAATTATTCTACTATCATGAGCTATTCATTAAATACAATCATTTTAGTACCGCTATCTAAGAAAAAAGCTAAAAGTGCCGTAATACTTTGCCACGGCTACGGAGGTGATGGAAAAGATATTTCAATTCTTGCAAACTATTGGAGGGCACACTTACCAAATACAATATTTATTTGTCCCGATGCACCAGAAAAATGTGCAGAGAGTCCTACAGGATTTCAGTGGTTTGATTTAATGGATCAAAAACCTGATCAAGTTTTATCTAAATCTTTAGTTGCTGAAAGCAAATTGAATAAACTCATCGATGAAGTAAAAGATAAAAATAATTTACTAGCAAATCAAATTGTAATTGGTGGATTTAGCCAAGGATGTATGATTAGTTTACAAACAGGAATTAAAAGAAAAGATACAATTGGTGGAATTTTAGGTTATTCTGGTCGAATAATTGACACAGAACATTTAGAAAAAAATATTATCTCAAGACCTCATATTATTTTGATGCATGGTGATATAGATCAAATAGTTCCAGTAAATTCATTATTAGAGGCCAAAGATTTTTTTATCAAAAATAATTATCCAATAGAAACTAAAATTTTTGATAATTGTGAGCACCGTATACCTACTGAAGGATCAAGTTTAGGCTTACAATTTATAAAAAAACATTTGTCTTAGTTTTTTATCATCTGTAACATAATTATAACTTGATAAAGATTCCAGTTTCAGTTAGCTTTTATTATGATAATTTCTTCTGCAGATAAAGTTCCATTAGAAAAATGTCCAGCGCTAGTGCTTAATGCTGATTTTAGACCATTGAGTTATTATCCTCTTTCAATTTGGTGTTGGCAAGATGCCGTAAAATCGGTTTTTTTAAATCGCGTAAGTATAGTTTCAAATTATAAAAGAAAAATTAGAAGTCCTTCTTTTGAAATGAATTTACCAAGTGTAATTGCGCTAAAAAGTTTTATTCAACCCTCAAAGAATCCTAATTTTACAAGATTTAATGTATTTTTAAGAGATAAGTTTGCATGTCAATATTGTGGAGATAGAAAAGATTTAACATTTGATCATTTGTTGCCAAAGTCAAAAGGTGGACTTACAGATTGGAACAATGTTGTTACTGCTTGTTCAAGTTGTAACGTCAAAAAAGGTGGAAAACTTTATGAAAATTGCGATCTTAAATTAGCCAATAAACCTTATGCACCAACAGTTGAAGACCTTCATAAAAATGGTAGGAATTTTCCTCCCAACTTTCTTCACGAGAGTTGGATGGATTATTTATACTGGGATATAGAATTAGAACCTTAATTAGATCTTCTCAGAAATTGTAATAGCAATACGCGATGAAGTTTTGATTACTTTATCCAACAAACCATACAAACCTTTTTTGGTTGCACCGTTATCATAGGCAATTTCTTTATGGTGTAATTCATCTTCCCTGAATTTTATTATTTTTTCCTTAAGCTCTTTTTCGTCTGCCTCAAGTTTATAGGTTTGATTTTTATAGTGAGCATCGATAACTTCTTCAACAGAAGCAGTACAAAGCATTGCTGCTTTCTCTCCCAACATTGCTGTACCAAAACCTAGAGTAACACCCATTATATCCCACAATGGTAACAGTTTTGTAGGCTGAATATTTCTTTTTTTAATTTCTTTGTCAAAATATTCGTAATGTTCTCTTTCGTGCTCTTTCATTTCTTCAATTTTTTTTTTTAAAAATTCATCTTGTTTAAATGTTTTAAGAGCTAGAAGTTGACCTTCGTAAATTTTTATAGCACCACGCTCACCAGCGTGATCTACTCTAATAATTTCTTCTAATGTTTTTTTATTAGTTTTTGTCATAATTTATTATTACTTTAACCATAATAACACTTAAAATTATTGAAATAATTGTATTTATTGTAGCAAGTGAAAAGCTTAAAACTCTAAAAGTAACGTCTTTACAGCTCACAATTGACGAATTTTCTAATTGTTTTAGAAGCTGCTCTTTAGATAAGTTTGCATTATTTCCCAGATC
>Ga0209631_10000507_pt1 | contig 52902 bp, 47 predicted proteins | sample COG_08_FD_184752 | JGI IMG/M metagenome (GOLD analysis project Ga0209631, IMG submission 184752) | Pelagic Microbial community sample from North Sea - COGITO 998_met_08 (SPAdes) (version 2) | ecosystem: Environmental > Aquatic > Marine > Neritic zone/Coastal water | place: Helgoland, sampling... | reverse complement strand
TCGGAGGGCAACTCATAATACTGCCAGCGTTTAGTCAGTCGTTTCTCCAACACAGCTTCCGGCACCTCAAGCAGAACGGCCACATCGAACAGCGACCTCAACTGCGACCAAGGTTCCTGCTGAAGTAGTAGATAATTACCCTCTACCAGGATCACCGGTACTTTTGCAGGAATCAATCGAGCTCCAGCTCGGGCAATCTCCAAATCTCGATCAAAAACCGGCACTGCCACGAACTCTTCCTGCCTCTCGCGCAAACGTCGTAAAATGTGATAAAATCCCCACACATCAAAAGTCTGTGGAGCTCCTTTGCGTGGTCTTAAACCTGCCGGTACCAGGTACAGATCATCATAATGAAATCCATCCATTGGCAAAATCATCGCCTGCTCAGGCTGTTCCTGATTCAGGGCTGATTTTAGTTCACCAGCGATGGTAGATTTTCCAGATCCGGGAGGTCCTGCGAATGCAACAAGGATCCGTCCCTGTGAGCTTCGTTGCTGAATCAATTCCTGTAATTCTTTGAGGTCTATCGAGGGTGCCATGGCCTTTTTGATGAATTTGTTTAGAAAAAGATGGAAACTTTAGCCGGATTTGCCAGTAATTTGGAATCTAAATTGATGTTAATCCATCACAAAAATGATCATTGACGTCAATTACTACTTGCCTCCACTTGAAAGGAAATAATGGAAGAGGCCTTGAACCCTACAGAACTTCGTGAACTCGCAGCAGAGATCCTCAGTGAGAACGACCGCGAAGGACGCTACACGATCCCCGCCAAAGGCTTGTATCCTTTCCAATGGAATTGGGACAGTTGCCTGACAGCCCTCGGCTGGACGTATCTGGACGAAGATCGCGCCTGGCGTGAAATCGAAACACTGTTTGAACACCAGTGGTCAGACGGCATGGTTCCACACATTGTTTTTCACGAACCGGACGATGGCTATTTTCCAGGCCCAGATGTTTGGTCTACTGGCCGTTCAGTTCCCACCAGTGGCATCACCCAACCGCCTGTTGCCGGTTTTGTCCTGAGGCGTTTGTACCAACGCTGTGCCGACCCAGAAGAAATTGAAGAACGTATCGAAGACCTGGTCGACGCAGTTGATCGCTGGCATGCCTGGTTTTTTGAAAATCGAGACCCACAGCGGGAAGGACTCGTTTCCATTATCCATCCTTGGGAAGCTGGACGAGATAACTCCATTGACTGGGACGAAGCTTTTGAGCGAGTACCAACCGAAGGTATCACTGACTACGTTCGCCGCGATACTGAGCACGCTAATCCTGCACATCGCCCCACCAAGGCACAGTACGACCGCTACCTCTGGCTGGTGGAACACTTTTGCTCATTCGGCTGGGACAACAGCAAACTGCACGATGCTTCGCCTTTCCGGGTGGTTGATCCCGGCTTTAATGCAATCTTGATTCGTTCCTGCTTTGATCTAGCTGCTCTCGCAGAAGAACTGGAAATGGATGATGTCGCTCAGCGCAACTATGCTTGGGCTCGTCGAGGATTAGAGGCCTTGGAGAATCTTTGGAGTGATCCACACAGGCAGTATCTCTGTCAGGATCGAACGACAGGGCAACTGATTGAGAGTACCTCGATTGGGGGTCTCCTAGCGGTCTTCGCCCCGATTCGCCTTACTCGGGCCCAAGCGATTGCTCATCGTATCAAGCAAATTTCCGAAGAATGCCGCTTCAGCATCCCTAGTCACGATCCAGCAGATTCAAGGTTTGATGCCAAACGCTACTGGCGTGGGCCTGTCTGGCTGATCATTAACTACATGATCAACGATGGCTTGGAGGCCGCCGATTTGGAGGAGTCCAGCACGAAAATTGTGGACGATTCTCTCGAATTGATCAGTTCCAGCGGTTTTGCTGAGTACTACGACCCCAAGACTGGTGAAGCTTGTGGAGGGGGACGGTTCACATGGACCGCTGCAATGGTGCTGGAATTTCTTCAAGATCAGTAAGATGCAAATTGCCCTGATCATGGCGCATCCAGATGATGCCGATATTTACTGTGGGGGTTCGATAGGGGCTTGGCGATCCATGGGAGCAGCAGTAACGATCTTGATCGCAACCGATGGTGCAAGGGGAGGAAATCATGATCCCAAAAAGCTTGCACAGTTGCGTGCCAAGGAGGCCATCGCTGCTGCCAAAGTCTTAGACGCCAACCTGATTCAGTTGAACTTCCCAGATGGTGAACTTCCACAGTCTGAAGAATTTGCTTCAAGTTTGACGTCTGAGGTGGTGCGCCTCAAACCAAATCTGTTGGTAGCGCATGCGCCCAATGACTACCACGCTGATCATCGAGCGGTCTCTGCTGGAGCATTGATTGCTGCAAGTTTTCGGGCTCCTGTGCTTTGGGTGGATCCAATGATGGGTAATGAGTTTCTACCCAACTACTACGTCGATATCACACCTTTTCAGGATTTGAAGGAGCAGGCCATTCTCTGTCACACAACCCAGGGGCCAGAACACTTTGTCGAAATGTCCCGAGTTCAAGGACGTTCCCGTTCAGCCCAGTGTGGTCAACTGGGTGGCTTTGCTGAGGCTTTTCGCCATGATCCCATTCACCCCTTTGCTGATATCCGTTCTCTGATTCCCCCTGCCCCTCCACTTCAGCCAATTGTTGTCAAAAGCCCTAACTAAAAGCACTTCCCAAAAGCTAACTCGAGCTTTTCTCTGAAGAATCCTTGGATACAAAGCAGTTGGGACTCAGGGCCTATAAGCTACCTTCTCGATGAAGCGTAGTTGGGAATTAGGCATTCGCGTTGGAGATAGGCTTTTTGGGCCGGTAGTTGATCAGGACAATTCCAGCGGAGATCAGCACCAGCGCACCCAAAATGGTGAAACTGATCGCTTCATCGAGGATGAGCCAACTGAAGATCACACCAAAGGCAGGGGTCAGAAATCCAAAGGAGGCCATGTCTGAGGCGGGGTAAATGGTGAGAACCCAGAACCAAACAAGAAAACCACCAGCGACGACTATGACAACCTGGAAGCCGAGCATAAAGACGTGCATGGTTTGCAGATCTCGGATCCAGTCACCAAAGAGCAGGGAAAAGGGTAGCAAAACAATCGCTGAAACTGCCAGATTGTAAAGTAGCTGCATTTCGATGCTCGCTTCTTTGAGTTTGCTGACCCGTACCGAAAGCCCAATCCCAGCCCAGCACATTGAGCCAAGAATACTCATCATGTCACCGATCAAACTGCTCGATTCTCCGTTCAGTCCTCGATCGGAAAAAGCCCAAACCAGGCCCACCATGGAGATGATCAGACCAAGAACCTTCTGGGCATTTAGTCGTTCACCCTCAATCAGGAAATGAGCGCCGATTGCCATCCAGACAGGCATTGAGTACCAGAAGATCGAATTGCGGGCGACGGTTGTCATGTCCAAGGCCAGGAAGAGAAAAATGAACTCAATCGAGAACAAGCAGCCCGTCAGCACTCCTGCCTTGAAAGTGCCATCGCTAACACTGATCCGCTTCCCCCGCCATAAGGCCCAACCCCAAACGACAAAAAAGGCAAACAGCGAGCGCAATCCTGCTTGAAAGACAGGCTGCATTCCATCATTGACGACCTTGATCACCACCTGGTTCAAGCCCATCACAATCGCGAAGATCACGAGGACACTGCCACCAAACAAATCGATATGGTCTTTTCGTTCCATCAATATCCTTTCATGGTTAATATCTATCAGGTAACTTTTCCATCTTCTGCACTCTAAAGATCAACTTTAATAAACTTGTAACCAGAATTTCTAAATCGTTTAGATCAGGTTTCCTCATGGCTAATTATCAAGTAACTGCTCTGGTTCGGGGACTGCCCGTAACCGTTCCTTTTGTTGGACCAGAAACTCAGGAGCGTCTCCGGGGCAGCGCATTCCGAGCTCGAATTGGGGCAAATGAAAATGTCTTTGGCGCCTCCCCCAAGGTATCCCAAGCTATTCAAGCTAGAGTTGATGAAGCTTGGATGTATGGAGATCCGGAGTTTTACGAACTAAGAGTCGCCCTCGCAGAACACTTGGGAGTGGGCATCGGCAACGTGATGGTTGGAGAAGGCATTGATGGTTTGCTCGGCTACCTTGTGCGAATGTTTGTTGAACCAGGAGATAAGGTTTTGACATCGGCTGGAGCCTACCCAACCTTCAATTATCATGTCCAAGGATTTGGAGGGAGTTTGCAGTTCGTGCCCTATCACGAAGACCGTGAGGATGGAGAGGCGTTGCTGGCTGCTGCACAGAAAAACGAAGCCAAGCTGATCTACTTTGCCAATCCGGACAACCCAATGGGTAGCTGGTGGGATGCTGGTTATGTTGAATCGATGATTCAGGCTGTGCCAGAGGGATCCCTGCTGATTCTAGATGAAGCCTATGGTGAGTTTGCGCCAGCAGGCACTCTTCCAACATTTGACATGGACAATTGCCGAGTGATTAGACTGAGGACCTTTTCAAAAGCCTACGGTTTGGCTGGAATGCGAGTGGGCTATGCCATCGGCAACGCAGAATTGATCGCAGAATTCAACAAGGTACGCAATCATTTCGGCTTGGGTCGCCTCTCACAAATCGCTGCGCTTGCGGCTGTGCAAGATCAAGAACATCTGAATCAAGTTCAGCAGCAAGTCCAAGGATCTTTACAACGTATCCAGCAAATTGCATTGAACAATCAATTGAAGCCATTGCCTTCAGCAGCTAATTTTTTGACCATTGATTGTGGTCGAAATGGTGACTATGCGATTGCCGTGATGAAAGGTTTGGTTGAGCTCGGGGTCTTTGTACGAATGCCCGGAGTAGCACCTCTGAACCGATGTATTCGGCTTACGGCAGGATTGCCCGTAGAATTGGATTTCCTGGAAGAAAGCCTCCCCCAGGTTTTGAAGTCCGTTTGACTTCCAAATACAATTTTTTTGGATCCAGATTCACTGCAATTCTTTAGCGGTGCTAAAGAGAGTTCTTGGCTCCCAATCCACACTTAGTCGTATTTTGTTGCAAAAATGTAACAAAAACGGTAGATTTGTTGGTTTTTTGCAGAAGAATCTACAACCTCAAAGATTAACAAAAAATGAGCAACTCCTCCCAAAGCCATACTTCACGTAAAGATCTGCGCCAATGGCTACTTGCTGTGGTGATTGTTCTGGGAATCCTCCTGTTCTTTGTCTTCGATCTGCAGCGATTTCTTACACTTGAATATCTTCAGGCTTCACGTGAGAGCTTTGCAACAACCTACGCAGAGTCACCATTCACTGTCTCGCTAATTTACTTTCTGATATATGTCATCTCGACAGCGCTCTCGGTGCCTGGGGCTGTTGTACTAACGCTGGCGGGAGGGGCCTTGTTTGGTTTGGGCTGGGGTCTGTTGTTGGTGTCCTTCGCCAGTAGCTTGGGAGCCACTATGGCAATGATGGCCAGCCGTTTCGTGCTGAGAGATTTTGTCCAACAACGTTTTGGTTCGCAGTTCCAGCGAATCAACGAGGGAATTGAGAAGCAGGGAGCCTTCTATTTGTTTACTCTGCGGCTTGTGCCCGTCGTGCCGTTTTTTGTGATTAACCTTGGGATGGGACTGACCCCGATTGGTGTTTGGACCTTCTACTGGGTAAGCCAGGTAGGGATGCTAGCTGGAACGATCGTTTACGTGAATGCAGGGACACAGTTGGCTCAACTTGAGAGCCTCTCTGGAATCGCCTCACCAGGGTTGTTGATTTCCTTTGCGTTGTTGGGAATTTTTCCCTGGATAGCGCGTTCACTCGTACAACAGCTTGAGCAGCGCAAGCTACTTGCCAAGTGGCAGAGGCCTACGAAATTCGATCGTAACCTGATTGTGATTGGAGCTGGGGCAGCGGGTTTGGTCTCGTCCTACATCGCAGCAGCCACGAAAGCCAAGGTGACGCTGGTGGAAGCCCATAAGATGGGTGGAGATTGTCTGAACTATGGCTGCGTGCCTTCCAAAACGCTGATTCGTAGTGCCAAGTTGCTACATCAAATGCACAACGCATCTCATTATGGGCTGCAGGACAGTTCTCCTGCCTTTTCCTTTGCCAAGGTAATGAAGCGTGTGCATCAGGTCATTGCGGAGATTGAACCTCATGACTCGGTGGAGCGCTACACGTCATTGGGAGTGGAGGTTATTCAAGGATATGCCAAAATCGTAGATCCCTGGACAGTTGAGATCCAAAAACCAGATGGCTCTTCACAGCGCATGAACAGCGCAGCAATCATCATTGCGGCAGGAGCAGCTCCCTTTGTACCTCCACTGCCTGGATTGGAGGAAGTAGGCTACCTGACTTCAGACACCCTCTGGGAAAAACTGAAGGGAAGAGAAGAGGCACCTCAACGCTTGGTCGTCCTTGGAGGTGGACCTATAGGAACGGAATTAACCCAAGCTTTTGCCCGATTAGGTTCCACAGTAACCCAAATTGAGATGGCTCCGAGAATCATGCTCCGAGAAGATCCAGAGGTTTCTGAGATGGTACAAAAATCATTAGAGCGGGACGGAGTGACTGTTCTAACAAACTACAAGGCAGTGGGTTGTGGGTTGACGAATGGTGAGAAGTGGATTCAAGTTGAAGATCAGCGAGAAACTAAACGAATCAGCTTCGATGAACTGATCGTTGCTGTGGGGCGTGCACCTCGCCTGAAAGGGTTCGGTTTGGAAGAGCTAGGTATCCCAGTGGGTCGGGTGGTTCAAACCAACGAGTACTTGGAAACAATTTATCCTCACATTCTAGCGGCTGGTGACGTGGCGGGACCGTACCAGTTCACACACACAGCTGGGCACCAGGCTTGGTATGCTGCAGTCAATGCACTGTTTGGTAAATTCAAGAAATTCAAAGTGGATTATCGGGTGATCCCTTGGGCAACATTCTGTGATCCAGAAGTAGCTCGAGTGGGGCTCAATGAACTGGAGGCTCAGGAAAAAGGCACACCCTACGAAGTGACTCGCTATGGCATTGATGATCTGGATCGAGCAATTGCCGATGGTTCTGCCAATGGAATGGTCAAAGTGCTAACAGTTCCCGGCAAGGACAAGATCCTCGGAGTTACTCTGGTAGGTGAGCATGCTGGAGATCTGATCAGTGAGTTTGTAATGGCAATGAAACACGGATTGGGCTTAAACAAAATCCTTGGAACCATCCATATCTACCCCACCTTGGCAGAAGCCAACAAGTATGCAGCCGGTGAATGGCGTCGGGCTCATGTAAACCCAACGCTGTTGTCGTTTGTAGAGCGCTTTCATGCGTGGAGACGAGGATGATTGATGCGGCCCTTCAGCCTCTGCAGCAACGGTTTCTTCAATCATCTGCGAAAATTCTAGCACATTGGGGAGTGAAGGCTGACCAGATCACACTGCTTGGCTTCTTAGTAGGAATTATGGTCGTGCCTGCCTTGGCTTTTAAAGCCTATTTTCTGGCACTACTTTTTTTGTTGATCAATCGTTTTGCAGATGGGCTGGATGGGCCATTAGCTCGTCAGACTAAACCCACGGACCGAGGTGCTTTTCTAGATATCAGCTGCGATTTTCTTTTTTATGCTCTGTTCCCCTTGGGATTTGCTCTCGCTGATCCTGTCAATGCTTTACCTGCTGCGGTGTTGATTACCTCTTTCGTGGGCACTGGCTCTTCTTTCCTGGCCTATGCGGCCATTGCTGCAAAGCGCGGCGACACCGCGATGGATTTTCCTCAAAAAGGATTATACTATCTAGGCGGTCTGACAGAGGGTTTTGAGACGATCGTCCTCTTCATCAGCATGTGCCTCTTTCCCGTGTTATTTCCTCAATTGGCCTACTTTTTTGCAGTCGCATGTGCAATCACAGCCGTATCTCGCTGGTACCAAGGTTGGAAATTGTTCTCAGAAGACTGAGTGATCTCAACCTTGTCTTCACCCGATAATAAAACTCTAAGCATTCCTTTTTCTCCTTCTGGATTTACCGAAATCCTCAAAAAACTCCTAAAGGCAAACTTTACGTTCGTCAATTTTCAGCTTGCTGAACGATCTTCCTTGAGTTAGAAGACGCCCCTTCAGATGTATTGATCTTCAGAACCATTAGGTTGACTGAGGTTCATTGATTTGAATTGGTCACGGCTGTCTTGTATTGGCATCTGAAACTTAGGAATACAGATCGATTTGAAAAAAATCCTTTTTTTCTCTTTTTCCTAGCCAAAGCTGTAGCCACTATTTTCCAACTTGGTGATTGTCATGAAGCCAAGTTCGATGCAAACAACTTGATATATTAGTTTCCTCCAGAGGTACCCTCAGGGTAATCTCCACTGGAGATCAGCCAGATATCAAATATTTTCAAGAGGAAGTCATGAGCAACCTAACAAGGCGAAATTTTGGGAAATTGGCTTTGGCTACATCAGTGCTTGCACTTACAGGAGCCAATTCCGCGAAGGCTGCAGGTAGAATTCGGCACTTCTGGTGGGGTAACAAGGAGAGAGACAAGCGAACTTATGCCACGATTGATGCCTTCAATGCGGCTTTTTCAGATTCAACTGTAGTAGGAGAGACACTGGGTTGGAGAGACTATTGGCCAAAAATGGCAACCCAAGTGGCAGGCAAGAATATGGCGGATGTGATCCAGATGGATTACCGTTACATTGCCGAATATGCACGCCGGGGTGCCATTAAATCCCTGAATCCCCATCTTGACAGCGGGGCAATTGATATGTCTGATTTCGCGCAGTTCTCTTTTGATGGGGGGACTGTCGATGGCCAGGTCTATGGGGTAAATATCGGAACGAACTCACAATTTGTCCCTTATGACAAAACCCTTCTGGACCAGTTAGGTTTGACCTTTGATCCTTACAAGTGGAATTGGGATGACTTCGTCAAGATTTCAAGAGAAGTGACTAAAAATACACCAGATGGCATTTACGGATCTGTAAACAATGGTGGGCAGGAGGTTTGGTTAGATATCTGGCTACGTCAAAAAAATAAGGCACTATACCATGAAAATGGGGACTTGGCCTTTGACCAGAAAGACATTGAGGAATATTGGTCCTTCTGGGTGGAATGCCAAGAGACAGGCGTGAGTTGGCCTGCCACGGAGGAGGCCGCATCCACCTCAATGGCAAAAAGTGGAATTCCAACCAAAAAAACTGCATTTGATAGCTACTGGACAAACCAAATCGTAGCCATTCAAAAGCTGACGGACCATCAGATTGAGATGGCAACAATTCCACACAATCCTGGTGATAGCCCCGGTATGTATTACAAGTGCGGGCAATTCATCAGTATGTCCAGAGATACCCAGGACGAGTCCCTATCGGCAAAATACATGAACTTCTTTATCCGAGATCCTCGAGCGGTTGGAATTCTCAAGCTGGAGCGAGGAGTGCCTGGTACTAAGGAAATGCGCGACTTCTTGAAGCCTGGCTATTCACGAGAAGAAGCAATTATGGTTGAGTACCTTGAGGGAATTGAAGGAAGGACTAAGAAACTGCCCCCAGTTCCACCAAAAGGTGCGGGTGAGATTGACCGAGCTTTCGAACGGTATTGGGAAGGTGTGGCCTTTGGCAAAACCAAGATCGCGTCAGCAGCAAAATCTTTCTATCGGGAAGCAGAAAGAATTCGTCGGAAGCAAGGGTAATCAATCAAAGCAATTCCCCTTTTGCTAGGGGGAGTTGCTGAAATTCAAATGAAAAAAGAGAATTTTGCAGCCTACATTTTTCTGCTGCCGTGGTTGGTAGGCTTTTTCTTACTGACGATACAACCAATCGTTTCATCCTTCTACCTGTCACTGACAGAATACGATACGGTTTCAGATCCCTATTTCATTGGATTTGAACACTACGAGTACATGTTCGTTGACGATTATCGGTTCTGGGAAGCTCTGAAGGTAACTTTTTTCTACGTAGCTGTTGGCGTTCCATTCAAATTAGGTTTTGCCCTAGCCATTGCACTCTGGCTGAACCAGGGTGTTCAGGGTCTTAGTCTTTATCGGGCAGTTTTTTACTTACCTTCACTGTTGGGGTCCAGTGTAGCGGTTGGTATCCTTTGGCGGCAGGTCTTCCATACCGATGGCCTTGTCAATTACCTGCTGGCTTTTCTTGGGATTTCCGGACCAAGTTGGCTTTCTGATCCCGATACATCCATTTACACGGTGATTCTACTGACTATTTGGCAATTTGGCTCACCGATGCTGATCTTCCTGGCAGGGTTGCGTCAGATCCCTCATGATCTCTATGAAGCATCATCGATTGATGGGGCCTCAAAGTTTCGACAATTCTGGAAAATTACCCTCCCCCTGCTTGCTCCTGTAATCTTTTTCAACCTTGTTCTTCAGACCATTGATGCCTTCAAGACATTCAACAATGTCTTCATCATCAGCGGTGGAAATGGTTCTCCAGTTGATTCTTTGTTGTTCTACACACTCTACCTCTATCAACAAGGTTTTGAATTCTTCAGAATGGGGTACGCTTCTGCACTCGCTTGGGTTCTCTTAATCATCATCAGTATCTTTACGGCAATTTATTTCTATACTTCCAAGTATTGGGTTTACTACGAAAGTGAGAAGTAGAGATGAAGCAGAATCGTCTTCTGAAACACCTTTTTTTAGCCCTTGCCTCACTGATCATGCTCTACCCATTGTTATGGATGTTGAGCAGTTCTTTCAAACCAGAAAGTATTATTTTCAATGACCTCAGCTTGTGGCCAAGCCAATTCACGTTTGAAAACTATCCCAATGGGTGGCAGGCGCTGAGAATCGATTTTTCTATATTTTACAAAAATTCTTTCATTGTTGCGGTTTTCTCAGTGATTGGGAATCTAATCGCTTGCGCCTTCACAGCATACGCTTTTGCTCGGCTTGAGTTTAACTTTAAGAGATTCTGGTTTGCGTTGATGATGATGACGTTGATGCTCCCTTACCATGTAGTCTTGATCCCACAGTATATTTTGTTTTTAAAACTTGGTTGGGTAAATACTTACTATCCACTCATAGTTCCAAAGTTTTTGGCCCAGGAAGCCTTTTTTATTTTTCTGATGGTTCAGTTCTTTAAGCAATTACCACGAGAATTGGATGAATCCGCCATGATGGATGGATGCTCTGTCTTCCGAATTTTCTTCAAAATCATTGTACCCCTCTCAACACCAGCCTTTGGGACGGCAGCAATCTTTTCATTCTATTGGACGTGGGAAGATTTTTTTGGTCCTCTGATTTACCTAAACGATATTGAGAAATACACGGTGCCGCTTGCCCTGCGGGCTTTTGTCAGTGCAGAGGACCTTTCATTTTATGGTGAATCTTTTGCGATGTCTATTCTATCACTGATTCCAGTGTTTATTTTCTTTATAATCTTTCAAAGATTTATTATTCACGGAATTGCAATGAGCGGGATCAAGGGTTAGCAACATGGCAAACATATTATTGAAAAACGTCAGTAAGCATTTCGATAGTGTGAGAGCCATTGATCAGGTTAATTTTGAGGTCAAAAAGGGTGAATTTCTTGTTTTGGTAGGGCCCTCAGGCTGCGGTAAATCGACCTTACTACGCTCAATTGCAGGGCTAGAAACCATTACAGGAGGCCAGATTCACATTGACGATAAGAATGTCACGGAGACTCATTCTTCAAAGCGTGACCTGGCAATGGTTTTTCAGTCCTATGCTCTCTACCCGCACATGAACGTTTATAAGAATCTATCGTTTGGCTTGGAGACGATGAAAATCCCAAAAAATGTGATAGATGAGCGGGTTCAGAAGGCCGCCCAGATCCTTCAAATTGACCAACTGCTGAAGAGGAAACCCAAGCAGCTCTCAGGAGGGCAAAAACAACGGGTCGCAATTGGTCGAGCGATTGTCAGGGAGCCAAAGGCATTCCTCTTTGATGAACCACTTTCTAATCTGGATGCAGATCTAAGGGTGCAGATGCGGGTGGAGATTGCGCGGCTTCAAAAAAGGCTTGGAGCAACCACGATTTACGTAACCCATGATCAGGTCGAGGCCATGACGATGGCTGATCGAATTGTTGTTCTCAATGGTGGAAGAGTGGAGCAGATTGGAAAGCCACTGGAACTATATAACCAGCCGAGTAATGTTTTCGTTGCCTCCTTCATTGGCTCACCTAGGATCAATCTGATCAAATTGAGTGAACTGGTCGAGCTACAAAACGCAGGGAAAGCAGTTATACCAGAGGCAACGCTTAAAACTTTTGAAGATAAGCGGGTTGAGCAAATCGGTTTCCGACCGGAGATGGTGAAGGCTGAGACAAAAGTTTCGGCAAGGGATTTGTTGATTCACACGGAAGTTTCACATATGGAGCAGCTTGGTAGTGAGGCTTACATCTATCTGGAGACAGATCACAACATCAATTTTGTGATGCATAACCAGGGTCAACAACACTTTGAATCCAAAACCAAGTTGGCAGCACATATCGATTTAGGCTCATCTCACTTTTTTGATCAATCAGGTTCTGCTTTGGTTATTGAGAAGAATTTAGTATGAAAAAGTGCGCGATTGTAGGGGTTGGTGGCCGGCACAAAATGTTTCGTGAAGCTCTCGTAAAAGAATATGGTGTCAATCATCAACTGGTGGCCATATGTGATTCTAATCTTGGCAGATTGCGCTATGCAGAACAATCACTGAAGAAGTCTAATGTCTCGGTAGCTTGTTATCTGGAGAAGGATTTTCACAAGTTATTACGAGTCGAAAAACCAGATATTCTCATTGTGACTTCACCTGATTATACTCACCACAAGTACATCATTGCAGGAGCGAAAAATGGTTGCCAGATCATCAGTGAGAAACCAATCACCAGCAGCCTAGTGAAACTGAAAAAAATTGTCACAGAACTGAACAAGGCTCAGACAACTGCAACAATCACCCACAATTATCGCTACTCTCCATACCGTTCACAGGTAAAAGAGCTTTTGATGAGTGGCACTATTGGAACTATTAAGGCGATCACCTTTGATTGGCATCTAGATCGAATTCACGGTGCTGATTATTTTCGAAGATGGCATCGCTATAAAAGCAATTCTGGTGGATTGGCTGTGCACAAGGCTACTCACCATTTTGATTTAATCAATTGGTGGATTGCCGATATTCCCGTTTCCGCTTATGCAACAGGGGACAATCATTACTACAATCCAATCAACGCCAAACGTTTAGGGATTAAAAACCGTGGAGAGCGCTGTAAGAGCTGCCTCTCAAAGAATTGTAGCTTTCGGCTGAAACTGGAGGCTATGGACAACTTGCAGAAACTTTACTCGGACAATGAGCATTATGATGGCTATCACAGGGATCAATGTGTTTTTGATGGTAGTATTGAAATTGAAGACATGATTCGTGCAGAGGTGCGCTATTCCAGAGGGGCAGTACTCAACTATGGACTCGTTGCTTTCTCACCTTGGGAGGGTTATGAAATTTCCTTTATTGGTACAGAGGGAACTCTCTCCCAAAAATACTTGGAGCGAAGCGTAATCAATGGGGATGAAAGTTCGCTTCGAGAAGGTAGCAATGTGCAGACATCACTCCTGATACCAGGGAAAGCCACCGAAAGAATTAAGAATCCAAGCTCTGCTGGTGGCCATGGCGGTGCAGATCCCCTGATGCTGAATCACATCTTTGCTGATGATGGATCCCCAGACCCACTTCAGCGCAAATCCAACCATTTTTCTGCAGCTTGGTCTGCTATCACTGGATTTGCCATCAATCGGTCAATGGAGAAGGGGAAGGTTGTTTTGATCAAAGATCTAATTGAGGATCTAGCTATTCCAAATGAGCTACGTTTGAACTGAGCAACTGTGCTGAGACTTTGTTTTTCCATTCTGGCACTTATCCTTCCTTTCTTCTGCACCTTCACCAAACCGCTGAGCGCGAAGACTGCTGAACTTGCTCGTGGGCTTCACAATCCGCGTGGTATTGTTCCTGTTGCAACTGGGAGTTTAATTATTTTGGAAGCTGGTACCGGAAAAACGCTAGATGGGCTAGATTCTGGAAAAATCAGCTGGTGGCGAGACTTGAACAAGGATGATCAGTTCGATGCTTCAGAAGAGTTACGACTGCGTGAGGATCTATATTCTTACAACATTATGGAGGTGTTCAACCCAGGAAGGGATGAAGTTGTTGGGCCGGGAGATGGCTTACTCAGGAACGACCATACATTGATCTACACCAGAGATAGCGGCAGAGAAACGACAGAGATTGTCCAAATGGATCTGGTTGATTTTGCGGAGGTTGTTTTGATTGAGCGCCCGGGAGTTGTCAATTCAATTACTCTCTCGTCGGATCAGCAATCTCTATACTTAGCAGAGAGTACGCTCAACCAAATCGGTGCTTACCACTTTGGGTCTGGCTACGATGAAATCCTGCTTTTCGATGTATTGGAACATCAGCAACAGGCAGTTCCTACAGGCCTGGCGCTGGACTCAGAAGGAAATCTACTGGTTGCCTTGTTTTCGGGTCAGCTCTGGGCTTACTTTGGTGAAACCATCTCTTTCATGCCTGGAGATGCCAAGATCGCGATGGTAGATCTAAAAACCAGAACTTACGAGTATCTTATTGAAGGTCTTACCACCGCTATCGATGTTGCTACAGATAATAATGGCAACGTTTACTTCCTAGAACTGACAACTGCTTGGCCAACTAACCTGATTTCTCGTGATTTTGATCTCCACGATAAACATTCTCCACCAGACCCAGGAGGATATGTTCGCAACTCGGGTAGATTGAGTGTCTTGCTGGATGGATCAAAAGAAAGCCGAGTTTTGGTCGAAGGTCTAGACTTGCCAACGAATCTCTCAATCCTTGATCATCAACTCTACATTTCAACAGGGCAAGGGACTCCTGGAAGAAGAGTCTGGTCTCAGCAGGGACTCAGTGAGATTGATGGCAAGATTCTCAATTATGAAATTCACCAATGAAATCATTGCGTTCCTCGCTTTGTTTATAGCAAGGTCAATATTTTGAGACGTGTACGAGTGGCACTGGTGGGCACGGGTGTGGGAACAAAACACGCCAGGATGTATCAAACATTGCCCGACCTCTATGAGGTGAAAGCGGTCTGTGAAATTGATGAACAACGTCGCAATGAATTTGTGGAACAGATCGGGGTCGGTTATCAAACAAACCGACTGGAGGATCTTTTTTCTCGAGATCTAGATCTAATTGATATTTGTACCCCTTCTGCGCTTCATTTTTCGCAAGCCACTGCAGCTCTCCAAGCAGGTTTCCACGTTGTTCTTGAAAAGCCTGTTGCTCGTTCGCTTTCAGAAATGGACGAACTGGAAAGAGTAGAGCAGCAATCAGGAAAACACCTCTTCCCGATTTTTCAATACCGATTTGGCCACGGGATTCAAAAGCTTCATCATTTGATTTCCAAAGGGCTAGTAGGCAGTCCCTCAATCGCAACTGCTGAGACACACTGGTTGCGAGGAGAGGCATATTACAGTCGAGGAATGTGGCGTAGCACATGGGATGGAGCAGCTGGAGGGGGCTTTGCAACTCATGCGATCCACATTCATGATCTGCTCTGCCAGGTACTTGGAGACCCCGCCTCTGTGTTTGCTCAAGCTTCAAACTGTGTGAATGGGTATGAGACAGAAGATTTGGGTGTGGTGTTGATGAACTTCAGCAATGGAGCAATGGCCAGTTCATCGGTTACTCTAGGCTCAACAGAGCAGCTGTCACGCCTGCGTTTCTGCTTTGCTGGCCTTACAGCTGAGGGAGGAAGAGATCCCTACAATCCGGGGCATGAACCCTGGACTTTCTCGCATGATGATCCGGATCAACAAGCTTGGATCAACGACGAACTTGCGGACTTTCCCGCCAGACCTGAAAGATTTCCTGGTCAGTTTCTCCGCATCTATGAGGCTCTTGCCAGCAAAGGACAAACTCCTGTCAGCCTGGCAGATGCCCGCCAATCTATCGAACTACTCACAGCAGCTTATTGGTCTGTTAAGACAGGAGAGATTGTTCAACTGCCACTTTCCAGTGATCATCCCTTCTATTCAGGTTGGATTGAGACGATGAAGCAGGAATTTGGTAAAACTCAGAGTTAGAAGAGGTATCTGGTTGGTATCTGTTTATTCAAAATTTTCCACCGTTTTCATAAGTCATTGACTAAGTTCATTGACTACTTGTTATGCTGAATCTCGAAAATAAAGGGCCTTAGAATGGCTACTCAGCGAATTGGCATCATCATGCACGGGGTCACCGGAAGAATGGGCTACAATCAGCACCTGATCCGTTCTATCCAAGCGATTATTCAAGATGGTGGGCTAGTGCTTTCGAATGGGGACCGACTGCTTCCTGATCCAATTCTTACAGGCCGCAACGCTAAGAAAATGGAGGCACTTGCCAAGGAACAAGGTATTGCTCGCTGGTCTGATAGCATTGAACAGTGTCTAGCAAATACTGAAGATACGCTATTCTTCGATGCAGGGACTACTCAGATGCGTTCTGACCTATTGAGCCAGGCCATCCGGGCTGGTAAACACATTTATTGTGAAAAACCCAGCGCAGACACCCTGGGAAATGCCCTTGCAGTAGCTCGTTTGGCTCGTAAAAAGGGAGTTAAACATGGAGTAGTGCAGGACAAGCTATTCCTACCAGGATTGCTCAAATTGAAATCATTGATTGATAGCGGTTACTTTGGTCGGATTCTCTCTGTGCGTGGAGAATTTGGCTATTGGGTTTTTGAAGGTGATTGGCGAAAGGCTCAGCGGCCCTCTTGGAATTACCGCAAGGCCGATGGAGGTGGAATTATTTTGGACATGCTCTGTCATTGGCGCTACGTGATGGATAATCTTTTCGGTTCGGTTCAGTCCGTTTCCTGTTTGGGAGCTCGGCATATTCCCGAACGTTGGGATGAACAAGGGCAACACTATCAAGCTGATGCTGATGACGCTGCCTATGCTACTTTCCAACTGGCTGGAGGAATTGTTGCCCAGATAAACTCTTCCTGGTGTACGAGAGTAAAGAGGGATGAACTGGTTACCTTTCATGTTGATGGGACGCATGGTTCAGCAGTCGCTGGGCTTACATCCTGTGTTACACAGCATCGTGTCAATACACCAAAACCGGTATGGAACCCAGACGTTCCCAATCAGATTAATTTTCAAGCAAATTGGGAAAATGTCCCTGACGTCGAAGTATTTCAAAATGGATTCCGTACCCAGTGGGAAATGTTCTTAAGGCATGTAGTAGAAGATGCCCCCTGGAAATATGACTTGATGGCAGGAGCCCGAGGTGTCCAGTTGGCTGAATTGGGTATGCAGAGTTGGGCAGAACGTCGCTGGCTGGATGTTCCGGAACTGGAGAGTTGAAATGACGATCATTCAATTGCCAAGTAACAATGGCTTAGAATCTTATAGACTTGGTCCTCCTGCAGATTATCAAGCCCCACATGTGTCGCTGAATCGAGTCGCCTTTGCTGCCGCCCATGTGGTTGCGGATCCATTGGGTGCTGCTGATCCTTGGACAGAAGTTGCTGTTGATTGGGATGCAACTCTAGCGTATAGACGGTATCTTTGGTCTCATGGTTTGGCAGTGGCAGAAGCAATGGACACTGCACAACGAGGCATGGGATTGAACTGGGATCAGGCGCTGGAGTTGATCCAGAAATCTGTTACTGAAGCTAGCTCTGTTCAGGGTGCAGTTGTTTTTTCAGGGGTAGGAACCGATCACCTGATTCCCTCACAAGATTTTAAATTAGAGAAAGTTGAATCCGCTTATCTGGAACAACTGGAAGCGGTTCAGCAGGTTGGCAGTCGGGTCATTTTGATGGCGAGTCGTGCTCTTGCACTGATTGCCAATGGTCCTGAGGAATATGCCAAGGTTTATGAATCTGTGTTGAGACAAGCGGAACAGCCGGTCATCCTCCATTGGCTTGGGGAAATGTTTGACTCAGCCTTAGCAGGTTACTGGGGTTCGTCTGAAACTGACAGTGCGATGGATGCTTGCCTTCAGATAATCAATGAAAACTCCGATAAAATTGACGGAATCAAGATTTCGTTGTTGTCAAAAGAAGCCGAAATCATAATGCGGCGTCAACTCCCGGAGAGAGTTCGGATGTATACGGGGGATGACTTCAACTATGCAGAATTGATCGCAGGGGATGATCAAGGATATTCTGATGCGCTTTTAGGGATTTTTGATGCGATTGCGCCTGCGGCCTCGGCAGCTTTGGCTCACTTAGCAGAGGGGAATCAGGATCGCTTTCATGAAATATTTGCTCCCACGGTGCCTGTGTCACGACATATCTTTGGAGCCCCTACCCGATTTTATAAAACTGGTATTGTGTTTCTCTCTTGGTTGAATGGCCACCAAACACATTTCACAATGGTTGGTGGTCAGGAATCGGCCAGATCTACTTTGCACCTTGTGGAGTTATTCAGACTGGCGGATCAAGCAGGGCTATTAACTGATCCAGAAATGGCCTGTTCCAGAATGAAAACTTGGCTTGAAACAAGAGGAGTTGGCTGATGCCTGATATTTCTCAACTCTCTATTAATCTTGCTACAATTCGGCAACGTTGCACCATTTCAGAGGCACTGGACCTCGTTGCAAGACTAGGTATCCCAGCAGTTAGTACTTGGCGGGATCAAATTGCACAGATTGGACTAAAAGCCACAGCCAGGCAAATTCGTGAGCTAGACCTGCGTGTTTCTGGAGTTTGTCGAGGTGGGATGTTTCCGGCCAACACCAAGCAAGAGTGGGAAGCAAATCTGGAGGATAATCTGCGTGCGCTGGAAGAAGCAGTTGAATTAAATGCGGATTGCCTGGTCTTGGTAACAGGTGGTTTACCAAAAGGCTCCAGAGATTTAGCTAAGGCCCGGCACCAAGTTGAGGAGGGAATCGCTTGGCTTTTGGAAAGAGCTATTTCAGCAGGAATTCCGCTAGCTATCGAGCCACTTCACCCAATGTATTGCGCGGATCGCTCTGTGGTCAATACGTTATCGCAGGCTCTGGATCTTTGTGATTTGCTGGGAGAAGGAGTTGGAGTTGCCTGCGATGTTTACCACTTGTGGTGGGACCCAGATTTACAAACTCAAATCGCTAGAGCTGGTCAATCTAGAATATTCGCCTACCACATCTGTGATTGGCTATCTGATACCAAGCATCTGCTCTTGGATCGAGGAATGATGGGGGATGGGGTAATTGATCTGCCTCAAATTCGGGGGTTGGTCGAAAATACTGGATATGCAGGCTTTCATGAAGTCGAAATTTTCTCGCAGGAAAACTGGTGGAAACAGGAACCAGAAGAGGTGCTGCAAATCTGTATTGAACGTCACCAAAAATGTAGTTAGTCAACTATTCAATAACAGTCACATTCACCCTTCCTGAAACAAGCTACTCATCCAACTGATAAATCAATGTGTCTGGTTGAAAGGCCGCCCAGGAAAACCAAAACTGATCAGCATGAACAAGCCTCTTCAGTTGATTGCCTTTGAGAGGGCCCTGAACAGCCTGCCCAACAATGTTCCAATGACTCCCTGTTTGCTCATCAACGATTTCTCCTGCTCGCTTGACAAAAATTAATTCTTGGTTCCCAACGACAGGGATAAATACACCAGTCGCCCCTACATCCATTCCATTTGTGATCCGAGTTGTGTCCAAGGCGCTGCTGACTCCCGCTTGATGAAAAACTGCCAAAGACTGTTCCCCTAGTTTATGATGAATAACCCCAAGTTTTTCTAATAATTTCACAGGATACGCATTGTGATACTCCCCATCACTGATGGTAACAACTCGTGCCATTGCTGAAAGTCGTCCATCAATGGGATCTTGAAAGAGAAAAGGATTATTTCGAATATCATCATAGCCAGGATAGGGATTGCGCCCATAGTCTCTGGAATATCCGGTTTCTTTGGAAAGAACCTTGCCAGCTGGATATGCTGCTTGAAATTGTTTGAAGCCGATCAACCCTGAGGGAATCATTTGCAACTGCTCACCTGTCATGGCACCAACAATGGCTTCGCCTGTAAACTGCTGCCACAAGCTCTCAGTCTGCCTGTCATACATCACCAGATCAGAGTGCCTCAGTAGACCACTGGTGCCAAAGTCATAAGTAGTCCCCTGATAATGTCGTTCAAACGTAATGGCCGAGTTACAAAGTGGACAAAATGTAATGGTTATCGGTATCTCTCCGACGGAATCATTGACGATTTCGTGCCATGTCATGATTTGCAGAGGGTAGGCCCGAGCATCACCATTTAGTTCCAGCGCAATCACAGGATCATTCGGTGCAAGCCATTGTTCTGCCTGCTGGTTATCAATGAATTTGGGCCGATCAATTGGAGGGATGCCATCTCGAGGTGGTCCTCCTGAGAGTAGTTCACGATATTCTATGGAATGCTTTGACCAGTCTGTATTCCAGCCTATAGTAACTCTTCGTAGCAATTCACTAAGCGTGTTTTCTCCTGTTGATGCGGAATTGGCCGATACCAAATTTGCGATGAAAAGCATCCCCAAGGCAAATAGTAGAATTGGACGTTTTTTCATATGGTTCTCCTGATTTGATTAATGGGAAAGACAGTTGCTCAACAATCATTTTCTTAATGCACTTTATGCAACCAACTCAACAGACATAATTGATTCAATATTTTTCAGTTCAGGAAATATCTTGACCAAAAAGCCTGGCCTATCTAAACAAGGGCTTTGTTTTCAATAACTTTTAGGAGAATGACATGAATTGGCACATCAAGAATTTGTCCCGTAAGGTAAGCATCATTGTGTTGGCGGTTGGTTTACTCTGGAGCTCCAACGGGTTGGCTAACGAAGGTCTGAAACCGTTGAACCCACCTGAAAAAGTAACAGTGGCCTACGTGCCCATCATGAAGTTTGCGACCATGTACGTCGCTCACAGCAGGAAGCTGTTCGAAAAGTACGGCTTGGATGTAACTCTGCGTCGTGTGAAATCGGGTACCGAAGCGATTGCTTTTTTGTCAGAAGGCAAGATTGATGTTGGAGGGATTGCGATCGTGACCTCTCTCTGGAATGGCTGGAGCCGGGGCCTGGATCTGCGTATTATCGCACCCGGTGGTCTGGAACCAATGAAGAATAGCCCCACTGCTCTCATTGCCCGAGCAGATCTGATGGCCAATGGCTCGATCAAAAGTGTGCAGGATTTGAAGGGAATGCGCATTGGTGTCGCTGGTGGCCCTGGCAGTGGAGGTGAGTATTTACTGACCAAGGCTTTGCAACAAGGGGAAATGATGCTCAATGACATCCAGAAAGTAAAGATTGGCAATGCCGACATGCCCAAGGCCTTGGCAAATCAGTCCATTGATGCAGCCCTGACAGGACCTCCCTACACCACCCAATCAATCAATGATGGTCATGCCAAGGTGCTCGCATCTGATCTGGCACCTGGGTTGATGACGGTGGCGTTCGTGGGCTCTGGAAAATTTGTCAATCAACGGGCAGATGTGGCAGAGCGATTCGTACTCGCTTTGGGAGAGGCAGCTCGTCTCATGCAAGGGGATGACTTTCTTGACGACGAAAACATCAAAGCCTACATGAAGAACACTAACACCACAGAAAAAGCCCTTCGTACAGGAAAGAAGCTGATCTATGATCCAAACATTGTCATTCCAGTGGCTGGACTAAAGGACATTGAAAGCGTGCATCGTTTGAATGGCCGGACGGAATACACCACAGAGTTGAATCTGAACAATGCGGTCGATGCACGCTTCACAAAAAGAGCCCTTGGCATCTTGGGGAATTATTGACTGAAAGCAGAATTTTCTAGTAGATTTGCACCCAGTCCAGTGACAAAAAACCATGAACTATCGGGTCACAGGGTCTGGGTTGCTCAGGCGGATGCATATCCTTCAGTCTGTATTCTGCAAAACAAATTCTTCACCATTCATCGTGTGACCCAGCCCTGATTCAGCAATTCCTACGATCCGCTATTTCCATTCATTAGCAGTTCACTGCGCCACCACAAAAAATCACTGATGATTTCCCTTTTCTTTAAATCGGCATGTCCGTAAAGATCCGTTGTCAAGGTTGTCAGAAAGTCTACAGAACGGCCGAAGGAGAGTTTACCGCCATTGGTGATGCCACTCTGCAAATTGAGGAAGGTCAGTTCGTCTGTATCGTCGGCCCTTCGGGATGTGGTAAATCCACCTTGCTTAAGATCATTGCGGGATTGGACTACTTCACTGCAGGAGAATTTGACGTCCGGCATGGGGAGAGCAGGGATCAGCCAATCAACAACGTCGTCTTTCAGGAATACGCCATCTTTCCATGGCGGACTGTCTTGGAGAACGTTGCCTTTGGTCTTGAGATGCGGGGTATTTCAAAAAAGATCCGAACAGAAATCGCCAGAGAATGGCTTCAGAAAGTTGGCTTGAGCAAATTTGCCAACTACTTCCCAGATCAGATCTCTGGTGGAATGAAACAACGAGTTGCCATCATCCGAGCACTGGCCAATGATCCAGAAATTCTATTGATGGATGAACCCCTGGGGGCCCTTGATGCACAGTCCAGGCTCTTGATCCAGGAAGAATTGCTAAAACTCTGGGACGAAACCAAAAAGACTGTTCTTTATGTCACACACAGTCTGGACGAAGCAATATTTTTGGGTGACGAGGTACTACTTATGTCCGCCAACCCGGGTCGCATCATCAAACGTTATCCAATCACTATTGAGCGGCCGCGCTCCATCAACACCATGAACACTGGGGATTTTACAAGAACTCGGAGTGAAATCTGGGAGAAGCTGGCAGTAGAGGTCGGTCGGTCGATGGCCAACCAGCAATGATTGCTTCAAAATAAACACCAGATCAGCCTATGAATCCTGAAAAATCAATTAAGCTCTCCGTTCAGATTCCATTATTTCTGTTGCTGAACCTGGTTCTCTACTTTCTCGACTTATGGACGAATCAGGCGCTGATGTGCTTGGTGATTGATGTGATCATTTTTGGCAAGATCGTCAATGATGCAATGAAATTAGTCCCGGTTCGCTATAAAAAAAGCTCGGAGCGCTTTGTGACTTTGCTATTTCCCATTTTGTTGCTCTCAATCTGGGAAATCTTTGCTAGTACTGGCAAGATCAACCCAACTTGGTTCCCAGAGCCCACCAAGATTCTTGCCTCTCTCTGGGAGCTAATCACGGTCCCGGAAAAGTTCAGCGAGACCACCCTTTTGGGACGTCCATGGATGATTCTGGAACGTTATCAAGAGCAGGGTCTTGAAGGAGTCTGGAAATTGATCGAAGAAGGTCATGTCTGGGCGACTTTGTATCGAGTGGTCATGGGTTTTGTGATTGGTCTGGTCCCAGCGGTTTTTTGTGGCTTCCTGATGGGGATGAACAAGACGATCCGTCTGATGTTTGACAGCATCCTTTCAGCAATCTATGTACTTCCAAAAATCGCAATTTTTCCCATCGTGATGCTGGTCTTTGCCGATCCCTTTGGAGATGCGCCGCGAATTGCCGTGGTTGCTCTTTCCGTCTTTTTCATGATGACCATTCACACGATGGGTGCAGTCCAGAATATTGAAGGAATTTATATTCTGGCAGGCCACAATTATGGAGCGCATGGACTGAAACTTTTCTTCAAGGTTATCCTGCCAGGTTCCTTGCCATCAATCTTTTCAGGGATGCGAGTTGCTCTTGGAATGGCTCTGATTGTGATCATTGCGGTTGAATTTCTCCGAGCCGAGAAGGGAGTTGGCTACCTGATCTACTACAACTGGGAAATCCTGGCGCCAGAGAAGATGTATGCTGGTTTGATCACAGTCATGCTGATCGGCATCCTGACTACCCTGGTCCTGAAACTGCTCCAGTATCTGGCTCTTCCCTGGAAACGCCACTCTCTCTTCAAATGACTTGTTCCTCCAATCTTCCCCAGAGAGGTTTCGATGGAATCCTATGACGTCATTGTTTGTGGGGGAGGTGCTGCAGGGATCGGTGCCGCCGTTGGAGCAGCCCAATCTGGAGCTCGGGTGGCCCTGCTGGAACGCTATGGCTTTTTGGGTGGAGCCGCTACCAATTCGCAGGTGTTGTCTTACTGTGGTTTCTATCAATGCGACGCACGGGGAGACCGTGCAATCGGGGGTGTTGGTTACCAGGTTCTGTTGGAACTGGCAAAGCTGGGGGAAAATATACAACCGCGCCTCTCCGAATTAACTGGTAATCGCATCATCTTACTTGATCCTGAGAAGCTGAAATATGCTCTCGATCAAGTCGTACTTTCCCATCGAGTGGAACTCTTTCTACACACCACGCTTGTTGACGTGAAAAAGCAGGGGAGTCATCTTGAGGTGATTGACTTGGTAGGTCTTTTTCAGCAAAGATCACTCTCTGGAACGGCCTTTGTCGATGCCACCGGCAATGGCCAGCTTGCCAAATTTGTGGGCCTCCCTTGCATCCTAAATCAGCAGGAACAACCCCTCCAGTCCATGTCACTTCCCATTCGACTGGGAGGCCTTGCCAAGTATCTGATTATTGATCGAGAGGCTATCAAAGTGGCTGTTGAGTTATACAATCGGCAGGCTGTTCATCCCATTCCGCGTCAGGATGGTGGAGTCTTCATGAGGGTTCCCAATTCCAATGACTGGCTCTGGATGATCGTCGATCTTGGACTGAATGATGTTCAGGAAGAGTTGGTCACAAAGGCAGAGTGGTTGGGACGCAAGATCGCCCATGACTTAGTGGAAGTTCTGCGTGCTGAAGTAGCCGGATTTGAGAACTGCCACATCGTGAATACAGGACCACAAATTGGCATTCGGCAAGCTTGGTGTCCTGAGGCTCAATACGCACTCAAACGAGAAGATTTGCAGATTGGTAGAAAGTTTGACTCCGGAATTGCCCGTGCCGCCTGGCCGATGGAAGATCACTCAAAGCCGGGAAAGCCATCTTATCATCCGATTGGGGGGGCAGGGTATGGTTTAATCCCCCTAGAGTCGCTTTCTACAAAGATTCCCCATCTCTGGTTGGCTGGCCGCACCATTGGCGCGGATGCTGCGGCTTATGGTTCCATTCGGGTAATGGGAACTTCCTTTGCCACCGGACAAGCTGCCGGTGTGGCTGCAGCGCTATTCGCTCAACAAGGTGAATCCCCTCAATCACACCAGGTGATTGCAGATCTTAAGGCTCAGTCTGCCTTGGTCTGAGATCAATTATCCGGTTTGGATGATTTGATGAACGGATAAATGCGGAACTGATCCTGAGTTCTGTCTTCTGCAACAAAGTCGGCAACCCGTTCCAAAGCCTTGGCAATCACCGAGTTGTCCGTTCCCTGTCGCAAGGCATCCTCAACGAACAGCCTAAGGTCTTTTTCAATGATGTGTGCCTCACAGCCAGAGTTGAATTTTCCGGAAGCCACAAACTTCGGAAAGGTCTGACTTGTCGCAAAACTCTGTCCAGAACTTGCGTTGATCACCGCCAGCATCGTTTCCATTTGTAATCCACCGGATTCCCCGTATGCCAGGGCCTCGCTGGTCGTCACATAAGAGGAAATGCAAAGTGCATTGTTGATCATTTTCATCTGCTGACCTTGTCCAGCTTCCTCTCCCACGACAAATACATTTGCCGAATAGCACTCGATCAATGGACGAGACTGATCAATTTGGTTCACAGGACCGGAGACCATACTCGTGAGAGTTCCTTCGACAGCTCTAAACCGTAGACCCGAAACGGGACTGTCCACATAGCCAAGACCTGCTTTGGTCAGCACTTGAGCATTCTTGGCAGCAGCGGCAGGACCAATGGTGCAGGTATCCACGATCGTACACACATCAGTCTGCAATTTCGCAATTTCTTGAACAACGAGTTGATTGACCTCCACGGTAGGTAGCGATAAAGCTACCACTTGGGCACGCTCCACCACCTCGGCATTGGATGCTGCAATCAAGGTGTTCTCGGGAGCTCTTTCTCTTGTTCCAGCAATATCATGAACCAGTAGGCGGTAGCCTTTACGAGCAATGTGTTGCGCCATGGGTTGCCCCATGTTTCCCAAACCGATAAAGCCTAATAGTTTGTCTTTCATCGAGATTACAATTCAAAAAGGGAATTTTTTAGTGCTCACAATCAATTGAGCCAGACAATCGCTGACACCAAGTGGTTGCTACTTAGAAAAGAATAGGTTCTAGTCGTGTGAAGTCCTACTCAAAAACTGAAAGAGTTGGGGTAGAACTGAACCTGCGTTGACAAAACCACCGATGTGATCACCTTCAACTGAAAAAAATTCCCAACCATGTTGCTTTGCTAACGATTTCCCTTTCTCAAAAATAATAGGTTCCTCCTGGCCTACCCACAAAAGTACTGGCAGGTTTAGACTTGCTACCGCTGTCTCCAACCCCTCAACTTCCTCCATCGTATCAAAGATGTTTCTGATGGCTGGCAAATGTTCCTTGGGAAACTGCTCGAGGAAATCGTCTCCAAATATTTCTTGGGCTTTATCAAAAGTAAGTTTGCCGACATCCTGCCTCGCAATCTCTTCTGCAGAACCTACTCCAGGGCAGTGTCCACCAAGCATCAAACTTTTCAGTCGATGTGGATAAAATTTTGCCACACAGCACCCTAATAAACCACCCATGGAATAACCAATAAAATGAGCTCTTTCGATTTTTTCGGCATCCATCACAGAAATAAAATCGAGAGCTAGTAGTCTACGATCATACTTTGCAGCTTCCTCGGGTTTGGAACTTTCTCCATGTGAAAGACAATCAACAGATATGCATCGATAACCCTTGTTTACAAAGTATTCAATGTAAGTCATCCCCTTGTTAGCCTCTGGTGAATTCCAGTCCTCCTTCTTGCTTGTCAAACCATGTAGGAAGACTATTGTTTCATTTCCATTCAATCCATATTTTCTATAGGCAATTTGTTGATCACGATTTTCAGTAAAGTATGTTTTTGAGTCTATCATTTGACTATCTCCCGCTTTTAGAGTCTAGATTTAGAAAAAGCATCCATGGTTCTGCAACAGCTGGCAGCTGATTTAATTCCTTTTTCGACATCCTTCTTTGACAGTCATTAAAAACATTCAGGAAATCATTCCTCTGACGATCCAGGGAGAGGGATTCCATGCAGGAAGAAGTTGTTCATTTATTCGACTCTTCGGTTGTCCGGTTGGTTGCTGGTTTTGCGATACAGGCTATGCACCAAGAGACCGTGAGGACTTGAACAAACTCACTCGAGAGTCAATAGACTATGAATCCCTGCGAGAACAATTGCAAAGTCGCTATGTCGTCATCAGTGGGGGAGAACCACTCTATCATCAGGACTTTGAGGAATTGCTTGAGAGATTGGTGGGAGACGACTTTGAAGTGGCGGTTGAAACGAGTGGGGCGAAGGCCTTCCCTTTTGAGAAGTTTCCCCAGGTTTGGGTAACGTTCAGCCCAAAATTGCATGCCACAGAATATCTGAAAGATCTGCTGAGTCCAACTTTCTGGTCACATTCTCAGGAAATCAAGGTGGTGATCAGTCGGGCTAATGATTTGGAAGCTTACGAACAATTACTAGATCAAGCTGCCCAACATGGAATTCCGATCTATCTGCAACCGGAATGGTCTAAAAAAGGAGAAGCTACCCCCCTGATTCTAAAAGTTCTTCGGCATAAGCCAGATTGGAAAATTTCTGTGCAAATCCACAAGTATCTCCAGTTGCCCTGAATCACCTCTTTCATTCGTTTGGTTCAATCTCAGCTTTATCGCTAGCTGTCAGAATTACTGCAGTGGTTGGATGTTCAGTTGATCCCCGAATAATTCGATTCCGAAAGCTTGAGCTGTATCTGGGAAGCAATTCTCAACCTTTTCAGTTGCGGCCTTGTTCAATTCGTTCACCAGAGCACCAATCGGATCTCGATGTGAAACCGCTATGAGTGTCCTTCCAACATGTTTCTTTCGGATCTCTTCAAACCAATTCATCATCCGGCTCAGTACCATCGTTGGCGACTCGATGCCATATTTCTCAGAGGAATTACTGAAATAATCTACGGGTAGTTCGGTGAAATGCTCTCCCTGAAAACTTCCCACATCTGTCTCTGTGATCCTCGGTTCCAGTTCGATAGTTGACGGGACTATGGAGGAGATGATTTCAGCACTCTGGCGAGTCCGATCCATTGGTGAAGCAAAAATCAGCTCAAATGGCCCATTCTCCTGCAGCTTTTCAGCTGTGTTTTTGATGTCCTGGCACCCTTTGTCACTGAGAAAGTAACCAGGGATTTTGCCATAGATGATTTGCTTTGGGTTGAAAACCTCTCCATGTCGGACAAGGAACAATTTCATCGATTTTGCCTTTGGTTTTTTTAAAAAGAATAGGTGTTTTACTGAGTTGAGATTTGACACGTGAAGGGTACCTGTTTGCTCAAACAGAGTCTGGGCAAAGATCATCAAGTTCGAATCAGCTTCGTTCAGGGTAGGCCTTGGCAAAGGCTGATAAATTTACAAAATCTTCATCGATTCGGCAGAGTTGTGGGAGAGAAATGTCCTTCTAATCTAAATCGTTGGTGGAAGCAAAGGACTGAGATATATGTTCTTTCCGCATATTGAGGTTATTTGCTGAGAATCTTCTTTTTTTGATTCATCGGGAAGAAGGAATTTACATCCGTTTTTCGTATTGCTTCAAGCGTTGTGAAAAACCAGAACTGTGCCCACAGGCAGGTCCATGAGAATGAGTGACTACTGCTCCGTTGGTCTGGTGCTGAGACTTGGGCAAGCGCTTACGTAGTTCCTGACGACTCTCAAGCCCGGGTAGCTTGGTGCCAAAATCAGAAACTACCCGTTGAAGTGCTGGTTGTCCACAATTTGGGCAATTTTGTGGATTGGGCTCATGGCTTTTTTGCAGCACCTCGCATTTCTCTCCACAGCCTGCACATGCATATTCATAAAGGGGCATCTGGATCCTTGATGGAAGGTTTCACAATTGACGTGTCCACTTTAGAGTTCAATTCATCAAGTTGTGCTCTTAGGTCTTGGTGATTTTTTTGGCGATTGTAGTTGCGTTCTGAATCTTTCACTTTCTCTCTCTAACTGGTGAAGGGGAGAGCTGCGTCCTCCTTGCCCATGAATTCTCCTTGAAAACTCAGGATGGCTGATGATGCATTGGTCTGTCTGCTTCCCTGTGCTCATTTTGGCTGGAACCGGCTGGTGGACCTGGCAGGCCTATCTTAGTGATCCACCCTGGTATGCTTATCCAATGGCTGCTGGGATTGTTTTGCGCTGTCTAATTTGGTTCTGGCAGTGTCGCAAGCAATCCCTCCCACAAATCAAACGGTTGCAGTTGCCGAATCAGGAATTAAGGCGTTGATTGGCCCAAGCTTTGGCTTCTTCCAAATTAACGATGGCTCCGTCCAACTGTAGCACAAAGGCTTCTTCAAGGACTTTCCCCATTTGGGGACCCGGTCGCATGCCTAGCTGGAGAAGGTGCCGACCCTTTAAAAAGGGTTTGGGTTTCTCATCACGAACATCAAGCTGAGACGCCTGATTCAGAAGCCATTGTTTGGCTGGAAACTCTCGGCGTAATGCATCTTCAGTAGTCCTACCAAAATGATCAGCTTCCGCTACCCGTAGTAATTCTGGAATAGATATGCGTAGAGCCAGCCTCCGAATCGCACCGGGCGTGACCTTTTCACGGTCGTTGTAGAGCATAGATGGGCGGAGATGTTCCCTCACTAAAACCGTCACTTTTTCTATCAGAGAAGCTTCATCTGTTAACCTTCTCAAAAATTTTTCGGTGGGCTGCATTCCCAGAAAATCGTGTGCAGGACTGCGCCAGTGCCCGTCTTTCCAGATCGTTGTCTCAGGCTTACCGAAGTCATGACATAGAGCTCCAAACATCAAAACGAGGTCGGCTTTTTCCTCACCAACACGCAGTCTTGAGGCCTCATCCACTACCATCAGCGTGTGGGACCAGACACATCCTTCAGGATGCCAGGTCGGATCTTGCGGCACATCAATCAGGGCTTCCAACTCTGGAAAGAAACGTAAGGCTTTGGTCTGCCGAAGGATTTCCAGCCCAATAGACGGCCGTTCTGGACGAAGCAGTAGTTTCTTGAACTCACCCAGCAACCTCTCACGGGACAATTCATTCAAATCCAGAGTCTTGCATAGTTCAATAGTCTCTGGGGCCAACTGAAAATTCAGACGAGCTGCGAACTGGGCTCCTCGTAGCACCCGCAAGGGGTCCTCAGCAAATGCGGGCCCAACATGGCGGAGAATACCCTTCTTCAAATCTTCCTGACCGAGATGTGGATCTAACCATAGCTGTTGAATGGGGTCGAAGCCGATGCTGTTGACGGTAAAATCCCTGCGAGCCGAAGCCTCTTCAAATGTCATTTGGGGATCAGCATTGACCAAAAAACCCTTGTGCCCTTTACCGGTCTTACTTTCACGTCTGGGAAGGCTTACATCATACTCGGCATGTTGGGTGATCAGCTTCAGCACTCCAAAGCTTTTGCCAACTCGAAGTACCTTACCGAATTGGGACAACACTCCCTCAAGTTCATTCGCTTCGAGACGGTAGACTTCCAAATCCAAATCTTTAGGAAGCAGTTGTCCCAGCAAATAGTCCCTCACGCTCCCTCCAACAAGGATCGGTTGTCCACCTTGTTGATGAATGGCGTTGGCTAGTTTCGTAAGTTCAGCTGATAATTGCATGAATTCAGTTCAGCAGACGCATCAATTTTAGGAAAGCACTGTTATAGCTTAAAGAATGTAGCTAGGCTAGAGTGAGGATGCAAGCAAGGGAGGTTAAAGCAAAAAAAGCGCAGCAGATTCTCAAGAGAATTTATTGCGCTTTTTGCGAGGTCGTCAGTCGAAATGCGCCACTCAGCTGGCTTTTGGCATCGCGGAGACCACAGTATTCTCAAAGTTGCTGACGGCTTCGTCGGTCATCGCTTTCATTTGGGAAGAAGCGGTGCGCATTGCGGAGTAGCTCATATCCAGCATTTGTGTCTGAGCTACTTGCATTGGTTGTACGAAAGAATTCCATCCTTCTAGGCCGTCTACAGCTTTGTAACTCAAAGCAATGAATTGCTTCTGGGAATCTTCCATCAGCGCAACACTCTTCATGCCTTGATCGTACATGTTATTGCAAACTTCTTTCACAACGTTGTTGAATTCAGCAAACATAATTTTTCCTTGGTAGAGAAATTTATAGGAAAGGGTTCTTAATGACAAAAAAATTTTAACGCCTAACTCCATCAATTGCAACTAAAATTGCAAAAAATGATTAGAAATTTATCGGAGGTACTACTAGATGGTAATTAAAGAGGTCCGACTCATTCTTGGGGACCAGTTGTACGAGGGGCATAGTTGGTTTGAAAAGGTGAGCCCAGAAGTTTTGTACTTGATGATGGAGGTACGTTCCGAAACCGATTACGTCTCGCATCATATTCAGAAAGTGATTGCTTTTTTTGCAGCGATGCGAGCGTTTGCCGCTCTTCTTTCAGCAAAGGGACACCGGATTTTGTATCTTAAACTAGATGATCCAAGAAACCAGCAGTCCTTTGGTGAAAACCTTAAGTGGGCTCTGGAGGAGAACCCTGAGGCTACCTGGGCTTATCAGTCACCTGATGAGTATCGTCTGGATCAAATGTTTCTGAAGTTGAGTAGTCAAGCAGGGGTATCCTCAATAATGGTGGATACCGAGCATTTTCTCTGTGATCGAGAAGCGGTTAAGGATTTCTTTGTCGGCAAAAAGCAGTACTTGCTGGAGTCTTTCTATCGTCACTTGCGTAAGCAAACAGGGCTCTTGATGCAGGGCTCAAAACCATCAGGTGGCAAGTGGAATTTTGATGCAGAGAATCGGCAAAAATATGATGGACAAGTCCCTATTCCACCAAGAGTGGCGTTGGCAAACCAGGTTGATGAACTTTTGGAGATGGTCCGTAATGCAGGTGTACAAACGATCGGTTCGATTCACAACAATCAACTTGAGTGGCCTATTGATCGGGCACAGAGTCTCAAATTACTCGAGCACTTCTGCAAATTTGGACTGCCTCATTTTGGAAGTTATCAGGATGCAATGACCGAGGAAGACCCTTTCCTTTTTCACTCGAGGCTTTCATTTGCTCTGAACCTGAAGATTCTGCACCCAAGGGAAGTGCTGGATAGAGTGATTCAAGAATGGGAGGACCGTCCAGATCAAATCAGCTTGGCCCAGGTAGAGGGCTTTGTTCGGCAAATCCTTGGCTGGCGTGAATATATCCGAGGAATCTACTGGGCAGAGATGCCGGCTTATTCGGAGAGTAATGCCCTTGGACACAAACTCCCCCTACCATCCTGGTTCTGGAATGCGAAAACCAGAATGCGCTGCTTGTCACATGCTATAGAGCAATCTCTTGAGTATGCATATGCTCATCATATTCAACGATTGATGGTTACGGGTAATTTTGCGTTGTTGGCTGGAATTGATCCAGCTGAGGTCGATCGGTGGTATTTGGGAATTTATATCGATGCAATCGAGTGGGTTGAGTTGCCCAATACGCGTGGGATGAGTCAATTTGCCGATGGAGGATTGCTGGCAACGAAACCGTATGTGTCTTCTGCCAACTATCTCAGGAAAATGGGACACTATTGCGAGCAGTGTCCATACGATGCGAAATCCAGACACGGCATGTTGGCTTGCCCCTTCAATAGTCTATATTGGAACTTCCATGACCGACATCGTAAAAAGCTGAGTCGAAATCCACGCATCGGCATGGTCTATCGGACTTGGGACAAAATGGACTCAGACGAGCAAGTCGCTATCCGTGAGAGAGCTGTTTGGCTAAAGGAACACCTTGAAGAACTATGATCGCAGGATTTTAGAGTAACGAAGCAATGGCAAAGCCACCGGTGATCGTTCCAATTGTGCTACCAAGATTTGCAAAAACGACTACCAAGAGTACACGAGTGATCTTGTTACGCCAAAAACCCTTGAATTCCTGAACATCTGTCATCAAGTCTTCAAAATCTCGAACCTGTGGTCGTCGGATGAGAACTTCCACTAGGCCAGCGACCCAACCAGCAGCTACAGCAGGATTCAGAGAAGTAAACGGGGCTGCGATGAAGGCAGAACCGATGGTCAGGGGGTGGGCAAGTGCTAATGCGGAACCAAGAGCAGCGAGACTGCCATTGATCCAGAACCAGCGTTCTATCATTTCCCAACTGACGCTGGTATCCGCCATGGTAAAGCCGTAGACGATCAAACCGATAATCAATGCCGGAATTCCCCACTTGAGAATTGTTCCGAGTGATCCGGGAGGAGGTACTCGTTCCAACTCATTGAGATCATGCTCTTTGCCAAGTTCACGCTTGATTCCGGGTACGTGTCCAGCTCCAACTACCGCGACGATCTTGGGCCTGTCGGTTTGTCTGATTTTTTCAGCAAGATACTGGTCACGCTCATCAATCAAGGTCTCCTTCATCTCTGGAGCTTGAGAAGCCAAAGTTTCGAGGGCATCTGTCAAAACGTCACTTTGTTTCATACGTTCAATGTCTTCTTGCTGAATGGGATCGTCGACAAACATGCTGCCCATCAACTGACCACTGAGTTTCCACTTTCGCCAAAATGAGAGTCTCCGCCATGTGCGTTGCAGTGTCACTCGGACATCTCGATCCGCTAACACAATTTTTGCTTCTAGATCTTCGGCAACACGGGCAGCTTCAAGCATTTCAGAACCGGGCTCTACGCCTAATTGAGCACCAAGGCGTCGCTGGAATGCAGACATCAGGAGATTCGCCAACAATAGCATGGCTTTGCCTTGGCGAATGACCTTGAAGAGATCCATTTCCTTCCAGCGATCTCCATAGCGGAGTGCTTCGTAACGGGCAGCACAAAGTTCAATGCACACCGCATCAGGTTGCTCTTGTTCAATGACCCGACTGACTTCTTCAACACTCTCTCGTGAGATGTGGGCGGTTCCAACCAGCACGATCCGTTTCCCTTCGTGCTCGATCTCATGTACATTGGCCGAATATTCCATGCTCAGCGTCCTAGGCAAGAGTTAAGAAAAATTACTTAAATTAGCCCAAGCTTTCTACATTTCCAATTTATTTGATAGGATTTTAACAGAAGAAAAACAAATGTTTCTCCCTTTCCTGCCATTGATTCTTGCTTCGTTAGGGTTGTCATTGCTGGTATTGCCGATGCTACCCGAAGAAGCCTTGATCCCTCTCGGACCAGTCGAGACCTTGATCTTGCTCCTGATCAGCAGTCTTTTGCTTGGGCAGTGGCAGTCTCAATCCAACCGAATTTGGATTCAAGCGATCCCAAGATGGGCCGTTGCTGGACTTTGGGCTGGCTTGAGTTGGGCCACACGGTTGCCTATTGGATTGGCTACTTACTGGGAAAGTATGAGGATGGATCAAGCCACAGTCGTTTTCCTCTTGGTATTGGTCTATTGGATTGCCGATAGCCTTGCGGCTCACCCCTGGAGGACAGATGGTCACAAGTGGTTGAAGACGATCCAGACGCTACGCCTGCAACTTCCTTTGATTTTGATTACAGGCTTGCACTTAGGGCTCACTCTTCTGCTCGACAAGACTACTCTTGATGAAGCAGTCGGCAACCAAGTGCTGGTTGAGTTAGGATTGAGTGTGTTGATTTTGTTGGGAACAGCGCCATGGTTTGTGGTGCTGAGTTGGGGAATACAACCTGTGCCCTCAGAAGTTAGAGATGAGATCACCACTGAACTGAAAGCTAACCGAACTTCCGTTCAAGGTGTATTTTGTTGGCCCGGACACATCACTCAGACGGCGACCGCTGGAGTGATTGGAATTCTTCCATGGGCTCGCTTTCTGCTGGTCAGTCCGCAACTGCTGGCCCATTTGAATTCACAGGAATTACGAGCAGTCGTAGCTCATGAAGCAGGACATCTCCGACGCTGGCATCTATTCTTCTATGCACTTGCTTTCCTTGGTTTTGTAGAATTGCTTTTTCTGATTCTGGTTGGGGTGGAGTTTACCCAGTGGATCACAGGCTTTACACCGCCGGACTGGTTACAGGGATTTTTGTTGTTAGGGTTGCTAGCTTTATTTCTTAGGGGAGGAATAGGATTTTTGAGCAGAAATTTTGAGCGACAAGCTGATTGTAATGCCTTTATGAGATGTGGTTGGGAGCCTTTTGCCACTGCTCTGACTAAAGTTGGCTACCTTAACCAAATTGCCCTGCATCAAGACAACTGGCATCATTATGGGATTCAGCAGCGATTGGAATTTCTAAAACTCTGTGAAGAACAACCTGAGAGAGTTGCAAAGCACGACCAAAGAGTGAGAACGATCCAAGGTAGCTGTCTGTTACTCTTTGGTTTGTTACTCTCTGCGAGCGTTTATAGTACCTCCCAGCACGCTGAAGAGAGCCTGATTTTTTGGCGATTGGAAAACATTGTTTCGGAAACAACGCCAGCAGATGTAGGGTTGTTGATTCAAGCGGCGAATACATTCTATGAAAGGTCAGAGTTTGAACGTGCTGAAGAACTCTATCGACAAGCTTTGGTCTGGGAACCTGAAAACCCAAGGGCGCTCAACAACTTGGCTTGGCTACTAACACAGCATTTTGCCGAGCAGCCTCTCAAAGTTCGGGAGAGTGTAGCACTTGCAGAGCGTGCAGTGGCATTGCAGCCAGCTGCCTATATTTTGGATACTCTTGCAGAAAGTTACGCTCTTCAGGGACGTTGGCAAGAAGCAGCAGATACAGCCAAAACTGCCCTAGAACGAGCCGAATCTGACATCCGTAACGTGGATCACATGGGCCTCCGCTACTACCAAGACCGCATGGAACATTTCCAGCACACTCACCTCTGAGTTTTTTTCTCGGCAAATCCCTCCTGCCATCGGGATTTTTCCCAATATTTCAGCCAACTGACTCACTAGAGAACAGACCTTGCGTTGGGTGCAAAGAATTCTTTGGGTGGTCTTCATCCTGAACCTGCTTGGACTGGCTGGGCTTACTGTTCTCTATTTTGGTGGACCTGGTTGGTTACAGGAGCAGTTGCCAAAAGCACTAGAGAAGCAGTTAGGACGTCCCGTCCAGCTCACACAGGTACGAGTGGAGCCGCTTTCCCTCAAGTTGATACTGCAGGGGTTGGAAATCCGTGAGGCTGATAGTTCAGAAACTTTTGTTTCCCTCGACGAAATTGGGATTGATCTGAGTTGGAATAGCTTCTGGCAATGGGCTGTTGTTGTTGAAGAGGTTGAGCTGATCTCTCCCTACCTCAATGTCTCTCATCTTGGGGAACAGCGCCTCAATTTCTCCGACCTGATTGAGCAAATTGCAGCTCCTGAAACAGATCGAACTTCTTCCGTTCAAGAGGAAGCTAAGTTCCCTTTTGAAATTAGGACAATCGCAGTACGGCAAGGAAAATTGCGGTTTCAGGACGTGCCCCACGTGCAAACCTACAATATTTCTGGACTGAATTTTCGCCTCCCAGCAATCTCGTCATTTCATCTTCAACCAGCCCGCGCATCTGGCCCAGCAACTCTAGTTGCACAGCTAGGGGAGACTAGCCTGAGGATAGTTGCGCAGGAATTCACTATTGTTCCCTCAGAGACCGTTCGTCTCGACGTTCAACTGAAGAATCTTTACCTGCCGGATTTTCAGCAGTATCTCCCTAAAGAGTGGACGCTTCAGCTTCAAGATGGGTTGGTTGACGCAGATCTCAAGTTAGGATTTCAGGCTGTACCTTTTAAGCAGTTTGCACTCAGCGGAACTGTGCAAATCCAAAGGCTCAGTATTCAGAACAGTCTTCCTGGTGAGGCTTCTAACCGGTTGCTAGAAATCAGCCATCTTCAGGTTCCAATTCCTAAGATTCAGGTATTGCCTAGCCTTCAGATAGCTTTAGGGCAGGTCGAATTGCATGAATTCGAAGCCTGGTTAACACGAACGGAGAATGGAGCTTTCTTCTGGGACCAGATTCTTCAAACGACATCTGGGAATAGGGGTGATGAAAATCCAGGTGTGGAACAATTGTCAGTGGAGTTAGGAGGAGTCCGTATCTCAAAAGGGAAGCTTCATTTCATCGATGAAAAGAGCCAGCCAGCAAAGCCTCAAGAATGGCAGTTGGATCAATTTTCAGTCGGTGAACTGACGCTGCCTGTTTCATCCAGAAAAACGTCTCTCAGTCTGAAGTTAGCTCGGGAAGGTGGTCCTAGTATTTCGTTTGGGGGGTCTTTCAATCCAAGCACTCTCCGTAGTCAGGGACGGTTGGATTTAAGGGAATTTGAACTTGCTGAACTCACACCATTTCTTGAAGGGGTAACACCGGTTGAAGTGAAAGGAAGTTTAGATCTGAAAACAGATTTTGAGTGGGATCCTGCGTTCCAATTTCCCAGACTGAAGAAGACCACACTGAAGTTGGAAGATTTTCAGTTGGATCAAGGTCAAGAAACATGGCTACAGCTTGCTAGCCTGGATTTAAGCAGTGACGAATTGAATCTGCCCGCAAAACAAGTTTCGATAAACTCTCTCTCCTTGAAACAACCACAATTTCTATTATCTCTTGATGAGGACTGGACCACTAATTGGAATGAACTGGTTCCCTCACTAGCTCCAAAGAATCCAAAGGAAAGTGATCAGAAAACAGAATGGCAAGTTCAATTCAATCGATTTCAGGTTGACAGCGGGGCTCTGAACCTGATTCATCAGCGAGTGAATAGGGAAGAAATCAAAAAACTGCTGCGAATTCCTGTGCTGGAGATGAACGATTTTAGTTGGCCACTAGCTGGAGAAAGTCGAACAAGGCTCAAATTGACGACTCTTGAGCAGGAAGAGTTTTCACTGGATGGTATTGCAAGCTGGGGTGATCAAACTTGGAGAGGTGCACTCAAGGCGAATCTAAAATTACTGCCTTGGGAAACTTACTTTCGTGATCAACTACCTTGGAAACTCAACTCTGGTCGCATGAACACAGCTTTGCAATTGCAACTCAATTGGAGTCCTTTCCGGTTGCGAGCGGAAGGCGGTAAGCTTCATCTTTGGGATCTCGAGCTTGTTGAAGCGCAAGAATCCTTACCAGACCTCAAATTTGCAGAGCTTTCTATGAGTGGAGCAGTTGTCGAGTGGCCGAGGCAATGGTTTGAGTTCGAGTCTCTGAATCTCCATCAATTATCTCTCAAACAAGCAAACTCTTCTCTTCCTGATCTGACCTTGGGGGGGTTGGCCAGTGGAGGTCTGTCTTTAACAGTTGAGGACCAGCGTCTAAATCTGGGAGCACTTCAATTTCAAAATTTGAAAATTCCTGGGGATTCCTTGAAATCACCAAGTCTGGATCTAGAACAGTTGACAGCTCTGGGACTAGATTTGTCATGGAGCAAGCACCAGGCGAAGTTGGCGAAACTGGATCTACAGCAGTTTCAGGTGACTCCTACAGATGCAATACAACCAGAACTCTGGCTACCTAAAGCAGTGGCTGTGGAATGGGATCTAGATTGGTTCAAAAAGGAACTTCTTCTCGAAAGCGTTTCAGTAGATAAAGGCTTGATTGAACTAGCCTTGTTACCTGATGGTCGATTCAATTGGGAACGATGGCTACCAACTTTAACCAAACAAGATGGAAGAACTGAATCTAGTGATGATACTCCATGGAAAGTGGAACTTGCCAAACTAGAGGCAACCCTAGATCGCTTGAGTTGGCAAGATCTAGAGACTCCAACGCCACCGTTGGTGATTAGCAACGGATCCCTGCAGTTCAAAAACCTGAATACTGATCGGCAGTGGATCGAGAATTTTACCCTACAGGGAAAGCTAGATGAAACCGGACAGGGGTCTGTTACCGGTTCCATTCGCTTTAACAAAGATCTGAGTCTCGATGTTGATCTAGTAGATTTTGATCTACTAACCTGGCAACCCTACTGGATTGAATATGCACCACTGAAAGCTGATCAAGCTCTCGGCACCCTTCAGGGGCGATTTTACTACAAATTTGATCTTGTAGGTGAGTGGCTACGTTTTGACGGTCTTGCTCGTATTCGAGATGCAAGGTTGATTGACAAGAGAACTGGTCAAATCATGGGCCAATGGGATGTGCTTGAAACCGAGAATGGACTGCTAGAGTTCGATCCCTTTGTCTTGGATCTAGGATCGATGCTATTGGCAGATTTTGAATTGCCAATCCGTAGGCAAACTGGTGGGGGATTGGAATGGATGACACTCTTTAAGAGTGAGGAGGATGAGGAAGATTCTAATCTGGAGCCAGGCCCTGTTTTCCTGAAAAAACTATCTCTGGAGAGAGGAAATCTGAGCTGGGATGATGCAAGTAATGCCAAGCCGGTACTAATCACGCTGCAAAACCTCAAAGGCGATATTCAAAACATTCTTGGCTTAAATGTTCCTTTGGAACTGGATTTAAAAGGGCTTTGGGAAGGAGTCGCTCCGCTCGAAGCGAAACTTGCTCTTGATTGGCAAAGGGATTCCTGGAGCATCAATGGCAAGCTGTATTCACAAGATTTCGATCTTCTTTGGGTTAATCCATATGCAGAGCGCTATCTCGGCTATCGTTTTGACCGAGGAAGTGTGGAATTATCTGTTGATTACAAAACGGCTGGAGAAGAAATTGATGTTGAGAACAATCTCCTCATTCAAAGACTAGTGCTAGGCCCTGAAACTCCTGGACCAGACACGCTGGATCTCCCAGTGGAGTTAGCAGTCGGATTACTTCGAGACCCGCAAGGTACCATCGATCTTTCCTTACCTGTTAGCGGAAACCTCGAAGATCCAGAGTTCGGGCTCTGGGACGCTACACTGACCGTTTTTGTTACTCTGATCAGTAAGGCTGTTACCGCCCCATTCACGCTAATTGCCGATGCTATTTTTGATGGAGATTTGGACGAGAACACCCAGATCATCCGTTTCCGACCAGGAAGTCTGGAGATCCCAGCTGCAGAAAAAACAAAACTGGATCAATTGAGAGATGTGTTGAAGGAACGACCCCAGCTGAAAATGGAACTGGTGACGCTCTTACGTCGTGAAACAGAGATCGCTGCCTTACGAGAGCAGGAACTAGATCGACAAATTCGCAGTGAGAAAATTGCAGAGCTAATTCGTTTGAATAACGAAGATTCGATCTCAGTAAATATGATTCTTACTTCAGATGAGCAGCAAAACTACTTGAACCAAATGTTTCAACGAATCTACGGTAGCCCTGAGGGTCTCAGTGCAGAAGAGGTTCGGTTGAAGCTACTGGATAAGATTCCTATCGAGGATCTGGACTTGGAAGAGCTAGCAGAACAGCGGGCTTACAACATTCGTAATCTGTTGCTTGAGGAAGGATTGCTGGCAGCCGGGCAGATCAAGTTGAACCCAGTTTTCGAGACAACCACATCACGCTTTCAATCCAGTAGAGTGGAGTTGAGATTCTCCCGTTGAAAACAAAATTACTGCGATTAGGTTTTCAGGTAGAGGCGTTGAGTATATTGCTGCAGTTGATTAGCACTGTTGGGAATGGGCTGATCCCATAGACGAAGTACCCTGCGGGCGAGACGGATCATATCCTGGCCAGCGTTGCTAGTAGAAGCAAAAGACATCAAAGATTTACCCTGCCTCAGTGAATTAAGCACAGCAAGATCTTCCGGGATATAGCCAATAAATTCTACAGTCAAATCCAGCTGGTGCCTGAGGTGTTTTTCCAACTCGGGAATGATAGTCAGATCATCTGGCCCTAATCCACGGTTGAAGACCAATCGAGGTCTGAATTGATGCCAGCTGTTCAAAACTTTCTCTGCAATCTCGGGATCCAAGGAACTCAGCAAGGTTTGTGGCAAACTAGGTTGGTTGCTTTTCAATTCTAGTGGAGAGGTATAAAGAGTCTGTAGCTTGCGGTGGATTGAACGATCTTGTGGTAGGGCATGTTCAATCACCCGGAAAGCCAGATTCTTCAGGAAGTTCATCAAGTTTTGAAGCGAAGTGATTTCTGGAGTGGTGACCAGCAAGCCCTTGTGTGCAATTCGAAAGAAATCCAAAGTACTAAACGAACTGCCTGCTCCTAGATCCAGAATTACATATTCTGCAGGGAGTGCTCGAATCTGTTGCACTAACCGTCGCTGCTGAGCCACGTTCAATTGTGCAAGGAAGGGATTCCCTTCATCTCCAGCTAGCAAATGAAGATTTCGGTGTGGAGTACGAGCCAGATATGATTCGAGTGGGGCTTGGTCCGTTGAGCGTAAGAAACGTGCCAGGCCAGGGGGCGTACCTCCGCTAAGTCCGAGGCAACTGTGAAGATTGGCTGCGCCAAGATCCAAGTCAATTCCAATTGTCTTGTGACCCAGTCTTGCCAGCACAATAGCCAGGTTTGCAGCAATCAGGCTTTTGCCCACACCTCCCTTGCCCCCCGCAATCGGAATAATTGTGGCGGTTTTCTGATTGGCTGGAGTTGCGTTCATATGACCTGTTTGATAGATGGTTTCTCGGAAATCAACTTTATATCATTGCAGCAATCAGCAACTTTTTCCAGAGAACAGGGATTGTGAAATTAATCATCTCGATTGCTAGTGGCAAAGGTGGGGTCGGCAAGAGCATAATCACAGCAAATCTCAGTTTTTCCCTTGCAAAATTGGGTCATCAAGTAATCATTGCTGATTTAGACTTTAGTGGAGCAAACCTTCATAACTATTTGGGGGTGAAAAATAACAACCCGGGGTTGGGGGGATTTTTACAAGATCGTTCCGACCAATTGACAAACCTACTGGTACCGACCTTTCATCCAAATTTGTAGTTTCTTCCTAGAGAGGGGGCTACTCCCTTTATCGCCGATCTGAATGTAATGGCTCGGCGCCGATTTCTTGTAGAACTATATCAACTTCCCGCTGAAATCATCATTTTTGGATCTCATCGCTGGCTGTAACGCGTTGACCCTAGATTTTTCTATGCTTCTCAAAGCAGACTGCTGATCACAAGACCAGAACCTCCATCTGTGATGAATCTACTGGAATTTCTAAGCAGTCTATTAATCGCCGGTTGCTGCATTACCTTTCCAAAGATCATGATTTGCTTAATCAGATAGGTAAATTTCTGTTCCAACCAATCAATTCTGTACCTGTAGTCACGATGAGGGAAGTCCTCCCACTAGTTCAGCCTATCATCCTGAAATTGCAAAAATACTTCACCAAGATGGGGAAGCACGTTAAACTCGTGTAGTTCAACCAGGTTCAGCAGCAAGAGGGCCTGGGTTTTTGGGTGCAAGTGTAGGCGTTGGCCAGGGATCAACTTTCCTGTCCATTGTAAAGTTGGGCACAGTTTCCAAAAGATTCTTCAGTATCCGCAGCACTTGAGGCTCAAATCCCTCTGATTCAGCAAGGTGTTTCTATACAATTGCTATGTTCTCTCCAACATCTTGCGAAAAGAATTCAGAGCAATTGGTTAGGCAATGCCTCCAAAATCAGTATCTCAACCAACCGTCAAGATCATTGAAATGCCCTCATTCTGAACTCTCAACTAGCATTAAACTTTTGCAAAAAACTATCATTATTAGCAAAAAAACAGGTCGACTTGGTAACCGCCTTCAACTTTATGCACACTTGCTTGCTTTTGCGCTAGAGAAAGACTTGAGATTACTGAATCCAGCTTTCGCCGAATATTCGTTGTTTTTTCAAGGGACTGCTGATCAGAGATGGGGGAAATTTCCCAAAGATCAAGATACTGTTTCTCCCTCTGAAACTTCAAGAGAGTGGATTTATTGGTCAAACCGCGCAGCTTATAAATTAGCCAAGCCCTTAGCAATCTCAAATAATGCAGGGATAAGAGTGGCAAAAGCACAAAGTTCTAAGTTTATTCAAACTGATTCACTTTGGAATGACTTTATTCAAGAATCTTGGAATATCTTGTTCACGCAGGGACTTCATTTCTATTCACCAGGAGAATGGTTCCTACGGCATGGTGATACGATCCGCAGCTTTTTGGCACCATTGAATTGTTATCAGGAAAAAGCGATACAGTTTGTTACACAAATAAAATTACAAACAGATGTTCTTGTTGGAGTTCACCTGAGACAGACTGATTATCAAGAATTCGTAGGAGGTCGTTTCTTTTATTCTCTGAACCAATATTTGATGAAAATGCTGGAAATAAGGAGACTTCACCATCCCAGAAGTTGCACTTTCTTGATTTGCTCTGATGTGTCGTGGCAAGAAGGCCTAAAGCAAGACCTAAAATGTTTTTCAGGTCCAAGAACAGTAATCGGCGATCTAATTGCTTTGTCTAAGTGTGACCTGATACTAGGTCCACCTAGTACTTTTAGTGGATGGGCTGCTTGGTACGGTAAAGTTCCCATTCATTTTCTTGAAAATCCAACCATTTCCCTCGCACTGGATTCCTTCGAAATTCTGCCCTACCCCCACGGGGCCTTTCGGGAAGAATACGCATCTCTAGGCTAGTGAGTGACCAGCCACTGCCGAAATTGATCTGTTGTCTTCGATATATCAAAATCTGCTTCTGCCCGATTCCTTGCGTTTTCCTGAAGTGCTTCATATTCAAGTGCTGTCATTGTGTTGATCTCCTCAAGAATCTTTTGCACAGATTCAGGGTTTTCGAGATCAATAAATCGACCGTAGTTTTCCTGGTTCAATTCTCTGAAGCTTCCTTGCCTGACTGTGATTGTAGGTGTTCCTGTGGCTAGTGCTTCAAGCAAAGAAAATCCGTAAAACTCATTCTGAGATGTGAAAAACAGGAAGTGCGCTTGTTCAAGCATCAAATTAGGCTCATTGGTAAACCCCGGGAAAAGTATCCTTGTAGTGAGTTGGTGGGGGACCATTTGCTGAAGTTGCTGCAGATACTTCTGACCCTTCGTGTCATGATCATGAGGTTTCCCAAAAATCTTGATGACGAACCGCTCTTGCAGGTTTGGGTTCATTTGAAAAGCGTTGATGACTGCCCCAACAAGTTCACGAATCCTTTTTGCTGGTTCAATCCTTGACAGCGAGACCAGTGTCAAGGGTGAATTCCAAGATTTTTTTTGGACTTTTCTGGCTAAAGGTACTCCAAAATACTGGAAATGGTGACACCTCTCAGGAATAGGTAACCATTCTTTGGACTGACCATGGGTCAATCTAGTTGGAAAAATACAATTAAATTTTTGATAAAGGTAATGATGATAGATGTCATGCTTATGACCAAAACCATGCATGAAAATTCGAATGTGGTTTTTAGGCCATTTAAGCAAACCCTCCAGCCAGGCGGCATGCATCGTACTGCCTGTATAATGAATTACTGCGTCAGGGGATTGTTCTCTAAGAATTTGCCAAAGGTCCAAATGGTTCCCAGACCGTAGGTCTACAGTTGAATTTTGGAGTAGCTCAATACTGTCTGCAATCCCATTCCGCTGGCTGAAAAAAATCGTGTTTTTGCAACTTTGCTTTTGCAACTCACCGGCGAAGAGAACTACAAATTTTTCCAACCCCCCCCAATTTCGAGTATGCAACCAGTGAAGAATTTTCATAATAGTAACACTGGATTGTCATGCGCCATCAACTGTTTTGCAATCGCTTCTTGTACTGTTACTAAAGGAGTGTTCAAACACTCCAGCTGGCAATTTGGGTAATCACACTGAGTCTTGCAACCGGGATTAAATTCGAAACTTAAATGTTTGTTTTGGTTAGGTGGAGTCCAATTCATGGCCAATGGCCTTCCAAAAATTGCTACAGTTGGAATGTCCGCAGCCACCGCAAAATGCCTTGGCCCATTATCATTACCAATGTGCAGGATCACTTGTTCAAAAAGAGCCCGGGTCTGTGCTAGGTTTGGTGGATCATAATCTGGAAGAGCCTCGTAGCGCATCTGTCTTCGCACCTTATCCACAAACTCTTGCTCACCAGGTCCGTAGACGAACAGGATTTTTACTCCATACTGTTCAATCAGCCAATCTGCAAGTTGGGCGAAGTTTTCCAATGGCCATCGCTTGTAAGGTTGGCGAGATACCGGGGAGATGGAAATGACTCTATCATCTGGCTGCACTCCTAATTGTTCCAGCAAACCTATCACAAAAACTCTCTCCTCCGCGCTAATTGGAAATTCGGGTAAGAGATCTTTTGTATCGACTGTCAATCCCAAAGCTTCCAGCAGTTGGAGTTTATGGGAAGTTGCGTAGCCGACTTCATTCTGGAGAGGAACAGCATGAGTGTAGTGCCAAGATCTTCCTCGAAAATCAAAGCCAACCCTCTTGGGAGCCCCACTAAGTCTACTGATAAAGGCACTTCTGGGATTACCAAAGAAGTCGAACACACAGTCAAAACGCATTTGACGCAGTTGTTTTAGGAAGTTAAAACTCTCTCCCCAAGTCATTTTCTTTGGTAGTAACCAGACCTCGCTCAAGTGCGGATTGTATTGTAAAAGTTGTTCAGACGGGGTTTCAGTCAGAAAGGTGATTTCAGCATCAGGCAAGGCTTGGTGAAGCTGACGGATTGCCGGGGTGGTCATCAGCACATCCCCTAATCGGCGGAGTTGGATCAGTAAAATTTTGCGAAATCCAGTCACTATTCCATGTGGTTTGAAGGTCGGGGTAGAAACCTGTATGCTTTGGGTCCGCTTTGGCTTGGTTAACTTCCTTTCAAATCAACAAAAATCTTGCGTTGGGAGTAGCCCTGACTTAGCGTTTGCAACTCAATTTTCCTCGGATCAAGTCCCCCATAGCTTGCTCATAAGTTCAGATGCCATCGCCTCCATCCCCTTCTCAATTGGAACTTACCCGGCTTCCCCAACATGTTGGCATTATCATGGATGGCAACGGGCGTTGGGCCCAGCAGCGATTGGTTCCTAGATTCCAAGGACATCGCAATGCAGTTCGTGCAGTGCGGGCCGTTGTTGAAACAGCAGCGGAACTTGGATTGCAGGTCCTCACTCTTTATGCCTTCTCCACAGAAAATTGGGTTCGCCCTCGCCAAGAGATCAATGTACTAATGGAGTTGCTTCACGAATATTTGCAGAAGGAACTCGGAACGATGCTAGAAAATAATGTAAGTATGCGGATCTCAGGGGATACCTCACGCCTTCCAGAATTTCTTCACAAACCGCTAGAAAACGCTTTGAATTTGACTGAGAGCAATACTGGCCTAACGCTGAATCTTGCTCTCAACTACGGTGGACGAGCGGAACTAGTCAGGGCGATGCAGCAAATGGCCCGAAAAATTGAATGTGGAGAACTTCACGCTGGAGAAATTAATGAGGAGGCCATCAATCAGCATTTATACACTTCTGGTCTGCCCAATCCGGATCTGATCATTCGCACAAGCGGAGAACAAAGGCTATCAAATTTTCTCATCTGGCAGGCAGCCTACGCAGAGTTTTACTATACTGAAGTTCTCTGGCCTGATTTTACGAAAGAAGATTTTCACAAAGCCTTGCAAGCCTACCAACAGCGTCACCGTAGGATGGGTGACATCACACCTGTCTCTGCCTAACATTTCCTATTTGAAATTAAAACCGCATGTCTGAAGTGAGCCCAACCACTTGGTGGTCTTCCAACCTAACGCAAAGATTGCTCAGTGGTATGGTGATGGTGTTAGTGGCAATCCTGTCGCTGGCCTATGGTACCACCCAATGGGTTGGTCTGCTGGTTTTGGTGGTCGTCATACTTGGAATGCAGGAATATCGAGCTATGCTCTCCCAACAGAAAGTTCACCTGAATCAGCGAGGCTGGCTATACTCTGCTTTTTTACTAAGTATCAGCCCACTCTTGGGAGGAATCGGTGCTCTGAATGCTATGCTGATCTTGGTTGCAGGTGGCTGGATTCTGCATGAGATGGTTTTTTCCCGCAAGCAGCAATTAGAGGAACTGTATTCTTTGGGGTGGGCTTTATTTGGATTATTTTGGGTTGGTTGGAGCTTTCCACACATGACACTGATTAAGGACCTCCCCCATGGAGAATTGAATCTATGTCTGTTACTTGTTGTGATTGTACTCACGGATAGTCTCGCTTATTTTGGTGGACGCAAATTTGGCAAAACTCCGCTTGCTCCTGGGATCAGTCCGAAAAAGACCCGTGAAGGGAGCTTATGTGGGACAGTTGGGAGTATGCTGATTGGCTCGGTGATTGCCGTAAATTGGCTAGAATTTTCCTGGCCAATGGCCTTGTTGCTAACTTTTATCATCTCGGTGTTGGGTCAGGTCGGAGATTTGGTTGAATCGAAAATGAAGCGCCTCTGTGGCGTCAAGGACTCTGGAAAGGTACTGCCTGGACATGGTGGTATCCTAGATCGGTTGGATAGTTTTCTGCTCACGACCCCCTTCTTTTACTACTGGATGCTGCTTATCGCATGAATCCAAAATCCATTGCACTACTGGGTTCTACAGGTTCCATCGGGGGCAGTACTCTAAGTCTCGTTAGGCAGTTCCCCGATCGTTTTAAGATTCACTCACTGAGTTGTCGACGCTCAATCGAAATGCTTATTGATCAGATCAAAGAATTTGCACCGAAGCAAGTCGTCGTAGAGGCTTCGGATCAGGTCAATCAACTTAGAGAACTGTTTAATGAGTCTGAATTGGAAATTCTTTCTGGAGACCAAGGAAATTGCGAGTTGGTACAACATCCTGATGTAGATTTGGTGGTCACAGGAATTGTGGGAAGTGCAGGATTATCGCCCTGCCTCAAAGCTTTGGAATCCGGAAAAGATTTGGTATTTGGTAATAAAGAGTCCTTGGTGCTCGCAGGGGAGTTGTTCATGCAGGTTGCCCATCGAAGTGGGAGCCGAATCTTACCGATGGATAGTGAGCACAATGCGATTTATCAATCTCTCGTTGGTCATCGACGTGAAGATGTAGTTTCACTGATTCTAACCGCTTCTGGAGGTCCTTTTCGAGATATGCCACTGGAGGATTTCTCAGCAATTACAAAGGAAGCTGCGCTACAACATCCCAACTGGGAGATGGGTAACAAGATCACTATCGATTCAGCGACGATGATGAACAAGGGTCTTGAAGTGATCGAAGCCCACTGGCTTTTTGGAATTCCTCTAGAAAAAATTGAAGTGGTGATTCATCGTGAAAGCATTGTTCACTCCCTGGTTGAATATGTTGACGGTTCCCTGATTGCTCAACTTGGACAACCAGATATGCGTATTCCCTTGGCCTACTGCCTAGGTTATCCGGAACGTCTGCCTTTAAATTTACCAAGATTGAACCTGTGCGAACTTGGTTCTTTGCATTTTGAAAATCCTGATCCAGTCCGTTACCCTTGTCTCACTTTGGCGTTGGCTGCTTTGCGACAGGGTGGGGTGGCGCCGGCAGTTTTGAATGGAGGAAATGAGGAGGTTGTGGAAGCTTTTTTAGATGAAGAGTTGCACTTCAACCACATCGCAAGTTATCTTCAAAGACTGATGTCGCTTCTTAAGTGCTGGCAACAGAAATCGGAATGTCCGAATTATCTCCAACACATCAACTCGGTGGATGATGCCCTGGCTGCGGATCGCTGGGGTCGATCTCAACTCCGCCACTTGCTGGAAACAACTTCATGATCACTACGGTTCTTTCCTTCATTGTTGTTCTGGGTTTTCTGATCTTTATTCATGAACTCGGGCATTACCTTGCGGCTCGGCACGTCAATGTTCGTGTCGAAACTTTCTCGATTGGCTTTCCACCCAAGATGACAGGTTTTCGTAGGGGCAATACGGATTACCAGATCTGTTGGATTCCACTTGGAGGGTACGTCCGATTGTTTGGACAAAATGTCATGGACGAAGATCCCAACGATCCTGAAAACTACGCTTCGAAGACAGTCTGGCAACGCTTCTACATTCTAGTTGCAGGCCCAGCGATGAACCTTGTCTTTGCTTTCATCTTCATGCCGCTCGTGTATCTGGTGGGTGTTGATGCTCCGGCATACCTGTCAGCCCCTCCAGTGGTTCAACAAGTTAAGGTAGAAAGCTTCGCAGCCTCGGTTGGTCTGCAAGCCGGAGATGAGGTAATTGCCGTCAATGGTCGAGAGGTTCGTAATTGGCGAGGACTTCAATCCGAATGGGGAACGCTGACACCTGCAGATTCACTTTCCCTGACTGTGCTGCGCAGCGGCAGAGAGGTTGAAGTTCAGAGCACAATGCGTGAGGTGCAGAATTATGGGGAAGTAGGTTGGGTACCTCACATTCCTGCAGTCATAGGCGTCATTAGCTCAGGTTCCGCTGCCGATGAAGCAGGTCTGGAAATCGGGGACCGCATCATGCGCCTGGGAGGTGAAGATGTGGGAGATTGGTCGGACATTTCTCGTTTGGTTCAGCAAAGCCAACCTTCAGCCCCAGCCAATCCAATTCCCATGACAGTGGAACTGGTCCGTAATGGACAAACCAAGCTGCTGGAACTGACTCCTCAATACGAGCCAGAAGTTGGCCGTTATCTGTTGGGCTTGCAGGTGGGTACAGAGCGTGAAACCTATGCGCTTGGAGAGGCTATTGGGTTAGGCGCGGAGCGCGTCATCTTCATGACTCAAACGACCTTCAATTTTCTTGGTCAGATGCTTAGTGGTCAGGGATCAACAGACGATCTAGGTGGTCCAATCCGGATTGGCATGTTTATTGGTGACGCTGTACGTAGCGGCGTGGGAGAATTGTTCTTCCTAATTGCCGTAATCAGTTTGCAGTTGGGAATCTTCAATTTACTACCTATCCCTGCGTTGGATGGGGGCCATATCTTCTTTCTGCTTGTCGAGAAAATCAAGGGAGGACCCCTGAGTGCAGCGACCCGAGAACGAACACAGATGTTGGGATTTTCGGTATTGTTGTTGTTGATGGTTTTCGTGACGTACCACGACATTTTGTCGATCGCCACATAATTCCATGGAGGTCATTTTCCGGCATGCATGCCAGCACGTGACGAACTTTACTTGGTACATATCCTGCTGACTAGCTCTATGGGTGCTATCTAGAACACCCACTAATACAATGAGGAGTCCGTATGAGTAGTTTGGGATTGAGTAGTGATACCTCTGGGGTATTGCACACTACCAAATTCATAGAAGACGTGCCGATGATCATGTCCGTGGAAATCGGACGCAACGACATGCTCATCAGAGATATCCTGGCTCTGAAAAAGGGATCAGTGATCGAATTTATGAAGGTTGTTGGCGAACCCATGGATGTGGTTGTCAACGAGAGACTAATGGCGCGTGGTGAAGTCGTGGTTGTGAACGAACGCTACGGAATTCGTATCTCCGAGGTAACGCGTCCCGATGAAAAAATTGGCGACAAACGCGAATAAGCCCCGTCTTGTCTGACCGTCCTTTGCTGCAGATGCAGCATCTCTCTCATTCCTTTCCGGAAAAACGCGGTCTGCTTCGACAGACCGTCAGTTCCTCCCCTGTACTGCAAAATATCAATTTAGTAATTCAGCCTCAGGAAATCGTTGGTCTTGTTGGCGAATCAGGCTGTGGAAAATCGACATTAGCGCGCTTGTTGTTGCGGATCTACGAGCCAACCAGTGGGCAGATACGGTTTGCTGGCGAAGATATTCACAAATTCAAGGCCCGTGAGTACTACGGTCGTGTACAGATGATTTTTCAGGATCCATTCTCCTCACTGAATCCGAAACTAAAAATCGGTTTTCTTCTTCGAGAAATGTGGAACCTACATCAACCAGAATCTGCGACGGCTGCGAAACTCAACAAGCTTCTTGATGAAGTTGGGTTACCAGCCAATGCACTGGATAAGTATGCGCATGAATTTAGTGGTGGACAGCGACAAAGAATCGCCATTGCTCGAGCGCTTGCTGCTAGTCCAGAAATGTTGGTTGCTGATGAACCCGTCTCTGCGCTTGATGTCTCCATACAGGCTCAAATTCTGAAGCTCCTTCAGCAACTTCGCAAAGAACGGAACCTCACACTGCTTTTCATTTCTCATGATCTGGCTGTGGTTGACCAACTCTGTGACCGCATTCTGGTACTGTATCGTGGAAGATTGATGGAAGAATTGCCAAAACAACAGTTAGATCAAGCACGACATCCCTACACAAGATTATTGCTGGACAGCTTGCCATCTTACGCAAAAAGAGAGACTGGGTTGCCAATTGCTCCTGTCGAAGCAGAGGACGCGCCTATTCCAGGCTGTCCTTTCGTCCATCGTTGTTCAGAATCGCAGGGTATCTGTTCCCAAAAGATGCCCCAATGGAGTAGCCATAGCCCAGGGCATCGGGTCGCGTGCCATGCAGTGAAGTCATCATGAAAGATCGAAAGCCTCTATCGTTGAACACTGCACAGATTCTAACTCTATTGTGCTTACTCTGTGGCAGCTTGTTCGGTTGTTATTCTGCAGTTATGGACTATGACCTGGGATGGACGACAAGAAGAGTGTCTGGGCAGGCCGAAGATGTAGTGTCTGGGAAACCAGTTGGAGGCGGTTTCATCATCGTCAAGGAGTTTTATGGCAACTTTGCTGGAAACGAGACTAGCGAGTCGGGCAACTTCATTCCTCGCGCAAGATTGCTCCATTCCCTGAAAGCAGACGGTAGCTTCGAGATAGATTTTGACTGGCGAGCCTCGCAATTTGAGCTGAACTTTGTTGAGCAAGGGTACGAGGTTCACCGATTCCGCTTCCAACGGCAACTTGGGGTGGGCAACCTTCATTATGTCGCCAAAATGATGCCCTCCTCCAACTGGGCTGATGAGTTAGTACTAGGCGTCACGCCGCTGGTCCAGAATTTATTGTTAGAACCAGGTTATCGTTTACCAGAACCCGACCAACTCTTCTTAGGAGAGTGGTTAGCTAAGCAACGGCAGGAGAACTTCGGAACGGAGTGATCGAAAAACGGTCCTGGTAGATCTTGGCTGCAGCTCGATCTACTAGGGAATGACGCCAAGCTAGTTCCTCATGATCCTTGCTGTAGCCACCTCCGATCACACACCCGACCGGCACTCCCACATTCAGGCAACACTCCATCACATACTGATCGCGAGCTTGGAGTCCCTCCCATGTCAGATTCAACTTCCCCAAGGGATCATCCTTGAAGGGATCTACTCCCGCATTATAAATTACTAAATCAGGCTCGGTGCGCTCTAACAATTCAGGTAAGTTTGCTCTTAGAATACGCAGATAGCTGTCATCATCCAGATTCTCAGGAAGAGGGACATCCAGATCACTGTGCTGTTTGCGGAATGGGAAATTGGACTGGCAATGCATCGAAAAAGTAAACACTGCCACCTCATCCTGATGAATGAAGGCAGTCCCGTCACCTTGGTGAACATCCAGATCCACGATCAGGATCTGCTGAACCAAGCCTTCTTGGAGCAGCATTCGGGCTGCAACAGAGGCATCATTGAAGATGCAGAAGCCAGAACCAAAATCTGGAAACGCATGGTGCGTTCCACCCCCAAGATTACAGGCTAAGCCATGTTCCAAAGCCAATCTTAGAGTCAAGAGGGTGCCTCCAACAGCCGTAATGGTTCTACGGGCTAATCCCTCTGTCCAAGGTAGCCCGATTCGCCTGGCAGCAGATTTGTCCAAACGGTTTTCCAAAAATTGCTGGATGTAATCCAATGTGTGCACTGCTTTCAGCTGATCGACCGTCGCAACCTCAGGCTGATGAAATTCCACAGGTCCCAGGTTCTTATCTTCAGAGAGAATTTTGTAAAGCCGCCGAAACTTGGACATTGGGAAACGGTGTCCTTCATCCCACTCAGGGACATTGTAGTCGGGATGGTATACTAAAGGTAGAGAGGAGGGCATGAGATTTTTTGGAGGAATTTATTATATTTAAATTTTAAAGTACTTTGAAAAAAAAGCAGAAAAAGAACTTAATTCAATTTATTTTAGGACTCAATTACTTTGAACTAATTACAATCTTTCTCTGAATAGAATTAATAAATTCAGTAAAATTTTCAAATCTTTTCATATTTTTATTAAATGATTTCAGAATTTTATAGTTTTTCATCTAAAAAGATTAATTTTTATTATTTACATTATTTCTTTTATAAGACATTATTGTTACATAAATTATTGCATTTATCCAAAATCAATTGACTCCAAGAGGAACAACATGAAACCAGCCAAAAGAAAAAATACAAATTGGAAACAATCATTAGCAACTCTCTTTCTGCTGGCAGGAACAATCACCCTGACTGCTTGTGGTGGTGG
>Ga0209631_10000506_pt1 | contig 52926 bp, 49 predicted proteins | sample COG_08_FD_184752 | JGI IMG/M metagenome (GOLD analysis project Ga0209631, IMG submission 184752) | Pelagic Microbial community sample from North Sea - COGITO 998_met_08 (SPAdes) (version 2) | ecosystem: Environmental > Aquatic > Marine > Neritic zone/Coastal water | place: Helgoland, sampling... | reverse complement strand
AAGGGATAACCGCTGAAAGCATCTAAGTGGGAAACCCACCTCAAAACTAGTTCTTCCTATAGAGCCGTAGTAGACCACTACGTTGATAGGCTGGATGTGTAAGCGCGGTAACGCGTGTAGCTGACCAGTACTAATAGCTCAATTGGCTTGATTTATGCACTGAAAAAAATTTTCATCAATATTAAATTTTTTTTGCGATTATTACGTATATATTGCAAAATTGATTAGGAAAAAAAGTTATCAAAATTTTTTGTAAATATTTTCCGAAGTTAGAAAATTGATATCCATCTCTTCTGGCTATAGACTCGTTGAAATCTTTTTGATTTTTGGCCCTTAAAAAGGAAAACTTGTAAAGAAAAGGCATATTCTCAACTGGATAAACTTTCTCTACGTTAAAACCATTTTTAGTAAATAGATTTTTGAATTCGTGTTTTGTTAAATTTATTTTATGAAATTCGGTGTTTGATGAATTCTTATTAGTTTTAAGATAGTCAGTTATTCTATTTTGAAAATTATCTGCTCGAAAGGAGGCACAAACATATCCTCCTTTTTTTAAAACCCTAGCAGTTTCTTTTATGGCAATATCTAATTTGTCATTTAAATTATGATACAAACCAAATGCAAGAATATAATCAAAAAAGTTATTTTCAAAATCAAGATTTGATATATCACCTACACGAACATCAAGAGTAGGGTCTTTTTCTTTTAATTTTTGTATTGCTTCCTTTATGAAATCAATACCCACTATTTTATAACCATTATTATGATAATATCTAAGAATTCTACCAGCGCCACATCCTGCTTCAAGAATTAATTTATTTTTTTCTTTTATCGTAAGCTGCGAATACTTGAGAGGATATTTATCGTGGTTTTGCATAGGTTCATCAGAATCAATATCCGTCCATCTTTCTGTCCAATACGCTTTATTATTTTTGTCTCTGTAGGTTATCCTCATATATCTTATGTATTCTCAAATTTAAAAAATCAAATATTAATTTGAATTAAATTTTTTTTATTTAATCCAATTTTTTCTAGTTGAAACTTTATTTTTTTAAAATGATTATAATTTTTATTACATATAAAAATTTTATGGTTAGAAAAATAATGCAATTTTTTCTTTAAAATAGAGGGAGCGCATATTATTTTGCTATTAAGCTTTTTCCCATGGTAGAAACTATTGTTATCAATAACCAATTCAACATTTATTTTTAGATTTAAACAAATTTTTAGTATTATTTCTCCATAACTACCAGCACAAAAAATTAAACATTTATTTAAATTTTTTTTTAATTTTTTTACAGCTAAAATTTTTTTCATTTTAAAGTAAAAAAAATTATTTTTCAAATTGTGAAAATTTTTGGTAACCAGCTTAAGCTGTTTATTATTATTTTTTTTAATTAAATTAAATAAATCGAAATTTTTAATTATAAATTTTAATGTATCAATTATTTGGTTTTTTTTGCAAACTAATATATTATTCAACATTTGCTGTTCAGCGAAATGCGCTCGAGATAATAAAAATTTTTTTGCACTCTTGCTTTTTGAATAATTGGTAATTTTTAACAATTTACACATTTCTAAAATAACTTTGACGCAAGATTGGACAATCACATAACCAGTTTTTTTGCTTAGGCTGTTCGGATCTTGCATTCTTCTTTCATATAAAACTTGAGGGATAATTTTATGCCTTTTGCTTAAACATAATATTTCAGAGACAAAGACTTGGTCTTCAAAAACTTTAATATTTTTAAAATTTAATTTATTCGTAGTTATAAATTTTTTATTGACTATAAAATTCCAGCATGTTGCCCTAAATTCGTTATAATTTCTTATGGAATTAATTAATGATTTAGAGCCATGCTTCAAACTATAAATTTGATTTTTGTCTATAAAATTTTTTGAAATATATTTATTTCTAATTTTAAATACGTCATAATTTGAATATTTATTTACGTATTTTAAAACAATTTGTTGAAAATTTGTTGCTAATTTATCATCACTATCTAAGAAGCATATAAAATTACCTTTAGATACATTTATTCCAATATTTCTAGCATTAGACACGCCTCTATTTCTTTTTAGATTAATTAACCGACAATTTTTAAATTTCTTCATAAAATTTTTACATATATTAAGAGACTCATCTCTTGAGTTATCGTTTACCAAAATAACTTCAAACTTATTTTTAAAATTTGGCTTTATACTATTCAAGCAATCTCTCAAATATCTTTGAGAGTTATATATTGGAATTATAATTGAAATTTTTATCATGTTTCTATTTTCGGCTTTTATTTAGTTTTACTATCAATTTTGCCTTTATCAGATCTTCCGGTGTATTAATATCAACTGATAGTTTATCAAAAAAATAGTAAGTAGATTTCGCAGGCAATAACTTTCCAGGTCTTATATTTAATAATGCTTTAGTTTTGTAAATGTAGAATGAACCTGTATCATAATACAAACTTTTTTGATCTTGACTCCTAGACATTTGGTTTTTTGGCCAATTGTAATATATGAATGTTTTTTTTATTTCAAAAGATCTTTGAGGAGGTGACTCATACTTTGCTATAGGACAAATAAAATTTGAGTCACTTTTTTTAATTTTATGAAAAGCTTTTTTTAAATCTTTTTCATCCATGAATATTGATGTTGGATAAATACAGAAGTGGTAGGAAACATTCTGAGACTTTAATTTCTTTATACAATCCGTTAATACTTTGTACGTAGGAGTATAATCGTCAGATAATTTTTTGCTTCTTAAAAAGGGAACTTCGGCGCCATATTTTTTTGCAATTTTAGCAATTTTTTTTGAGTCTGTAGAAACTATTATTCTTTTAAATATACCCGACTTTTTTGCTATTTTAATAACTATGCCTATTAGGTGTTGATTATTAATTTTTTTAATATTTTTGTTTTTGATTCTTTTGCTACCAGATCTAGCAGGGATAATACAAATCGTCATTTATAGTTATATTGTCAAAAAATTTAAAGAAGCTGTAAGGTCAGGAAAAAAAACATTTGGTCTCCTCTCATACAAAATAAGCGATCCTGATATTGCTGCATTCCACGATGTTTTTCTTGTAAGTAAATTAAAAAATAGACCAGCATCTAAATGTAAACATAGCTCACTATGTTTTTTCTTTTTGAGATGTTCTAAACTATATATTTTTAAAATTTTTGACTTAGATTTATCTATTTTACCTTCACGATTTAATTTTAAGTCATCATAAATAAAAAACTTTGATCTCCAAGAATTTTTTATTTTAATTTTCTTTAACCTATCTTTATATCGACTTAAGGAATTTGAAAATAAATAATCTAGCTCTTCGATTTTGTTAATTTTATTCGACTGATAAAAATAATTTATTTTGTTTATTTTTGATTTTGTAAGAGAATAATTAAATTTTTTCCTATCGACAAATTTCTCTTTACCATTAAGCATAATAGTTTTTCCACCTAATAGATTAAAAGTATTAGTATTTTTAGATTTAATCTTTTTGTATAGATTAGGTTTTAATAAAGCACGATATTTATTCAAGCTATTGAATTTTCCACAAATTTGATAAGTTCCCCCGCTTGGAAAAAAAACATCTGGTTTTAAAATATTTAATTTTTTCTTCGCATTATCAATAGATTTTTTAATAATCCTATTTTTTTCTTTATCTCGATTTATATTTAAAAAACAATGAGGATATTCACTCGCTGCTCCTACATTAAATGTACAAATATTTACTTTTGAATTCATTTTATCAAGTACGAATTTTTTTACTTTTTTATAGTCTTTAATCACCAAAGGGTTATCAACATTATTATAAAAAACTTTGTTTGACTTTTCTGACTTAATTATAATCGATGTATCAAGATCGTACTCTATGGAGCTGCCAATACCATCATTGTTACTTGAAAGCTGAGGAACAATCGCAATTGAGATATCTTTATTAAGCTTTTTGAGATGCCAGGCATCAACTTCAATAATTTTTTTAAATCCAAGTTTTGAAAGTCTTTTTTTTAATACGGGTATTTTAAATTTTTTTATTATTATAGAAATATCCTGTCTGCTTATCTTTTTAAGTAAATTAGTATCAAAATGGTCACAATGTAAATGACTTATATATATATATTTTGGTTGAATCTTTTTTAGTATCTTTTCGCCATTAAAATTTATTGGATCTGAAATCCAGGCATTTTCAGATGTTACACCTACCCAAGGGTCACATACTAAATTTGTTTTCCCACTTTTAACAGATAAGAAAGAGTTTGAAAAATGAGTGATTTCCATAATATTTTAATTTATAACATTTACCTTTTAAACAATACAAATTCTTTTTTTAAATTTAAACTCTTACATAAAATTTTGTAAATTTTTTCGTGTGTATGGATTATCTCCCAATTTAAGTTTTTTGCAAATTTGACCATGGATGTATTGCTTTTTTTAATAATTCCAAGATTAGGTATAGAATAATTTTGTTTATCGATTATTTTTTTTTGGATTTCAAGAGCTCTTAAAATATCTAAAAACGAGACTTTGCTATTTATTAGACACCACCCTGGTTTAATAAAGGAAAAATTTTTTATTATAATTGTCTCGTGGTAAAAAAAAATAATTTCGTCTTCATTTTTTTTGAAAACATATGATTCTCTTTTATTGTTAAACCACCATAGATAATGACTTAAATTATCGATTTTTTTCTTATTTAAAGAATTTGTCCTATTTATTTTTAAATTTCTGCTTAAGAGATATTTGTTTATATATTTTCCATCAACTTTTGAAATGCTATAAATCTGTTTTTTTTTCCATTGCTTATTTTTTTCTTCTTTATTTATTGTATAAATTTTTTTAGTTCTTGTTAAAATTTCACTAACAACTCTATTCGATCCTTTATCATCAATATTAAAATCAATAGATTCAAAAATTTTCTTAAAATTTGAGTATTTTTTATAAAGTGAAATTATTAATTCAGAAATTTTTTCACAATTATATAAGTCCGATTCATCTAGCAATAAAAAATGACCAATTTTCTCTAGGCTATTTAAATCTACTTCTTGATTTTTAGAAACTTTAAATAAAATTGTAGGTATTTTATATAAGGCTGTTTCAAAGATAGATATTCCTGCACTACCGATAAAAAGATTTGTATTATTTATTTTTTCGTAAATATTATTTTTTGAATTAATTATTTCGATATTTCTAAATTTTTTTTTTAAAGAAAAAATTTTATTTTTATTTTTTGAGAAAGATCCAATAACTACATTATAATGAAAAATTCCAAGATCAACTGATTTTGAGTTATTTAATTTTTTTAAAATATTATATATTGATAGCAAATCACCACTTCCTCCATTATAGAAAGTAATTATAAATTTTTTTTTTGGTTTTTTACTTTTACTAATTTTTTTATCTATTATGCAATATTTTGGCCCCAGTAGTAATTTTATATTTTTATTTTTTTTCTTAAATGAGTCTTCAAATTTTTTATTTAAAAAATTGGGTTTTGAATTGACAAGAACATCACAAGCATGAGATCTATTTAAGAAGTCATCAATAACTACAAGTTTTTTGTGATAAGATCTGACTTTTTTCTGCCAAGTTCTTTGAAACCTATAGTCATCCAATATTACAACACCAGGAGAATGAGTTTGCGAGATGAATGTATTAGCATCATTTTCTTCACTGATATAATTTTGATTATTATATAAAAATTTAATTTTTTGATTTTTAACAAAATTAAAATTTTTTAAATGTTTGTCAATAAAAATGGTGCAAACGTGTCCTTTTTTTTCTAAAATAGCGGCAAGTCTTGAAACTCTCATATAATTACCAATTCCAATTTTCTTTCCTAAGTTAGTTCTAAAATAAAAGTTTTTCATATGTGTAAAACTTCATTCAAAATGTTTTTAAATTTTGTGTTACCTGGGTCGTAATTTAAAAGTTTGTCTTGATATTTTTCTAATAAATTCTCCCAGTCTTTTTTTGGCAAGGAGATAATATTATCTAAAATTTTCTCAAATTTGTTTTCAGTAAAAAAATTAGACCAAAAAGGGCCTTCTTCTTCGAAACTAGATGGCCAACCGAACTTCAACTGAGGATGACTCAAATATTGGGATCTAATAGAAAAGGAAACAGTTTTATTTTTTCTAGCTAGAGATTGATATCCTAAAGCTGAGTCAACAAAAACAACTACTAAAGCATTATCGATCAAGTTGTAAGAATTCCATTTGTTAATTTTAGGCTTAAATTCCCAAACTAATTTTTCAGAAATATTTCCAATTATACTGCTATAAAATTTTTTTTCTTGAGAATTTATACGATCATAAACTCCTGCAATACAAAGTTTAATATTTTTTTTTAAGCAATATTTAGATAAAAATTCAATGGCTTTTTTTTCTGCAGATCTATAATCTTCCCAGGAAAAATATTTATCTTTAAAATTGTAAAATTTTTTATTATTTTTTAGCTTTTTTCTATATTGAGATATAAAGATAATTTGTTTTTCTATATTATCCCTATAAGAGATTTCTTTATGATTATTAATTAATGAACCAATATTTATGATTTTCCCTTCAACAAACTTTTCGTAGGCCAATTTGTAGGAGTCTGAATACACAAAAAAATAATCAACATGCCAACTTTTTAAATTAAGTTGATCTTTGGGCAAATTAGCCAAACTAGAGCCATTTTGTATTGCAATAAATTTAATTTTAGGAAAATTTTTCTTTAATTTAAAAAAAAATTCGTTGTTATCAACATGAGTTATTATAAATTTTGGATTTACATAAACTATGAAATTGAAAATATAGTTTTGTAGAGCACTTTTATCATTTTTAAAATTTAAAATTGCTTTAAGTAAAATAAAAATATTTATGCTCTCAAGCCTTACTTCAAGAACAGATGCTTTCTGTTTTAAATAAGATTGTATTATTTCTGATCCGACTTTATCAAAAATAATAATGTCATTTTTAACTGGTTTTTCAAAGTAAAAATTTGCTCTAAAAAACTTTAATATTTTTTTTAAGTTAAAATGGTATATCATTTATTGTAAGTATAAATATTTTTTTGAATGATTTTAGAATTTATTTTCTTTAAGTATGGATATTTTTTTATAATTCTCAAAATTTCATCTAGAGAAGGAATCTCTTTTCCAGATAGAGCTAATATTACGTTAGCAAGTAAATAATCTTCAATTTCATCAATAGTTAATCTAACAGATTTTACATTATGTTTTTTTGGTATTTTATTGTAATAACCACATTTGAATTTTTTTTGTTTTATAAAGTAACTTCTCCAAATTTCTGTATCCCTGCTTTTCTTACTTTTAATTACATTTTTAAGTGCTTTGGAATTTACAACAAAAGAATAAATGCCTATTGGTAATTTATTTGTTGTAGAGAAATCTAACCTTTTAGCTATATGAAAATTATAAATTTTTATTGCATAAAAAGGATCTACGAACGGATTGTCAGCGGTACAATTGATGAAATTTTCAACTTTATACCTTTTTGCTGCATCACTCATTCTTTTAAGCACGTCTGTAGCGTGCCCTTGAAAAAACCCAACTTTTTCTTTTATGGATATTTTCTTTAATTTTATATCTTCTTTATTTTTAGACGTTATAATTACAATATTTTTTGATGGAAAAGCTCTTTTAAGTCTTTTAATTAAATGTTGAATTAGAGGTAAATTTCCTAATTTAATTAAAGCTTTTTTTTTTAGTCTTTTTGATTTTAACCTTGCAGTAATAAATATAAATGGACTAGTTTTTTTTTTAGATAAACTCATATCAAAAATTTTCTTTCAACAAGCTGATATTTTTTCACATTTTTTCTTAATTTTTTCCCTATAACTTTATTAATGTCGTCAACGAATAAACCACTTTTTTTCACAGGTCTTCTTATCAATAAGTCAGTACCACTTATAGTATTGCCTTTATTTAAGTTCTTTGAAAAAAAAATTTTTTTTTTTGAATATTTTCTATATTTAATTTCTTCTTTATTTAGTTTTGATAAATCTAATTTTTTCATTGCCAAGAATGCTTCATCACATTTATTTACAAATAATTTAAATTCTTTAGGCTCTAAAGCTGCTTCGCTGTCGGTACCTTTTCTTTTCCTATTATCAGTTAAGTGTTTCTCTATAATCTTAATTCCACTGCCAATAGCTAAAACTGGAATAGTAAATCCCGAGATGTCTGGTGGTGAATGATCTTGATAACCTACATTTAATTTGAATTTATTAGCGAGGTTTTTCATTTTAAGTATTTTTAATGAATTTGGTTTAGTTGGAAAAAGTTGATATCCATACATAAGCCAAACTTCACATCTTTTTTGAATATAATTAAGCGCTTGTTTAATTTCTTGAATGGTACTGCCACCAATGCTCAAATCAATTCTTTTTTTTAATATGGAAGCCTCATATAAAAGATCTTTATTTCCTAAATCAGAGGTATGAAGTTTAAAAGCATCAGCTCCTAACTTATTACAAAATTTAAGTGTTTCTACATCATTAATACATGCAATTATCTCTAATCTTGGAAAATTTTTCTTAGTATAATTAAAACATTCTTTCCACTCTTTTTTTTTTAATTCAATTGATTTCAAAAATTTATAATCTTTATGTTTTGGAGTTACTATATCTTCTCCCTGCCACACTTGAAATTGTATCGCATCTGCTTTTGCATCATTTGCAGCACGTATTAATTTTTTAAGTCTACTAACTGAACCATCATGAGAACAGGCAGTTTCTGCTATAATATAAGTATTATTTAATTTTTTTTGAGGCACTAACTTTTTTTTGATTTTTGTAGATCTTTAAGCTCTTTTTTTAATTCATCATACTCTCTAGCTCTGACTTTTAAAAAGTTTATCGTAAGTTGAGTTTTATGATAAATGCCTTTTGGTGTTAGAAGATATATATAATTCAATTTATTTTTATTATTTTTAAAATTTTTGATTTTTAAAAAGCCTTTATCTTTCAAAGCTTTCATACAATAGTTTAGCTTACCAAGGCTCAGGTTTAAATTTGCGGCCATTTTTCTCTGAGAAAGGTACGGGTTTTTCCTAATCAGACGCAGTATTGAAAAAAATGTTTCTTTGTCATTATTCATTTTACTTTTAATGTTTAGTGTTTTAAAATTGTACAAGTGTACAAAAAATGAACGCTAAAGTAAAGAGTTAGTGAATTTTAAATAAGATATAAAATTTTAGTTTTATGGATAATAAGTTTAAAATAGGCAAAAGAGTGGTTGGGGATAATGAGCCACCGTTAGTAATAGCTGAACTGGGTATAAATCATAATGGATCTTTAGATTTAGCCATATCAATTGCCGAAGCAGCAATAAAAGCTGGAGCAGAAGTTATAAAACACCAAACTCACGTTGTAAATGACGAAATGATCAGTGAGGCTAAAAAAGTAATTCCCGGTAATTCAAAAAAATCAATTTACGAAATCATATCACAATGTGCTTTAAATGAGGAAGATGAAAAAAAATTAATGAATCATATCAAAAAACTTAAAACAATTTTTATTAGCACTCCTTTTTCAAGACAGGCTGCTAACAGATTAAATAAATTCAATATTCCTGCATTTAAAATTGGATCAGGCGAATGTAATAATTACCCTTTAATTGAACATGTAGCTAAATTTAAAAAACCAATTATTTTGAGCACAGGGATGAATTCAATAGAAACGATTAAACCAGCAGTAAAAATTCTTAGAAAAAATAAAATCAAATTTGCTTTGATGCATTGCACAAATATTTATCCAACGCCACCTGAATTAGTTAGATTGGAATGTATTCAACAATTAAAGAAAATATTTCCTGATGCAGTAGTTGGATTGTCAGATCACACTACATCAAATTTTACAAGTTATGGCGCAGTTTCGTTAGGAGCCAGGATAATTGAAAGACATTTTATTGACTCAGATAAAAGGAGAGGGCCCGACGTATCATGTTCAATGACACCAACAGAGTTAAAAAATTTAATTGAAGGAAGCAAAATAATTTTTGAGTCTTTACAGTCAAAAAAAAAAATACCATTAAAAAAAGAGCAGAAAACGATCAATTTTGCTTTTGCTTCTGTAGTTTCAATTGCACAAATTTCTCCCGGTGAAAAATTTTCCAAAAAAAATATATGGGTAAAGAGACCTGGCAAAGGAGATTTTTTAGCAAAAGATTATAATAAAATACTTGGTAAAATAGCAACTAAGAGAATCCCTTCTGGAGTGTATATAAAAAAAAAATTTATAAAAAAATAAAATGAAAAAAAAGATTTTATTTATAACTGCAACTAGAGCTGATTTCGGCAAATTAAAATCCCTAATTAATATTATAAAAAAAAATAAATATTTTTCTGTTCATATAGTAGTGACAGGAATGCATATGATGAAAAGATTTGGCGATACACATATTGAAGTTGACAAATTTTTCAAGTCAAAAGTTATAAAATTCAAAAATCAATCTTTGGGGGACAGCCTTCAGTCTATACTTACAAAAACGATAGAAAAATTCTCAAAGATTGTAGAAAAAATTAAGCCCGATCTAATAGTTATTCATGGAGATAGAGTTGAATCTTTAGCATGTTCTTTAGTTGGGTCTTTAAATCATATTTTAACAGCTCACGTTGAAGGAGGCGAAGTATCAGGAACAATTGATGATACAATCAGACATGCAGTGACTAAACTCAGCCATATTCACTTTGTTGGAAACAATAAAGCTAAAACTAGAGTAATCAACATGGGAGAAAAATCTAATAGTGTTTTTACTATTGGCTCACCTGACATGGACATTTTATTATCAAAGAAACTTCCCTCAATAGAATTTGTAAAAAAAAGATATGGAATAAAGTTTAAAAATTATGGAATATTATTATGGCATCCTGTAACGTCTATTTTAAGTCGTTTAAAAAAAGATACACTTAAGTTGGTAAATTTTATCAATAGTTTAAAGCAAAACTTTATAATTATTTACCCTAATAACGACCCAGGTACTGAAATTATTTTAGATATTTATAAAAAAAAATTTAAATCCAAAAAACATAAAATTTATAAAAGCATAAGATTTGAATATTTTGTTTCACTGTTAAAGCACGCAAGATTAATTGTTGGAAATTCAAGCGCGGGAATTTATGAAGCACCAATTTTTGGTGTTCCAACTATTAATATTGGTAATAGACAAAATAAGAGATTAAAAACTAGAGCAATAAAGAATTTTGAGATCGATGATTTAGACAAAATTAAAGTTGAAAATTTCATCAGTAATTACAAAAAAATAAATAAAAGGTATTATGGAAAGGGCGATGCTGATAAAAAATTTTTTGAGCAATTAAAAAAAAATAGATTATGGAAAATTTCAAAACAAAAATTCTTTTCAGATATAAAAATTTAAGTTATGCAATTCAAAATCGGTAAATATACTTTAAGCGACAGACATCCTTCATTTATTGTAGCGGAGTTATCTGGCAACCATGGAGGGTCACTTAATAGAGCTATCAACCTTATCAAACATGCAAAAAAAGCTGGCGCTAACGCTGTAAAACTTCAAACTTACAAAGCGGACACCATTACTTTTAAATCAAAAAATCAAGATTTTAAAATCAACTCTAATTCACCTTGGAGTAAGTTTAATAATTATTGGGATTTGTATAAATATGCTCATACGCCTTGGTCATGGCACAAAAAATTATTTAAAACTGCTAAAGATATTGGCATTGAAATATTTTCGAGTCCTTTTGATGAAACTGCCGTAGATCTTCTTGAAAATCTTAGATGCCCTGCGTATAAAATTGCATCCTCAGAAATAAATCATATTCCTTTAATTGAAAAAGTAGCTAAAACTAAAAAACCGGTAATTTTATCAATAGGGCTTGCAAATTTAAAAGATATCAATCTGGCAATAAAAACTTTAAAAAAAAATGGATGTAAAAAAATTGCTATATTAAAATGCGTATCATCCTATCCCTCTTCTCTATCAGAACAAAACTTAAAAGTAATACCAGATATTAAGAAAAGATTTAAAGTTTTATCAGGATTGTCTGACCATACGATTGGTAACATTTGTGCTTTAGCCTCTGTGGTGATCGGAGGCTCTATTGTTGAAAAACATTTTAATTTAAAAAGTTCAACCAAAACAGTTGATTCTTTTTTTTCAGCAGATGTAAAAAAATTTAAGGAAATGGTTGATAATATAAGAGCAGCAGAACAGGCAATAGGAAAAGTAGATTATAACATAAGCAAATCTTCAAAGAAAAATTTGAATGGAAGGAGATCAATTTATGTCGTTAAATCTATAGAAAAAGGTGAAAAATTTACTAGTAAAAATATTAAAGTAATAAGACCAGGTTTTGGTTTACATCCTAAATTTTTTAAAAAAACTCTCGGTAAAATCTCTAAAAAAAAAATTAAAGAGGGAACAAGATTAAAAAAAAGTTTTGTAAGATTGTATTAATAATGACTATTTTCAAAGATATAAATAAATTTAAAAACAACAATGCTCTTATTACTGAAACTAATGAGGTCTTAAATTACAGAACTATTTTTAATATTATTGATAAAATTTGTAAAAAGATTAATTCTCGCTCCTTGGTTTTTCTTGTGTGTGGAAATAATCCAGAGAGTATATTGGGATACATGTCTTTTTTGAAAGCAGATTGTGCAGTAGCTCTTCTGGAAGAAAAAATTAATTACAAGAGTCTAAAAAATCTTGTAGACATTTATAAACCTAATTATTTATTTGTAAAAAAAAATGTTTTTAAATTTGATGATTATGAGCAAGTTTTAACTTTTAAAGATTTTGACTTAATTAAAAGAAAAACTTCTTTTAAAATAAATCTTCACAGAGAATTATCTTTACTCATATCAACCTCAGGCAGTACGGGAAGCCCCAAGTTGGTTAGAATTTCAAAAAAAAACTTAGAAGAGAATACTGAATCAATTATTAATTTTTTAAAAATATCTAGTGTGGATACTTGTATTACTACTTTGCCAATGAGTTATGTATATGGTCTATCTGTAATAAATACACATTTAAAACAAGGGTGCACCATTGTTTTGAATGAACAAAGTGTATTAGAAAAAAAATTTTGGACTAAATTAATTAATAATAAGGTTACTACCTTTTCAGGTGTTCCTTATACATATCAAATGTTAGATAAAATAGATTTTTATAAAAAAGATTTAAAACATATTAGATATCTAACTCAAGCTGGAGGAAAGTTAAATCTACAAATTAATAAAAAAATTGCTAAAAATTTTTCAAATACTAATAAAGATTTTATTGTTATGTATGGCGCAGCTGAAGCTACAGCACGCATGTCTTATCTTCCATCAGAGTTCTCTAACAAAAAGATTGGAAGTATCGGAGTACCTATTCCTGGAGGAAAGTTTTGGATTGAGGACAAGAACCAAAAAAAAATAGAAAAAGAAAATGAAATCGGTGAATTATTTTACTCAGGTAAAAATGTTTGCTTAGGTTATGCTGAAGATATTTCTGATCTTAGTAAAGGTGACGAAAATAAAGGAATTCTTAAAACAGGAGACATTGCTAAAAAAGACAAAGATAATTTTTATTATATTTTAGGTCGAAATGATAGATATGTAAAAATTTTTGGCAATAGAATTAATTTAGATGAACTTGAAAATAATATTTCAAAATTTGGAGTCCAAAGTCTTTGTAAAGTTATCGAGGAAAACAGAATTACAATTTTTGTAAAGCACCTAAAAGAGGCTGAAAATATTAAAAAAAATATTAAAAATTATACAGATTTACATCCCTCAGTATTTAATTTTAAAATTTTAAGTGAATTCCCTTTGAATAAAAATTTAAAAACTGCTTATAACAACGAAAGTTTAAATTAACTTATGCATAACAATGATAAACTATTAGAGATAGGGTCATTTTCGCTAAAAAATAATGAAAAAAATAAAATTTTTAAAAAAATAATCAATTCTTTAACTGATTTTCATTACTCTAGGTCCATAAAATACAGAAGATTACTTGATTTTTTAAATTATGAAAAAAAAAAGACAAAAGATTTAGACGCCGTACCTTACTTACCAGTTAGATTATTTAAAGAATTTGAATTAAAAAGTATTAAAGAGAATGATGTCTTTAAAGTCCTTTTATCCTCTGGAACCACAGGAAGCAGTCCATCAAAAATTTTTTTAAATAAGGAAAATGCTATTGCCCAATCAAAAGCCCTTAATATGATAATGAAAACAGTTTTAGGAAAAGAGAGATTGCCTATGTTGATAATCGACAAAAATCCTTTAATTAAAAATAGAAAAATATTGAATGCTAGAATGGCTGCAATTAATGGTTTCTCAATATTCGGAAGGGATCATACTTTTCTATTAGATGATGATGAAAATATAAATTATAAAATTTTAAATAATTTTTTAAGCAAACATAACAGTAAAAAATTCTTTATATTTGGTTTTACAAGTATTGTTTATGAAAACCTAATAAAAAAATTATCAAAAAATTTATTAAAATTTAATCTTAAAAATGGAATTCTACTGCATGGCGGAGGTTGGAAAAAAATGGAGAAGATAAAAGTTTCTAATAAAATCTTTAAAGAAAGACTCTTTAAGCAAACAGGACTTACAAATATTCATAACTATTACGGCCTTGTGGAGCAAACTGGCTCCATATTTGTAGAGTGCAGGTGTGGTTATTTCATAACCTCAGTTTTTTCTGATATTTTAATTCGTGATAAAAACTTTAAAATTCAGAAAAATGGTTTTAAAGGATTTATTCAACTCCTTTCAACTTTACCCACAAGTTACCCTGGACATAGTATTTTGACTGAAGATATTGGAGAAATAGTTGAAAATCATAAATGCAACTGTTCTTTTCAAGGAAAAAGATTTTTAGTCCACGGAAGAATTAAAGAAGCTGAAATTAGAGGTTGTAGCGATACTTGAATTAAATAATATGAAAAAAATTAGTTATTTAGTTGGGAATAAAGAAATTTTTAGTAAATCAATCGTTCCTTATGACAACATAATTTGTGAATTTTTAGGAGAGCTTTCAAAAGAGCTAATGAGAGACAATAGCTCAAAAAAATATCCTGATTTAAAAACCTTAGGATTTTGGTGCAGAAAACAAAATATTTATAACTTAAAAAAGAAATTTTTTACTGATAAAACTAGAGTTGGATTAGGGCTTATTTTTCATATTACACCTTCTAATATTCCAACAAATTTTGCTTATTCACTAATTTTTGGTTTAATAACTGGAAACTCTAATATTGTGAAAGTACCATCTAAAAATTTTGAGCAAATTACCATTGTGTGTGAAATTTTAAATAAGCTATTAAAAAAGACTAAATTTAATTTGTTAAAAAAAATGATCAGTGTCGTTAGATATAGAGAAAATCCTGAATTTACAAAAAAAATTTCATCAATCTGTAACGCTAGATTAATATGGGGAGGAAACGAAAGTATAAAAAATATTAGAACTTTCAAACTTCAAGAAAGAGCTATTGATATTGCTTTTGCTGATAGATACTCATTTTGTTTTTTAGACTCTAAAAAAATATTGAAAGCTAGTAAATATGAAATCAATCAATTAGTATCAAAATTTTATAATGACACATACTTAGTAGATCAAAATGCATGTTCATCGCCACATCTTATTGTTTGGTTTGGTAAAGAAATGAAAAAAGCCAGGTTAAGGTTTTGGAATTTATTAAATAATATTGTTGAAAAAAAATATGATTTACCAGATTTAGCATCTATACATAAGTTTAATCAACTTTGTGGAAATATTATTAAGTTTAAAAATATAAAAAAACAAGAAAGATTTGGAAATTTGATTTACACGATTATGCTTAAAGAATTAGATAAAAATCCAGATAATTTAAGAGGGAAATGGGGTTTTTTTTATGAGTTTGAAACAAATAATCTAAAAAAAATTGCTAAATATATAAATAATAAATATCAAACTCTTTCTTATTATGGTTTAGAAAAAGAAAAGCTCAAAAATTTTGTGTTAGAAAACAATTTATCTGGGATTGACAGGATAGTTCCTGTAGGCCAAGCTCTTGAAATTAGTCTAAATTGGGATGGATATGACATAAATAGTTCTTTAACTCGTGTTGTAGAAATAAAATGAAATGAAAAAATTGTCTTTAAATCTCGATGGAATTAAGGAGTATCAGCAAAATAGAGAACCCTATTTAATGATTGATTTTGCAAATGAGATAGTTCCAGGTGTAAGCGCGAAAGGTTATAAAGACTTAAAACCTGAGGAGTGGTTCTTTAAAGTGCATTGGCCAAATGATCCAAATATGCCAGGCATGTTGCAAATTGAGTCCCTCGTTCAAATGTGCGCATTATCAATATTAAGCCTTCCAGGCAATAAAGGCAAAGTTGTTTACTTAACTTCTGCCCAAAATCTAAAATTTATAAAAAAAATTGTTCCAAACACAAGGCTCTATATTGAAACAAAGGTTAAATCTCTAAAAAGAGGTATGGCATCGTGCCAGGGTACAGGCATTATCGAAAATGAAATAGCTTGTAAAGCGGACTTTAACCTTATATTGCCAGAGGAAATTAAAAAGTATAATTTAAGAAAGTTTTAAAAAATATTATGCCAATTGCATCATCACTTCTAAACAAGCCTAGGTTAGTAAAAAAACTAAGAGATTTTTATGATTATGTTCAAAAAAATGATGGCAAAGTTGGAACAAAGACTAGAGGTATTGATCTAAATTTTAATAACGCTTGCAATCTAAGATGTAAGTATTGTTTTACTAATTCTCCAAAGGGAGATCATGTTAAAGAGTATTTGGATTTAGGTGCAATTAAGAAACTTGCAGATGACGCTGACCAACTCGGATATTTTGAATTTGATTTACAAGGAGGTGAGCTTTTACTTCAGCCAAAAAAATTATTTTCTGTTCTTGAAGCTATAGAGCCTGAAAGATTTTATTTGTACTTAACTACAAATGGATACTATTTGGACAAAGCCATGGCTAAAAAGCTTGCAGATTATAAAGTAAGTAGAGTATCAGTGAGCATTGATAGCATGGATGAAAAAATTCACGATGAAATTAGAGGAAAAAAAGACTCTTGGAGAAGGGCAATCGAAGGTTTGGAAAATGTAAGAGAGGCAGGCATGGATCCTTATTTAAATATAACAGTGGGACATTACAATGCTAATACTGAGCATTTTAAACAGCTATTAGATTATTCAAGAGATAAAAAATATAGAACTTTACTTAATGTAGCGGTCCCTTCAGGTATGTGGCAAAAGATGACTGAAATTATATGTGATGATAAAGACAGAGAGTATTTAAAAAAAATAAGAAAAGAATATAAAAATCTAGTAAGAAATATTTGGAATCCTTTTGACCGAAATCATGAAAAAATTCTTGGCTGCACAACAGTTAATAGATTATACGTAACCCCAATAGGCGATGTATTAGTTTGCCCTTATGTGCATATAAAAATTGGCAATATTTTTAAGCAATCTTTAAAAGAGATTGTAGACTATGGTTTTAGCATCAAATATTTTAGAAATCATAGTGATTTATGTTTAGCTGGGGAAGATAAAGAATTTATTAAAAAGTTTATGACAAAAAGCGGACAAACTATATTTAAGCCAGCTTTAGCTAAAGATATTTTTTCTAGTGATGATTTTGTAAAATAATGCTTTTAAAAAATAAAAATGCAGTTGTGACAGGCTGTAATAGAGGAATAGGAAAAAAAATTCTAGAAATTTTTTCTGCTAACGGTGCAAATGTATTTGCATGTGCAAGAACAATTGATGATGATTTTAAGAGGTACTGCAAAAATCTTGAGAATAAAAATAAAACAAAAATAATCCCAGTATATTTAGATTTAGACGATGAAAATAAAATTAAAGAAGGCGCAGCTTTAATAACAAATAATATTAAACATGTTGATATATTAGTTAATAATGCTGCTGCAATTCAAACTTCTCTATTTCAGATGACAACACAAAAAGATTTAAAAAATATTTTTCAAGTAAATTTATTCTCTCAAATACTTTTCACTCAATATATTCTTAAATCAATGTTAAAAAATGAGAAAGGGGGCAGCATAATATTTGTAGCTTCAACTGCTGCACTTGACAATAATATAGGGAGAGCAGTGTATGCATCAAGCAAAGCAGCTTTAATCAGTCAGTCAAAAGTTCTTTCAAAAGAGCTTGGAAAAAAAAATATAAGAGTTAATTCTATCGCTCCAGGTATAACAGAAACTGAAATGTTAAAACAAAATACACCAGAAAAATTAATAGAAAGCATAAAAGAGAATACATCTCTTAATAGAACAGCGAAACCAGAGGAGATAGCAAATGTAATCCTTTTTTTAGCCTCTGATTTATCTTCATATGTAACTGGCCAAACTTTAAGAGTTGATGGTGGAATGTGATGAACTTAAACCTCTCAAAAGAAGCGGCATCAATCAAATCATTTTCAAAAAATCTAAGATTAAAAATTCTTGAGATGGCATACGAGGCAGGCTCTAACAGCTCTCATTTTGGTGGAGCTTTATCTATAGTAGAAATAATATCAACACTTTTTTCTTATCAGATGAAAATTGATAAAAATAATCCAGAGTGGGAAGATAGAGACAGGTTTATACTCAGTAAGGGCCATGCATGTCTAGCGTATTACGCCGCTCTCTCAGAAGTTGGATACATCAAGACAAGTGATTTAAAAACATTTGAGAAAGATGGCAGCAAGCTTTCCGGACATCCTGTAAAAAATAATAAACTTGGAATAGAGTTTTCAACTGGTTCCTTAGGAATAGGACTTTCCATTGGTATAGGCTTGGCTTTAGCAGCTAAAAGAAAAAAAAAAAATAATAATACTTACGTTATTATAGGGGACGGGGAGTGTAATGAAGGATCAATTTGGGAAGGAGCATTAGCGGCACCTAATTTCAAATTAGATAATTTATTTGTGATAGTAGATAAAAATAATCATCAACAAACTGGTTCAACGAACGAAATAATGAAAACAGAAAATCTCAAAGATAAATGGCTGAGCTTTGGTTGGAATGTTCAAGAACTAAATGGACATAATATTAATGATTTATTAAACTTTTTTAACAAAACTAAGAAAGATGGCGTACCAAATTTAATTGTAGCAAATACCATTAAGGGAAAAGGATTTTCATTCTCCGAAAATAATAACAGTTGGCATCATGCAGTTATGACGAAGACTATATATGAGCAAGGAAAAAAAGAATTAGCAGACTTAAATGATAATTGATCAAAAAAAAATTAAAATGTGGTCGACTATTGGTTCAAGAGCTACCTTTGGTATGTCGCTTCTTGAACTCTCTCAAAATATCGAAAATTTAATTGTTTTAAGCAGTGATGTATCGACATCAGCGGGATTAGATAGATTCAGAAAAACGCATCCTGAAAAATATGTAGAACTTGGAATATCTGAGCAAAACATGATTGGAGTTGCAACTGGGTTATCAGCAGAAAATTTTAATGTTGTTACAACAACTTTTGCGCCTTTTCAAACCATTCGCTGTTGTGAGCAAATAAAAATAAATTTAGGTTATATGGAACACAAAGTTACTCTTGTGGGATTAGCAAGTGGCCTAGCATTAGGTAATTTAGGTTACACACATTGTTGTATTGAAGATATCGGAATATTAAGAACCATTCCAAATATAACAATTTTATCTCCAGCAGATTCTTTAGAAACAGTAAAATGTTTAGAAAGTTCATTAAAAACTAACCAATCAGTTTATATTAGGCTGACAGGAACTGCTAATAATCCAATTGTATATGACAATGACTATGATTTTAAAATAGGGAAGGCGATTAAATTGAAAGAGGGATCAGATATAACAATATTTTCAACAGGAAGGATGGTTCATAATTCTTTGAAAGCAGCCGAGATATTAAGTGAAAAAAAAATTTCAGCTAGTGTAATAAACGTTCATACAATTAAACCAATAGATAAAGCAGCGATTGAAGAAGCTAATAATACTAAAATGATTTTTTCTGTAGAAGAACATAATATTATCGGTGGTCTTGGTAGTGCAATAGCAGAACATCATTCAAGTTTAAACACCAATGTAAGACTCATTAGATTGGGCATTAAGGACAAATATGGAAGTGGTGGAAGTTATGACTATCTTCAAAAAATTCATGGACTCTCCCCTGAGAAAATTGTAGAAAATATTCTTAAAAATTATCAAAAAAAATGAGTAACACAGACAAATATCGTAATGTTTTTTTAAAATCTTTATCAATAGATGACTCAAAGTTGAGTGATAAACTGAAATATAACGATATACCTGAGTGGGACTCTATAGGACATATGACGCTTATTTCAGGTTTAGAAGATGAGTTTAAAATAAGCATTGAAACTGACGATATTGTAGATTTTAGTTCCTTTGAAAAAGGTAAGGAAATATTAAAAAAATATAACGTTACTTTTTAATTTAACTTTGAAACTTATAATCCAATTTTGTTCTAGCCTGAATAGCTGAAGGTATATTTGCTGTAGAATAGTCTCTGCCGTTACAGAATTTGCAAGCTGTAAGAAATTTTTTTCCAAAAGCTAAGTACATTATTTTATCTCTCAAGTCTTTTTTGCTAACAACATCATTATTGAGATCAATTTCGTCATCTTTGTTAGCCTCAAAAGCTCTCAAATTTACTCCATTCGCAGAAAATGGACATCTGTAAAGTTTTCCATGTAGCAAAGATATAAGGTCACTATTACAACAATTATTAAATTGATGTTCGAGTTCTTTTTCAGTTTTATTTGTATTAGGCACTATCCTCCCACAATCTTGCCAAGTGTTACAATGGTTCATAGAATAAGATATTCCCTCTTTCTTTGCAAAATCTACAAATTTTTCAGCAGCTGATGACGCTTCACCGTAGTTTGTTATATCTAAAATAACTCTGGGCAATCTTAAATAATCTAAATTTTGATTTTTTGGTATAAATTTTGCGTTTGTATAAACAACTATTCTTCCTACATTTTTATATGTTGATAATTTATAAATAATTTTACCTAATTCTTTATACATAAATGGATCACCACCCAAAACTCTTAACTCATCAATATAATCTATGGAGCTCATAATCTTATCCATTGACTTAACTAAAATGTCATAATCAGTATCAACCGGTTTTTTGTAATATTGCATTAAATTTGAGCAGTCTTTACACTTCAAAGAACATTTTTCAGTAATTTGGACGTCTAGACTTTTTAAAACTAGTTTATCATTAGTGATATAATCTTCTTTGATGCACATTTCGTTGTAGAAAGCTAAGTTTCTTTCAAGTTTGAGTGGAAGTAGTTTTGCAAAAAGAAGGCTCATATCGATTTCATTATATAACTTATATGTGTCAAATTTCTTTAATAAATCTGAGACAATATAGTAATTATTAAAATTGTTTTTTTTTAAAAAAGGAACAATGGAGCCAAAATAATTACATGCAATAAATATATGAGTGTGTTTAGCATCAAATTTTTTTAATTCATCAGGAGAAATAATTTCCTTATTTTGAACCTTATTACCTTGTTTTCTAATATCGCTGTCTATAAAACAATTTGCATCAAAACCTTTTGTCTTTAGAGCTAAATCAGAAAGCCTACCGATAGTTCCTGCTCCAAATATAAATATCTTAAAATTTGAACTTTTTGTGACATTCAGTTTAGTAAAATTTGAAAAATTTTTCATAATAATAAATTATCCTATATATAAAATTATAAATTTCATACAAGAAATTTTTTAATTTTGTCTGATATTATTTTATTACCATAATCAGTCAAGTGGCTGCTATCATTAAAAATTTCATCACTTTCTTGAAAATTTGACAGCCATTCGTTAGAATCAATAAAATTAATACCTTTCTCTTTACACTGAGATTCTAAAAACTTTTTTTGTTCAAAATAAACATTGATATTACTGTAATTTTTATAAAATTCTTCACCTAGATATTTTCTTTCTTCATTTAATATTTTTCTCTCATATTCTGATAATTTTTTTTTAGTCCAGCAAGCATTAGGCTGAAGCATATAAATGATATTAATTTTATTTTGTTTGGATATTAATGACCAGGTATCTAAATCATTAGAAATAATTTTTTTAACATAATCAAGTTTTTCACTAAAACTTAGGTTATTAATTTTTTTTGCTTTATTTGTAATTTTAGAAGATGGGAATAAAGAGAAGAAACCATGTAGAAAAAATTTAAAAAATGAAAACTTTTTTGAAATTAAATCAATTATATTAAAAAAATTATGTTTTTTAAACTCCCATTTATCTTTATTAAAACCGATATATTGTTGCCAAAAAATATTTAATCTTAAATCCTCACTGAACACCCCTCCAAAATCTGGATAAAAAAAAGATGACTTTTGAGCAGCAATACTTATGTCATTGATACCAGAAAATAAGATTATATTTTTTACATTATTAAAAAATCTTTTGAACTGAATATATAAGATAAGCTCTTGCTGACCAGTTGCTGCTCTAACTCCCAAATTCTGACAGAATATATTTGATTGGCTTAGAAGAGATGAAATAGTTTTTGAGTCTGAGCTATTACCCATTCCAAAAGCAGCACTTCCACCCATTAAGATATTACATTCCTGATATCTGCTTTTTACTTCATCTAAGTTTACTGAATCGCCCTCTGAATTTATTGACTTTCTAAAGCCTAAACTATCAGTATTTACCGAATTAGTTTTATAATTATCAGCATTTACAAACATAACGTACGGCCTAAATTCATGACTCATATTTTTATAATCAAAATAACCTTTTAATTTTTCCTTAGTTTTCATGAATTACTCTTATGTTTTTTATTTCACTAGGATTTACCTCTAAAATATTTTTATCCTTAATTTCAAAGATTTTGTTACAACCTGCTAATGTAGAATGTCTATGAGAAATTATAATTATTGTTAAAGATCCGGCTAGTAAATTAATAGATTTCATAATTTCTTGTTCAGTGTTTACGTCTAATGAACTTGTAGCCTCATCTAATACTAAGATTTTTGGTCTTTTATAAAGCGCTCTTGCAATACCGACTCTTTGCTTTTGTCCTCCTGAAAGTTTTATACCTCTTTCACCAAGAACAGCATTTAAATTATTTTCTATATTATTTATTACATTGCTAAGTTGGGAAGCTTTTATAGCGTGGTTAATATCATCGAGATTGATATTCCTATCATCAATTCCAAAAGCTATATTTTTAATAATAGAGTCATCAGTTAAGAAAACATCTTGAGGAACATAACCAATCATACTTTGCCAAGATTTAAGATTTGTATTTATATTAGTTTCATCTACTTTTATCTCACCTTTTGTTGGTGATAATAAACCTAAAATTAAATCCACTAAAGTTGTTTTACCAGAGCCAGACTCCCCGATAAATCCTATGAAATCACCTTTTTTAATTTTAAGATTAATATTTTTTAAAATTATTTTTTCAAAATCTTTATTGTAACTGAATTTGATATTTTCAAGACTTATATGCTTGTTAAAATAAATTTTTGAATTTTTTTCATCATCAAATTCACTTTTTAGATCTATCTCTTTATTTATCAAATCTATAACTGGGCCAGAAAATTTAAGTGTTTGAAACGCATTTAATAGTCTATTCGCTGAGGGTATCATTTTAAATGATGCCGCAGCAAAAAAACCGATAATTGGTATCATCTCATTGATAGGCACAGATTTTAATTGAAACATGACGAATAAAATTGCCAAAGAGAGCACACCTAAAAACTCTAATAAAAGTCTAGGAAAGTTTCTTATGATGTATTGTTTTTTTCCAATCTCGGTGTATTTGAAAGTAGTGTAAGAAAAGTTTTTTAAAAAAGAGTCTTGTTTCCAGGTCATTAATATTTCTCTTATACCTTGAAGACTTTCTTGAATTTGTTTAACTCTACTATCTTGAAATTTTATTCTATTTTTTCCCCACAAAGTAATCGATTTTTTTGTTAAAGCGTAATACGTAAAGCAAATTGTACCCAGTGTACAAAATATTAAAAAAGCTCCTAAAGGTTCAGTTAAAAAAAGCATTACGGTAATACATAAAAATATTGAACCTTCTGTCAACACAACAATAATTGATAGAAGAGCAGAGCTTGTGAACGCCGGTATTTGGGTCACAAGATTATTAAGAAGTTTAGAGGATCTATTATCCATGTGAAAAGAATATTTTTGCTTAATGTATAAATTAAATATTCTTTTGGATAATTCATTGTCCACTTGAGCTAAAAAGCTCGCATTTTTCCATATTGCAAAGATCACAAAAAGAAATTTAAATAGAAATAAACCAGTTAATGATAAAATAATATAAATTGTTAAAGTACTGTATTCAACATTCACTAAAGGTTCTAAGAAACTTAAAAATATTTCACCTCTATTTTGAATTAATTCAACAAGATAAGTTTTGCCTTTAGATAACACATGCAGAACCGGCAAAATGATCCCAATACTTAAAATTTCAAGAAATGTGCTAAAAAAAATCAAAATAAGAAGAATGAATGCTTTATTCTTTTGATTTTTGTCAAGAATAGCAACTATTTTTTTAAAAACATTCATTTTACAATTAAAAATTTAATTTTTTTTATAGTATGTTCACTGATTGAACGCTATCACCCAGGCTTTTGACAGTCAATTCAAATTATTACAATTGACAGTTCAAAAATTGAACAATATAAAGGAAAAATTGATTATGAATGGAAAAATTGTATTGATTACAGGAGGCACAGGGTCTTTTGGTAAAAGATTTATAAAAAAGCTCCTTGATAATTATAATTGTAAAAAGATAATTATTTATTCTAGAGATGAGTTGAAACAATTTGAAATGCGAGAAGAACTTATTTCTCATAAAAAATCAAAGTGTTTAAGATTTTTTATTGGCGACATAAGAGATAAATCAAGATTAATGACTGCTCTTAATAATGTAGATTATGTAATTCACTCAGCAGCATTAAAACAGATTGATACAGCCGAGATAAACCCTCATGAATGCATAAAAACAAATATAGTCGGTACACAAAATTTAATAGAAGCCTGTATTGAAAAAAATGTTAAACGAGTTATTGCTCTTTCAACTGATAAAGCTGTCGATCCAATCAATTTATATGGTGCAACTAAATTAGCTGCGGATAAATTAATGATATCTGCAAATTTAATATCAGTTCACAAAGATACTATCTTTTCTGTTGTGCGATATGGCAATGTTATTAACTCAAGAGGTTCAGTAATACCTTTTTTTAAAAAATTAATTAATCAAAAAGCACAATATATTCCCTTAACAGATAAAAGAATGACTAGATTTTTTATAACGTTAAATGAAAGTGTAGAATTTGTATTAAAATCTTTTGAGCGAATGCAAGGGGGAGAAATATTCATACCAAAACTTCCGTCTATTAAGATTATAGATATAATAAAGGCGCTAGACAAAAATTATAAAATTAAAATTGTAGGTATTAGGCCTGGAGAAAAGATACATGAAGTTTTATGTCCGATAAGTACCGCACATCTTACTCTAGATTTTAAAGATCATCTCATTTTATTACCAACAGTAGACTTAAATAGAAACTATTTAGTTAATAAAAAAAAAGAAAGAGGAAAACTAGTTAAAGAGAGTTTTATTTATTCATCTGATAAAAATAAAAAATTTTTAAATATCAAAGAGATAAAAGAAATAATAAATAAAAATGATCCCCTATAGCAGACAATCAATAAATAAAATTGATATTAAAAATGTTATTAAAGTTTTAAAATCTGATTATATAACACAAGGTCAAACAGTAAAAAAATTTGAAGAAAAAATCTGTTCAATTGTTAAGGCTAAATATGTAGTAGCTTCAAATAGCGCAACGAGTTCACTCCATATTTCTTGTTTAGCTTTAGGATTGAAAAAAAATGACTGGCTCTGGACTTCTGCAAATACTTTTGTAGCATCAGCAAATTGTGGAAGATATTGCGGAGCCAACGTAGATTTTGTAGATATAGATGAAGATACTTTTAATATATCTGTTGATAAACTAAAACAAAAATTAATTAAAGCAAAAAGAAAAAAAATTTTACCCAAAATTTTAGTTGTAGTACATTTCGGAGGTGAGCCAGTGAACTTACATGAAATTTATAAACTTTCAAAAAAATATAAATTTAAAATTATTGAAGACGCATCTCACGCTCTAGGATCTAAGTACAGAGGTTTACCAATAGGTAAGCCAAAATATTCTGAGATAATTTGTTTTAGTTTTCATCCAGTAAAACCTATCACAACTGCAGAAGGGGGAGTATCGGTTACTAATAATTTTGAACTTGCCAAAAAAATGAGACTGTTACGCAACCATGGAATTACAAGAGATACTAAAGATTTGAATAAAAAAATTAAAAACTATTGGTATTACGAACAAAAAGATCTTGGATATAATTATAGAATGAACGATCTTGAAGCTTCGTTAGGTTTAAGTCAGTTAAAAAAATTAAGTATATTTACAAAAAAAAGACAACTTATAGCAAAAAGATATTTACAATTATTAAAAAATTTACCAGTTAAATTTCAAAAAGTAGATTCAAAAAATTACTCAAGTTATCATTTATTTGTAGTATGTTTGAACCTAAAAATAATAAAAAAAAATTATAACTATATATTTGAATATTTAAGAGAAAAAAAAATTGGAGTAAATAAACATTATTTACCAGTTTATAGTCATCCATATTATAAAAGTTCAAAAAAATATAAGAAATTAAAACATGTTGAAAAATATGCCTCGAGCGCTTTATCATTGCCAATCTATTATGATTTAACCTTTAAACAACAAGTGTACGTAGCAAAGACTTTAGAACAGGTCTTAAAGAATAAATAATTAAATTATTGTGAAAGCAACAAAAGCTGAAACTTTAAAAGATTTATCTCTCTTAAATAAAAAGTTAAAATTTAAGATTCCTAAGATATTTTTCTTCGACTACAAAGAATGGTCGAAAGATAAAAACAAAATTTTAATTAAAATTAAAAAAAATTTTAATAATGAATTACTAGCAATTAGATCTTCAGCCCGAGATGAAGATCAAAAAAAACAAAGCAATGCTGGTAAATTTAGATCAATAATGGGCATTAAATCTAATAATAAAAAAAAAATAGTATCTTCTATAAATAAAGTTTTTAAATCTTATTCAACATATAGAAAAATCAATTCTAATGATCAAATTTTAATCCAAAAAATGATAAACAAAATATCTATGAGTGGAGTAATATTTACTCAAAATTTAGAGAATGGATCTCCTTATTATGTGATAAATTATGATGATACTTCAGGCTCAACAACTTCTGTAACTTCTGGAATGGGCGAAGCATCAAATAGAATATTATATATACATAGAGAGCATTACAGGCAAATTAGATCTAAAAGGTTTAAAACATTAATTGAGGCTGTAAAAAATTTAGAAGATAAACTTTCAAATACCAATTTAGATATAGAGTTTGCAGTTGATAAAAATTTTAATACTTTTTTGTTTCAAGCAAGGCCATTGCACAAAAAAATAGATAGAAATAAAAATTTAAAAATCAAATTAGAAAAAAAATTAAAAGAATTATCTTCTGATATTGAACAAAAAAATAAAAAACAAAAAAACATATTAGGTAAGAAGAGTATTTTCGGAAATATGCCTGACTGGAATCCTGCTGAAATTGTTGGAAGAATTCCTAAAAATCTTGATTTATCCCTGTTTCAAAAATTAATTACTAATAATGTTTGGTGTAAAGCGAGAGAAATTATGGAATATAAGAAAGTAAAAACAAAAAAACTTTTAACAATTTTTTCAGGACAACCTTATGTCGACACACGATTGAGTTTTAACTCATTTTTACCAAAAAAAATTGGAAATAAGTTAGGTGAAAAAATAGTTAACCAATGGCTTCATAAGCTTAAAGAGGAACCTCATCAACATGATAAAATAGAATTTAACGTAGCCATTACATGTTTCACTTTTGATATACATAAAAAAATCAAAAAAGTTTTACCTTTATTAAGTAAAAAAGAACAAAATTTTTTTATAAAAGAAAATTATAGGCAAACAATTAATCTAATAAAAAACAAAAAAAATCTATATGGCATCGAAACTCAGATAGATAAAATTTATCTTTTAAAAAATTTATATAATCAATATAAGTTTGTTAATTTTTCAAAGGATATTAAAGAATTAAAAGAAAAACTTAATACTTGTAAAAAATTAGGTACTTTACCATTTTCGATATTAGCTAGACATGCATTTATTTCAAAAGCTTTGCTAGACTCTCTCGTGGAAGAAAAGGTATTAACAGATTTAGATAGATCTCGTTTTATGGAAAGTATTCAAACCATAACAAGTGATTTTTTAAGTGATATAAATAAATTCAAAAAAAATTTAATTAAAAAAAAAGATTTACTAGAAAAATATGGTCATTTAAGACCAGGAACTTATAATATTACTTCAAAAAGGTATGACGAAACTAAAATTTTTGAAAAAAATAACAAAAGTGTTAAAAGAAACAAAAGAATAAAATTTTATCTTTCAAAAGAAAAACAAAATAAATTTAAAGAAATATTAAAAAAAAATAATATAAGTAATTTAACAATTGATGAATTTTTTAAATATTTTGAAAACTCAATTAAATACAGGGAATTAGGGAAATTTTATTACACTAAATATATCAGTGACATTTTAAAGATTTTAAAGTCGTATGGAAAATATTATGGATTTAGTGCTGAAAAAATTGCTTATCTAGATATAGATGGAATTTTGAGACTTGAAAAAAATTACAAAAGTAAATCAAAAAAGAGAGAATATCTAAAAAAAAGAATTTCTAAAAATGAAAAAGACTATAAAGTAAATTCTTTTGTGAAATTACCTCAGCTAATTTTTGATCGTTCATCTTGTTATGTCATTCCTCATATTGTGAGTAGTCCAAATTTTGTAACTACAAAAAAAATATCAGGTGGTTTCATTAGATTAAAGAATAATGACTTTAAAAAAAAGTTAGATAAAAAAATTATTTTAATTGAAAATGCTGATCCAGGCTTTGATTGGATTTTTAATAAAAAAATAACAGCACTAATTACAAAATATGGAGGAGCAAATTCACATATGGCAATACGGTGTAGTGAGTTAAAGATACCGGCAGCAATTGGATGTGGAGAAAAAAAATTTAATGAATTATTAAGTGCAAAAAATATTGAACTGGATTGTTCAGCTAAAAAGATTACAATTATTTAAGATGATCATTTGGATAATAGGAATTTCGGGAACAGGCAAAACAACGGTAGGAAAAAAACTATTTAATAAAATAAAAAGAAAACACTCAAACACAGTGTTTTTAGATGGTGATATCTTAAGAAGAGTTTGGGGAGATGATTTAGGACATAAAATTTCAGATAGAAAAAAAAATGCTTTAAGAATTTTAAGTTTATGCGAATTATTAAATAAACAAAAGATTAATGTTGTATGTTGCTTGCTTTCGATTTTTCCTTTAATCCAAAAAAGGGCAAGAAAAATATTTAAAAAATACTGGCAAATCCATCTAACTGTTCCAATAAAAGAATTATTAAAGAGAGATACCAAAAAAATTTACAAAAACTATTTTAATAAAAAAATCAAGAATGTCGTTGGATTAGACATTCGTTTTCCTAAGCCTTATAAATCTGATTTAATCATTGAGTCATTTGGATCTAATACACCAGATAAAATTGTAAAAAAAATATATACCAAAATAAAATTATAGTGACTCTAATAATACAAATAATTATTTTTTTTGTCTTAATTGAATTTCTTTTTGTTAAATATCTAAAATTTTTACGAACTGGTTTTCAATGGTTAATAATTAAAAAATTAGACTTAAATCCTAAATTATCAAAAAATAATATCCATAAATTTTATAAAAACTCTTTTGACAAAACCCTAGGTTGGGTGCCTAGATCCAATTCTATAAAAATTGATAAAATTAAAAGTTTTGGCGAACAATCCAAAAAAAAATTTCCTACGGTTAAATATAAGATTAATAAATATGGTGAAAGATTTAACCCTTCTTTCGAAAAAAAAAGAAAAAAAATATTTACTTTTGGGGATTCTTTTGTATTTGCTAGGCATGTTAATGATAAGGATACATGGCAGCATAAATTGTCATCTTTAACGAATTCGAATGTTGTAAATTTTGGTGTTGGCAATTATGGAATTGATCAGAGCATTCTTAGAATGCAAAAAATACTCAAAAATAAAAAAAACAAAATAATTATTTTAGGATTCGTTCCTGAAACCATAGTGAGAATTCATAGTTGTTGGCGACATTTTTATGAGTATGGAAATTTTTTTGCTTTTAAACCAAGATTTATTTTAAAAAATAAAAGCTTAAAGTTAATTAAAAATCCAATATCAAAAATAACTGAACTATATAATCTAAAAAAAAAAATAAATTTTTTAATTAAAAATGACATTTGGTACAATAAAAAATTTAAACATGATTTAATTCATTTTCCATTTTTATTATCAATTTTTAAAAATTTTCCAAAAAATATGACACTTATTTACTATCTTACAATTAGCAAGATTTTTCAGTCATATAACTATCATAATAAAGCCTGGAGAATAATTTTGAATGATAATTCTAATTTTGTTTACAAAAGTTACTATAATAAAGAAATGGTAAATTTGATGTCAGAACAAATAAAATATTTTTCAAAAACAGTGAAAAAAGGCAATGGAAGACCAGTTGTAGTGATATTTCCGTATCTAGAGGATTTAAGATTTATTTCAAGAAAAAGGAAATTATTTTATTCGAAAATTATTACAAATATTTCAAAATATGTAGCTATTATTGACTTAACTAAAAGTTTATTAGAGAAAAAAAATAAAAACAAATATTTTGTTAATTCATTTTACGGATCTCATTTATCAAAAAAAGGAAATAAATTCTGCGCAGAGGAAATTTATAATTTTTTTAAAAAAAATAAAATTGTCTAAAAAATGAAAAGTAAATTAATTTTATATCCTAATAGCAAAATATCAAAAAAAGATAAGAATATTTTTTTTAACAAATTGATTAAGGAAAATATGGATAAAGGGATTTTAAATGATTTAGACTTTGAAATAGTCAAACCCTATGGACTAGATGGTGAAATAATTAAAGATAATTTTTTAAAACTTGCTATTGTCCATAAAAAATTTATCAAATTACTCACTAAAGAGCTTAATAAATTACACTCTATTAATAGACAAGAAAGATACTGGTCTATTGTATTGGGGGCATGGCTTCGAGATTTTATATGGACAACTTATAATAGATATAAAAGCCTAAAAGAAACTTTTGAATATTCTTTTGTGGATGAAATAATTTCTGTAGATGATAAAAATCATATGCATTTATCAGAAGAAATCTTCGATTTCATGTCGCATACAAATGATTTATTATTTGATGCAATACTTAACAATAAAATCATAGAACAAACTAAATACAAAAATAAATTAAATAAATCTATACCAACTAAAAAGATTTCGTTTCAAAAGTATAATTCAAAAAAATATAAAAAAAGTTTCTCAATAAAAAAAAAACTACTAAACGTATTTAAATTACTAAGAGTATTTAAAAAAGATAATGATGCTTTTATCATTCATTCTGGACTACCAATGATTGAGGAAATGAAATTACAAATATATTTGAAACAGGTACCTCAATATTGGGAAATTCCTAAACCTGAATATTTACCTCCGAACGATGAAATAAGAAAAAATATAAATTTGAACTTAGATTACGATAATGAATTTGAAAAAATTTTGTCAAAATTAATTCCCGCTTATATTCCTTTGTCTATAATTGAAAATTATAAAAATATAATAAATTATTGTAAAAATCTGAATTGGCCAAAGAATCCAAAATTTATTTTTACAAGTAATAGTTTTGGATCAAGTGGCATATTTCAGATTTGGCTAGCTGAAAAAGTTCATAAAGGTTTTAAATATTTTGTTGGTCAACATGGTTTCGGTTATTTGGAGCTAAATGAAAAAAAAGATCATATTGAATTCGTCACTGCTGATAAATTTTTTTCATGGGGAAATAAAGTATTTGATAAAAAGATGGTGCCTTTATTTAACTTAAAAGTAGTTGGAAAAAAAGAGTCAACTAATAAGGGAAAAGAATTAATTATAGTGACAAGGTCATCAGGAGTTAGATCAGTTCATTATGATAGATTTGAATATGGAAAAATCTTAAATTTAAAAACCATCTCTATATTGGAAGGTCTTAGTAAAGACGTAAAAAAAAATACAACTTTAAGACTTCATCAAAATTATAAGACTGGTATTTATCAAGAAATGGACAATTTTTTAGCAAATAATTTGATAGTTAAAATAGATAAAAACACCAATTATTTTAAATTGATTCAGAAAGGGAAACTTGTGATCTTTAACGATATTTCTTCTGGATACCTAAACAATCTTAATATTAATTGTCCATCTATTTGCTTTTTACCTATTGGATTAAATTTTATCCACGAGGAAAATAAAAAAGATTATTTTGATCTTATAGACAAAAAACTGATGTTCGAAGATGAAAGAAAATTGGCTAGTTTTATCAATGAAAATTGGAAAGATATAGAAAACTGGTGGTATAATTCAGAAGTAAAAAAATTACGCCAAGAATTTTGCTTGAAATACTCAATACCTCCTCCTAAAAATGCAGCAAAAGTTTTTTCCAATATTTTAATGAAGGAAATAGTTTGATAAAATGAGTCAAAATAAAAAAATCAATTGGTCAAGTCCCGATCTTTTGCCTAAAAATTTAATTTTAATTGATGGAATTACTAGGTCAGGAAAATCCCTAGTTGGTCCAATAGTGGGTTCTTTCAAAAATGTTTATCCAATGCAGCATCAAGCTTTACTTGATAATTTAATGCCAATTTTACATAAGAAAAACATTCAAAACAATGTGGCAAGATCTTTGCTAGTATTTTATTTTAATCAAAATATTTACTCTTTAAACATATCAAGGTGCGTAAATTTTAGACCGGAAGATAATAGTAGTTTAATAAACACAAAAGACTCACTCAAGCACCTTGAAAATTTAACAAAAAAAGAGGGAGATCATATAATTAGAGAGATAAAAAAAAGAAATTATTCTCCAATTTTTATAACTCATGATTTACTTTCAATGATTGATAGTTTTAAAAATCTAAATTTTTCTTTTAAATTACTTTATACTTATAGACATCCCATCGATAACATTTTTTCATTTTTTAAAAAATATGGAAAAAAATTGAAATCAAAAAATAAATTGAAATATAACCATAATAATCCAAGAATTTATCAAATGATGATTAAAGAAAAAAATATTTTACTTCCTTACTATGTTGAAAACCAATCAAAAGAATTTTTATCTTTGAATCCAGCTGAAAAATCTGTTTTTTATTATCTTTCAAGCCTTGAGAGATCTATCCAAAAATATAAAAATAATAAAAAAAACGTTTTATTAGTTAGATATGATGATTTTGCAGAAAAAACTAATAAAGAACTTATCAAAATCTCAAATTTTTTAAATTTAAAACCTTCTAATTTTACAAACAAATGTTTGAAATTTAATAATGTTCCAAGGGTGATGGATATAAATGCAAGACAGGAAAAAAAAATGATAATAAGAAAATTGATAAATAATAGTTTGTATGAGAAGGTAGAGCGGATAACAAATAAGTATGAAAATAAAAAACTTTTTTAAAAAAATTTTGAAAATCTTATCTACCATTTTTAGATTTAAAAATAATCAAGAAAAAAAGAAGAAATCTCATAAAGATGAGATTTATCCGTTATGGTAAAGCTTAGCAAAAAATCTTAGTTTATGAAAAAAATAATCATTACACAAAGATTTTGTAAAGATATTAAAACTGGTGAAATAAGAGACTCTGTCGATATTGAATTGTCAAAATTTCTATTAAAGCTTTATTTTTTACCAATTTTTATACCTAATGTTTTAGCAGAAATGTCTGATACCCATTTTTCAAAAATAATACAAAAAATTAAACCTGATGGTTTGATATTATCAGGAGGAGAAGATATTGGAATTAACATTCGTAGAGATAATTTAGAAAAAAAACTCATAAAATATTTTACAAGAAAAAAAAAACCAATTTTAGGGATTTGCAGAGGAATGCAAGTTCTATCTATTTTTTTTGGCTCTAATCTCAAAAAAGTAAAAAATCATGTAAATACAAGACATGAATGCAAACCTCAAACTAAGGATAAACTTTTTCCTAGAAGTGTTAATAGTTATCATAATTATGCAATTAAAAAGTGTCCTAAAGATTTTTTGGTTACCACTAAATCTAGCGATGGCACGATTGAGTCAATTAAACATTTAAAATATAAGTGGGAGGGTTGGATGTGGCACCCTGAGCGTGACAAACCTTTTTCAAAATGTTTGAAAAATAGAGCTTTAAAAATTTTTAAATGAAAACTCTTAAAGGCATAATTTTAGCTGCTGGTAAAGGCACTAGGATGAAAAATTTTAACCAACCTAAAAGCACTTTAAAAATAAAAAAAAATTTTACAATAATGGATAATTTAATAAGCAACTTTAGGAAGAATCATATCAACGAAATTTTTATGGTTACTGGGTTTAAATCTAATTATTTTAAAAAATACGATGTAAAAAAAATCAATAATAAAAACTGGAAAAAAACTAATATGTTTAACAGTCTTCTCTGCGCAGATAAAATACTAGTTAAATCACCATGCGTGGTATCTTACGCAGATATAGTTTATGATAATTCAGCTATAAGGTTATTAAAAAATACAAAAAGTGAAATTGTAATATGCTACTATTCAAAGTGGCTAGAGCTTTGGAAAAAAAGATTCTCTGACCCTTTATCAGATGCTGAAGTTTTTAGATTAAATAAAAAGAATTTTTTAAAAGAGATAGGATCTAAACCTAAAAGTCTAAAAGAAGTTGAAGGACAATATATGGGGCTCTTGTATTTCACACCACCAGGTTGGAAAAAAATAAAGAAAATTTTAAAAAAAATTAAACTAAAAAAAATAAACAAAGCAAGTATGACAAAGATATTAAGTATCGTTATTGATAATGGGGTAAATGTGAAGGCAATTAAATACAAAAGTTATTTTGCTGAAATGGACTCTCCAAAAGATTATAAAATTTTTAAAAAAGATTTTAAAAGGGTTAAATTTGACTAACTCTTTTTATTGATGTATAGAAAATTTACTTAATGAGAGCTTTTCTTATGAAATTTAGTTCAAAACAAATATCCTCTTTTTTTTTATTAATTTCATCCTTTCTACTTTTATATGTAATTTACAAAGAAAGAATTTATCATGAAGGATCTATTTTTAGTTATTATTTAAATTATTATATTATTTCTATTGCATTAGTTTTTTTTTCAATTATCTCTTTCAGAATTTCAAAAAATATTAAAATAAATCTCATTCTTATAAATTTTTCTGTAATTATAGCTTTGTACTTAATAGAAGGATTTTTAGCTTATCAATATTCATCGGAGAAAAGATCTCGAGAAGCATATATAAAAGATAATATTATAGACTTTGACCAAAGATCAAAAAAAGAGGTTTTTTTAGAAATTAAAAAAACTGATCCCAATGTTACGGTGTCCTTATCTCCTGCAAATTTCGTTAATAAAAAAGAATTTATCAAAAAAGATATACACCCTCTAAGTGGCGTAAGTAATAGTACCACGGTTTTTTGCAATGAATTAGGTTATTATGCGATTTACAAAAGTGATAGGTATGGATTTAAAAATCCAGACATAGAATGGGAGAGAAAAAATAATCTTCAATTTGTTCTTGTTGGAGACTCCTTTACTCAAGGAGCTTGCGTAAATTCAGAAAATGATTTTGCCGGAAACGTAAGAAAATTTTTAAAAAATGACAAAAGAGACTTAGGTGTTTTAAACTTTGGTTTTAGAGGACAAGGACCATTAGGTGAATACGCGTTGTTAAGAGAATACCTTCCTGAAATTAAAACAAAAAGAGTTGTTCTTATTTACTTTGAGAATGATCTTGGAAATCTATTAGAGGAGTCTAGAAATAAACTTTTAAAAGAGTACCTTATAAACGATAACTTTAAACAAAACTTAGTACAAAGAAATGATGAAAAGGATTTATATTTGAGAAGTATAGTAAATAGTTTCATTGATAGCCAAGCTAAATATCAAGACTCTTACTTTAATAGGCGATTAAAAAAGTTGATAAAATTGCAAAATATTAGAAGTCTTTTTATAAATACACAGCCAACCGTCTCAGCAGATTATGTAAATGTTTTAAAAAAAACAAAAACCCTAATTGAAAATAATGGAGCTCAAATGTACTTTGTATATTTGCCATCTCATAAAAAATATCAAAAATCATTTATAAGAAAAGCTATTTGGACAAAGTTAAGAGGCCCCCTAGAAAGACATAGTTTTGATACATATGAAGAAATTATCAATTTAGTAAAAAGACTTGAAATTCCCTTAATAGATTTACATGAAGAATTATTTAAGTCAATTGAGGACCCATTGTCTGTAGTGCCTTTAAGAAGTCATGGTCATTTTACAGAAGAAGGCTATAAAATAGTATCAGAGATAATTTATAATAAGATAAATGAACTTGAAAACAAGAATTAATTTAAAAGTAAAAATCTCAATTTTTCATTAGTATTATGAAATCTTTTCAAGATCATTTAAATACATTTGGCAAGAATAATTCAGAACTACTATTTAAAGATAAAATTTTAAGGTCATCCGCTATTTTTCCTTTTATTATAAATAAAAAATTAGATGTAAAAATTTTATTTTTGAGCTATTGGTTATTAAAAAGAAAGATAAGCGATATTACATGCAAAATTACAATTAGAAACTTAATTGGAAAAGAAGTATACAGCAAGAACCAAAAAATTAATTTCATTAAATCTTTTACTTTTTCAGTAAGAAGAATTTTAAAAAACAATAGACTAAATATTAAATCTGGGTCGGTTGAAATAGAATTTTTTTCTAATTTAAATCTAGTTTTCCCTTATCCAGCTGTGCTTGTAAACTTTGAGTCACAAAATTGCTCAACATTTGTTCATTCATGTGGAAGAATATTTAATAATAACGAAGATCAAAAAAAAAACTCAAAATTTTTGGTTCCTGAAAGTGGCTTTGATTTACTTCCCGATAAAAAATCAAACACTTTTTTTTCTTTTGTTAATGGAAAGAAAAAGCTTTTAAATCAAAAAATTGAATTAATTTTGTTAAATCAATTCAACGAAAAAATAAAAAAAACTTTTAAGGTTGAAGTTATAAAACCTTACGAAACTAAATTTTTTTTCTTTCTAAGAGGAAATGAAAAAAATTTTTTACGAAATGGAAAAGGAACTGTCATTATAAATCATAGTTTTAAAAACTTTTTTCCGAGATTTATGTGTGGGAATTTGAGTGTTGATGAAAGTTTTTCCACTTTAACACACTCATATTATGATTTATCAAAAAATAACGATAAAAAATTTAATTTATGGAAAAACCCAAATCCTAAAAAATACTATGACGGTGTCGTATCAATTCCTGTCTTTCTAGATGAAAAAAAATATACAGAACTCGTTATTTATCCTAATTTTTTCAAGAAAAACTTTTCTTTAAAATTTCAATTAATTGGCCAAAGTAAAAAAATAAATCTAAAGAAAAAAATTTATATTAATAAAAATTTCAAATCTCCTCTATATTTGAATATTTCTGATATTGTCATATCTGAGGTGAAAAATATAAATAAAAAAAAATCATATATTCTGAAGATAATTTGTGAGGGTCAAACAGTCATACCCACTAGAATTAAGTTTGGTCTTAATATTGGTGAAAATAAAGAGGAAAATATACCTTCAAATGTATGTTTCAATGTTTACGTCCCTTCAAATAATTTTGAGAGAAAACCAAAGACATTTAAATGGGGATTGGTACTACCTAATCAAGATTATGAAATATTCTTATCAAATATTAGTTATTTAAGAAAAAAATTTAAAAAAGCAAACATAGAACTTAAATTTTGGAACGCAGAGAAAAATAAATGTTTAATAAAAAAAATTTCAATAAATGATGATAGTTTTTATAGGTTTAGTCTAAAAAAAAATAATGAAATACTTAAATTCCTTAATAATAAACCTGGCTGGTTTACAGCAGTCTCAGATAATCCTTTTATCTCTGGTTTTTTTATAAATTTTGGTAAGAATGGTATAGTAGGTGCAGATCACTTTTTTTAAAGTAAATTTGTTCAATTATTGAACAATCATAAGAATTTTCATTTTATTTCAAGATATATACATCTTAAAAGAGGTTTTAATTTGTTGTGATATAGTATATTTAGTCAAAAATGGAACAAGAAAGTAAATTCGTTATACCACAAGGTCTTATAAATATTTCTGATGTTTATTTACCTTCAGAAATTATTATAAATCTTTTTTTATCTTTTTTTTTAGGTTTAGCAATTAGTCTAGTTTATAAAAAAACCCATAAGGGTCTAAGCTATTCTCAGTCGTTCATGTTAACTAATATATTTGTTTGTTTAATTGTTTGTATGGTGATTATGATTATCGGAAACAGTTTGGCTAGAGCATTTGCTTTAGTTGGAGCCTTGTCAATCATAAGGTTTAGAACAGTTGTAAAGGATACTAAAGATACCGCATATATATTTTGGTCATTAGCTGCTGGTATGGCTGCCGGTACAGGCAGCTATTTTTTAGCAATAGTTGGTACAATAATTATTTCATCAGTAGCATTTATTCTTTACTTTTCAAATTACGGATCATTTGTAAAAAGCGAGTTTATCTTACAGTTTAGATTGGATACTAAAATTAAGGAGCATCATGATTTTATAAAAATAATAAAGAGTTATACTAGTACGCACACTTTGCTCAGCTCCGAGTCCTCAGATGACGGAAAAAGTTTAAAAAATAGTTATGATATAATCATGAAAGAAAAATATGAAAGCAAAGATTTAATTAAAGAACTTTCAAAATTAAGAAATATAACTGAGCTAGTTGTAGTTGCTGGTAAAAGTGACATAGACTACTAGTAATGCTTCACAAAATTAGTAAATACTTTTTCGTAACTTTGTTTACGATCCTCATCTTGTCATTAGCAATAATCACTTTACACTCGGACTTTAGAAGAACTTTGCTCAATTATTTTTCTGCATCAATAAATGTATATCAACTTGTTTCAATTCAAGTTGAAATAAAAAAAAAAGATATTGATTTTGAAGAAGGCTCAAACAAAATTTTAAGTTTTTTAGAATTGCAAAAAAAATATATTAATGGAAGAAGTAAGTTTTTAATAGGCACCTATGACGCCTTAAAATTACTTGAGTCAAAAGCAGTTACCCGGAATAACTACTTAAAATTAGAGCGGCCAATTAAAAAAATTTTAGAAATCGACCCCAACATTTTTGAAGCTAGAAATTGGTTAGCAAAAAATTATTATTACAAAAAAAAATACAATTTAGCATTAAATGAGATAGATAAGTCAATTGAAATCGCTCCATTACAAGATGACGCCTACAGAATTGCTATGAAAATATCTGAAGAACTTCAGGATGATAATATTTTTAATAAGTATTGCAAAATCTATTTTAAAACAAATTCAGGTGGAACCACTAAAAGATATAAAAGTACTTTCTTTGGAGGGATTACAAATAATACATTTGGACTATCAACAAAAGATAGTTCAGGACTAAATTCTGAAATTTACCCGATATCAGGATTAGTTCTTGATAATGAAAATGAATTTGAAATAACTTTATTAAAACCAACCACTGTTAAAGATCTTGATATCTTTTTAAGCTTTACGCCTGGAATAAAAATTGTATTTGAGAGCTTAAAATTAGTAGATGGTAATTCAAATATTTTTGAAGTGGATACAAAAAATCTCACAATTTTAAGTAATAATTCTTTTTTATTAAAAGACACAGATCAAACAGAGATCGTACTTTCTTCTCTTGATGATGAGATACTCACATTATCATTAGCAAAAGAGTATAAGAATATTTCTCAAGTTATAATTAACGCTAAATTTAAAAAATTAAATCTAATTAACAGAAAATGTAGATAAATAATGTTAAAATTAAAAAAATTCATATCTCTTTGGTCTTTATTGATCGTGTTTATTATTGTTATAATTTCTTTTATAAAAGTAATTACCGCTGATATCAAATTCTCACATAAAGGAATTTTTATTTATCAAAAACCTTTTCCTTGGTTAAATTATAATATTGAAACATCTATTAAAAAAAGTTTTTCAAAACTATTAAATAAATATAAAGAAGTAGGACTACCACCTAGATTAATTTATATTAATTCTCAGAACGAAAAAAAACTTCTTGCATCAACACCAAATTCTACAAAGAATTGGGTTAGAGCTTCAATTTATTATGATGAAAAATTAAAAGATATCAGGTTAAGATACGGTGGCGACAATCCAGTAAATTGGCTTTTAGAAAAAAAGAGAATAAGAATAAAGTCCAATAAATTAGAATTATTTGATAAAAAAAGATATTTAGAATATTTTCCACTAAGCATTAGTAATTTATATTCTTATGAAATTATGTCTGCTCTTGGACTAATTTCTAATCATATTGGATTGGTAGAAGTTTATATTAATGGAATTTCTAAAGGTATTTTCCACGAAAAAAGAGTAATAAATGAGAGCTTTATACGGCAAAATAAAATTATGCCTATTAATGTTTATAAAGGTGAAAACCATGCCGCTGAAAAAAATTTAACGTTAAATTTAAACTTATTTGAAAATCCGTCTTTGTGGAATAAAATCTCAATATTTAATCAATTTGAAGAGCAAGATAAAAGGGATTTGAAATTATTTTTAAATAAATTCAAATCTATAAATACAAAAAAAGACATAGACATAACAATAAATGATTATATAGATTTAAAAAAATTTTCGAAGCATCAAGCTTACTATATTTTAACACAAAATTATAATCAACTTTGGTTTCACAATATGAGATTACTCATTGATCCATGGAAAGGACAAATTGATTTCATCGAAATAGACCCATTTATTTCAAATCAAATTGGTTCAAGATTTCAGTTTGATATATATTCTAATGATTTAATTTCTTTTCTAAATCAAAGTAGTGAGTTTAATTTTTTAAAGTACAATGAATTATGGGGAATTATAAATGACGAGATATTAATTTCTGCTTTCAACAAAATTGATAAAAATTTATCTAAAATCATTATCTCAAGTGATAGAGATCCAGAGCTTAATAGAGAAAAAATTACAAAAGAAATTGCTAAAGTAAAAGATATATTAGAAAAAAATCAAAACATTATTAGAGTAAAATTTTTATCTAAACCGAATTCATTATGGACCAACACAGATGATTATTTTTCAATACAGATCGACGATATTTTACCAATAAGTAATTTAGAATTAGAATTTGAAAAAGAAATACCTGAATGGATAGCAATTGATCTTAATAATAACAAAATTGCAGATAAAAATGAAATGATAAAATTTGAATTTGAAAATTTAAAAATAAAAATACCCGTGTCATTATTTGCTAATAGAACGAGATCTTCAGATTTATATAATGATATTAATCATTTAAGTGAGATTAAAGTTGCAAAAACAAGATTTAATTTCATTGTCTCTAAAAAACTAAAGCCAATTAGAGTAAATGCTGTAAATATTTTCTCTAATCAAAAATTTAATATAAAAAAAGTTGAAACCATAAGCGCATCTTTGCCCAATAAATACAATAATCCAATAGGAAATATTTTCAATTCAAATGAATATAATAAAGTTGAAACTTTATCTGGAAATATTGTAATTAATGACAATAAAATATACGATAATTCTGTAAAAATTTTACCTGGAACAACATTTCAAATTGCACCAAAAAAAAACTTAATTTTTAAAAATAAATTAATTGCTAGAGGTACAGACAATCAACCAATAGTTTTTAAAAAACTGGGGAAAAAAAATTGGGGTACAGTTGCTTTAGTTGGAGTTAAAACGTCAGGAAGTGTATTAAAAAATGTTAAATTTTACGGTGGTTCAGGAAGTAATTTTGAGCAATATAGATTTACTTCAACTTTATCTTTTCATAATACCAACAATATTTTACTAGATAAAAGTGAATTTTATAATAGTAAAATTTACGATGATGTTATTCATGTAATTTATTGCGAAGACATTAAATTAAATAATTTAGTATTCAAAGATACTTATGGAGACTCAATTGATGTTGATATTTCAAAAAACGTAAAAATTTTGAATTCTAAATTTATCAACTCAGGAAATGACAGCATTGATTTCATGGAAAGCAGTGGATTAGTAAAAAATAATTATATTTTTAAATCTGGTGATAAAGGTGTTTCGGTTGGAGAAAATTCCATTGTTGATTTTGAAAACAATTTCTTTGAAGAAAATAAAATTGCAATAGCAGTAAAAGATAAGTCATATTCAAATGTAAGGAAAAATAAATTTAAAAATAATAATATTCATGTATCAGCTTATCCAAAAAATTGGAGATATGGTGGAGGCGGAAAAGTAGATATTGTAGATAGTGAATTTGTTTCTATATCTAAAAATAATTTTGAAGAATTTCAAAGTTCTAAAATTGAAATACTAAATTCAAAATTTTTAGGTGAAAAAAACTTTTTAAAAAAGAAAATGACTATTTCAAAACAATGACAACTGAACTTAAAGACAATGTTCTATTTAGACGATATGAGTTCAAATATTTAGTTAAAAACTCAACTGCTTTAAAAATTAAAAATCAAGTCAAAGAATTTATGTTGTTAGATAGTTTTGCAGCTAATGCGAAGGACAATTCATATTTTGTAAGATCTTTGTACTTTGACAATGATGAATATCAAAATTTTTATGATAAAGCCGATGGAATAAGATCAAGAAAAAAATTTAGATTAAGAACATATAGCGATAAACTTTTAAATAATAGTAAAGTTTTTTTAGAAATTAAAGGGAGACATTTAGATAGAACTTTTAAAAAAAGAACACAAATTAAATTAAAACATTTAGATTTGTTTTATGATAATAAAAATCTTATGAAGCTTTTGGACTTTTATCCAGATAATAAACTAATAAGAGATTTTACATATAACTATTATAAAAAAAAAATAAAACCAAAAGTGCTCATTGATTATAAAAGACAACCTTTTGTAAATAAATTTGGTTTATATTTTAGGCTTACATTTGATAATAATTTGTATAGTTCTAAAAATATATCTTTGTTTAAAACAAACTCTTTTTTGTCAAAGCTTAATACTTATCCAGGCTTAACAATCCTTGAATTAAAATTTGATAGAAGCATACCAATATGGTTCCTTAGAATAATACAATCACAAAATCTAATGAGAAAATCTATATCAAAATTTGTTTTAGGTATATGTAAATGTAATTTAGCACAAGAAACATCTGATTAATGATTAAACTTTCAGTTTGCATACCTACTTACAATAGATCTGATGAGTTATATAATTGTCTTAATTCAATTTATATTGCCCATAAAAAATTTGAAAAATTTAAATTTGATATTTGTGTCTCTGACAATGGTTCAAGTTATGATTCATTTAAAATTATTAAATTTTTTAGAAAAAAATTTAATAAAAGAATTAATATAAAATTTCATAGATTTTCTTCTAACAAAGGAGTTTGTAAAAACTTTCTAAAAGCAATTTCGATGTCAAAATCAGAATTTATTTGGGCTATTGGTGATGATGATTTATTGCTACCCAACACATTCAAAAAAATTAATAAAATTTTTCTAATTGATAAGAAAATAGAATTTTTTTTTATAAATTCATTTAACTTAGATTCAGAATATCTTAAAAATTATCAAAAACCATTTGATACTATAAATTTACCTAAAAATATGAAAAAATTCTCTCAAAAAAAAGGGAACCAAATTCTAAATTTTTTTGAATTAATAGATCCAAATATTTCAGATGATTTTTTAATGGGCATATATTTGTCGATATTCAGGCGAGATAAATGGGAAAAAAATTTAAAAGTTTTAAATAAAAAAAAGATTAAAGATAAAAAATGGATTTCAAATTTTGATAACTCTTGCTTTAATGTTAAAGTTTTTGGAGAGGCATTTAAAAATTCGAGAGCATACTTCCAATCAGATCCTTTATCCGTTAATTTATCCGGAAGAAGAGTTTGGAAAAATAAATATTATTTCTTAGAAATAGTGAGATTTCCAGAAATGTTAGATTATTATAGGTCAAAAGGTTTAGGATTATTTAGATATATTTACTGTAAAAATTTTGCTTTAAGAAATTTCTCAAACTATATGATAAAAATACTTTTGAATAAAAATAAAAATTATGGATGGGAGCATATTAGTTTTTATAAGCATTTTCTGAGAAATCTAATTTTTCCGAATGTTTATCTTTCCATAATTTATTTTTTTTTAAGAAAATTTAAAAACGCAATCAATCATTTAAAGTAATATCATGAAAATTTTAATTGTATGTGCAGCAGATAGATCAAAACATTTTATATCTTTGAGCATTATTAAGCATCTTTTGAAATTAAAATTAGATAAAATTAATGTTTATGTATTAGATGGAAATAAGAATATAATATCTTTTTTGAAAAAGAATGGCATTAATCATATCAAAAACAGTAAGAATTTTTTTAATTCCATAAAAAAAAATGAGTATGATTGGTTATTAAATATTTGGGGTTATAAAATATTTAAAAAAAATTTTTTATTAAAATTTAAAAAAAACCTTAATTTACATCCTTCCTTCCTTCCCTACAATAAGGGTAGAGATCCATATTATTTCAGCATAATAAATCAAACACCAATTGGTATAACAATTCATGAAATGGATGAAAAAATTGATAATGGAAAATATTTTGTTAGGGAAAAATTTGATTTTGATTTCCCTTATACCGCAGGTGATATATTTGACATAAGTTTAAAAAATATTAAAAGTCTATTTATTAAAAATTGGATTAAGATTAGAAAAGGTAAAATTAAATTGAAAAAATTTCCTGAAAAAGTATATAAAACAAATAAAAGGATTGAATTAATAAATAAAAATTTTTTAAACCTAGATGATAAAAAAAACAGAAAAATAAAAAATTTTTTGCTTAATTGTTTAGGTCAAGATTTCCCGTTTTTGAAACAGCAGATCAAAATTTTTAATAAAATTTATGATTGTAAAATTATTTTAAAAAAAAATAAAAAAAAGAAATGGTAAAAAAAAAAAATATTAGATTATTTAAGCCATCGGTAGGAAATGAAGAGATTTTGGAAATCAAAAAGGTTTTCAAAAAATCTTGGATAGGTTACGGGCAAAAGACAAGAGAATTTGAAAATTTGTGGAGTAAATATTTTAAGGTTAAACATTCAGTTGGTACTAACTCGTGTACAGCTGCTTTACACGTGGTTTTAGCGGCACAGAATTTTAAAAAAGGAAAAAAAGTTTTAGTACCGTCCATAACATTCAGCGCTAGTGCAGCGGCTCCGCTATATTGTGGATTAAAACCAGTATTTGTTGATATAGAAAAAAATTCATTAACAATGAATTTTGACGATCTCAAAAAAAAATACGATAAAGATTGCGTTGCAGTCATCCCGGTTCATTTTGGAGGCCATCCATGTGCAATGGATAAAATAACTAGGTGGGCAAAAAAAAAAAAATTACTTGTTATAGAAGACTGCGCTGAAACTTGTGGTTCTTCTTTTAAAGGTAAAAAGCTTGGGACTTGGGGTGATTATGGCTGTTTTAGCTTTGAAGAAAAGAAAATACTTACTACTGGTGATGGTGGAATGATTACTACAAATATTACAAAGAATATAGATAAGATAAGATCGCTAAGTTTTCATGGTTGGGATAAAGACCCTTTAAAAAGATTTGAAATTAGCAAATCAGTAAACAAGAAAAAAAATTACAAACATTGGATGTATAATATTTCGAATTTAGGATTTAAATATAACATGAACGATTTAATGGCATCGATTGGCATAGCTCAGTTTAAAAAGTTGAAAAGTTTTAATTCAAAGAGAGAAAAAATTATAAAAAGATATCTCAAAGGTATTAAAAATTGTAAAGGAATAGTTCCAGCATTTCCTTATTTTCCTAAAAATTCTTCTTATTGGATGTTTTCAATTAAATGTAAAAAGAGAGATTTTTTATCAAGCTATTTACAATCAAAAGGTATCTCGACAAGTGTTCATTTAATTCCACTTCCTCTTCAACCGCTTTACAGAAAATTTAAATCTAAAACACCAGTCGCAATTCGAACTTGGAAACAACTACTCACTTTGCCACTTTTTCCAGATTTAAAATTAAAGGATGTTGATTATGTTATTTCACAAGTAAAAAAATTTGATCAACTTTATCTGTCTAGAGGTCGAAAGAATCTGATTTGATATCTTTTTTTAGATACTTTTTATAATTAAATTTATTTACAATATGGAATTTAGGTAAATTAAAGATCATTTTACCACCATTTTTAATAAATTTAATTTCTTCCTTAATCACTTCTGATCTAAATGGCCAAATTAAAACAAATAAATATTCAGGATTTATCTGTCTCATTTTCTTTTTTGAAATAATTCGAATATTTGATCCAGGTGTAAATCTATCTATTTTGTATTTGTTCGCATCACATATTAATGGAAGATTTTTGCTATTTATCTTACAATAATTTAGAACCACGTTTCCTTTTGTAGATGCACCGTATCCAATAACTTTACCTTTATTTTTTTTAAGGAAATTTGTTATACTAATTTTTGTATTTCTCACTCTAATATTAAATCTATCATAAACTTTTGAATTGATTTTACTTTCATCTTTTAAAAGTTTCATAATTTTTAAAGATTTGGGTTTGTATCTACTATTTTTTTTTGTACATACTACTTCAATACTACCACCATTAATTTCATTGATTGAATAATCGATAATTTTTAAATTATTTTTATTAACTAAATTTTTAAAAGTTTTTAATGTATAATAAGCAACATGCTCATGACAGATTTGATCATATGTTAAATTTTTCAATAAAAGAGGAAAATAAGAAAATTCTGAAACCCAAATTCCATTTTTATCTAAAATATCACTTATATCAGAACAAAATTGATTAGGTTTTTCTAAATCATAAAACATAGCAAATGATGTTATTAAATCAAATTTTTTCTTTATTATGTTTTTTTTATTTAAATATGAAATTAAATTTTTCTTAGAAAAAAAATTATTTACTATGTTTATATTTTTTTTGTAATTATCTTTAAATACTTTTGCAGATGGATCTATTCCAAAAAGAGTGGTGTTTTTTCTTCTAGAAAAAAAATTAAGAAAAGTACCGTCATTAGAGCCAATGTCAGCAATATAACAAGAATTATTATTTAATTTTTTAATTAATTTCTTATACTTTGCGAACAGGTGATTTATCATATCAGAACTTAAGGCTGTCTTGTAAGCATAGTTTGAGCCATACATTTCTGTTACTGGAGTTTTTTGAGAAAATTGAACTAGTTTACATATATAGCATTCGAATAAGGCTAGTGGATATTTTTTTAATTTAAGTTTTCTCGTTCTGTAGAAAATACTGCTTATAGGTTGGGAGCCCAGTGAAAAAATTTTTTTAAGTTTTTGAGAGTGACAGTTAATACATTTCATAGTAAAGGTTTTAATACATTATAAGATTGTTCAATATTTGAACATTAAATAATTTATGTGTATATTAGTTATAAAAAAAAAACAATATTTTTATGAGAACAAATTTGAATAAAAACCCACAAAAAATTTATAAAACTGCTGTTATTTTGTGTGGCGGTAAAGGCACCCGACTAGGCCATATCGGAAAGAAATTACCAAAAACTTTAGTGAAAATTCAAGGCAAAGAAATACTATGGTACATAATTAACATTTTAAAAATAAACAACTTCAATCACATTATTTTACCACTTGGTTATAAAGGAGGTTTAATTAAAAAATTTATTTACAAGAATAAAAAATTAAGACCTAATGTAGAATTAATTGATACTGGTATCAATTCTAATATTGGTAAAAGAATTTATAAAATTATAGAAAAGATAAAATCTAAAAACTTTTTACTTCTTAATGGCGATGCCATATTCGATTTTAATTTAAAAAAATATTTTAATGATCACGAAAAGAAAAAATGTGGATCAACATTTATTACAGGTGAAAGTACTTATCAATACGGGACAATTGGCACAAGGCTTGGAAAAGTTATCGATTTCAAAAGAAATATAGTTTACGACTCAGTTAATGTGAGAAATACAAAAAATTATATTGCTTATAATTATACAGGTATAACGATACTTAATAAAAACTTGATAAAGAAATATAGCAAAAGTTTTAAAAATTTTTCTAATTTCGAGAAAGAATTGTTTCCAAAAATAATTAAAAAAAATAAAAGTAGTTTTATTAAACTAAAAGGCTTTTTTCATTCTATGGATAATTTTAAAGATATTGATATGGTTAATAAAACGAGTTTATTTCCTAAAAGATATAAAGGAATTAAAAAAATTAAAAAAAAAATTTATGAAAATTAATAGCATCTTTTGGAAAGGAAAAAAAATACTCATAACTGGTCACACCGGATTTAAAGGTGGATGGTTATCTATAATTTTAAATCAACTAGGTTCTAATGTTTCAGGATTTGCGTTAAATCCAGAGGGAAAAAATAATTTTTTTAAATCAGCTAAAGTTAAAAAATACTTAAAACATGATTTTAGAAAAAATATATCAAATTTCCAAATTTTGAAATCTTGTATTAAAAAGGTTAATCCTGAAATAATATTTCATCTTGCAGCACAGTCAAGTGTAATTGAAAGTTTTAAAAATTCTGCTAACACTATAACTTCAAATATAGTTGGAACATCAAATATTTTAGAAGCATTAAAGGATAATAAAAATGTAAAATGTTTAATTATAATTACAACTGATAAAGTTTATCAAAATTATAAAAATAATAAATTTTTCGATGAAAACTCCCAATTAGGAGGAGATGATATTTATAGCGGAAGTAAAGCCTGCTGTGAAATATTAGTTAATAGCTATTCAAAATCATTTTACTCAAAAAATAAATGTAAAATTGCAACTGTAAGAGCTGGAAATTGTTTCGGCGGTGGTGATTGGACAAAAGACAGAATAGTGAAAGATTGTCTGGAAACTTTTACATCAAACAAAACATTATTTTTGAGAAAACCAGAAGCAACACGACCATGGCAACATGTACTAGAGCCATTACATGGATATTTATTATTAGCCCAAAAATTATGCTCAAAACAAAGTGAAAAATTTCAAGGACCATGGAATTTCGGTCCTAATTCCAGACAGAACCTTAAAGTAGCTAATTTTGTAAAAATCTTTAGAAAAAAAATCAAAACTAGATCGAAGATAGTAATAAAAAAAAATGACAAAAAATTTACTAACAAAAAATTTAAAGTTTTCGAGTCAAAAAATTTAAGTTTAAACTCAAATAAAGCATTAAAAAAATTAGGCTGGAAACCTTTTTTATCAATCAAGCAAGCAGCAGATTTGACAATTGAATGGTATATGGCATTTATTCGAAAAGAAAATTTAAGTTTAATTACAGAAAAACAAATTTTCGACTACAGAAAGAAATTTAATTTAAATTTAAAATAAACTTATGGAAATAATTAATTCAAAAATTGAAGGTGTTAAGATAATTAAAAAAAATCAAATTACTGATGATAGAGGTAAAGTAATGCACATGATGCGTAATGATGATGAAAATTTTAAGAAATTTGGAGAAATATATTTTTCAAGTGTTAATCCAAAATTTATAAAAGCTTGGCATTTACATAAAAAAATGACTTTAAATTACGTTGTGGTTTACGGTAAAGTAAAATTGGTGCTTTACGATGACAGAAAAAAAAGTAGTTCCAATGGCGTTTTAGAGGAAATTTTATTATCAAACAATGATTACAAGTTGGTTTCCATACCACCAATGATTTGGAACGGTTTTGCATCTGAAGATAAAAATATTGCTATAATTGCGAATTGTTCTGATATCCCACATGATAAAAATGAAATTATAAGAATACCTGCTGATGACACAAAAATACCATATAATTGGAAATTTAACTTTTAAAAATGAAGAAAAATCAAAAAAAAAAAATTAGATAATGAAAGTTGTTATACTCTGCGGGGGTTTTGGTTCTAGACTTGGAAAAGAAACAAGTGTTATTCCAAAACCTATGGTCAAAATCGATAAAGACCCAATATTAATTCATATTTTAAGACTCTACTTTAAACACGGCTATAATGATTTTATACTAGCTCTAGGCTACAAAGGAAATTTCATTCAGAATTTTTTTAAAAGAAATAAATTTAAATTTAAAGTAAGAACTATTTTTACAGGAAAAAAAACACTTACTGGCGGTCGTCTTCTTAAATTAAAAAAATATTTAAAAAAAGAGAATAATTTTATGCTTACCTATGGCGATGGTATTTCTGATCAAAATATAAAAAAATTAGAAAAATTTCATTTAAAACACAACAGAACAGCAACAATGACAGTCGTGAGACCACCTGTAAGGTTTGGGGAGGTAACATTAAAAAAAGATAAGATAATTAAATTTAAGGAAAAACCTCAAATCCAATCAAGTTGGATAAACGGTGGATTCTTTGTTTTCAGTAATAAAATTTTTAAATTCTTATCAAAAGATAATGAAATGCTTGAAAGAAATCCCATGGAAAAATTATATAAAAAGAATCAATTGATGGCGTTTAGACACCATGGTTTTTGGCAATGTATGGACACACAAAGAGACAAGGATCTTTTAGTAAAATTAATTAAAGAAAAAAAAGCTCCTTGGTTGTAAAAAATTTTTAAATTATGAAAGTTTTGATAACTGGAGCTAGTGGCTTAATAGGAGGACGACTAAGTAATTATTTAGCTAGCAAAAGGTTTAAAGTAGTAAAAGCATCGAGAAAAAAAGATTTTTTCACTAAAATAAACTGGAATTCAAATAGTAAATTAGAGCGTCTTTGTAAGAACATAGACGTGGTGGTTAATTGCTCTGGATTTGATGTTCATCAGTCAAAAGACAAAAAAAAAACTAATTTAATAAACGCGGAATATCCACTGAGATTATTTAAAGCTGCTAATAAAAATAATGTGAAATTATTCATTTTTTTATCTACATATCACGTTTATGACTTCAAATTAAAAAACATAACAGAAAATAATAAGGTAAAAGGAAAAAATCTTTACACAAAAAGTAAAATTTTAGGTGAAAAAAAACTTTTAAGTTTTAAAAATAAAAAAACTAAAATTGTAATAATTAGATCTTGTAATCTTTTTGGTTATCCAATTTATTCAAATAAAAATTGTTGGAAATTAATTATAAATTCGATGGTCAGAGACTTAGTCTTAAAAAAAAAATTTAAAATTAAATCCAAATATAATGTTTATAGATACTATAGAAGTATTTCGAGTTTTTGTATTTTAATTAACAATATATTAAAATCAAAAAAAATTTTCAAATTTAAAAGAAAAAGTTTAATTGTAAATTTCACTTCAGATAAAGTTTTATCTTTAACAAACTTGGCTAATTATATTCTTAAATTTCAAAGATTTAATAAATTAAAGATATTTTTTCAATATTCGAAACTTTCTAAAGTAAAGAAAATTAATTTCTCGAGTAAATTTTTAAATAAGTTATATTTTAAAAAAGACAGATTTTTTAACAATGAAATAGAAAAACTTTCTTTTTATGTTAAACAAAATTTTAAATAGATGAATATTTTTTTTTCAATTATAATTCCAACATTTAATCAAGGTTCATTATTGAAAAAATGTTTACAATCTATTACACAGCAAATTTATAAAAATTATGAAATAATAGTCATCGATAATCATTCCACAGATAATACAAAAAAAATAATTACCAAATTTAAGAAGAAGATAATTTACAGACAAATTAGAAACAATGGTGTAATTGCAAAATCTAGAAATTTAGGTATTAAAATAGCTAAAGGCAGATGGATTGCTTTTTTAGACTCCGATGATCAATGGTTTTCTACAAAATTAGAAAAAATTAATAATCTAATTAAAACCAATAAATCCGATGTATTCTGTAATGCAGAATTATTTAAAAGAGATAAGAAATTGAAAATTAATATACCAGGACCATATGAAAAAGAATTTTATAAAAAGTTACTAATTACAGGAAATAGACTCTCTACATCAGCAAGTATTGTTAATAGAAATTTTATAATTCGAAATAAAATTTTTTTCGCAGAACATGAAAAATTTATTTCTTGTGAAGATTATTTTTTTTTTTTAGAGTTAGCCCGAAAAAAAGCTAGATTTCATTTTTATAATGAGCCACTCGGTATTCATTTAATGCATGATAAGAGTATTTCTGCTAATTTAACAAAACACTCTTTAGCGGAAACAGAGGTAGTAAAGCACCATATATATAATTTACAGCGAATTTCAAAAAATAAAAAAGAATTATTTTTTCAAGCTATGAAAAACAGAGAAGTGAAAAAAAAAACTATTTATCTTGTTAAAAATATTTATAATCCGTTAAATCTGATAAAATTGATTAAATTGAGTGTTCAATCCCCAGTGATATTTAGCAGCATATTTAAGTTTTTATTTGTTAAAAAGTTGAAGGAATTTTATTATAACTATCTATAGTTAGGGCATGTAGTTCAGTGGTAGAACGCTACGTTGACATCGTAGAGGTCATAAGTTCAATTCTTATCATGCCCACCAAATATCAAATAAAATTAACATTTTAAGCTATTTACTTCCTTTAATTAAAATATTATAAAACTCTGCCTGGTAATTATTGCGAAGGGGCCACACCCGATCCCATTCCGAACTCGGAAGTTAAGTCCTTCAGCGCCGATGGTACTTTGTCTTAAGATATGG
>Ga0209631_10000505_pt1 | contig 53013 bp, 48 predicted proteins | sample COG_08_FD_184752 | JGI IMG/M metagenome (GOLD analysis project Ga0209631, IMG submission 184752) | Pelagic Microbial community sample from North Sea - COGITO 998_met_08 (SPAdes) (version 2) | ecosystem: Environmental > Aquatic > Marine > Neritic zone/Coastal water | place: Helgoland, sampling... | reverse complement strand
CAGATGCGGTGTTACTTGACGCACCGTGTTCTTCAACGGGCACCATCCGCCGTCACCCAGACATTCAACACCTGAAGATGTCAGATGATGTAAAAAAACTTGCTACCGCTCAGTATCATTTACTAGAAGCAGCCCTTCAAATGGTCAAACCCGGAGGTAAGGTTATCTTCTGCACTTGTTCGTTACAGCCTGAGGAAGGGCCAGAGCTTATTGAAAAAATTCTCAGGAAGCATTCTTCTGTATACATAGAGGCAGTTAGGTCTGAAGAAATTGGAGGCCTCGATGAATTGATACGTGGCGAAGGCACTATAAGGTGCTTGCCTTATCATCTAATAGAGCAAGGAGGCATGGATGGGTTTTTTATCGCCCGCCTGATATCCTACTAATTTTTTTGAAGCAGGACATGCGGTCTTAGCTAAATACAATTATATTAAGTTGAAGAGTGAGAGGTCGTTTAAACTTATCACCACCTTTTTTCTAGTTTTTTTTGTCCAAGTAAAAATAGTGTCAGGCTGTACTAATAATTAAAGACTTATAATTTCCAGGAATGCTAAAAAAGAAAAAACTAAATAATTTCTCGTATTTTTTTGAGGTTTTAAATTAATTAAGAATTTTACTAAAAGGCATGCTGAAAAATTTTTACTATTTGTTCAAGGCATATCTCCAAATTATTTTGTCCTTAACAAAAATAAATCCGCTAATTATATTGGTTTTTACAGCCATACTTGCCCGGGTCCCAAGAAACTGTTAACAAATTCTAGGAGGGATGGATGATAATTTGTGCCATCCCCGTCCATTAAAAGGTATTGTCGATGAAGCAAGGATCTCTGTCCGTTTTATCGCCTTCAAACACTGGGCGAAAGCTACGCCACTTGCTTTACGCAAGTCCACTCTATCGGCTGACGCTAAAAGGAAGGGCCCCCGACAGGCTGCGCCTAACCCCACCGACTTTTCGCCTTGGCGATCCAGAAACTGGACGTAGGGCAATCGATGGAACTTTTACTTTGTCTCATCACAAGGTCAAATTAGGCAAAGAGCCCTGGAGCACTCAATTGAAAGACCCTGATCAGCTTGCCGATTTACACGGCTTTTCTTGGTTAACCGATTTGTATGCAGTTGGGACTGTTGAGGCACGGATGAAGGCAGGCCAGTTGCTGTGTAGTTGGTTGGAATATAACCAAAAGTGGCAAGATTTGTCATGGCGACCCGACATTCTCGGTGAGCGTTTGTCTTCTTGGCTTTACTGTTTCGAATTTGTTTCGGCCAAAGACGAGAAAATTAAATCGGTCCTACTAAATATGGCTATGATTCAAGCCCGCCACCTTGGTCGAAGCTGTGCGCAAGCACCAAAAGACGCACGGTCTTTTAAGGCTATTCAGGGTCTTATCTTTTCTGCCGTCTGCCTACCTGGGGCTGAAATAATGCTGGACGTATCCTTTGATCTTCTCGACAGGGAGATTGATTGGCAGGTCTTGCCAGACGGCGGACATATTGAGCGCAACCCATCACTAGCACTTGAAATTCTATCACGTTTCAATCATATCAAGGCACTGCTATTGGCCGCCCATATTGAAGTCCCTATCCAGCTACAGAGCGCCATTGATAAAATACCACCCATGGTACGCGCGCTTCGACTTGGTGATGGCGGCTTAGCTCAGTTTAACGGGGGCTACGAGGAAGAACGTAATTTAATTGATACGGTACTTGCTGATACCGGGGCAAGGGGAAAAGCATTAGCTAGCGCGCCACACAGCGGATTTCAAAGATTGGCTGCTGGGCGTACGTTAATTATTGTAGATACTGGAAAGCCGGCCTTGTCAGGCATGCGAAATAGCCACGCTGGAACTTTGAGTTTTGAGATGAGCGTTGGAAAAGATCGTCTTGTTGTTAATTGCGGCACTGCAAGTTCTGAAGACCGCGAATGGTTTTCCGCCATGCAAGCTACGGCAGCTCATTCAACTTTGTCGGTAAACAGTTTGAACTCAAGCCTATTAGACAAGCATGGAATTGTTTTGGGCCCTATGATTGTTGAGTGTAGGCGCAGCGAAGCAGATGGAGCTGTCTGGCTTGATACCTCCCACGATGGATTTCTTAACAGGGTCGGCGTCATCCACAGGCGAAAACTCTATTTGGATACCTCAGGTGAAGACTTCAGGGGAGAGGATGTAATTGAGGGTTCTTCTGGTAAAGATTACACGATACGTTTTCATCTTCACCCCAACGTCCAAGCATCCCAATCCCGGGGGCGCAGAAACGTACTATTAAAATTATTTAGAGGTGCTGGTTGGGAGTTTCAGGCATCCGGCGGTACCATTTGTTTGCAAGAAAGTGTTTATTTAAATGGCCATGATGGACCGAGAAGATCCAATCAAATTGTAGTCTCAGGGTCACTCCAAAGTGATGGCGCCAAAATAAAATGGCGTTTTCATAAGTTCTAGTCCGGCTTGTTGCTTATTAGAGAAACTTATTTTTGAAAAAAAGCTAAGTAAACTAGCAAACCTGCAATCAGCAATGGTTATATTGCGACGGTAGATGCCTAACTATACTTTAATGGTAATTGATCTGGAGCATGTTTCAATACTTGTAAATTATTGAACGTGGCTAGCCTAAGGATACAGATTTATTAGATAAAGAACCTCAAACCTATTGTTAATTTAAAGTTGGAGTAGTTAAATTATTAACAATATTTTCAATCCCATTTTCTCCTAGGTGCAGACGCACTCGAGATAAATTTTTGCTAGCAACGGCAGCAAGACGCTCTGCATTAAGCACCATGTAGACGTCAAGAGCCTGATCGAAGGCATTGGCTGCGCCCTCAAAATGAGATTGATCATCGGTTAATTTGCCAAGCAGAAACATAGCTGAGCCGAGGTTATTCTGGGCTGCGGCCCATTGAAGAGGGCTTTTTTCCTTATGACGAACTTCCAGCACTCCCAGACAAGCATTGACTGCTTTCTCCAGCACTTCGGCGTTGTGAAGTTGTTCACCTAAAACCTGAGCGGCTTGGGCAAAGTTACTCATCACATCGGCCCAGCGTACGGGAAATTCTTTACGGTTGAAAACCTGTAAGGCGGCTTGAAAAGCCACTAGTGATTTTTTCAGAATTTCCTGTTCGCCAATTTTCATATCAAGTTTAAAAAGAACTAGTCCCAATCTATTTTGTGCCGATGCCCATTGCATAGGAAAATTGTCAGAGCGAAAAATTTCTAGGCAAGCTTCTAAAGCTCCAGCAGCCTGGCGCAAAGTATCTTCATCAGATGTATGCTCAACTATTGCCTGTAAGGATGCACCCAGATGCTTTTGCGTCAGAGCCCAGTCTATTGGGCTGTCCCCGCGTGATAATTGTTCAAGGGTTGCCCGGTATGTCTGTACAGCTACATGATATAAGTCAGTAGTGCCACGATGGAAAGCCAGAGTAGCCACTGCGTTACCATAACACATCTGAATCGAGGCTCGCTCACGGTTGCTCAAGTTCTGAGGTAAACTTTGAACAGCAGGCATTGCCGCATAAAGTGCCTCCGAAAGGGCTTGTCCTAGGCGCATTCGCTTACCCTCATCCTTAAAGGACGTAACTGATAAAGCAACAGCGAGTAAAAGTTCTGCCAGTTCATATTCAAAATCTACAGGTAGCATTAACACGGTTGAAGGCAAAGTATAGCCGGGTCGGTCATCACTGCCCACATTCGAAGACAGAAAATGTAGATGCAATGTTGTGCCTGGTGGTGGTATATAGCCATAAATTATAAGGTCACCATTCGAATCGTGGAGTGTACTTGCTGCTAACCCTCGTAATTTCATAAGGCGGTCATCTGGGTGAAGATCAACATCAATATCCAGTTTTTCATTAAAGGCCTTTACCTTGATGCCCGGACGCCTGCCAAGGGATTTGACAATATGGCGTCTCTGGTGATCAGCCCCTTCTTGGTCCTCACTTAGCAACGGAAGCACCTTGATTTCAATGCGACCTGAGTTATTACCACCACGAAGTGCAAATTTTTTGAACAGACCCATGACGGAAAAATTTCCACCATTCTTCTCAAGCCTTGCTATAGCTGTTTTGGGATGGGATAAACGTTCGTTGGCCTGATAAAGACGTTTTACCATCTTCCCCATCACATCAACTGCAATTCCTGCCTCGCTCTCAAGGGCTTGAAGAAACGCATCACGTGTAGTTTCTTCAACCACTATATCACCAACGGCAATAGCATTTATAGAACGCACACCGCCGTCAATAATGCCAATCTCGCCAAACATCTCGTTGGGTTCCAGCATAGCAAGCATAACCGGGCCATGCTGACCGATTTTACTCAGCTCCACATTACCTTGCAAAAGAACATAAACCGAGGTACTTCGTTCATCTTCTCGGAATAGAAAATCACCATCTTTAAATCTTCGTTCGATTTTTTCCACATATGCCTCGGACGTATTTTAGATTAATAAGGATGCTGACCCCCTGCACTGCATATCCGCAACAACTGCGCAAAGAAACAGACAAAATCTAAAATTAAACACATTAGGTAAACAAAAGATTTCTCTCATCTTAAAAGTAGATAAAATATTCTAAATTATTGTTGTGAAGTTGGGTCTTAAGAATAAGTTTTTAAATTAAGCCAATATAAGACCGATTGAGATAATTTCAAACTAGATGGATGCTGCTCTTGAACTGATATCAAGACGGGCACCGTCAAGAAGCACAAGACCGTTACGGTCAATCAAATTACGAAGCGAAATAACGTAATCTACGCCACGCTCCGAATATTTATGAAGTTTCCCAGCCAAAACCCGGCCATCGATAGCACTACCCGAGCGGCGAGTGCTTTGACGCGTTTTTCTGAAGCTTTTGTATGCACGATGGCTATTCAAATTAAGAGCATATGCTCGTACAGAGTCTATCAGCGTTTCAAAAGATTGAACTTTATGGCTTTTTCCTTCATCACGCTTCAAAGGCACCAGCCCGTTAGAAGTTGCTCTTGCCCATTGGCCAAACATAGCGTTGCCCTCTCTAGCAAAACGTGATGCTCCCCAACCGCTCTCTTCCGCCGCTTGGGCTAATGCAAGAGAAGTTGGAACTATGTCAATACGGCTGATTAGAGCATCTATGTCACCATCGTTGACCTTGTACCGTTCTGTCATCACGCGCAACCACAAACGATCGGCAGCACTAGGCTTCTCACCTAATGCAGTTTGGTAACGTAATTTCCACAAATGGCGCCTATCATTCAAAATTTCTTCATTTACCTGCAACACAAGGGGTAACACTGCCCGAAAAAAAATTGCCTTACGCTGTTCATTCTCGGGCACCTGGGACAGGTCGCCAGGCAGACTGGTAAGAAATACTCGTGGTACGGGCTGATTATCCGACTTTACCTTATCCAATTGGTAGCCCAAGCGCGTAAATGTCTTGTGCAAAGCTTTTGCACTTGAGCCGATCGGCACAGCTTCAATATTATAACCGCCTAGTTCATCTGTGGGTGCGCTTGTGACGGGCCCCGGCGACAAGCTACCACTTAAAGTCAAAGGTTCTGCCATACCTATAGAGGAATGAGGCCTCTTTATACCGCTTTTAGGCGGATTTAACCAGGCAGCAGAAATCAACACAATCACAAAGACCCCGACAAGGGTAAGTGCTGCACGTTCAAAGTACATTGTTTTCTCACAATCCGTCCGAGAATGGTTCACTATTTCCAAGTCTGATTTATTTTGCCGCATTTGATTGCCTGTCCAAACAAAAAACATTGACAAAACATACACTAAATATAGTAAACAAATCAATAATAATACTAAATATAGTGTCTATAATTTAGCGACGTAATGAATATTACGCAATAATAATAAAATCAATAAGTCAAAATTCAATATGTCATGACTTTTCTATCCACAAAGCTCGCAAATTATAAGCATTTGGAAACAAAACTATATGTTTGTCACAGAACTTAACTAAGCTGAGCGAACTTCCGTCACTTCTGGGATATAGTGGATCAACATTTTTTCAATGCCATCTTTCAGTGTAGCGGTAGAAGACGGGCAACCAGCGCAAGCACCCTGCATGGTTAGGTAAACAATACCCTCTTCGAAAGAATGAAAAATTATATCACCGCCATCCTGAGCAACTGCTGGACGCACGCGAGTTTCCAGTAACTCCTTAATCTGGGACTCAATTGAACCATCAGCTAAATCGTCATCTTCGGGATCAGCAACATCAACATCAGCCTCTAGAATAACTGGCTTCCCAGAGCTGAAATGTTCCATTATTGCGCCAAGAACTAGGGGCTTCATTGTCTCCCATTCCTTGGTATCCGCTTTGGTAACTGCAATAAAATCATTCCCTAAGTAAACTGCATCAACGCCTTCCGTTTCAAATAGGTGAACAGCCAAGGGCGAACGCGACGCCATTTCAGAATTAGTGAAGTTTGCCGTGCCTGCTGCCATCACTTCACAACCCGGTAAAAATTTAAGTGTTGCTGGATTTGGAGTAATTTCAGTCTGAATAAACATTTTATAATTCACCTTTACTGCTTAAAGCTGTGTGTAAGATGCGTCACTAAATAAGTGGTCCTCAATTATTTAAAAATCAAGGGGGGGGGGAGGAAGAATTAGACTCATGCCCTACTTTTTAAAAAGCCAATAGTTTTGCGAACTTCATCTAACACTGGCTCCGCCATTACGCGAGCTCTTTCTGCACCTTGAGAAAGCACAGAATCAACATATTCTGTGTCAGCCATAAGACGGCGCATTTCATCTTGAATTGGCGACAGCTTGGCAACTGCTAAATCTGCTAATTCCTTCTTCAAGGTGGAAAATTGTTCAGCACCGTATTGCTGGCAGACTTCCTCAATGTCAGTATCGGATAGCGCCGCAAAAATATTCATGAGATTTGCAGCTTCCGGTCTTCCTTCAAAGTCATCTTGGCTCTTAGGCAAAATATCAGAATCAGATTTTGCCTTTCGGATCTTTTTGGTAATTGCAGCCGCATCGTCAGTCATATTTATACGTGATAGATCAGATGGATCCGATTTGCTCATTTTCTTTGTGCCGTCACGAAGTGACATAACCCTTGTCCCTGCTCCAAAAATCAAAGGACTAACAACAGGGAATACATCTTTTTTAAAGTCATTATTGAACTTTTGAGCAATGTCACGGGTCAGCTCAAGATGTTGTTTTTGGTCCTCTCCGACGGGAACATGTGTCGCTTTATAAAGCAAAATATCGGCAGCCATAAGACACGGGTAGGCAAATAAACCAATGGAGGCATTCTCCTTTTGCTTTCCGGCCTTTTCCTTAAATTGGGTCATGCGGTTAAGCCAGCCCATACGCGCCACACAATTGAATATCCAAGCTAATTCCGCGTGACCAGGTGCCTGGCTTTGATTGAAAACAATGTTCTTTTTTGGGTCAATACCTGATGCCAACAAGGCAGCTGTGACTTCCCGGGTGCTGGCGCGGAGCATTTCCGGCTCTTGCCATGCTGTAATAGCGTGCATATCGACTACACAGAACAAACATTCGTAATCATCCTGTAGACGCACCCAATTACGGATTGCCCCTAGGTAATTTCCCAAGTGAAGATCGCCAGTGGGTTGAACGCCCGAGAATATTCTGTTCATAACTTTAGACCCTGAGCCTTCATCATAAAAAATTTTGTAGCCTTATGTAATATAGGTCAAGTGAAAGCAATGGCTAATGTAGACATTTAACATCACGTCGTTTCACCGCCCCACTGATTAAGGCCAACGCCCCAAAGCTGGCAACACCTCCAACAACGAGGGCTGCAAGAGCAAAAGATCGCTCAAACTCTGCACCACTGCCAATCCAGGGAGCCAACTTAGCTAGCGCCAAATAAAGCGCCAAACTCATGCCAGTGCTTGCAAATAGTGTTCTTGGGATGCGGTTTTTCAAGCGATCATCAAAAACAAAATGGCCTCGCTTATATAGTATGAACATCATCACACTAGCGTTTAACCAACTTGACGCTGTTGTTGCCATAGCGATTCCCACATGTAAATAAAAATTCATGAGGATCACGCTAAGAACAACATTAACTATCATTGCCACGGCTGCAATTTTCACCGGTGTCGCTGTATCACCACGCCCAAAGAAGCCTGGTGCCAAGGACTTAATTAAAACGTAGGCAGGAAGGCCAAGAGCAAACATCGCCAATGCCGCCGCTGTTGCACTTGTCTGAATATCGCCAAAGGCTCCGCGCTGAAATAGAACCTTAACCACAGGATCCGCCATTACAAATAAGGCACAGGCTGCAGGCGCACTTAGTAAAATTGAAAATTCAACAGCACGATTCTGACTATTTTGGGCAGCTACTTCGTCGCCAGCCTTGATCTGCCGCGATAGCAAGGGAAGCAATGCGGTACCAACCGCAACCCCAACAACTCCCAAGGGCAGTTGGTTCACCCTATCAGCAAAAAATAAATATGAGATAGATCCTTCTGGTAGAAAAGAAGCGATGATGGTATCTACCAAAAGATTAATCTGGTAAATTCCTGCACCCAAAGCCACGGGCAAAGCACGAACCAATAAAAGCCTGACATTCTCGCTAAAGGCAAGAATTGGCCTGCAAATCCAAATACCATTTTTTCCACAATGAAAAGCGATCCAAAACAACTGCACAAAACCAGCCAGAAAAATAGCCCATGCAAGTGTGTGTCCAGGACTTTTCGACATAGGCGCCCAAAACAAAAGAGCCCCGATCAACGACAGGTTAAGTAAAATTGGCGTCGCTGCTGCTGCTGCAAACTTACCAAAGGAATTCAATACACCGGCGAATAACGAAACCAGAGAGATTAACAAGATATAAGGGAAAGTAATCCGTGTCAGCTCAACGGCCAGATCAAACTTTCTTGGATCATCTAGAAATCCTGGAGCAAATACCCTCATGGCCCAAGGCATAGTGATCTCCAGAATAATAACCAGAACTAATAAGCCACTAAGCAGTATCCCCATAGCTTGGTCAGCGAATTCTTTGGCTTTTGCCTTGCCTTCCTCCTCCAAAATTCCTGCAAAAATTGGGACAAAAGCCATGGAAAATGCACCTTCGGCAAAAAGCCTGCGGAACAGGTTGGGAAATTTAAAGGCAACAAAAAACACATCCGCCGCCATACCCGCGCCCAAGTTGGCCGCAATCAAAATATCGCGAGCAAAGCCAAAAACTCGACTAACCATAGTCATTGAACCAACAGTAGCAATGGAGCGTAACAAAGCCATGTAGACTGAATAGCTGGTAATTAGAGTATTGAAAAGATGGGATTAGGCCTCAGTGGATATTTGAGGCATTTTTTTTTTTGCTTTTTTCTTGCCTGACTTGTCGTCCTTAATATCTTTGGGCAGTTCAATAGCATCTAAGAGAGCACGTTTAATTTGGGCGATTTTACCCTCGTGCTCCACGCGGAGGCCAAATACGTCCTTAACATAAAATACATCGACAACCCGCTCCCCATAAGTTGAAATATGGGCCGAAGCAATTTGCAAGCCGATGGTAGTAAGGGCCTCTGTAGCATCATTGAGGAAGCCCAAACGATCACGGCCATTCACTTCAATCACCGTATATTTAGCACTGACCGTGTTGTCGATCAGAACCCTAGGCGGCACCTTAAAGACGCGTGTCCGGCTCAACATAGTCTTGTCACGGGCCTTTTTAAGTTCTTTGGAAGGTTGCAGCTTGCCATTCAGGGCAGCTTTAATTCGTACTTTAAGACGTTTCAGGTTTTCTTTTTTATTAAAAGGACCACCATTTATATCCTGAATCCAAAAGGTATCAAGCGCCATACCATGTGCAAGGGTTGATATTCTGGCATCAAGGATGGTTGCATTAGTCAGAGACATTGCCCCGGCAATTTGAGCAAAAATTCCCGGATGGTCATGGGTGTATATGACAACTTCGCTAACCTCTCGCTCAGCATCAACGCGATCAACAATGGTGATGTCCTGACCAATATTGTCGGCCTTGGAAACAATGTGCGCGTGATGGGCGTGAGATGAGGCATCGTAGCTAAGCCAATAATCATCGTAGCCCTTTGCCAAGTGGGCCTCCACATCTGCATCTTCCCATTTAAAGAGCTGTTCTTTTAATTCTTCCTTGGCACGAATAACCCTATTGACCCGGGCTTCCTGAGTTGTTGTCCCGGCTATGTGCTCCTGAGCACTATAATAAAGATCACGCAGCAACTGCGCCTTCCAGCCATTCCATACTCCGGGCCCAACAGCACGAATATCGCACACTGTTAAAATGAAAAGAAGGCGTAGACGTTCTGGGGACTGTACCAACCCAACAAAGTCACTAATCGTTTGAGGATCATCTATATCACGCCTGAAGGCAGTATTGCTCATAGCTAAATGGTGCTTCACCAGCCACGAGACAGTCTCTGTTTCACCATCATTAAGACCCAGGCGTGGACAGAGATACAGGGCCATGGCGCTACCAATCTCCGCATGATCACCACCACGACCCTTGGCTATATCATGCAACAAAACAGCAAGAAAAAGTGCGGAGCGTGACTGCACTTCGCGGGCGACAGAACTCTCCGCCGGTAATTCATCTACCAAAAAGCCCCTTTCTACTTGCGATAGAATCCCAATGGCACGTATGGTGTGCTCATCAACAGTGTATACGTGATACATATCATATTGCATTTGAGCAACAACCCGCTCAAATTCTGGAATAAAGCGACCTAGCACACCAGCCTCGTTCATACGCTTAAGGGCTAATTCTGGATCTTTTTTTGAGGTCAAAATCTCCATGAATATCCGGTTGGCTTCCAAATCCACGCGCATTGCTTTTTTTATCAGCCCCAGAGACTGAGTAACTGCACGTAAAGCGCTTGGGTGTATATCTAGCTCAAGACGTTGGGCTTCGGCAAAAAGAGATAAAAGTTTTATAGGTTGCCTTTTTAAAGAGTCATCACTTTCTAAAGTCAGTCGATCGCCATCAACAATGAAGCCGTTTGTATTTCGACGCATGAAAGACAATCTAGGAATTTGGAAACGACGTTTCTGGTGTTTTGCTTCAAGAACCGCACAGATTATTCGGGTAAGGCTACCAACGTCTTTAGCAATAAGAAAGTAATGCTTCATGAAACGCTCAACACCACGCGCTCCAGCATGATCCTTATAGGCCATTCTTTGGGCAAGTTCACTTTGCACATTAAAAACAAGGCGTTCCTCAGGACGGCCAGACACATAATGCAAGTGATTACGAACGGTACATAGGAAGTTCTGAGCCTTGGCAAAACGCTTAGCATCACGTTTAGTAAATACGCTTTTTTCAATAAGGTCAGAGACGTCGTCAACTTGGTAAAGATATTTAGCAATCCAGAATAGCGTTTGCAAATCACGCAAACCGCCCTTTCCTTCTTTTATATTGGGTTCCAGAACATAGCGGGTATCACCCATACGCTCATGACGTGTGTCGCGTTCGCATAGCTTGGCCTCAACAAAAGCTGAACTGGATGACGCTTCCACGTCAGCTGAGAAGTTTTTCTTAAATCGTAGATAAAGTTGTTCATCTCCCCACAGGAAACGTGCCTCGAGTAGGGAAGTACGAATAGTTAAATCGTCGTTAGAAAGCTTGACCGCTTCATTGATAGAGCGAGTAGCATGGCCGACCTTAAGTCCCAAATCCCATAACATATAGAGCATGTACTCAATGATCTGCTCAGTACGAGGAGTACGTTTGTAATTAAGCAGAAACATCAAATCTACATCTGAAAACGGCGCCAATTCTCCGCGGCCGTATCCGCCTGTAGCAACAATGGCAATCTGTTCACCCTTGGTCGGATTTGCAACAGGATAAACATAAGTAACGACTGTATCGTATAGCACGCGAACTAATTGATCGATTAGAAAAGCTTGAGCGCGCACTGTTTCACTTCCTTTAACGTGCTCTTTTTCAAAACGTCTTCGTACTTCATTATTTCCATCTGCCAGAGCCTCTTTAAAAATATTCAGCACGTCTGCACGGTTGCGATTTGTGATGCCAGACCAAGCTGCCATTTCCTCAAAGCGAGCAAACAGGACTTTACGATTAATTATTTCACGTTGCTTTGATATTTTTTTCAAGGCTTGGTCCATAACTAGCCTTTCAACAAGCCTCTGAGAGTATAAAGGGCTTCTAGAGCTTCTTTTGGGGTTAGCTCGTCTGGATGCATTTCCTCTAAAGCCAAATCTACCAATGACGGACTTCTAGTTTTTGGAGGCCCGACAGTGGTGCTTTGAAACAAGGGTAAATCGTCAGCCAGTTTAGTCAGAGCTGAAGATTGATCGCCAGTTTCTAGTTTATAGAGAACTTCCTCAGCTCGAGTGACAACTGCTTGAGGTAATCCGGCCAAGTCAGCAACGTGAATACCATAAGAGCGATCTGCCGCTCCGTGACCAACTTCATGCATGAAGACTACATTACCCTGCCATTCTTTTACCTTCATTGTGTGGCATGCGAGCTGGTCCAAGCGTGAGCTTAGCACCGTCAATTCATGATAGTGGGTCGCAAATAAAGCCCGACTTTGATTGACATTGTGTAAGTTTTCTATCACGGCCCATGCAATTGATAAGCCATCGAAGGTAGCAGTACCACGACCAATCTCATCTAGAATGACTAATGCTTGTGGCCCTGCCTGATTAAGGATTGCAGCCGTTTCGACCATTTCCACCATAAATGTGGAGCGCCCCCGCGCCAAATCATCTGCTGCGCCAACGCGAGAATAAAGTTGGTCCACCGTGCCAATATGAGCGCTTTCTGCAGGAACGTATGAACCCATTTGGGCCATCACTGCAATCAGGGCATTTTGCCGCAAGAACGTACTTTTACCTGCCATATTGGGACCAGTTAAAAGCCACAAACGACCATCATCATCTGCACCAGAATTAAGACAGCAATCATTGGCTACAAACGCCGGCTCACCCCGTTCGGTGAGAGCAACTTCAACTACCGGATGACGCGCACCCTTGAGATCAAACGCTGTAGACCCATCAATGCGAGGACGGACATAATACCGTTGGCAGGCTAAGTCTGCAAGCGCCGAAGCAACATCAAGGCGGGCTAGGGATTGGGCTGCAAGGGCAATTTTTTCAAGTCGAGCCATTACCTCATTGAGTAAATCGTCAAATAGGTCAAGCTCAATAGCCAGTGCCTTATCAGCAGCATGAGCAATTTTTTGCTCCAGCTCGCCAAGCTCTACTGTTGAAAAGCGCATCGCATTGGCCATGGTCTGACGATGAATAAAAGTGTCTCCACGGCCTGAACTTATTCTTTCACCCTGCTTAGCTGGAACCTCGACAAAATAACCCAGAATATTGTTGTGTTTAACCTTCAAACTGGCCACACCCGTTTCATCTACATAACGGCTTTGAAAGGCCGCTATAAGGCGGCGGCTCTCGTCCCTAAGGGACCGAATATCATCTAGCTCTGCTGCAAAACCCTGAGCGATAAAACCACCATCACGGGCATAAAATGGGAGCTCCGCCCCCAGAGCTTGTGAAAAATGTTCAATCATATCACGATGATCGCCAAGCCCCATAATGGTACCAAGGATACCTTTTGGCACATTTGAAAGAGATGGATTTTCAAGGGTGGCACGCAAGTTCATACCCAACTGTAAACCGTCACGAATTGCCCCTAAGTCGCGGGGGCCTCCGCGTCCTATACTCAGACGTGACAATGCACGTTCAATATCAGGACAACGCTTTAGAGAAATACGAAAGTCCGTTAAGCTACGCTCGCTATCAACAAAAAACTGGACCATATCCAGTCGCTCATCAATTTTCGTGGGGTCACGCAGTGGAGCAGCAAGATGTGATGCCAACAAACGTGCACCCGAACCACTAAGGGTTCTATCCATGACGCTTAGCAATGATCCTTTTTTCTCCCCACTAAGCGTCACGGTCAGTTCTAAATTGCGTCGAGTCGCCGCATCAATTTCCATCACCTGATTAAGCGTTAATCGCTTTGGTCTTGAAAGACGAGGCAAACGTCCTTTCTGTGTCAGTTCAATATAACTCACCAAAGCGGCAGCAGCGGCCAATTCAGCCCGGTTGAAATCACCAAAACCCTCAAGCATCTTAACGCCGTAAAGTGCTTGCAAACGCCTCTCTCCATTGGCGCTATCAAAATGAGTTTGCGGTTGTATAGACAACTGCTTACTCCACTCGTTAAGGGTTTCACATAATTCAGGCTTCTTAGTCAAAACATCAGATATGAGAAGCTCACCTGGTCCAATGCGCGCAAGAGCAGCCGAGAGAAAACTCACTTCAAGTGGTTGGGTTAGGAATTCCCCTGTAGAAATTTCAATCCAAGCCAGACCCAGTTTACCACCAGCTTCAGCAACTGCCGCTAAATAGTTATGGGTTCGAGCATCAAGCAAGGTTTCTTCAATCAATGTGCCGGGAGTGACTATACGCTGGACAGCACGCCTAACAATTGACTTTGCGCCACGTTTTTTTGCTTCAGACGGATCTTCCACCTGCTCACAAATCGCGACCCTTAGGCCGCTGGATATCAATTTATTTAGATAACCCTCATGACTATTAACAGGCACACCACACATTGGTATGTCCTCACCCAGATATTTGCCACGCTTAGTTAGAGTAATGTCAAGAATTGCAGCAGCTTGGATCGCATCATCGAAGAAGAGTTCGTAAAAGTCACCCATGCGATAAAACAGGACGGTCTCTGGGTGTTCCGCCTTGATTTTAAGAAACTGCAACATCATTGGCGTCACACCGTCTTTTTTTGACGCATTGATGGACTTTTTATCAGACACTAACTGAATAGCTTGAGGCTGCACATTTATATTTCTTTGGCTATTACCTTCGGACACGCGTTCCATCCAGAGCTTTTACTGTTGAGCATTTATTGTCACACTGAAAACTAAGTGATTTTATTCTTTAAGGCTAGGAATCATAGCACCCTTATGCACAATAGAAGTATCTCCCTCGGACTTTAAGGAAATAAAAGACGTGGATAATAAAAAATACAACATCTCCGATTTAGAGGCCCTGAAATTCCACGCAAGTGGCCGACCTGGCAAGCTAGAAATTCGAGCAACAAAGCCACTGACATCCCAGCGCGATTTGTCGCTGGCCTACTCACCGGGCGTAGCCGCCCCTTGCCTTGAGATCAAGCGCAACCCTTCGCTTGCTTATGACTATACCGCCAAGGGTAATCTAGTAGCTATCATTTCTAACGGCTCCGCAGTGCTTGGGCTTGGTAATTTAGGCGCAATTGCGTCTAAACCTGTAATGGAAGGAAAAGCCGTACTATTTAAACGCTTTGCCGACGTGGACGGTATCGACCTGGAAGTTGATACTCAAGAAGTGGGGGAATTTATTAACTGTGTCAAATATTTAGGCGCCACTTTTGGAGGCATTAATTTAGAAGATATTAAGGCTCCTGAATGTTTCATCATTGAGCAAGAGTTGCGCGAAATTATGGACATTCCAGTATTTCATGATGATCAACATGGCACTGCCATTATTACAGCTGCAGCTTTGATTAACGCTCTAGACCTGACAAATCGCGATATCAACAAAACCAAGCTAGTAGCCAATGGCGCTGGAGCGGCGTCTATTGCATGTATTGAATTGATCAAAAAAATGGGTATGCCCCATAAAAATATAACAATGTGCGACACTAAGGGGGTCATTTATCAAGGACGCAAGGAAGGTATGAACCAATGGAAGTCTGCACACGCAATAAAAACTGAGGCACGCACACTCCAAGACGCGATGGTTGGCGTAGATATTTTCTTAGGCCTCTCCATCAAAGACGCACTGAGCCCTGAAATGGTTCTATCCATGGCAGAAAAACCGATCATATTTGCTATGGCTAATCCGGATCCAGAAATTATTCCAGAGGTAGCAAAAGCTATAAGATCAGACGTTTTAATTGCTACTGGACGTTCAGACTATCCTAACCAGGTCAACAATGTACTCGGCTTTCCCTACATCTTCCGTGGTGCTTTGGATGTCCGTGCCTCGACTATTAACGATGAAATGAAAATTGCCGCCGCCTACGCTATTGCAGAGTTGGCTCGAGAAGACGTACCTGATGAGGTCGGTGCAGCCTACGCAGGCCAAACTCTTAAATATGGGCCCGAATACATAATTCCAGCACCGTTTGATCCACGCCTGATTACGGCTGTTGCCAAAGCCGTTGCAAAGGCTGCCATGGACTCAGGTGTCGCACGTCATCCTATTATCGACGTGGAGGCCTATGGTAATGAACTGTCTGCCCGCCTTGACCCAACATCAGCTAGCCTGCAGGCTATTTTTGAAGAGGTGCGCGCACATCCCCAGCGAATTGTTTTTGCTGAGGGTGAAGAGGAAAAAAGTATTCGCGCCGCCGTTTCGTTCTCCAACGCAGGCTATGGTATCCCAATCCTGCTAGGCCGCGAAGAAAAAGTTCGTGAGAGAATGGTGATCCTTGGCCTTCCCATGATAGATGGACTTGAGATACATAACGCTAAAAAAAGTACGTCCAATAGAGACTACACCGAATTCTTGTATAAACGTCTTCAACGCAAAGGTGCTCTCTATCGAGATTGCCAGCGCATGGTTAACCAAGAACGTAACTTATTTGCAGCATGTATGGTTGCTTTGGGCGACGCAGACGCCATGGTCACAGGCCTTACCAGAAACTATTACGTGGCCTTAGAGGAAATAACCCGCGTTCTGGACCCCTTGCCTAATGAAAATGTTTTTGGATTGTCGCTGTTGCTGACGCGCAACCGAACATTATTCGTTGCAGATACCGCGGTCCACGAATTGCCAAAACCCAAACAACTTGCCGACTTTGCTATTCAGGCAGCCTCTGTCGCCACGCGCATGGGGCATGAACCAAGGGTCGCCTTGCTATCATTTTCTAATTTCGGCAATCCCATGCTTGAGCGTTCACAGCTTACTCGTGATGCTGTTCTAATTCTTGATGAACGTGAGGTGTCCTTTGAGTACGACGGAGAAATGAGTGTTGATGTGGCTCTGAATTCAGAATTACTAGCCCTTTACCCATTTTGCCGCCTGTCCGCCCCAGCCAATATACTAATCATGCCTGGCTTGCACTCATCACAAATCGCCACTAACCTACTGCATGAACTTGGTGGCGGAACAGTGATAGGTCCCTTGCTCCAGGGCCTGTCCAAACCAGCTCAGATAGTCCCCATGGGAGCTTCTGTTTCTGACATAGTAAACATGGCTGCCTTGACTGCTCATGAAGCGAGGTGACATCTTTTAATTTATTCTAAAAGCTCTCGGGTCACAGTTTGTAAGTGATAAATACACGCAAAGAAACATGCTCAATTTTGTGAGTCTGTTCTGAAAGCTTATTTGTCTTAAGTACGTCACTTTTGACAAAAGTTCATTATTTGTTCGGATTACCCTTGATGTTTTTTTTTGGCTATCTTTTGTTTTGACAAAACCCAAAAAGGTTCAGCAAACAAAAACTAATCACATGGTCTCTAACCGAAGATTTATTTAAAGGCTAAGTTTAAATCCCACATTATTCACATAAAATCTGGGCCTAAATAATGTTATTAAGAGGCCTAGGTTTTCACAGTGGGGATAAGTCTGAAAATGAATCCTAGTCCACATTGCTTAGAGTTGGTCAGTCAACACAAATATGATATTAAACAAAGGGCATCAATCTGTGGAGAAACAATACTTGAAACGGGTCCAGCCCAAAAGCGTCCTTGTCTATGTCGGCCTTGATCGAGTCGGTGACGGCCTTTTAAAGCTTCCTTTTGTGCGTGGCCTGCGTCAAGCCTTTCCAAGTGCGCACATAACATGGCTAGCAGGTAAAGACACCAGCGTTTATGCCTCATGCCTTGCCCCCGTTGTTGAAGGGCTACTCAATGAAATCATAGAGCACGCGGGCATTGGGTTAAGCCCATATGAATTACTCAAGAGACCTCTTGACAGTAGAAAATTTGATCTGATCATTGACACCCAAAAAATCCTATGGGCGTCATTCTCGCTGTGGCGCATTCCCCACAAAACTTTCATATCGCCCGCTGGGGGGTTTTTACTGTCTTCAGTCAAAGCACCCAAAGATTACAAATTTCCTAAATCCATGCAGCGGCAGCTGCTAGATCTTTTAGAGTTTGCTAGTGGCCAAAAATTCCAGACACCTAAGAACCTCAAACTTGACCTCAGCAAGAATTATAGGACTGATGCTCTTGAGCTTTTACCGTTTGGTAAGCAATATGTTGGTTTTGCACCAGGGAGTGGCGGCAAGCCTAAGTGTTGGGATTTAAAAAATTTTATTCGTTTGGCCGAAGCTGTAGTTAAGCAAGACCGTATTCCAGTATTCTTTTTGGGGCCCCAGGAACCAAAATGGATGTCACCTATAAAAGCACAAATTCCGTCAGCATTATTCCCTCTACAAATTAGGAATAACGGCTTTGACCCCCTTTACACCATCGCGCTTGCTGAGCGTATGAGTGCTTCGGTATCCAATGATTCGGGGGTAGGCCATATGATTGCCTTAGGAGGCAATCCGCTGGTCTCGTTGTTCGGACCAACAGTTCCTGAGAAATTTATGCCTATGGGAAAAAATATAACCACAATTGAAGCGAAATCCTTCGGTGGACGCGAAATGACATTTATTCCTTATGATGCAGTTGCTAAATCCCTTCGGATCTCTCTTGCGCAGGGAGACGTTTGATCAGCCAGACCAGGATAATTAGCCCTGGTATAGCGGCAAAAGTCGTCAGCAAAAAATAGAGACTCCAGTCCATATGATCAGCAAGCCATCCACCACCCGAAGCAAAAACCGTACGTGTCACATTCATTAATGAGGTAAACAGGGCAAACTGAGTGGCCGTGTAAGCGATGTTACACAAAGAAGACAGATAAGCGATAAAGGCCGTCGTGGCCATGCCTGCAGTAAGATTCTCTACACTAATAGTTATGGCCAACATAGGAATGGAGTATCCAATCAACGCTTGAGCAGCAAAAGCCAAGTTAGCCAAACATTGCATTACACCAGCATACAATAACGCCTTCATAATGCCGTAACGAGCGACCAAGATGCCACCAAGATAGCCGCCTACTAGCGTCATTGTCAGTCCGTAGCCCTTAGATACAGCAGCAATTTCAGACTTTGAAAAACCCAAATCTAAATAAAACGGATTAGCCATAATACCAAGTAATGCCTCGCCGTACTTGTAAAGGGCGACAAACATCAAGATAATCATCCAATGGGGGCGACTCATAAAGTCGGCAAAGGGGCAGACTACAGCTTCATAAATTCTGACAATGGCCAAACGGAAAAAAACTGGTAGATATGCATATTGTCCCAAAAGGGTGAAAACTTTTTTCTCCCGCGCTGCCGTTTCCTCACTGGGAAAACGTCCCGGTTCTGGGCTAAACAACACAGTTACAATACCAACCCCCATCAAACATGCCATTAAAGCATAAGCAGCGTACCAGCTCCACACATCAGCAACAAATAAAGCTCCAGCCCCAGCTGTCAGCATGGCAATGCGATAGCCCAAAACATAGTTCGCCGAACCTGCTCCCATTTGGTCCTCGTCAAGACTTTCAATTCGGTAGGCATCTACCGCAATATCCTGTGTAGCAGAGGAAAACGCCAAAGCCACCGCCCACATTGCAACTAACCAAAGATCTGAGGCAGGGTCAGTATGTCCAAGCCCCAACATAGAAAATGCAATTAAGCCTTGCGAAAAAATCATCCACGCGCGACGTTGCCCAAAAAATCGTGAGAGAAAGGGTATAGGCATCTTATCAACCAATGGTGCCCATAAAAACTTCAAGGCATAGGCTGCGCTGGCCAACGAGAACCAACCAATAATAGTCAAAGAAATTTCTGATTCCTTGAGCCAAGCTGATAAGGTCTGAAAAACAAGCAATAAAGGAAGGCCACTAGAAAAGCCAAGTAACAAAATCACTAGGACCCGGCGTTCCAGATAAATTTTGGAAGCCTGAACCCAACTATTCATTTTGTAAAATCCAAAAGCTGTTGGGATACACGCCAGACTTCATCAATATGGACTGCTTCAACACAGGGGAACACGTCATACTTGCTTGCACGCTTCGGACAATTCCAGAAACAATGATAACAGTCCATATGGTGATAAACAAAACGCGCATTAATAGGTCGAATTTCTTCAGGGTAAGGAACGAAACAACCAAAATGGCCACCACCAACAATAACCAGGGTTGGCGTAGAAATAGCAATGGAAAGATGGGCTGGGCCAGTATCGTTACTGACTACCAATTGGGCATGGTTCATAAGATCAAGCAATTGCTCAAGACTGGTTTTTCCAATCAAATCGATGATTTTCCCTTCCCTCTCTTGAATGGCTCCCGGACGCTCACTTATTCCACCAACAAAAATAACGAGCAGACCTTTCAGAACAAGTTTTTTAGCCAATCTTTGATATTGAACAAGTGGCCAACGGCGGCCAAATTCATTAGAACCCGGGTTAAGCACCACATAAGGAACACCATGAGGCACAATATCTGACGGCGGCAAGGTCTGACGCCATGAAATTTTTGGTGCCTCCGCTTTAATCTGACGCCCGGCAATAGTAGAAAGAAAATTTGAATGACGTAATGCCTCATGAGTGGGGTAATCACCTGTTGGTATAATCTCGTCTATTTGAGAGAGATAATATTGGTACTCTGCACGGGTACCTTCGCTGATGAACGGCAAAGATGACACCATGCGCGGAGCCCCGGATATCCACATCAAGCTATCTGCCATAAGGGCACGCCTTAAGTAGGAGTCACAAACACTAATAGCCGGATTAACAGCTCGCACCTTCAAAGACACCCAAAACCTATAGAGCGGCCAACGGGCAAAGCTGTGTTCATCAATAGTCAGGACCTTATAACCCTCGAAGACCTCACTTGTGATGGAGCCCCAGCTATCACAGCCAAGGACAGTAATTTCCGACTTTTTCACCCCAAAGACTTCTCCATAGTGATCTAGGGAAGTCCTGAAAAGAACCATGTCACCTATACCATCCATGCGAACCACCAGCACTCCACGGCGTTTACGAAAGATTGGTGTATATTTGGCAACGAAATCAAACAACCTAAACATCCACCAGCGACGACGCATACCGGCTGGTAGTAGCCGCCAAAATAGGTTGCTAGTAAAAAAAGCATTAGATTTTGAGGTCTTAAATTTGGGTGTATCTCTCATAGCTCTTTTTACGTGTAGCAGGGACTTGGGGCAAGGGGTGCATCTGTCAACTTATTTAAAAATTGATAGTTTGCCTTTATCACCACGACAGTCCATGGGGGGAAACCTTCTCCACCTAACCGCGTTTCTCCCGACCGCGCTCGACCCGTTTACGTTCGTGAGGATCCAGATAAGTTTTACGTAGACGGACATTTTGTGGCGTTACTTCAACCAGTTCATCATCATCTATATAAGCAATCGCCTCTTCCAGATTCATGCTTCGCGGTGTTGTTAGGCGTACAGCATCGTCCGTACCGGATGCCCGCACGTTAGTCAACTGCTTACCCTTCATGGGATTAACCTCAAGATCCCCCGACTTTGAATGTTCACCTATAATCATTCCCTCATATACATGCACACCAGAGGAGATAAACATGAAACCACGACCCTCAAGATTTGCTAGGGCGTAAGCGACGGTTTTACCCGGTGCGTTTGAAACTAATACGCCGTTACGCCGACCAGTAATCACACCCACATGTGGACCGTAACTGTTATAAGTCCTACTCATAACTCCAGTACCACGGGTTTCCGTCAGGAATTCACCGTGATAACCAATCAGACCCCGGGCTGGCGCCAAGAAACACAACCTAACCTTACCGCCGCCTGAGGGATGCATTTCTGTCATCTTACCTTTGCGAACTGATATTGCCTCAACGACGATACCAGAAAATTCTTCATCAACATCAATCTGGACATCTTCGTACGGCTCCAGGGTTTTGCCAGTTTCAGGATCTTCTTGAAAGAGCACCCGCGGGCGTGAAATAGAAAGCTCAAAGCCTTCACGTCGCATCTGTTCGATCAAAACTCCCAGTTGCAATTCACCCCGTCCTGCCACTTCAAAGGCGTCAGTATTGCCAGAGGCAGTAACCTTTATAGCAACATTACCCTCGGCTTCAGACATTAAGCGATCACGAATCATGCGTGACGTCACTTTCGAGCCTTCCTGTCCTGCCATTGGAGATGAATTGATAGAAAATGTCATTGCCAAAGTCGGCGGATCAACTGGATCTGCCTTTAAGGGCTTTGTCACCTCTTGTGCACAAATGGTATCAGCAACAGTGGCCTTGGTCAGTCCAGCAATAGCAATAAGATCACCGGAGGATGCCTCATTAATCGGCTCGCGTCGAACATCTCGAAAAGCTAGCAGTTTAGTGGCGCGGCCCAGGTCGACTTCTTTACCATCACGATCCAAGGCATGAATATAATCATTAGCCTTAATCGTGCCTGACTGAATACGCCCAGTCAATATTCGGCCCAAAAAAGGATCGGACTCCAATGTCGTCGCCAACATAGAAAACGGTGACGTCATATCAATTTCAGGCTCTGGAACGTGACTCAAAATATGATCAAATATGTTATGCATATTTTCTTGAACGCCGTCCGGTTCCATAGCCGCCCACCCATTTTTTGCAGAAGCAAAGATAGTTGGAAAGTCCAACTGCTGATCATTAGCTTCCAAGGCAGTGAACAGATCAAAAACCTCATCCTGGACTTCGTAAGGGCGCCCATCGGGGCGATCAACCTTGTTGACAACAACCACAGGTCTGAGACCTAACTTCAGTGCCTTGGCCGTTACAAATTTTGTTTGTGGCATAGGTCCTTCTGCTGCATCAACAAGCAACAGAACCCCGTCAACCATGGACAGGATACGTTCAACCTCCCCACCAAAATCCGCGTGGCCAGGGGTATCAACAATGTTAATTTGCACGCCCCTCCATTTCACAGAAGTGCATTTGGCTAAAATAGTAATGCCACGCTCACGTTCGAGATCGCCAGAGTCCATAACCCGTTCTTCAACTTTTTGGTTTTCTCGAAAAGCACCAGACTGTTGCATTAAAGTGTCTACAAGTGTGGTCTTCCCATGATCAACATGGGCGATGATGGCGATGTTACGGAGTTCCATTTATTTAATTTTCTCTTCAATAAGGTTTTTCAGGGAGACACTCGGGCGTGCACCAACATGGCTAATGATTTCTGCTGAGCAGATACCCCCCAAACGAGCACATATATTAAGAGGTTGATCGGTTGTTAGGCCATGCAGGAAACCAGCAGCGTATGCATCTCCAGCACCAGTTGTATCGACAACCTTTGTTACTGGCTCTGCTTTAGCAATGTGAACTTCATCACCACGAACAGCAATAGAGCCTTTTTCACCGCGTGTCAGAGCAGCTATATCGCAATCAGCACACACGGCCTCCATAGCAGCATCAAAATCTTTGAGCTGATAAAGTGACATAATCTCTTCCTCATTTGCGAAAAGAATATTTACATGGTTTTTCACAAAATCAAGGAAATCAACCCGGTGGCGCTCTACACAAAACGGGTCGGATAAGCTAAGTGCTACGAGACGGCCAGCGGATTCTGCGGTCTTTGCTGCTTTACGAAAAGCCTGCTTAGCAAGATCCGGATCCCAAAGGTAACCCTCGAGATACGTCACCTTAGCATCTGAAATGATGGACTCATCAATATCTTCTGGGCCAAGATTACTGCTAGCACCAAGAAAAGTCTGCATGGTCCGCTGTGCATCCGGTGTAACATGAATCATGCAACGTGCCGTGGAAAGACCGTCTGTGTTGGCCGCTGTCTTGAAGGTAATACCCAGCAACGTAATGTCGTCATGGAATACCTTGCCCAACTTGTCGTCTTTTACTTTGCCTATAAAAGCACCACTTGACCCCAAAGAAGCAAGGGCGGCAATAGTATTAGCAGCAGAGCCGCCAGAGCACTCAACACCTTTATCCATCTTTGAGTAAATAATTTCCGCTTCGGCCTCATCGACTAGGCTCATGGTTCCCTTAATCAAATCGTTTTCAATAATGAACTGATCGTCTGCATAGGCCAACACATCAACAATGGCATTACCAATACCGACCACAGTAAACCTGGGATCAATCATAATAAATTTCTCCTTCAAGGGAATCCAAGGCGGCGAAGTATAGCGACAAAGGCCTAGCTTGCAAGGGGCTGATAGCTCAGCTAGTAAGAAGTTGATGACTTCCTCGGCAAAGGATAATGATATTGCCGGACACACTAATTTAAGTTTAAAAAATCTTGGGTTAATTTTCTGGCGTTAAAAAATGAAGGCACAGTGATTAGAGCATTGATCAAGGCAACGGATCAAATTTTAGATCCTAAGGCAAGACGAGTAGTCTGGATTGCCCTTGCAACGGCGATTGTGGTATTTGTTTTGTTGTGGGTGCTAGTTGGTGCCCTTCTCATAAATACAGCTTCTTTTTCCATTGGATGGCTTGAAATAGCCATTAACTGGCTAGGTGGACTAGCAACAGGAGCTTTAACTTGGTTGCTATTTCCATCAGCAATAAGCGCTGTAATTGGCTTTTTTCTTGAAGACATAGCCAGCGCTGTGGAACAAAGGCACTATCCAGACTTGGGCCCTGCTAATGTCATTTCCACTGCTAATACAGTACTGAGAACTCTACGTTTTCTAGCTATTATTTTAAGTTTAAACATCTTAATGTTGCCTTTCTTATTAACAGGACCACTTTTCCCTTTTGTCTTCTACAGCATAAACGGGTATCTTCTAGGTCGTGAATATTTTGAGTTGGTGGCCTTTCGACGTACAGGCACCTCTGAGGCAAAGGCTCTTCGAAAAAAACATGCATTTCAGATTTTTTTGGTCGGTATATTTGTTGCATTTATGTTAACTGTTCCAATTGTAAATTTATTAGCTCCAATCATAACCACAGGAATGATGGTTCATTTATTCGAAGATTTTAGTCACCGCGCTTAAATATTATTACTGGAGGGGATGCTATGTTCCGGCGAGACAAGGATAACGCAAACAACAAACAGGGCGATAACAAGAGCAGCACCGATGCACCGCCTATAAAACCATTTGCGTCAAAGGGAACACACACACCAACAAAGGCAACAAACCTGGCTGGTGGAAACACAAGTATACCGACACCAATGCGTCATATTAATGTTTCTTCTATTCCAAATCGTCACAGTCACCTAGATTATCCTCACCAAGGTGAGGCGGATGCAAAACGCTTGGTAGTTGGACGGGGTATTCGACTTTCTGGTGAAATTGCAGCTTGTGAGCATCTTATCGTTGAGGGTCATGTTGAGGTTACCTTGAATAATGCACGTCTGCTCGAAGTGGCTTCGAGCGGTATCTTCAAGGGCAGTGCCCAAGTCGATGATGCAATAATTAGTGGCCAGATTGATGGCGACCTAACAGTTAATAAAAAACTGACCGTTCTCTCAAGTGGAAAAATCAGCGGCTCAGTCCGTTATGGCAGCATCATAATTGAAGCTGGCGGTGAAGTCTCCGGGGACATGCAGGCCCTTGAGATGTCCGAAAAGGTTTCTAGCCCGGTGTGACTACAATACTACATTTCATAATTTTGACTTCTATTTTGATCATGGCCCTGAGTGGATGTGTCGTTTCTAAGCAAAAGGAGGCGAGCACAAGTGCCATCCAGGCATCAAATCGAAATGAGGAGCCTGACCTTCGGGCACAAGTCATAATGCTGCAGCCAGAAAGACACATTCGAAATGGTGTCAGTGGTCCATACATCCTCAGCCCCCAGCGAATGATCGGACTTTTGGCTGAGAATGTCGAAAAAATGTTTGGCGTTCCAGACTTCAAGCATTACGACCCACCTGCTGAAATATGGCAATATAGAAAGAAAGAATGTTTGCTGGATATTTTCCTATATGTAAATAAGCAAAAATCCAATACTTTGAGCGTTAGACACGCTGAAGCCCGCAGTCGCAGCATAAGCAAAATTTCACAAAAAAATTGCCTTCTTAAGGCATTGCGCATCAAACGTTAGTTGGTTTGTCAGATATTTTACCCTTGAAATTGCAAACATCAATTACTGCACATTTATAACACTCCGGCTTTCTAGCCTTACATACATAGCGCCCAAGTAAAATTAACCAATGATGTGCGTGCAATTTCCAGTGCTCAGGAGTTACCTTTTCAAGCTTTTTTTCTACCTCCAAGACTGTTTTTCCCGCTGCAAGCCCAGTCCGATTTGAAACACGGTATATGTGCGTGTCAACAGCAATAGTAGGTGCCCCAAAAGCAATGTTCATGACGACGCTAGCAGTTTTACGCCCAACACCAGGCAGACGTTCAAGAGCAGTACGATCTTTTGGCACCTCACCTGCATGCTCATCAATCAACATGTGAGATAATTTAATGACATTCTTAGCTTTAGTGTTAAATAAACCAACAGATCTAATATAATTTTTTAAACCTCCTTCGCCCAGATTCAGCATAGCCTGTGGGGTTGTCACTATTTTAAAAAGCGGTCTAGTCGCCTTATTAACGCTAATGTCAGTTGCCTGTGCTGAACACACTACTGCGACCAAAAGAGTATAAACATTTATCCAATGAAGTTCGCCCTCAGGTTCTGGGTCTTGAGCAGACAATGTCTGATAAAATAATTCAATATTAGCACTTTTCATTTTACTCTCTCAGTTAATTCTTCAAAATTAACATGGTCAACAAACCAACCAAGCGCGACATAATCGCGTTGGACTTTATAAATGTAATAAAACTACTTTATATGCTTGAAAAACGATGTTTGCTTATAAACTAAGAACATCGCGCATAGAGTAAAGTCCGGGTGCTTTATGCTCGCACCATTTAGCAGAACGAACTGCACCGCGTGCAAAAACTGTGCGGCTAGATGCCTTGTGGGTTAATTCTAAGCGCTCTCCGTCAGCAGCAAAAATAAGAGAATGGTCACCAACCACATCCCCACCTCGTAACGTGGCAAAACCAATATTCCCAGGACTACGTGCTCCTGTATGGCCATCTCGGACACGCTCGGATACCGATTCTAGATCAACGCCACGACCTTTGGCCGCTGCCTGACCAAGCGCTAGGGCGGTACCTGAAGGCGCATCCACTTTGTGACGATGGTGCATTTCATAAATCTCAATGTCGTAGTCGTTTTCTAACACGCTCGCAACTTGTGAGGTCAGGTTAAGTAGAAGGTTTACACCTATGGAAAAGTTTGCCGCCTGAATGACAGCCACACTATTCGATGCCTTTACAACTGCTGCCTGTTCTTTTTTATTTAGGCCCGTAGTGCCGACGACTAGGGCTGTGTCATGCTTGATTGCCGCTTGCGTATGGCTAATAGTTGCTTGCGGCAACGTAAAATCAATCACTACATCAGCAACAGAAAAAAGAGCATCAGTATCACTTCCAACAACGATACCCGTTTCATCAAAACCAGCAAGTTTAGCGATATCCTGCTCCAGAAAAGCACTTTCACTGTGCTCTGTGCCACCAATAAGCGTTACTCCGTCACTAGCCATAACCTCGGCTACTAACATTCGTCCCATGCGCCCCGCGCAACCAACTATCCCAACTTTCATCAGAGAAGATCCTTTATTCTTTCAAATCTTCCCACAGGTCCTTGACCTTGTCAAAAAAGCCATGAGATTCTGGGCTATGTTTTTCGTGCGAGCTTTCAGATTCAAATTTCTTCAGCAGGTCCTTCTGTTTCTTACTCAAGGAGATAGGCGTTTCTACAGCTACCTGAACAAACATATCACCACGAGCATCTGACCTTAAAACCCGCATGCCCTTGCCCTTTAAACGAAGCTGTTGGCCCGATTGAGCTCCTGTCGGAATAGAAACCCGGGTCAGCTTGCCTTCTACCGTTGGCACTTCGATGTTGCCACCAAGAGCAGCCGTAGTCATTGGTATAGGTGCACGACAATGGATATTAGCACCGTCGCGTTTAAAAAGACGGTGAGGCCTCATCGACAGAAAAATATAAAGGTCACCTGCAGGAGCGCCACGCAATCCGGCCTCACCCTCGTCACCAAGGCGAATGCGCGTGCCATCTTCAACACCAGATGGAATACTGACTGCCAAGTTCTTTTCCTTGTGAATGCGACCTTGGCCTCCACAAATAGAACATGGTTCCTTGATCACTTGGCCGATTCCCTGACAAGAGTGGCAGGTGCGTTCTACTGTAAAAAAACCCTGTTGCGCGCGGACCCGACCATGCCCTCCACAGGTGGAACATGTTACAGGTGCAGAGCCACCAGCTGCACCAGTACCATGACAACCGTCACAAGAAACAGATGTGGGAACCCTAATATTTGTTTTTTTGCCTTCGAATGCTTCTTCAAGGCTAATCTCCATGTTATAGCGCAAGTCGGAGCCACGTCCAACGCTGGTGTTAGTACCACCCTGGGCTCCAAAATCACCAAACATTTCATCAAAAATATCGGAAAATCCACCAAAACCACCACCTGCACTGGGGCCGCCTTGCTCGAACGCAGAATGACCAAATCGGTCAAAAGCGGCTCTTTTTTCTTCGTCCTTCAAGACCTCATAAGCCTCGTTGACTGCTTTGAATTTTCGTTCTGCTTCCTCATCTCCTGGGTTTCGATCGGGGTGATATTTCATTGCCAAGTTGCGGTAGGCCTTTTTAATATCATCGCCACCTGCATCCCGCCCAACACCCAGAAGTGTATAGAAATCTTCTTTGGACATATCTATTTGAGCCTTAATGGACAACCGCCATGACGTGTTTTTTTTAAACTCGTTAGGGGTGATTTGTTTTTTTAGTTAAAAATAAAAATTTCTAATTGCCTTTTTTGTTTTCTTTCTTTTCATCTTTGGGTAGCTCTTCGTCCGTATCGACTTCTTCAAACTCAGCATCTACTACGTCTGTGTCATCAGTAGCTTCTTCACCGGAAGAAGCGTCTCCGTTTGCTCCTTCTGCTTCAGCTTGGCTAGCCTTATAGATAGCTTCGCCTAATTTCATTGCCTGCTCGCTTAAAGAATCGCTCTTGGTCTTTATTTCATCTGGATCTGGATCTTCGCCTTCGAGTAGAGTTTTTAATTCCTGAAGAGCCGTTTCAATTACAAGCTTATCTTCCTCGGAGATTTTATCGCCATGCTCTTTTATATTCTTTTCCGTTGAATGAACAAGACCGTCAGCGTGATTGCGAGCTTCAACTACTTCTTTTCGCTTTTTATCTTCATCAGCGTGAGATTCGGCTTCGTTGACCATTTTTTCAATGTCATCGTCGCTTAGACCGCCCGAAGCTTGGATGCGAATTTGTTGCTCTTTCCCTGTAGCTTTGTCTTTTGCCGAAACATTAACAATACCGTTTGCATCTATATCAAAAGTTACTTCAATTTGTGGAATACCACGCTGGGCCGGGGGAATGCCGACTAGATCAAATTGACCTAGAACCTTATTATCAGCCGCCATCTCGCGCTCACCCTGAAAGACGCGTATTGTTACCGCAGTCTGGCTGTCTTCAGCAGTGGAAAATACTTGCGATTTACGTGTTGGAATCGTCGTATTTCTATCAATGAGGCGTGTAAAAACACCGCCCAAGGTTTCAATACCCAAGCTTAGTGGGGTGACGTCAAGTAGAAGAACGTCTTTGACATCTCCCTGCAACACACCACCCTGAATAGCTGCCCCTATAGCGACCACTTCATCAGGATTAACGCCCTTGTGAGGTTCACGGCCAAAGAATTCTTTAACCGCCTCTGCCACCTTAGGCATACGTGTCATACCACCAACCAGAATCACCTCATCAATTTCGCCTGCTGTCAAACCGGCATCTTTAAGAGCTTTCTTACAGGGCTCGATGGTACGCTTAACCAAATCTTCAACGAGGGCCTCTAACTTGGCTCTAGTTAACTTGATATTCAGATGCTTTGGACCTGACGCATCAGCAGTGATGAACGGTAAATTTATCTCCGTCTGCATAGCGCTAGATAGTTCAATCTTAGCTTTTTCACCCTCTTCTTTTAGACGCTGAAGTGCTAACTTATCTTGACGAAGATCAATACCGTTGTCTTTTTTAAATTCATCGGCAAGGTAATCAACAATGCGGGCATCAAAATCTTCTCCACCAAGAAATGTGTCACCATTGGTTGATTTAACTTCAAAAACGCCATCACCAATTTCAAGAGCAGATACATCAAAAGTGCCGCCACCAAGGTCATAAACAATAATTGTACCGCTTTCATTCTTTTCAAGCCCATAAGCCAGAGCTGCGGCTGTTGGTTCATTAATTATACGCAATACCTCGAGACCGGCAATCTTACCCGCATCCTTGGTTGCCTGACGTTGACTATCGTTGAAGTAAGCTGGAACCGTAATAACTGCTTGTGTAACGTCCTCGCCAAGATAGCTCTCAGCAGTTTCTTTCATTTTTTGTAAAGTAAACGCGCTGACTTGGCTGGGGCTGTACTTTTTGCCCGCTGCCTCAACCCAAGCATCGCCACTTTCACCAGAAACAATTTTAAAGGGGACCATACTCTTGTCTTTTTCAGTCAATGGGTCGTCATAACGACGACCAATCAAGCGCTTGATGGCGAACAAGGTGTCCTCTGGGTTGGTTACTGCCTGTCGTTTAGCAGGCTGACCAACAAGGCGCTCACCAGAATCCGTAAAGCCAATAATTGATGGCGTTGTCCGGACGCCTTCGGCGTTTTCAATAACCTTGGCTTCCTTACCGTCCATGAGGGCGATACAGGAGTTTGTGGTGCCAAGGTCGATACCGATAACCTTGCTCATGTTTGATCCTTTGTCATCTTAAAGCCAATTACTTGTTTAAAACCCCTGGGGGTGCGTTTAGCCAGACGTTTTCATAAATTTAAATTTACTGATAGTTCAATGCCCGGGCGTTATATATGTAGCTAATTCAGGCGGCGCAACCATCTTTGGAAAATTTTACCTACCTAAAGCTCTTTGTCTACCTTGCCGCCAGTTTCAGTTGATGGCTCATAGGCATGGGCTGCATCTTCGGCTTCAGATAAATCACTTTCTTGAACCACTTCATCAACGATCATTTTTGGACCGCCTTTTGAAACGCCAACCTTAGCTTCTCGCAACAAGCGCTCACGCAATAAATAGCCTGCTTCAATGACTTGAATAACAGTCCCCGAAGGCTTATCAAGATCTTCTACTTCAAATAAAGCATGGTGGTACTTTGGATCAAAGGGTTGACCCATGGGCTCTATTTGTTCAATTCCAATACGCTCAAACGTTTTTTTCATTTCAGTTTCTATCATCGTCACACCAAGAATAAAATTGTTAAAGCGTTCAAGCAAGACTGCAGCACTAATTTCAGTATTGGGGTGCTTTTCCTCCTCCAAACGAACGCTATCTAGCGCTCGGACCATATTATCTGAAACGCTGAGCATTTCGCGGGCAAAGTTTGTTATTGCATATTTACCTGCGTCTTCTTTCTCCCGCTGAGCTCGCCTACGTACGTTTGCCGTTTCAGCAACTGCACGTAAGAGTTGATCTTTTGTCTCCGCCAGCTCTTCCTCAAACTCATTGGGACGGTCCCCCCCCCCAATGTCAGGAAGATCAGCCTCGTCATCTGATTTTTCAGGGTCTAAATCAGAATGTAATTCATTTTCATTATTTTCGAGCTCTTCTGAAATATCTCCCTTATCACCACCAGCAACCCTCGGGGTTTCGTTATCATTTTCCAGTTCTGTATTCTGATCTGTAACTTGTGACATTGTAATCAATTCTTTCTTGTTAAACTTTGAATTCAGCGGCTGCCGACCAAGCGGCCTACAAGCTTCGCCGTGTAATCTACCATAGGGACAATGCGAGAATAATTCATTCGCGTTGGTCCGATAACTCCTATTGCTCCAACTACCTGTTCCCGGCTATCACGAAACGAACCAAAAATCATTGAACATCCCGACATTCCAAACAATTGATTATCCGACCCTATAAATACCTGCACCCCTTCTGCGACATCTGTTAATGAGAGTAATTTAAGCATTGTATCCTTGGTCTCAAGGGCTTCGAACAAAGAACGTATTTGTTCGAGGTCCATCGCTGCTTTAATGTCTTCAAAAAGATTAGCTTGGCCGCTGACAATAAGAGTGCCGCCTTCATCACCACCAGCCCAGCTAGCAAGGCCCGATTTGACAACGCTACTAGTAAGACTGTCCAATTGTGCACGATGCTGATCAAGTTCGGTAATAATTTGTGCATGGGCCTCACTCAAGGTCTTGCCGACCATACGCGCGCTTAAAAAATTTGAAGCTTCAACCAGAGCCGAGGGAGGAAGATTTGCAGGAATGTCGATAATACGGTTTTCAACGATTCCGTTTTCCGTTACGAGCACAACCAGGGCTCGACCAGGACGAAGAGAAATCATTTCAATGTGCTTTAAAGGAACATCAGTCTTTGGAGCCATCACCAATCCAGCACAATTGGAAAGGCCAGACAAAACTGATGTAGCCTCTTTCAAAAGCCCTTCAACAGACGTTCCTTCCACCTGACACTGACCTTCTATGCTTTGACGATCCTCCCTCGTTAAATAACCTGTCTGTAGTAAACCGTTGACGAATAGTCTTAAGCCCGCATCCGTCGGCAAGCGCCCTGCAGAAGCGTGGGGGCTAAACAAGAGACCAGCGTCTTCAAGGTCAGACATGACATTTCTTACTGTCGCCGGTGACAGTGAAGAATTTAAACGTTTTGACAATGTACGCGAACCAATTGGCTCGCCCGTCGCTACATAGGCATCGACAATATTTTTAAATATTTCACGAGAGCGCTCATCAAGTTCTGGTATCATAAATAAAAATGTAGCCACCAGATCTTGCGCCGTCAACGGAAGCCCGTGCAAACAGTAATTAAGTGTTTCCACATAATGAACATTTGATCTAGCTTGCGTTCATCTTTTAACATGAATGGGACTAATTAAAATGAGACCTTCAGGCCGCGCCCTAGATGAACTTCGAGCTATTAAACTTGACACAGGCGTAAACAAATATGCTGAAGGCTCTTGCCTAATCAAGATGGGCGAGACGCAAGTATTATGTCTGGCCAGTGTGGAAGAGAGAGTTCCACCATGGATGAGAAATTCTGGCAAAGGATGGGTTACAGCTGAATATGGCATGTTACCACGATCCACTGACTCACGCATGGGCCGCGAAGCCGCAAGAGGCAAGCAGTCGGGCCGTACACAAGAAATTCAGCGTTTAATTGGACGCTCCTTGCGGGCAGTCACCGATCTTACAAGCATGGGGGAAATACAGGTCACAGTCGATTGTGACGTAATTCAGGCTGATGGGGGCACACGCACAGCAGGAATTACGGGAGCTTACATCGCATTGTATCTGGCCTTTCAACGAATGGTTGACCTCGGAATCCTAAAAAGTATTCCATTAATCGATGAAGTTGCGGCCATATCTTGTGGCATTTATGAGGGAAGAGGCGTTCTTGATTTAGATTACAAAGAAGACAGCTCTGCACAGGCCGATGCAAATTTCGTGTTGACGGGTAAACAGGGTATCGTCGAAATTCAAGGAACGGCTGAAGAAAAGCCATTCACCGCAGATCAGTTTGGTGAATTAATGAGCCTCGCCCGCAAGGGTATTGATGAGTTAGTCGTCATGCAGCGACAAACCCTGGGCTTAAACTGAGGATAAAGCCTATGGCCCGCATTTTTGAAGGTGGCAAACTTGTTATAGCTAGTCATAATTTGGGTAAAGTGCGGGAAATTAAAGAACTCCTGAAACCTTTTGATGTAAATGTAGTCTCGGCTGGTGACTTGGGCCTTCCAGAACCTATTGAGGACGGCCTTACCTTTGTCGCAAATGCTAAAATCAAAGCCCATTCCGCCACCTTAGGCTCAGGATTACCTGCACTAGCCGATGACTCAGGCCTCTCAGTGCACAGCTTAAATAATGAACCCGGAATTTACTCTGCTCGCTGGGCCGGACCTGATAAAGACTTTAGTTTGGCAATGAAAAAAATTCATAAAAAGCTTAAAAAATTTGATGATAAAAGTGCCCACTTCACCTGCGCCCTGGCATTGTGCTGGCCCGATGGACATGTTGAATCTTTTGAAGGAAAGGTCTATGGACACATGGTCTGGCCGCCAAAAGGAGATAAAGGTTTCGGATACGATCCAGTTTTTATAGTCAACGGTATGAATATTAGATTTGCTGAAATGCAACCAAACGCCAAGCACAACATCAGCCACCGAGCAAAAGCCTTCAAAAAATTAGTAAAAGCGTGCTTTGAGCCAATTAAATGAGTACTGCTATCTCCCTATACATCCATTGGCCTTTTTGCGTGTCTAAATGTCCTTATTGTGACTTTAACAGTCATGTTTCTGAAAAGCCCATTGAAGAAGCCCGATGGCGACGTGCCTTGCTAACTGAATTGGATCATTTTGCAAACAAATCTGTAAATGGCCAGCTTGTGAGTATTTTTTTTGGTGGCGGTACACCGTCAACCATGGCACCCAAAACAGCAGCAGCGCTAATCGAAGCCGCAAGACGCTATTGGCCCAACCCAAAGTATCTAGAGATCAGCCTCGAAGCCAATCCTACGTCGGTTGACGCCAGTAAACTTGAAGATTTTGCAGCAGCTGGGGTTAACAGGCTCTCTCTTGGCGTGCAAAGTTTCTCAAATAAGACATTAAAATTCCTTGGAAGAGAGCATTCTGCTAAACAGGCTACAGTTGCAATCGAACTGGCCAATACATACTTTGAGCGGTACTCTTTTGATCTAATTTATGGCCTTCCAGAACAATCCACTAAAATGTGGGAGAATGAATTAAATTTAGCGCTTAGCATCGCTTGCGGTCACTTATCCCTTTACCAATTAAGCATTGAGGCGGGGACACAATTTTTTGCTGACAAAGTTAGCGAGGCCGATTCAGAAACTGGAGCCAATTTATATACTTTAACACATAATTTAACCGCCCAAGCTGGTTTAAACCATTACGAAATTTCAAACTACGCTCGCCCAGGTGAGGAATGCCAACACAACGTTTCTATCTGGCGTGGCAGTGACTACATTGGCGTTGGCCCTGGTGCTCATGGACGAATGTCTGAGGGCTTAGACACTGATGCTCTCTACCAAATTTACAACCCAGATCGTTGGCTAGAAAAAGTTGAAAATGAAGGCCATGCAACAGCCAAACGAACCCGCCTTACGTCCAACGAACGGGCTGAGGAAATAATCATGACTGGACTTCGCTTAAGCGAGGGTATTGAGGTTCGTCCATTTGAGAGCTTTCTAAACAATGATGCCCTCTTTCGCCTAAAAGAAGGTGGGTTTCTGGTCATGGAAAAAGGAGTTTTACGAACTACGGATACAGGTCAGTTATGCCTAAACAGTGTTATTAGTGAACTTCTTAGCATTTAAAATTATGTACTAAAAAACCAAACTAATTATTGAAGGCTTGCGGTGCTGAGCTAATAACTTTGAGTGATCGCGCTTCCACCTGCAACACCGCAAGACCACGTTGGACCGTACCGTCATCAAGAAATCGGAAAAGACCGTCCCTACCCCAATATCCACTTTTAGCTGTCAAAACCTCGTCGGAAAAATCGGGCCCACCCTCGGCCTGTGCCATTACGGCAACAAGAGCTGTTGCATCATAGGCCAGTGTGGAAAGCCGGTGCGGCTTAACTCCATAAACGCTCTTATAGTGTTTGACAAAGTCTGCACGAGCCTCTGGTGGCGGTCCAGCGTGCCAGCCCCCTCTTAAGGCAGGCTCGACACCCAGGTCTGGCATGTCCCATTGACCCGTACCAAGCATCCTGACCTTTTTGGGATCTACATCATAAAACGGCAGCAAAGCAGCAATCGCAAGAAGTCGCTCACCGCCACCAGCGAGTAATAATGAGTCAAATGGCACCTCACCAAGAGTTTGCATTTTTTCTAGACGCTTCAAAGCTCTTTTTGAGATTTCATCATCCCGTTCTTCTAGCTCAAAACGTTGATCAAGTAAGGCCTGGCGACGACTATCATAATCGGCCAACTCACGAACAACCTTTGAAAAATCCTGGGCTTCAATATCATAAAATAATATTCGATCAACCTCAGCGCCAAGTGTTGTAACCGTGTTGCGCAAAGCCTCAACGACTGCCTGCCCATAAAGACCATTAGGTGCAATAGCCGCAAAACGCTTTTTTCCTTTTTTGATGGCGAAATCAACAACCCGCTTGACCTCATTTTCTGGAAAAAAACCCATGGTATAAATACCCTCACCAGTCACCGTTCGGTCACTCGAAAACCCAACTACCTTAACATTAGCGGCCTGAGACATAGGAGCAATAGCACTTATTGAAGTTCCAAGTAGAGGTCCCAAAATAACAGAAACCCCATCTCCAATTGCAAAACGAGCTGCTGCTACAGCGCCTTCCGACGTTCCGAGGGTATCAAAAATAAGCAACTCGAAGTGGGAGTCGGAAAAATCAAACAAAGCCATCTGGGCAGCATTTAGCATAGATCTCCCAAGTTTTTCATTTGGACCGCTCAAAGGAACTAATAGGCCAATGCGAACAGCAGATAAGGTTGCCAATGGGGAAATTGGTGGCCGCACAATTTGGTCAGCCTGATTTTCTGATGATTTTTGACCTGTCAGATAAGGAATTAGAGAGGGGGTTTCCTCCTGCTGCCCGAAGTGAGCTGATGTTTTATCTTTAGGTGTTTGTGTAGGTGTGGGTGTTACTATTGGTGGAAACGCCGCTCTAGATTGATTTTGTTCATTTACGTCTGCACTAGTTTTCGCTACGACGGGAACGTTGGAACTTTGCATAATAGATGTTAGTTGTGAGGATTCACAAGCAGTTAAAGTAAATAGAGACACAGTTAAAATTGTAAATGAAATGGACCTCTTGAATGAGCAAGCCCAAAGGTGAACTAAGGCGAAAGTCAAAGCTTTTGAAGCATTCATCCTATCACTCACAACCTTCCAGTAAAAACAATTACGACAAGAATAGCCTTGGCGCCAACGCAAGTAAACCTATACCCCAGAATAACGAACTTAAATCCGGCTTATATATTATTGCCACACCCATTGGAAATGCCCGAGATATTTCTTTACGCGCCCTAGACACATTAAAAGTAGCTGACGTTATTGTTTGTGAAGACACTCGAGTCACATCTAAACTTCTGGCTATTCACCATATTACCCGACCCCTGATTGTCTATCATGAACACAATTCTGAGCTTGCAGGGCCCAAGATCATTAAACGCCTGAAGCGTGGAGAAATTGTTGCGCTTTTATCGGATGCAGGAACACCGCTAATTTCAGACCCAGGCTTTCGCTTGGTCCAAGCCTGCGCCCGTGAAAAAATTTATGCAACCCACCTACCAGGGGCGTCATCTGTTTTAACCTCTTTAGTTTTGGCAGGGTTGCCAACAGACCGATTTCTATTTGCTGGATTTCCACCCAATAAAGAGTTGAAAAACTTGAATTTTTTTGAAAGTCTTAAATTTGTTCAAGCAACCTTAATATTTCTTGAAAACCCAAAACGCTTAGTAAAGTCACTTAACAATATGGCCCGTGTCTTTGGCCCCAGAGAGGCAGCTATAGGACGGGAATTAACAAAAAAATTTGAGGAAATCAGGAAAGGGTCATTACAGGAACTTAGTGATCATTACACGCGCGACGGAGTACCCAAGGGTGAAATTACAATCGTCATTTCCCCACCAACTGCCAACGAGATGGAGACACCTCAAGAAGATATTGATCGCTTGTTGGAAACGGTCCTAGCAGTATCGTCCCTGAAAGATGCCGTAAGCGCTGTAGTAAAAGCAACAGGAGCTTCAAAAAGGGAAGTTTATACCCGCGCCCTTGAGTTGCGCACCAGAATCAAATGAGCTCAAGATGTTTGTTAATTGGTAAAAAAAATTTGTCAGATTAGCCGCAATCTTTAATACTGTTACAATGATTATAATTTCCAAACTATTGGCACTACTATTTATTCTACTGGGCCTTTCCGCTTGTGATCCTGTGTCTGTTGCTGTCAGCGCTGGAGCTTCAACTGGAGTTGCTGCTTATCAAGAGCGCGGCATCAAAGGTCTTGCTCGTGATACTGCCATCGAAGCAAAAATCTTTAAAAATTGGTTTAATACAGACAAGTCAATGGCTAAGTACATGAGTATTGAAGTTTATGAAAGCCGAGTACTTTTAACGGGCATAGCCAAAACTGAAGAAGAGCGTGCTGTCGCAGTTGGACTAGCATGGAAAGCTGACGGTGTTAAGAATGTTATGAACGAGATTGTCGTTGGCAACACGCCAACCTTTATTGAAATTGCCCGCGACACATTCATAACGACCGAGCTTAAATCTCGTCTCACCTTCAACAAAGAAATTCTTGCTGTAAATTATGCCATCGAAACTACACAGGGCATAGTATTTCTGCTTGGCATTGCGCAAGACCAAGCTGAGCTGAACCGTGTTATTGACCTCGCGCAAAACATCTCTTACGTAAAGAGAATAATTTCACATGTGCGCGTCAAGAAACCTGAGGCCAAAGCCATTGGGGAAAATTAATTCATGAGACCGTCACCAGAACTTTGCCGACGCTTAAGTTCCATAGGTATACTTGACGATAATAAATTAGGACTTAGTGAGACCGCCCTGATATTAGCCGGGGCAGAACGGCCAGGCATTGATTCCAGGGTCTATCAGCGCCATCTAGAAAAATTAACTGACGATGTTGCCTCCTACGCGGGCAAAGAGGCAAACAATGAAACAAACGGTATTCAAATACGCATAGAAGCCTTGCAGCAAATAATTGCAAAACGCTATGGCTATGGTGGTAGTGACGACGCTTATGAAAATTTTGAGTGTACCAACCTGATGCGGGTCATCGACCGTCGTGACGGCCTACCGACACTGCTTGGAATTATTTACCTTCATATAGCGCGCGCTTTGGGGTGGACCATGGATGGGATAGACTTTCCTCCACGTTTTTTAATACGCATAGAATTTTCAGGTGAACGCAAGATACTCGATCCTTTCTGTGGTGGGCGAATTCTTGAGCCATTTGATTTACGCGGCCTTTATAAAGCAGTATCGGGTCCTCACGTTGAAATTACACCAGAACACACGATGGCCATGACCAACCGTGCAATTATATTACGCTCACAGCGTAACGCTAAAGTTTTGCATTTGCGCTCAGATGATATTGAGCAAGCACTTGATGTTGTTGATACTCTGCTACTTATTGCTCCGAAAAATCCAGCCCTATGGCGTGAAGCAGGAATTTTAAACGCCCGACTCAACAGGGTTAGAGAAGCGGTAGCAGCACTTGAGGAGTTTTTAAGCCATGCTGGAAGTGATGCATCGAGCTACCGAACTTCTATTTTATTGCAAGAACTACGTGAACGCTTAAATTAGGTTACACTTCTTAAATGACTAGTTTAAAAAAAACAGCCATCCAGATGGATCCAATCGAGAGCATTGACATAAGCACTGACAGCTCTTTTCTGCTAGCACTAGAGGCCCAAGAACGTGGGTATACCGTTTATCACTATCAACCTAAAAACTTAGCCTTCAACGATGGGGTTGTAACAGCCCGAGCGCAAACCATGAACCTTTATCGTGAAAAAGGAAATCACTTTAATTTTGGTAAGTCTCAAATAATTAATCTAAGTGAAATCGATGTGGTCCTTATGCGCCAGGACCCACCCTTCGATATGGGCTACATTACTGCTACCCATCTTTTGGATCACATTCATCCAAATACTCTGGTTGTTAATGATCCAGCTTCTGTTCGCAACGCACCTGAAAAACTTTTTGCAACCCTTTTTCCAGACATAATGCCACCCACACTCATCACAAGTGACGTCGAAACAATCAAAGATTTTCGAAATGAATACAAGGATATCATCATCAAACCACTTTATGGAAATGGGGGTGCTGGGGTATTCCATGTGCCTCCGGACGATGATAATTTTAGTGCTCTGCTTGAAATGTTTGCCGAACGTTCAAATGAACCACTCATGGTGCAGATCTATCTGACTGATGTCAGAAAAGGTGACAAACGTATAATTTTAATAGACGGAAAAGCGGTAGGAGCAATCAACCGTATGCCACCTGAAGGTGATGTACGCGCAAACATGCATACGGGGGGTACTCCACTTCAAACCTCTTTGACTAGTCGTGACCTTGAGATTTGTGAGATCATAGGCCCAGAGCTGAAAAGTCGCGGCCTAATTTTTACCGGCATTGACGTCATCGGAGATTTTTTAACTGAAATAAATGTTACCTCGCCAACTGGCTTACAAGAAATAAATCGCTTCAATAAGGTCAAACTAGAAAGCCAATTATGGGACGCAATTGAAGCAAAATTACCGTAAAATCCAAAGTAATTATCCACAACTTCCTATTTGTCCTTATAAACACAAACAAAGTAACCTAGTCTTCAAAGCCTTTGATGATTTGACCCAACTCACGTCCTGCAAGAATATGAGTATGGTAATGTGGTACTTCCTGGTGGGCATCTGGACCATTGTTCGCAAGGGTGCGAAACCCCTTACAAACAATGCCTAATTTGCCTGCGACCTGCCCAACTGCACGAATATATCCAGCAATTTCTGCGTCCGTTGCTTTTGCTGAAAAGTCAATAATATTTGTATATGAGCCCTTTGGAATCACCAACACATGCACAGGGGCTTGGGGATTAATATCTCGAAAGGCTAGGGCAAATTCATCTTCATAAACTTTATCACAAGGAATCTCGCCCCTGAGAATTTTAGCGAAGATATTTTCTTTGTCATAGACCATTCAACTTTTCCTTCGTTTATTTTTCCTTTCGGGCTTCTTTTTCATCAATGCCGGAGGTTCCTTCGCGACGAGCGAGCTCTTTCCATACATGGGCAGGTTCAACCCCTACATCTGCCCATAGCACCAACAGGTGAAATAGCAAATCGGCGCTTTCGCTTATTACCTTGTCGTCTCCTTCGTTTAGAGCGGCAACAATGGTTTCTGTTGCCTCCTCAACCAATTTACAGGAAATTTTTCCACGGCCTTCAGAAAACAACTTAGCCGTATAAGAAGTATACATACTTTCACTGTAACGGCTCTTAATGGTTTTAAATAATCTTTCCAGTACTTCACTATTAATTTCTTTTGCGTTCATAATAGATCTCTCACAGAGTTTAGGCGTATAGGGATTCCACTACCCGCCATATAGGCTTTTGTCTCTTCTATGGTAAAGGTGCCGAAGTGAAAAATCGAGGCAGCTAATACAGCTGAAGCATGGCCATCACGAATACCCTCAACCATATGCTCAAGTGTTCCAACCCCACCCGAAGCAATAACTGGCACCTGAACTGCATCTGAAATGGCTCGTGTCAGAGGTAAATTAAAGCCAAGCCCAGTACCGTCCCGATCCATGGAGGTCAGTAAAATTTCTCCCGCCCCAAGAGAGGTCATTTGCATGGCCCAGTCAATCGCATCAAGCCCAGTAGCATTTCGACCCCCGTGTGTGAAGATTTCAAACTTGTCTTCCCTAGTAGATTTTGCATCGACCGAAACAACAATACACTGAGAACCAAATTTTTCTGCAGCATCTCGCACAAAATCTGGGTTATGAACTGCCGCAGTGTTTATTGATACCTTGTCTGCACCTGCTTGTAGAAGCTTACGAATATCATCTGTGTTACGAACACCACCGCCAACCGTCAGAGGCATAAAGCATTGCTCAGCAGTCCTCAGAACAACATCTAAAATTGTGTCACGATACTCATGAGAAGCCGTGATATCAAGAAACGTGAGCTCATCAGCTCCAGCATTGTCATAGACACGGGCCTGTTCCACGGGATCACCAGCATCGACAAGATCAACGAAATTAACTCCCTTAACGACACGGCCGCCTTCAACGTCGAGACAGGGAATGATGCGTGCTTTTAGCATATTGTTAACCCTTAAGAAATTGTGTCGCTGTACCAGGATCAATTTCACCATCATAAACCGCCCGGCCAGAGATAACACCTTCAAACAAATCGCCACCTGCATCTTTGAGGGCTTTCAAATCAGCCATAGAAGAAACACCACCAGAAACGATAACCGGCGTTGATATCGCCTCAGCCAAGGCTTTTGTGGCCTCTACATTCGGACCTTGCATAGCACCGTCACGACTAATATCCGTATAAATGATCGCTGCAACACCAGCGTCTTCAAATCTTAAAGCCAAGTCTAAAGCTTGCATTTCAGATACCTTAGCCCAACCTTCAACGGCAACCAAGCTATCTTGGGCGTCAATGCCAACAGCGACCTGTCCGGGAAATTTCTTGCAAGCATGCTGGACCAAATCTGGACTTCTCAAGGCAGCAGTTCCCAAAATAATTCGGGCTATTCCTGCTTCTAGCCAATAGGTAATAGTTTCCATATCGCGAATGCCACCTCCCAACTGGACCGGAATGTTGACCTTTTCAAGAATTGCCCTTACGGCTGTACCATTTACTGGCCATCCTTCAAAAGCGCCATTCAAATCAACTACATGTATCCATTCACAGCCGGACCCTGCAAAGGCACTGCCTTGCGCACCCGCATCATCATTAAAAACCGTAGCCTTGTTCATATCACCTCGCAATAAGCGCACACACTGACCACCTTTTAGATCGATTGCTGGAAAAAAAATCATTGCTTTTATGGTTTCCACTTCAGGAAATTGCTAATTAATTTAAGGCCTATTTCTTGGCTTTTTTCTGGGTGAAATTGCGTGCCGACCATATTATCACGACCAACCACAGCTGTTATGGGGCCACCATAATCTGCCGTCGCGAGAACATCCGCTTGACTTACGCAAGCCAAGTAATAACTGTGAACAAAGTAAACATGGGGCCTGTTTTCCAAACCGTCCAATACTGGATGGTACGCATTATTAAGATCTAGCTCATTCCAACCCATATGTGGAATTTTTAAATTTTTATCGCTCGGATCAAGTGAACGAACCGTTCCACTAATCCAACCCAAACCCAAATGCCTTCCATGCTCCAAGCCCAATGTTCCCATCAACTGCATACCAACGCAAATACCTAAGAATGGCTTAGCTTTTTCCAACACAGCTTCATGCAACGCATCAGCCATACCACCTATGGCCAAAAGGCCAGCCTTACAATCAGCGAAAGTGCCAACACCCGGCAGAACAATATGAGATGCTTTTCGAAGGTGGTCAGGATTGGCGCTAACCTGAACATTTATAGAAAGGCCAGCTTCAGCAACTGCGCGTTCAAATGCTTTAGCAGCAGATTGTAGATTGCCAGAACCATAGTCAATTATAACAATACTCATGAACGTGATGCCATTCTTGCCGATAGCTCAGGGCGGGCATCAAGAAAACGTTGAGTAGCCCTATCAATATTTTGTTCCAGCACTATTTCTTCAAGATAGTAGCCCTGCCGCGTAAGAGCATTGCGTCTAAGCTCGTCCGCCAAGAAACCAAAAGCTAGGGCAAGACCAAACAAAGCAATCACCTGTCCTGTTACCATAATGTTTGCAACTTTAAACAACACTATTAAGGAAATTTGCAGAACAGCAAAGGCTCCCGCCACTGCCCACATGCGGTGAAATAAGGCCCAAGGTATAGCAATAAAAAAGGCAAGCCAGCAAAAGCCCTCTTTAACTAATACAAGACCATCATCGCTAGAATTATCCAACAAGTGCACTGTGTATAGGCGTGTTTTCATGGCTATTGTGCTATTTAACCAGATTAATCTAGAGGGAACCGCCAAGAACACCTTTGGTTGATGGCACTGCATTAGCCTTACGCATATCAATCTCAATTGCTTGACGCAACGCACGGGCTACGCCTTTGAAGCAGGACTCAACTTTATGATGGTTGTTTGCCCCATACAGGCACTCTATATGCAATGTCAGACCAGCAGCTTGCCCAAAAGCCTGGAACCATTCCTTAAATAATTCTGTATCCATTTCGCCAAGTTTATCCCGCGTAAAGTCTACATTCCAAACCAAATAAGGACGGTTAGACGCATCCAAGGTAACCCGGGTCAAGGTCTCGTCCATGGGCGACATAGCCTGACCAAAACGTGCGATCCCTTTGCGGTCACCAAGTGCTTTTGAAAAAGCCTCTCCAATGGCAATACCTGTATCCTCAGTTGTATGGTGAAAATCAATATGTAGGTCTCCCTCAGCCTTAACTTCTATATCAATTAAGCTATGTCGGGACAACTGCTCAAGCATATGATCTAAGAAGCCTATACCTGTCGATACTGAGTATCTTCCTGTACCATCAAGATTTAGTGAAGCTATGATTTTCGTCTCATTTGTGTTGCGCTCTACACTAGCCTTTCGCATAACGTTCTCTTTTTATCTGCAAATCCTATCTCCTTGTAGCAGGTGAAGGCGCAATCCGAAAGGCCCGCTTGCGAGTTTTAGTTTAAGTGGTCCAGAAACGCCTCAAACTTCAGAAACACACGACAACAACAAATAATATGTTTCTTTTACTAACCCAGCTCATCTGCCTAGTGAAACATAAGCGAGTTTTTCTGTTTTAGTTGATCATAATGTTATTACAAATTTGCCATATAGCTCCATCTTTTACCAGCACGGTTTTTGGAGACCTGTAACATCTTATGATTTTTAAACATTTACTCAGCCAAGCTTAGAACGACTTTTAGAAAAAAGTTTTTCATTGACAACAAACACCTTACAAGCTTGTTATCAATATCGTGAACTTCTTTGTTTTTCAATGTGTGAGGCAGACAATGCTCTTGTCCAAGCATGATTAAACCCCCCAGCAATTCAATCATCCCACTTGACCCCGACGCCCGGTCAGCCTAAATCCCTTAATCTGTTTTAATTATAGAGGTGTAAGCTATGGATGATCATAAATTTCCCGGTTGGCGTGGCACCACTATTTTATCAGTTCGTAAAAATGGTGCGGTGGTTATTGCTGGAGATGGTCAAGTAACTTTGGGCGATACGGTACTTAAAGCGAATGCCTGTAAGGTCCGATCCCTCGGAGATGGCTCTGTAATCGCCGGTTTTGCTGGAGCTACAGCTGATGCCTTCACCCTATTTGAGCGTCTTGAAGGCCGCCTTGAACAATACCCCGGACAACTAACCCGAGCCTGTGTTGAAATGGCTAAAGACTGGCGGACGGATCGCTACTTACGCAAACTGGAAGCTATGATGGCTGTTGCAGATAAAGAGGTTTCTTTAGTTTTAACAGGCACAGGCGACGTACTGGAGCCAAGTCACGGTCTTGCCGGAATCGGCTCTGGCGGAAACTACGCGCTTGCTGCAGCCAGTGCCTTAATCGATATAGACAATATGGATGCCGAAACAATTGCTCGAAAAGCAATGGGTATTGCAGCTGAAATTTGCGTCTATACTAATAACAATATCGTCGTTGAAAGCCTTTAAGCCATGTCCAGCTTTACTCCTCGTGAAATCGTTTCTGAACTTGACCGCTACATAATTGGACAAACTGACGCCAAGCGCGCCGTTGCCGTTGCCCTGCGCAATCGTTGGCGACGTCAACAACTCAAGAGTAGCTTGCGCGAGGAGGTGCTTCCAAAAAATATTTTGATGATTGGTCCTACTGGAGTTGGCAAAACAGAAATCGCCCGCCGCTTGGCTAAATTAGCTCAAGCTCCGTTCATAAAGGTTGAGGCAACTAAATTTACGGAAGTTGGTTATGTTGGGCGGGATGTAGAACAGATAATACGTGATCTTGTTGAAGTTGCATTACACCATGTGCGTGGGGAAATGCGAAAACAAGTTGTTGCTAAAGCTGAAGTCCTTGCAGAGGAGAGAGTTATTAATGCTCTTGTCGGAGATAATTCTTCAAACGATACTCGTGAAAAGTTTCGTAAATTATTACGTGAAGGGTCCCTAGCAGATCGTGAAATTGAAATAAATGTCGCCGAGACTGCAACGACGAATATGCCAACCTTTGACGTTCCAGGCATGCCGGGTGCTCAAATGGGTATGCTCAACATTGGTGATATGATGGGTAAAGCCTTCGGCCAGCAAACTAAACCCAAACGTATGCAAGTCTCTGATTCATATGAAATTTTGGTTGCTGAAGAAAGTGACAAGCTGCTAGATGAAGATAAAATTATAAAAAAGGCTCTTAACAATGTAGAAAATAACGGTATTGTTTTTTTAGATGAAATTGACAAAATTACCGCACGCTCTGACAGAGCTGGGGGTGATGTAAGCCGTGAGGGTGTCCAGCGTGATCTTCTACCGCTGATTGAGGGTACAACCGTTTCTACAAAATACGGCACAGTAAAAACTGACCATGTACTGTTCATCGCCTCAGGCGCTTTTCATGTTGCCAAGCCCTCTGACCTCTTGCCAGAATTGCAAGGCCGTCTGCCAACCAGAGTTGAACTTCGTTCGTTGACACGTGACGACTTCGTTCGCATTCTTTTAGAAACCGAAGCTAGCTTGATCAAACAATACACAGCCTTAATGGCTGTAGAAGACGTAACCTTAACATTTGGCGATGACGCAATTGGTGCAATTGCCGACCTAGCTGAAGAAATCAATCAAGGTGTTGAAAACATTGGCGCTAGGCGCTTACATACAGTGCTTGAAAAGCTACTGGAAGACATCTCGTTTGATGCGTCAGAAAAAGGAGGAGAAACTTTCTCAATTACCGCTGATGATGTTTCTCAACAAGTAGGTGATTTGGCCAAAGATGCAGATCTGAGAAAATTTATTCTTTAATGTGTTGGTCCTTTCAGTGGAGCTTGACGTCCCTTTATTTCACTAATTATCCATTGCAAGGTTTCAACATCAAGTTCACGAATAGTTTCAGCCAAGACGTTTGCCAGCTCAGTTGCTTGCGGACTCAGCCCTGAAGTATCTACGATCACCCGGGGTTGAGATAGTCGAGCTAGGTGTTTGATTTCTTCAGCCTCGTCCCAGATCAAATTAAAATAACCACAAATTTGTTGCAAAAACCCTGTGCCAGGACGACCACGATAGCCATGCTCAAGAGCAGACAAATACGCACTAGAAACGCCCAAATCCATGGCCATTTTTTTTAACAGTATTCCCCTCTGGTTTCGCAACTGTCTGACTTTTTCACCAAACGGGGTCATCGCTTTTTCTTTAACATAACATAAAGAGCTCCTTCGCCTCCGTCTTTCTGAGTTGCATAGGAAAAAGCAAGCACTCGGGTACGATTTGATTCTTCATTTAACCAACGCGGCACCGCTAAACGCAGAATACCAACAGAACCGTTTGTCTTTAGGCCTTTGCCAGTAATTACTAAAATACAGCGTTTTCCTGCACGATAAGAAACATCTATGAAATTATTAATTGCCACATAAGCACGCTCTTGTGTCATTCCATGCAAATCTAATTGTCCTTCAATGGCATGCTGACCTTTTTTTAGTTTTTTTGCATTCCTTTTATCAAGCCCCGTCTGATTGTTGTGGCTCAATTCAGGTAAGGAAGATGATCGAAATAATTCATCAGATCTCCTAGGAATGGATTCCCCTCGTTTAGTAACTTTTACATGAATACTTCTTAAGGTTGGCGAAACTTCCTTTTCAGACACTCTATTTTTTAGGTTGCCGTGCAAAGGCTTGACACTAGCTGTTACATGATCCCATATTCCCTGATCTATTAAGAATTCTTTTTTTTTCATTTTAAGAGATTTTATAGGGTTTTTTGTCATTTAAGGTCACTGTGTAAGTCTATTTTGAGCTATGTACGTCCATACGCAATATACACCCAACATTGATTTTTTCTTGAATGCCCAATGAGCCATCTAATTGTTTACAAATTGACCTTGGTTCTTTCTAGAAAAAACGCTCCATCCCCTTTAATTACATTATTTAATGATTAGCTACATCAGTTTTGACTTTAAAGAAAATAAACTAATACGATTGAAAAAACATTAATCATTGGTGAGATTTTTTTGCCTATAATCAAATCACTTTACTTTTTAGGCAACAACAGAAAATAGCGCCCAGTTTGCTTCATTAAGCCTGCTTTTGTTGCTGCTGCAACCCCAAAACCCCAAAATAAATCACCGCGAACGGGGCCCTTAATGGCACTGCCAGTGTCCTGAGCAACTACTAAACGTCGCAAAGGCTCACTTATGTTTACTGGGTCTGTGGTATCAAGCCAAATTGGAGTGCCTAATGGAATGTAACTACGATCAACCGCCAGCGAACGACCCGGAGTTAGTGTAACCCCCTGTGCACCAACAGGGCCGTGCTGCTTATCCAGAGATTTAAGCGCTCCATCGATAATTCGAAAGAAAATAAAGGAACGGTTTGTTGCCATTAATTGGCCAGCTTTTCTGGGATGGTCCCTCAGCCAGCTTCGAATAGATTGCATGGAAACGCGCTCACGCTTCAGCTCACCCATTTTAATTAATTCCTGCCCAATGGAATAATAAGGGTGGCCGTTTCGTGCCGCATAACCAATACGAATAATTGTGCCGTCATCCATCATTACTCTACCTGATCCTTGAATGTGCAAGAAAAAAGCATCAATTGGACTATCAACCCAGATTAACTCAAGACCACGACCAGCAAGAGCACCACCTTCGATTTCACCGCGATCTTCAAAAGGTACAAATCTACCAGCAGCAACCTTTCCAACCAATTTCTGACCTTTCAATTCAATATTGAATAAGCCAAGGTTGGCTTCAACTAGTTCAGCTGGTCGTGCGTAGATAGGAGTTGTGTACGACCCTTTACGTAACCAAGAGCCATTGAGCTCTATTTCAAAATAACCAGTAAACAAGCCTTTGGGGCGCCCATTTGCTGTAGCCAAAAAAGGTTGGAATTGGGTTTCAAAGAAACGTCGAGCCAAATCTGGGCGATCCACAGGCAAATCAGATGCAATTTCACAAGGCTTTTGCCAGTCACCAGCAAGTCCGCTAACAGGACCCAAAGCAAAGTTAGAGGGCATTTTTTTTATTTTAGCGCACGATCGAATAAAGACAACAAGGGCCTGATCATGTCTGTCGCCATTCCAGCCCATAATTTTTTTAAAATTTGTTTTAGCAAGAACAAGTTTTGACTTTGCTGGGGATATCGGCGAAGACTTGCCCTCTAAGTTTTTCGTTAATAGCTCTTTTGGAGCCGTCACTTGAGCACAAGCTGAGAGCAATAGCAGAAAGGCGAAGACTACACCCCGCATAAAATCAGTCCAAACTTCTTGTCGCAGCCAATAACCAATTAGGGTCATCGGAACGAGTATCACGTGAAAAAGTCCAAAAGTCAGTAACACTAACAATTTTGTCAGGATCGCCATCAACCACAATGCCATCACGATCACTCAGTGCATGTACTTGATCACTTACAAACTTGACAGTAATCAAAGCAACCGTTCCTTCCATTTCCGCCTCAACCAGTTCAGCCTTAGATATACCAATCAATGTTTCTTCCATAATTTGTCCAGCCTCTTCACGTTCACGAATAGACAAATTAAAATTATCAAAAACATCAATGCTAAGGAGTGGTTTTAGAGCTTTTGAATCACCCCCAGCATAGGCACCAAGAATATATTCGAAAGCAATGCGTGCACCGGAAATAAACTCTTCTGCATCAAAATCTTTGTCCGCGGATACAATGGAGTTTAACTGCGATTGCAGAGGCGTCTGAGAAGCTAGATCAACCTCAGGTTGCTCATTAGCAGTTGCTGTTTCATTTTCTAGGGCAATAACATTCTCATCGTTATTTTCCTTATCATCTTCGTGCTTTTCTCTCCTTGAGGCCTGTTTGAAGATATCTGAAAAGTCACCTTGATGACCATCACGACGGCCTAGTACACCGCGTAGACGCAGTATTAAGAAAACCGCAATCATTACAAAAAGGATTAAGTCGAAAAATTGAATACCGTTGTTCATGATGCTTTCACTAATTTTTAATATATTGCGGAATTAACGTATTAAATAACTTTAATCCCCAGTTTAAACACTTTAAGCCTCTATAGAGTAGCGACTTAGCACACGTAAGTCTCTAGAAATAAGGCGTCTTGACTTTGCGGACAAGGGTAAGCAAGCATAGATAGTATTAAAGACTGCAGGAGCATTTATTGGGTTTGTTAATTTTACTAGTCATGATTGTTGTTCCAATCATAGAAATTACTGTGTTTATACAGGCTGGTGAACAAATTGGCGTATGGCCAACTATAGGCCTAGTAATATTAACGGCTATAGTTGGTTCAGCCCTATTGCGCCATCAAGGTCTTTCTGCCTTGTTTAATATGCGCAAAAATATGAATGCTGGAATACTCCCTTTAAATGAGCTTTTCGATGGAATATGTTTGTTGTTAGCTGGAGCTCTTTTGATCACCCCAGGCTTTGTCACCGATGGATTTGGCTTATTGTTATTCTTACCCATTTTTAGAGATATAATCAAAAGTTTTGCAAAAAAACACCTGAGAAACAGCGGAGTGATAAATATGAACACATCTCCAGGTTTCAAACAACAAACGGAACGCAACCAAAGCCCAAATATAATTGATGGTGAATTTTATGAAATCAAAACTGATAATGACAACAACAGTACAAACATAAATAATAATAATCCTTTGTCTCCACCCAAGTCGTAAGGATTACATTGAGAAGAAGCGACTGTTGTCTTCGCAGAAAGTTAAGTATAATTCACTGAGATCTAAAATTTGGCGCCGTTTGGCAACAGGAGAGTAATTTATGATTGACAATAATACACAAGATACACCAAGCGAAGTACCTCCAATCCAAATTAATGCTCAATATATAAAAGATCTCTCCTTCGAATCTCCCTCAACACCTAATATCTTGTCCAAGATGCAACACGAGGCGCCAGACGTTAACATCAATGTAAATGTCAATGCTCAAAACATTCAGGATGTTCTTTTTGAAGTTCAAATACACATCCATGCATCTTGTAAGGTTGGTGAGGAGACAGCCTTCATTTCAGAATTGACATACGGTGGTCTATTTAAAATTAACGTTCCACCCGAACACCTGCAGGCTATTTTGCTTATCGAGTGCCCGCGCTTGTTGTTTCCTTTCGCCAGAAATATTATTGCCGACACTACTCGCGACGGCGGTTTCCCACCACTTATGATTGCTCCAGTTGATTTTGTCTCTATGTTTCAAAAACAAGCGGACGTTCAAGTGGCAAAATCAGTCGGCACCAACGTGGCCGATAAAAAGAAACCAAAAAAGAAAAAGAGCATCAAAAAAGATTGAGATTTAGATCCCATATTTTGTTGGACCTTTCCAAATAGAATTTTCTAAGCTATTTATAAATTTCTCATGAGCAACCAATTCTTCTCTACTTATATTATGAGGACGTGGTTTAAGAGTTCTTTTTGCTTTCAAGCTACCGTCTGTCAAGACACCTGTATTTTTTTCAGACTTGTGCGGTAGAATCAAGTCTGGTTGTTGACCACCAATCAATTGCAAGTAAACTTCCGCAAGTAGTTCGGCATCTAACAAAGCGCCATGCAGTTCGCGATTAGAATTATCAATACTAAAACGCCTACACAAGGCATCTAAACTGGCTTGCGCAAATGGAAATTTTTTGCGAGCCATACTCACAGTATCCACACATCGTTCCATAGATAAAAAAGACTTACCCGTACGATCTAATTCGGCATTGATAAAACTTAAATCAAATTGAGCATTATGAATGATTAAAGTCGTATCCCCTATGAATTCCAGAAAGGCATCGGCAATTTCTGTAAATTTTGGATATCCACTGAGAAAATCAGCTGAGAGCCCGTGAACTGAGAAAGCTCCATCAGGCATATCACGCTCTGGATTGATATATTGATGATATCTATTACCAGTAACTAAATGATTAACCAATTCGATGCAACCTATCTCAACTATTCTGTCTCCACCTAAAGGCTTCAAGCCTGTTGTTTCCGTATCCAAAACAACCTCACGCATCTTAATCTAACTCCTTTTTATCGATTGTAAGTTGGGGGCCAATGACGTGGTGTCCAAGTTTTTGTTTTTTTTATAATTTTATCTATCGCACGCAAACTGTGCAAACGTCCAAGTCCTGTTTGAACGACGAAATCTGCCATATGACATTTACGATTATTTTCAATCTGACGGTCAAGTATCATCTGAAAGTACTCGACAGTCATACTTGGGCGCCCTAAAACTCGCCGCCTTTGAACTATATTTGGGGCACTAACAACGACAACTCCGTCACATTTACGTTCCCCCCCAGTCTCCAACAACAATGGGATATCCAGAACAACTAAACGCTTATTTCTCCGAGCGTTTATTGCAAGAAAGGCATTTTGTTTTTCTTGCGCTAATGGATGTAAAATGTTTTCAAGTTTTTCTATTTTTTTTTTATCAGTAAGTATAGTTGTCACCAGAGCTTGCCGGTTAATACCGCCATTCACATAAGTGTTGGGGAAAACTTTTAAAATTTGAGTTACCGCAGCACCTCCCGGCTTCATCAGATTGTGGACAGTATTATCAGCATCATAAACACAAACACCTAAAGAACGAAAAGCGTTTGCGGCAGTCGTCTTACCCATGCCAATAGACCCTGTTAAACCAAGGATAATCATGCCTTAATCACCTTTTTTAGCTAAAACATGATTGCGCAGGTCTTCTGTAACAATTGGTTCTTCGCCAAACCATGTAGTAAAACCAGGACGAGCCTGATGCAATAACATACCAATACCGTCTACAGTTGGATTTCCTCTGATCTTAGAGTTTTTTAAAAGTCGTGTTTCTATAGGGGCATAAACAATGTCATTTACAAGAGCATTCTTTGGCAATAGATCGAGCCTTAAATCAAGAGGTGGTTTTCCATTCATGCCTAAAGTCGTTGTATTAACGACAAAAGTAGCATCTGCAAGTGAAACGTGGCGTTCACTCCAGTCCATAACACTAATTGGACCACCTATATCTTTCGCTAGCTTTTCCGCGTTCCCACGGGTGCGGTTTATTATGTAGATTTTTTTTACACCAACACTAACTAGAGATGCGACAATTGAACGTGCCGCACCCCCTGCACCGATCACGATACTAACCCCAGTGAATGCGTTTATACCGTTATAATTTTGCTTTATATTTTCAATAAAGCCAAATC
>Ga0209631_10000501_pt1 | contig 53181 bp, 41 predicted proteins | sample COG_08_FD_184752 | JGI IMG/M metagenome (GOLD analysis project Ga0209631, IMG submission 184752) | Pelagic Microbial community sample from North Sea - COGITO 998_met_08 (SPAdes) (version 2) | ecosystem: Environmental > Aquatic > Marine > Neritic zone/Coastal water | place: Helgoland, sampling... | reverse complement strand
AAGGGTGAAAAGGTGAGGTAAGAGCTCACCAGCTTTGAAGTGATTCAAAGGCTTTGGTAAACCTTGTGGGTTGCAAGACCATGTACACTAATGCTTGAGGGCTGCTCGCCCGAATTAGGGGGTAGGTTGCACAGATAAATGATGAATCGCTTTTGCGAACAGAATCCGGCTTATGTCATGGATGTGTCTTTTTTACATCATTCTTTAATTTCTCTTTGAATCTTATCTTGTTTTTTTCTGTTTTTTATCAATACTTTTGCTCATACACTCACTCACCAAACATCGATTTGATGAATTTGAAATCAAAAGACATCGCTGCCGTAGCTTCCTACTATGAAGAAGAACGAATTCGGCTTGCAAGCAAATTGAAACATGTCGATTCAATACTGAGAAAAATATCAGGAGCGAATACAGATCTCGAAACCGGAGTCATTTTAACAAAGCAAGGAGAGCAAGCGAAAAAAAGAGGGCCTAAAAGCATTTGGGGTAAATTTATTCTTGAACAATTAAAGCAACGCCAACAACCGCTGAGTTACAAAGACCTTATGGTCGAGGCCATGAAGTCTAGGAGCGAACAGAATCCCAAGTATCAAAACGTGAGGTCAAGCATTTTAAATAGTGCTTTTCGACTGAGAGCCATTCAGGGCAAAATTGCCACAGTTCAGCAAGAAGGCAAAAAAGAAAAATTCATCGTGTTAAGATCATGGGTTGATGACAAGGGGGGGCTATCAAAATCTCACCGGCAATGGCTCAAAAAACATAGAGACTTTGTGGCAAGCCCGGTAGATCTTTCTTCATTACCTTCTCCCAAATATGCGGAGGACTTGAGCATAGATTAAAGAACAACCGGACGACTGTGGTAGAGATGTGATATCCACCACTCATGGTAGTGAGGTGACATACATAACGAAAGAAAAAAAAAAGGCCGAGTGGCCTTTTTTTTTCTTGTAATCAACTTCACGTCCCTCAACACCATCAGCCCATGAATGGATAACGATAATTCGTAGGTGGGACAAATGTTTCTTTGATCGTTCTTGCGCTGGTCCAACGCCAAAGGTTCAGAATGCTTCCTGCCTTGTCATTCGTTCCAGAACCTCGAGCTCCGCCAAACGGCTGCTGCCCTACAGCAGCGCCAGTCGGTTTGTCATTGATATAGAAATTGCCAGCGGCGTGTTCTAATCGTTTAGTCGCCAAATCAATGATCAATCGATCTTTTGCGAAAACAGCACCTGTAAGGGCATACTCACTTGTGGAATCTACCAAGTCCATTGTTTTCTCAAACTCCGAGTCCTCGTAAATAAAAATGGTCAAAACAGGACCAAAGATCTCCTCAACCATTGTCCGAGAATGGGGATTAGAGGTCACAGCAATCGTAGGTTGGACATAATAGCCGGTTGTCTTATCGGCAGTCCCTCCAGCAATGACTTCCACTTCATCTGATTCATTTAAATGCTTCAAGTAGCCATTGATTTTATCGAATGAACGCTCATCGATGACAGCAGAAACAAAATTCCCAAAGTCTTCAGGTGAACCAACTTTCAACTCGTTGACTTGTGCAATCAATTGAGCCTTGATCTCTGGCCACAGACTCGAAGGCAAATATGCACGACTCGCAGCACTGCATTTTTGCCCTTGAAATTCAAATGCTCCTCTGATGAGACCAGTAACGACCTCGTCAGCGTTGGAAGAGGAGTGAGCCAAAATGAAATCCTTGCCACCTGTTTCACCCACAATGCGCGGATAGCTTTTGAAGGTTGCAATGTTAGCTCCAATTTCTTGCCAAAGATGACGAAAGACTCCTGTTGAACCGGTGAAATGTAAACCTGCAAAATCGGGATGCTTAAAAACAACATCCCCAGCAACAGGACCATCGCAGGTGATCATGTTGATCACACCGTCAGGCAGTCCTGCTTCTTTAAACACCTCCATGATGACCTGGGCAGAATAAACCTGAGAGTCAGCCGGCTTCCAAACAACAACATTGCCCATTAAAGCTGGAGCAGCGCAGAGATTTGCGGCAATTGACGTGAAATTAAATGGAGTGATCGCAAAGACAAAGCCTTCCAGTCCACGGTATTCTAACCGATTCCAAATCCCCTCTTGACTATCCGGCTGTACAGATTGAATCTCTTGAAGGAAATGAGCGTTAAAACGCAAGAAATCAATGAATTCACATGCTGCATCGATTTCTGCTTGAAAGATATTTTTTGACTGTGCGAGCATCGTAGCCGCATTGATTTTGGCTCGATAAGGCCCAGCGAGCAAATCCGCCGCTTTTAGAAAAACAGCTGCACGTTCATTCCAAGGCAAGGCTGCCCAGGCAGGTCGAGCTGCAAGTGCTGCATCAATTCCTGCACGCACATGTTCCGCATCACCATAATTGAAATGACCAAGAATATGCTGATGGTTGTGTGGCGGCGACATGGGTCGCTTGTCATGCGTTCGAACTTCTGCACCGCCAATGTACATGGGAACATCAATGGCTTCTTGATTCTTCATGGTGTGGTACACCTGAGTGACTTCTTCACGTTCAGGGCTGCCCGGAGCGTATGGAAGAATCGGCTCGTTAATTGGATATGGAATGTTGAAGTTACCTTTTGACATAAAGCTGATTTTTGTTCAATGCAATGTGCAAAGCTAATTCAAAGGGCCTCAATTGAAGGCCTACATCGAGTCTATCTTGCCGTAATTACGGGAGACATTTAAGGTACAAAAAATGCAAGCCAACAAATACAACGCAATTTCAGAGGCATACGTCACTGCTAGATTACTAGCCGTCGTCCTTTTATTTGTGGGATTGACGCCAACTCATGCGCAATCACCAGAGTGGTCTGAAAGGGACCTTGCAAAATCAGTTCATCGCGCAGAACAAACATTTCTTGCAGGAGAAATGAGTCGCGCTTATGGACTTTTTGCGCATCTAGTGAGTGTCGCGAATGATCGAGCATTTCTTCATTACCGATTTGGAGCCACCTGTACATTTACTTCTCAACGTCTGAATGAAGCCCAAGAACATTTAGAAATCGCACGTGAACTTGGCATTTTTGAAACAGAACATGAAGCAGGTTGGCATTATTATAAGGGGAGGCTTCACCACGTTCGGTATGAATTTTCTGAAGCGGCCATCCATTTCCGCACTGCAATTGATTTAGCGAGCAAAAAGGACAATTGGATCAACGATGCGAAGCTGCGATTTGGACAGTGCAACAATCAGGGGGGCTTCAGCAATGACGCCTTTGCTATGATTGAGAAAGAGACCCTTATATCGCATTCAGAAGATTTTTTTAGGCTGTATGAATTTCCCATCAGCATGGGACGCCTCTTGGTTGTGCCACAACAGCTTTTGAGCAAAGAAGATAAAAAGCGAGGATACGAGTCGCAATTGCATTGGCTGCCTGGCCACCGGTACGCTTATTATGCGAGCTACGGGAAGGAAGGGGATACGGGACTCGATATATACCGTGTTGCTGTCAATAGCTCCGGAGAATACAGTGCGCCGATGAAAATGCCAGAACCAATCAACGGAGACTTCGATGATTGTTCGCCCATTTGCATTCCCGGCGAGTCCAATGAATTGGACCAAATTTTCTTTTCAAGTTCAAGACCGGAGTCCATTGGCGGTTACGATATTTTTAAATCGCTTGGTGACTTCACATCGGAAGAATTGATCATTATGGATCAAGAAATCGCAATGCAACTTCCTTTTGAAGTCAACAGCACAGCAGATGAGTTCTTGTACTGGGACACAAAAGACGCAGATCAGGCCTGGCTTACAACGAATCGCAATCAGGATTTTGAAGGCCGTGAGGTATGGCGATTCAATCGAAGTTTGGAACATGCCCACCCGGTCGCTTTGACCTTCATGCTTGACTCGGATGCACAAGCTGGTACCCTGAAGATTTCAGAGGAAAACGGACCAGTTCCGGTGCTCCAAAGTAAAATTCTCCCTGGCGAGTCTTTCAGCACTGTGCTGAAGCAAAATTCCAAGCTCACAATATCCTGGGAAAACGAAAACGGGAACACCTATTCGACTGAGATTGTTGACATTCCTACTCGAAATGAAAGCGCTATCGCAAGCGACCCCATCATCGTATCGTCTTCTTCAAAAGGAACGATTTCCGACCAATTAGCAGAGCTGCAGTTCATCAGCCAACCTGATTTGACATGGACATTTTCAGCCATGAATGCCAAAGATCGTTCCGGTGAATTTGGCGAATCCTTATCCCAGAATGAATTCGCGAGCTTGTATGGTGGTCGACTCGGTGAAATCAGCATAGAAAAAGTACTGCAAGCTGCCAATCAGTCGACAGAGGAGGAAACAGTGGAACAACATACCGTTCCGGCTTGGATACACAATGCCATGGTGGAGGCACAAATAATACCCGACCATAGCCACACACCGCGCACGATCACACAAGCGCGAAGGGAAGCATTAACCATTCAAGGTCAAATGGAAAAGACCCAATGCTGGGATTCCCCTGGATCTAAAATGTGGAAGGTCGCCGCAGCAATCGAACGATACGGAGAGCCGGCTTTGGCGGTACTTTCTGATCAAACGCGTTCTCTCCGAAATAGAACAGCCGAACTCAGAGATGACTGGGTATCCTGGACCAATAAGCTCGAGAATCATGTGCAATCATTGGGCACGGCTTCGGAAGACTGGATCATTATGCTCGCTTATTTTGAAGCCCAAGTCAAATCGTACAACGGAGCGGTCATCCATGCGGAAGACATGTTCCGAAGAATCGATTCCCATTTGCAATTTGAACGTTGGCTGACTGAGACCATGCCCATGGCAATACCTGAGTTCCGCACAGACTTGATTCGCATTATCCAGGACTCACCTGAAGTTTATCAAGCAATCCATGAAGCAGCAATAGCTGTTCATCAGAATTCTGATCCCGTCTTGCACTTGCAGTCGGTACAAAACGGTTTATGGAATGCGCTAACGGACAGCATAACGGAGTTCCAAACGCTGGACATTTATTCATTGCCTGGTATGGAAGACTCACAAGCTTGGTTCTTGAGAAGCGGCGGAATCATGGATGAAATTGAGACCATTGCCGATTTGCAAGAACGAAAATCAAAGGGACAACAAGCCATCGGTTTGGCCTGGGAAACATATCGGGTAGGAGCGGACCAATACAATAGAGTCATCAACGAATCCCAAATGAGCCCTGGCGCATGGTGGCAATCTTTTGGACCAAAGGAAGCTAAACCTGGAGCTTCCGGTCAACCGCGCGAATACAGCGGATATGAAATGTTTGTGAAGCATGATGACCCTATTTTGGAGCAGGCCCATTTGTACCAAAAGGAGCTTGATGACATCCGAACAGGAACACGTAACGAAGAATCGTATCGGGCAACAGTCAAACGAGCTATCGCCATGCGTTCGACCATTGCAAACGAAATGGTCGCATTATTTGGGGGTGAACATTCGCCTTCTGATAATCCAACCAACTTGAGGAATACGATTGCTGCGGAATTCACAAGTTCACCCACTCAGGAATTCATATCAAAAGATGCAGATAAAGTTATTGAAGACATCATTCCGACGTTGAGCAACGAAGAGGGCACTGTCAATACAGGGAATCTTGCGAAGGCACCAACCTCGGAGCCAACCTCGGAGCCATCCGCGGAGCCATCCGCGGAGCCAACGCTCACAACCCGAACCGACAATATGTTTACCGTGCAAGTGGGAGCATTCTTGTATGACCCGAACTTCAAGGCTGAGCAAAATGCATCTGACGCATTCATCATCGAAGTTGCTGGCAAATTCACGAAATACGGTGTCGGAAATTATCCGTCCATTCAAGACGCGGAACAGCGGTTGGATGAAGTACTCCGTTGGGCGCCAGATGCATTTATTAAGCGCATACCTTCTGACGGCGTCAAGAAGCGTGCACCCATTGCTTTGATTGAAGAGACCACCAAGAAGAAAACCGTCGAAGCCAAGAAAACCAAAAAGTCAAAAGTCAATCTGCCTTCAAAAACCCCTAAGAAAAAAGAAGAGGTCAGCATTGCTAGAAATTTTCGCGTGCGTATTGTAGAGTACAGCGGAACTCTAAAACCGGCTCAAGTTGCATCGCTTTTGCGCCTCGGGAATGCCATCGATTTAAAGACAGCTAAATTGACGACGAAAACTGTTTATTTTACAGAAAACTTCACCAGCGTCGAAGATGCGCAAGTAGCTTTCGAATTAATTTTGTCACAAGGATTTAAAGAAGCCGAAATTGAAGTCATTTACTAACGATCAGTCTGCCAAGAGAGCACTCCTCACATGCTCCATAGCATTCGGCGTCATCATGTATTCACAGGGTCAAGACCTTGTTTTAAACGAAATTCTAGCAAGCAATACTTCCTATGATTACGATGACTTTTTTCAATATGAAGATTGGGTTGAAGTTTACAATGGAGGAGGAATCCAAAATTTAGCAGGCTATTACTTGAGTGACGATCCTGACTCCCTCGACAAATGGATGTTTCCATTCTCCAATCCTGGTTTGACAACCATCCTCCCGGGAGGACATATTCGGATATGGTGCGACGATGACGAACAACAAGGGGAGGACCACGCTAATTTTAAAATTAGCAATGAAGGCGAAACATTGTTTTTGATTGAACCTGATGCTGTCACCATCATTGATAGCATCACCATAGGACTGCAACAAACCGATATTTCTTACGGTCGCAACTGCGACGGATGTCAAACCTGGCAATATTTCAATGTACCAACGCCTGAAGCTCCTAATTCGGCAAGTGTATTACCGTCGGCCACTCTTTATATCAACGAGTATCAATCCGTCAATACCGCGACTGTATTTGATGAATCTTTCACCTATTCAGCATGGGTTGAAGTATTTAATCCAAACGATTTCCAAGTCAACCTAGCAGGTTATATTCTAGAACTTGGAAGCCAAACTCATGCGTTCAGTCAGCAAGCCCCTTGGCTAACCACAATTGAGGCCAATGGTTTCCAACTTTTTTGGCTTGATGGAAATGCAGAAAATCCTGCAAATCATACCGGATTATTGCCATTTGAGAACGCTGTCCTCAGCCTTAAATACTTCGATGGCACCATTATTGACGCAGTAGACTGGAACACCAGCCTTGCAGAAAACACCAGTCGCGGTCGCGTCTCAGATGGATCACCTAACTGGACGGATTTTGCAACTCCTACACCAAGAGTCACCAACTCCTTGCAGATTATTCTGCCAGAAAACGTGGTAATCAATGAAGCACAGTCAGATAATTTCATTACCCATGCCGATACGGAAGGGGAATTTGATGACTGGATTGAGCTATACAATCCAACAGACCTGCCTTTCGATCTCGCTGGTTACTATGTTTCCGATCGCTTGGATCTGCCTCAGAAATGGCAAATACCCACGACAGCAGGGGATTCGACTGTCATCCAACCAGGTGATTTCTTGATGCTGTACGCGGATGAGAACGGCTCCCAGGGGTGGAATCACATGAATTTCAAATTGAGTTCAACCGGTGAGCCCATCGCGCTGCGTTCACCTGATGGGTTCAGTGTTGCTGATTCCGTATTTGTTCCACCTTTATCGCCTGATCGTTCATGGGGCAGACAATACGACGCCGGAGCGCCCTGGGTTGAGTTCTTCATTCCCACGCCGAACGCCTCCAATGGCCCGATGAGCACATTACCCGTACACCATGACCCCAAATCCAACATCTACCCCAATCCAATCGGCACGGGTGCTATTGTCAACTTCCCGGATAAAGGGAGGCTTTTTGATATGCACGGCCGGGTCGTTTTCGTTTGGTCAAGTGCACAACGGATCGCAGTGAATCTTCCTTCTGGCTTGTATTTGGCTCACATCACAGGTACACAAGGGACGCAGGTGCAAAAGATCTTGGTACACTAGACCAAGGGCGGAAATCCCGTTTAAATCGGGACATTCTCAATTTATGAGTATAGCTGTGTTCTAATTCCGCAGAATTACCTAATTTTGCACCCTTCATAATGCACCGAAGGAACACGGTGCTCATCTCATCCTTCTGCACCGGTTCCACGCAGAATACAAATTAACACTGGTACGCCATGAGCGAAGATACTCAGCAACCAGAAGAGCAAGCAGAAAATACTGCAGCTCCCCAGGCCGAAACAACGCCTGAAACCACCGAAACAAAAGAACCAAAGCCAGAAGCGGTAGAAGCCGTTGAGGAGGAAACAACCGATGAAGCTCCAGTCGAGCCATTTGTTGTTCTCACCGAACGCCCTGCGCTTGCTGAACCCGGTGAATTTGATTGGGACGCATTCGAAACTGACCTAGACGAATACGATGCTTCAGAAAGGAAAGAACTGGAGACGACGTATGAAGATTCGTTGACCTTAATTAAGGAAAAAGAGGTCGTGGATGGAACCATCGTTACGATCACCAAAAAAGAGGTGGTTGTCAACATTGGCTACAAATCCGAAGGCATCGTCAACGCCAGTGAATTCCGATACAATCCAGATTTGAAAGAAGGGGACATTGTTCCGATTTTCATCGAAAGACAAGAAGACAAAAATGGTCAACTTGTAGTATCGCATCGAACGGCCCGCATCTTTAGCGCTTGGGACAAAATCAACGAGGCGAAAGAAAATGACATCATCATTCAGGGTGATGTCAAATGCAGAACGAAAGGTGGCTTGATCGTTGATGTTTTCGGAATCGAAGCATTCTTACCTGGTTCACAAGTGGATGTTAAGCCAATTCGAGATTTTGACGTCTACGTCGGGAAACAAATGGACTTCAAGGTTGTCAAGATCAATCAGGAATTCAAAAACGTAGTTGTCTCACACAAAGCCTTGATCGAAGCGGAACTCGAAGAGCAGAAGCGCGTTATTATCGGAGGCCTCGAGAAGGGACAAGTCCTCGAAGGAACCGTCAAGAACATCACGTCATATGGTGTCTTTGTAGATCTGGGAGGCATCGATGGATTGGTACACATCACAGATATGTCATGGGGCCGAGTCAATCACCCAGAAGAATTAGTCGAATTGGATCAGCAACTCAATGTTGTCATCCTCGATTTTGATGACGACAAGAGGAGAATCGCATTGGGAATGAAGCAATTGACTGCTCACCCTTGGGATTCCATGACGGAAGACCTCGTCGAAGGAGCACGCATCAAAGGAAAGGTTGTTGTCATCGCTGATTATGGTGCCTTCGTTGAGATTGCACCAGGTGTCGAAGGATTATTGCATGTTTCTGAAATGAGCTGGTCTCAGCACCTCAGAAGCGCTCAGGATTTCCTAAGTGTTGGCGACGACATTGAATGCCTCATTTTGAACATTGACCGTGAAGAGCGCAAAATGTCACTTGGACTCAAGCAACTCAAACAAGACCCTTGGGCTGAGATTGACCAACGATACCCTGTAAATTCAAAGCAGAAAGGAATCGTTCGGAACTTCACCAACTTCGGTTTGTTTGTGGAATTGGAAGAAGGCATCGATGGACTTGTGCACATCTCAGATTTGAGCTGGAGCAAGAAAATCAAGCATCCTTCTGAATTCTGCAGCGTGAACGACGAAATTGAAGTCGTCGTTCTTGAATTGGACAAGGAGAATCGCCGAATGAGTCTCGGACACAAACAATTGGAAGAAAATCCTTGGGAAGTGTTTGAAACCATCTTTGCTGTTGGCTCGAAGCACACCGGAACTGTGCTCAAAGCTGAGGGGAACAACGCTATCGTATCACTGCCATATGGTCTCGAAGGTTCATGCCATTCCAAGCATTTGAACAAAGAGGACGGTACCGCGATAGCAGTCGATGAATCTGCTGATTTTGTAGTTCTTGAATTCAACCGTAACGCAAAGCGCATTACTGTAAGTCACACGCGTACTTTTGAAGAAGCACCGCAAGCTACAGCCGCACCTTCCAAGGAGCGGAAACCACGTTCAGGTGGAGGAAATAACCGCATGATGAATGAGGTTAACTCCAATGTAGAACGCAGTACGTTTGGCGACTTCGATGTTCTAAGCGCGCTAAAAGAACAAATGGATGGTGGGGAAGATCAGCCTGAACAGGTTGCAGAAGCTCCAGCAAAAGCGGCAGAAAAAACAGAAGAAAAAGCAGCTCCAGAAGCTCAAGCCGACGCTCCAGTTGAAGACACTGCTCCGGCAGAAGAGATTGAAACGGAGGACGCGTCTGACGAAAAGCCTGCTGCTAAGAAGCCAGCTGCTAAGAAGCCTGCTGCTAAGAAGCCTGCTGCTAAGAAACCAGCTGCTAAGAAGCCTGCTGCTAAGAAGCCTGCTGCTAAGAAGCCTGCTGCTAAGAAGCCTGCTGCTAAGAAGCCTGCTGCAAAAAAAGCACCAGCTAAGTCGAAGAAAGCAGACGACGCTGAAGCTCCTGAGTCTTAAAGTGACTGCTGAATATGCTTGAAAAAAGGGAAACCAGATGGTTTCCCTTTTTCTTTCCCCGTATCTTTGCAACCGATGGTGTCTCAAACCCTCATGGATGAAGCTCAATTTGAGCGGGTCATTGACCGGCTAACGCATCAGCTGTTAGAGCATCATGATTTTTCAAATACAGACTTAGTTGGCTTGCAACCAAGGGGATATTGGTTTGCGAAAATCATTCAACAGCGGCTTCAAGACATCCTGAAAAAACCCATATGTTGCGGCGGTCTAGATGTCACGTTTCATCGAGATGATTTCCGAAGAAGGGAAAATCCAATCTCTCCTTCTTTAACGGAAATGCCTTTTCTGATTGAAGGCCGAAATGTTATTATGATCGATGATGTTTTGTTCACAGGAAGGACCATTCGAGCGGGCCTGGACGCGCTTCTTGCCCATGGCCGTCCATCTTCCGTCAAGCTCCTCGTCCTCGTTGATCGGCGTTTTCAACGGGAATTGCCCATTGAACCACAGTTCATTGGCAAATCCATTGACAGCATTGACTATCAATACGTGAAGGTCATCACGGACGATAAAGGCGGATCATGTCGTGTTATGCTCTACAATGAAAAACCGCATGAATAACCTATCCGTGCGTCATTTAACCGGAATACAAGGTCTTCGTGAAAACGACGTCAACTTAATATTTCAGGCTGCTAAGGAATTCAAGGAGGTCATCAATCGCCCCATCAAAAAAGTGCCTTCTCTTCGGGACTTGACCATAGCGAATCTTTTTTTTGAAAACTCAACCCGCACCAGACTTTCCTTTGAGCTTGCAGAGAAAAGACTCAGTGCGGATGTGGTTAGTTTTTCTGCAGGCAGCAGTTCGGTCAAAAAAGGAGAAACACTCGTAGACACGGTCAACAATATCCTTGCCATGAAGGTGGATCTTGTGGTCATGCGGCACCCGCATCCTGGAGCTCCGCAATACCTCGCAAGCAAAGTCAATACCATTGTAATTAATGCGGGAGACGGCACCCATGAGCACCCGACACAAGCCTTGTTGGATGCATTCAGCTTACAGGAAAGATTGGGGACCTTGGTCAATAAGAACATCGCCATTGTAGGGGATATACGGCACTCGCGAGTAGCTATAAGCAATATTTTGTGCCTCAAACTACTCGGAGCCAACGTGCGTGTATGTGGGCCTAAGACGTTAATCCCCAAGCACATTGCTTCCATGGGTGTGGAGGTCAGTCATGACCTCGATGAAACCTTAGCCTGGTGCGACGTCGCTAATATGCTTCGCATTCAACAGGAAAGGCAAGAGAGCCAAGGCGTTTCTTATTTCCCCTCGCTTCGAGAGTATGCATCTACTTTCGGATTAAATAAAAACCGACTGGATCGGCTCGATCATGAGATTACCATCATGCATCCAGGCCCCATTAATCGAGGAGTAGAAATAACCAGTGATGTTGCGGATAGCCAACACGCGATCATTTTGGATCAAGTTGAAAATGGAGTAGCGATCCGAATGGCCGTTTTGTATTTGCTTGCCTCTCAGCAGTAAAACGGTTTGACTTTCTTCTATATTTACAGCATACAATCGATTCATGAAGTTTTCTACAGAAATCCGCGATCAAATCGCAATTGTGACGTCGCACGTTGAGAAACTAGACGCTCTCCATGCACCCGAATTGAAAGGGGAATTAGTTCAACTAGCAAAAGAAGGCATACTGCACATCATACTGGATATGAGTGAATCACGGTACTGTGACAGCTCTGGCTTAAGTGCCGTTTTAATCGGGAACCGCTTATGCCGGGATGCTGAAGGGAGTTTTATTCTCGCTGGTTTACAGCCATCGGTTGAGAAGCTCGTTCAGATTAGTCAACTCGATAAAGTTTTAAATATAGTTCCAACTGCTTCTGAAGCCTATGATTTCATGGTCATGATGATTACAGAAGCCGAACTCGGATCCGATCAAAAAGGAGCCGAATAACCCTTCAATTCAAAACAACACCCATGCGTTATCTAACTTCCCTCTTAATGTGCTTTGTCACATTAGCTTTGTCTGCACAATGCGAAGCTGACTTTGATTTCGGTGAAGCTGAATGGGGTGCATCGCCAGATGCCAATGCAGGAGAGCAGTTTGACACTGCTTATGTAGACCTGCCCTATGCAGATGTTTTCCATGTACTCGTACCAGTTGATGCTTCTGCCATAGACCCGGCCTTTCCATTGCCACTCGATTCTGTTCTGCTGGTTGGCGTGACACTGGTTGACACGGTATCCATGGAGACTTACACCTTGAATGACGTAGGTTTAGATATTGTCTGCAACAACCTTGGAAGTTCGCCAAATCCTTGCACATTGATAGCCGGCGCGCAATATTGCGCTTCATTAGAGGGCACGCCAACAACTGGAGGTGTTTATCAAATGAGCTTGGAGGTGGAAGCATGGGTTACCGTTTTTGGAGTTGGTGTAGCTCAGCCCTATGTCTTCTCGGGATATATTCTAGACATCGTCGGAGAATCATCTGGAAATGATACGCCCGAAACGAGTACCGCTCAATGGTCCATGTTCCCAAATCCGGCAGACGAAACCGTCGTGATACAAGGGTTATCTGCCAATGCCCGCGTCCAAGCCTTTAATATTGCAGGCCAAGAACTGTCTTTGCCGCATGTCAACACCACTGCATCAACGGTCTCATTGAACACTCAAGGGTGGAACAATGGTCTCTTCTTTATAGTGGTATCGACAGGTGACGAGGTGCATACGCGACGGATCCTCATCCAACACTAAAAGTCGTCGGAAGGCAAGAGCAGGTTGCGATTTGAAATCGTCATTTTAGGCTGTGGTGCGGCAACGCCAACGTTGCGCCATAGCCCTACGTCTCAGGCCATTAATTGGGATGGACGATGGATCCTCGTTGACGCCGGAGAAGGCGTTCAATTGGGGCTTCGGAAGTACCACATCCCACTGCAGAAAATAGAAGCCGTGTGCATATCGCATATGCACGGTGATCATGTTCTTGGCTTGCCCGGACTCTTGGGGAGCATGAATCTATTTGGGCGAACAACCCCACTCAGTCTCTACGGACCAGCTGATCTTGAAAAGTTCGTAAGACAGGTGCTGGAATCGACTGAAACCTACGTCAGGTATCCTCTGAACTTTCACGTAAATTCTGGAGATGCATGCAGCCCCATCCTGGAATGGAGGGATTGCAAAGTAGAAAGCGTTCCAGTTAGACACCGTATTCCTGCGTTTGGGTATGTTTTTGAATACAATCCTACAGTTCGAAACATCCATAAAGAGGTCATTTTGAAAAAGAAACTGCAGCGATCTGAGATTTTGCGACTCAAGTCGGGAAAGGACGTTACACGAAAATCGGGCCAAACCATTCTCGTAAAGGATGCATGTTTACCTCCGAAATCTTCACTTAAATATGTTTTCAGCGGAGATACAGCACCGTGCGATGAACTGATCGATGCTTCAAAATATGCGGATGTTCTTTACCACGAAGCCACCTTCATGGACATTCTCAAAGAAACAGCAAAAAAAACCGGACACACTACAGCTCTGCAGGCTGGAAATATTGCACGCGAAGCAGAAGTAAGCCGGCTGGTGATCGGGCACTTATCGAGCAGGTACCGAGATGAACAATTGGTTCTAGATGAAGCCACAAGCGTTTTCCCCAATAGCTGCCTCGCTCAAGAAGGGCTGCATTTTCGACTAAACCCGCAAACAAAGCGCACGGAAACTTATTTGGAATGAGTCTTAATAGCTAAGTTTGCAACGCAATGTCCAAACGCGTCGTCATAGCAGATAGCAGTCCCGTATTTCGATACGGATTAAGCCAAATATTGGAGAATCAAAAAGGCTTTCAGATCGCTTCTCATTTTGAATCTGGAGAGGAATTGGAACGTTGGCTCAACGTCAACGAAGCGGACTTGATCATCATCGATTGTTTAGCACCAAATTTTAGCGTGGACAACGTACTCGCTTGTCAACGGCTCAGACCAGGAGTCAAAATGCTAGCCATCACCTCTTCGCACAGCGGACAAAGCATTGTTCATGCGCTCCGTGCTGGAATTACCAGCTATGTCAAAAAGGATTGTAGCATGGAGGAAGTGGTCGAGGCCATAGAAGAAACCAGCAATGGCGGCACTTTTTTTTGCGGACAAATCTTAGCTGCAATTAAAGCAGATAGCATCGAAGTTAACGACCTTGAAGTGGCCAACGCAAGTTGTGACCCTGTTCTTCTAACGGACCGAGAAATCGAAGTATTGACGCTTATTTCCGAGGGGTTAACCAATGTCCAAATAGCGGAGAAGCTGTTTCTTTCGAGTCATACGGTCAATACGCACAGGAAGAACATCATGCAGAAACTTCGTGTCAACAACACCGCCTCCATGGTCATGTATGCCGTGAAATCAGGTTTCGTAAGTCCCAACCGTTTCTTGTTTCACCAGTGAACTCAGTCCGTTAAATGAGGCGAAATTTTCGCGCTCATTTGGACAATGGTCAAGGAAATGCGAACTTCGCTAGAAGATAATTCATAGTTTACTGAATATCAACATGATAGAAACTTCTTCCTTTTTTGATATCCATCAAACAGAGACTTCACGTATCAGTCAGGTAGATTTTAACAACCTCGATTTTGGACGTGTATTCTCAGATCACATGTTTGTGATGGAATACGAAAATGGCGCATGGCAAAGGGGTAAAATCGAACCTTATGGTCCGTTTACCATGAGCCCAGCATCGATGGTTTTCCACTATGGACAGGCCATTTTTGAAGGTATGAAAGCATACAATACGGGTGATGGAGGCGTATCCATCTTCCGTCCAGGGAAAAACATAAATCGCTTCAATCTTTCCGCACGCAGAATGTGCATGCCAGAAGTTCCAGAAGATTTATTCATGGAAGCCCTAGCAACTTTGGTTGAATTGGATAAAGCTTGGGTGCCAACAGGAGATGATGCAGCGCTCTATATCCGACCATTCATGATCGCAACGGACTCTTATGTGGGAGTCAAAGCCAGCGAAAAATATGCGTTTAGCATTTTCATGTGTCCTGTAGGCGCTTATTACAAGGGCAATGTTCGAGTAAAGGTCGAGCGTAAATACACCAGAGCAACTCCTGGTGGAACGGGGTATGCAAAAGCCGCAGGCAACTATGCGGGTTCCTTGTATCCTTCCAAACTTGCTCGTGAAGAGGGCTATGACCAATTACTGTGGACCGATGCACACCACCACGAATTCATCGAAGAAAGCGGAACAATGAACGCGATGTTCGTCATCGACGGTGTTCTCGTCTCACCTGCAACGAGCGATACCATCCTCGATGGTGTGACCCGAGATTCAGTTCTGCAACTCGCACACGACCTCGATGTACCCGTTGAAATCCGCAAACTCAGTGTCACGGAACTCAGAACTGGATTGGAATCAGGTAAAGTAAAAGAAGCCTTTGGAGTCGGGACAGCGGCTACAATTAAACCAATAAGCGAAATAGGAATAGACGGAATCAACTATCCCGTTCCTCATTCAAATTTCGCTGATTCTATTGGGAACACATTGCTTCGCGCCTTAGACAGCATACGTCGAGGTAATTCGGACGATCAACACGGGTGGAACATACCAGTTTGATCAGCTTCTTGCATCGCGCCTTTTGTGCTCTTCTGCTTGTTATGGCAGGAGGCCAGGCCTGTGCTCAAGATCAGTACTTATCTTTTGGAACGGGTGGAACTCCAATGGCACTTGGGGGAGATTACCGCGCTCTTGGATGGAATCCCGCTCAGATCACCTTTTCACCTTTGAATCAAGATGATTGGAAGTCCGCAGCTGGTGGTGTGGAATTTGGTGCGAGAGTAAGCTCTTCCGCGCTCTCTCGTGCAGACATTTGGAACAGCATACTGAATAGAGGAAACGCTTCCATTGACCAATGGACAGGACAAGATTGGACCCAATATGTTGATCTTTTGACCAATGAATCCATTGCGTTGAATGCAGATGTTCTCACGGCAGCCTCCTCCAGAAAATGGAATTCTTTCGCGGTAGCTTACTCCAACTCACAGCATATCCAAGCGGAAGCCTACCTGGATGCTCTGCCTATCCAACTTTTGGTGCAAGGAGGAGCAGGAGAGTGGGCCAGTTTATTCGATTCTCTTCTCACAGATGGTGGAACTGCCATAGAAAATACCGGCGAGTTTACAGCGGAACAGTTGCTTTCATTTCAGGGTGGAATAAATGTGAATGGCGATCAACTCGTCGCTGATTTACTCCAAGATTCGAGACTCGGTTTTTCATATCAACGGTGCCACACCTTAGGCATTTCCAAGTCCTGGAAAATCGGAAACATCATTTTACACACAGGTGTTTCCGGTCAGCTGATCTTGGGCAATGGATATTTCAGTGTAAAAACGACGGATGGCAATCTCGATGCATTTGGAGCATTTTCCAATGGATTCAATTACACTGCCCTAGCAAACATTCAAAACGGAATTCCCAACACCTTTGAAGAAGCAAGGAAATGGGGACCTGTCGGGCAAGGATGGGGACTCAATGTCGGTGGAGTTTTAGAGTTCCAAGACAGGTTTTGGATTTCGGCAGCTGTCAGTGACCTAGGTCGTGTGGAATGGAGAGGTGAGCGATACTCACTGGATAACGCTCTTACAAGCTGGAATACGCCGGTTGAAGACCCCACGAATATCGGAAATCTCATGCTCGGAGCGCTGAGCCCAAACACCTGGTTCAGCGAAGCTCAAACCGAAACGCGCATCATTCCGAATGGAGTCGCCTTTCAAATAGGAGGGGGAGTGCACGTGAGTAAATTCCTCATGCTCGCAGGAGAAATGGCCTTTGATAATCCTGATCTCATAGGAAATTCAGGAACTCGCTTTGGTGCTTCTGCTGTGCTTTCACCCATTCGATTTATTCGAGTCGATGTGGGAATAAGCAAATGGGGAAATGAAACATATCGAATACCTGCTGGTTTTATGATTAAGTCAGGTAAAAAAGGTTTTGAATGCGGAATACAAGCAACAGACATCCAAGTCCTGTGGAGAGAAAGTCAACCGGAGATTGGCTTCAGAGCCATCGCCATGCGGTGGGTTTGGTAGCCTCCCGACTGCGCATGGTCGTTGTGCTTATTCTGCATGCTGGATTTACGGCACATGCCCAATTCAATTTATCATCAATGGAGCACACAATGGACGACACCATGGAAGAAACCATTACTCTAGGAGCAGGATGTTTTTGGTGTGTAGAAGCTGTCTTTGAAAGCATACAAGGAGTCAATTCGGCGACATCGGGCTACATGGGAGGCCACATCAAGAATCCAGGTTACCGTGAAGTCTGCACCGGCAGAACGGGGCACGCTGAGGTCGTACAAGTAAAATATGATCCTGCGGAAGTCTCTCTTGAGGTCCTATTGGATGTATTCTTCACCACCCACGATCCGACCACCCTCAACCGTCAAGGAGCGGATGTTGGGTCCCAATACCGATCAGCGATATTTTGTCACACAGAAAGTCAAAACCTAATAGCCAATCGCGCTTTGGAAAAGAATCAATCATCCATAGGTGCACCCATTGTTACTGAAATATCGGCGGCAAGTGAATTTTATGTGGCAGAAGATTATCACCAGGCGTATTATGAACTCAACGGCGAAGCACCTTATTGCCGCGCCGTAATCGTTCCTAAAATGCAAAAGTTTCAAAAGACGTTCAAAGCAATCCTCAAGCAATAAAAAACCAAGCTTAGTTCGCTATTCCGCTTCCGCTTCTTCGATTAATTGATCCAGCATTCGTTCAATCTCCGTGAGTTGATTCGGTGAGATTTTCTCAGAAAGTTTTGCTTGCTTCTTCATATGTCGGTACATGGCACTCTTGCGAATTTCCATGGCCACATAAACGGTATATCCGTTATCCTCTGACATCCTCTTTTCGGAGCCAATAATCCGCATATCTGCGAGTTGAGTGCTTGTTATCTCTCGTGCAAGGGTCTCAAACCGTGTCATAGCCTCGTCTACAACTTGGCCGGTTGTACTCTTTTGATAATCATCCGTTACGACCTCAAAATAGCTTTGAACTTGCTGTGCCAATTGCTGACGGGCACGCATTTCCGCTTGACTTTGAGCTACGGCATCCATTTTACTTGAACCCTTTCCCGTGCCACGGTAGTATCGATTGTTGGATTCATACTTCGAACCTGAGAATGGTTCTTTGACCGTTTTACCCATTGGATTGCTGGCGCATGACAAAAACACGGCGCACATAAAGAACCCAAGAACACGAGAAAAAGCAAGAGAAGAATTAGACATCATTTTCAAAATTGATATATTGCTAAGATGCGAATGTCGTGCCAAACTTCGTGTTAAATTTGTTCTCATCCTCGGCTATGAAATGGATTCCTCAATCACTCCAATTAAAAATTGCAAAGCGCATGCTTCGCAGGGCGAATGGGCATGACCGAAAGAAGAAGGGGGTCAATCTCAAAAACGCATCACAGATCATCTTGGTTTACTCGGAAACGGATGAAGCCAAATTCAAGTTGGTCAAAGACATCGCGCTGTATCTCAAGAAAGAGTTTGACATTAAACGAGTGATGCGCTTCGCCTACATCGAAGCAGACGAAAAACTCATTCCTGCCTGGCACATGCGAAAACTTGAATCAGATTTTTTCTGCTCATCCGACTTGAATTGGTACAAAAAGCCTGTGAAAAATGTCCAGAGCATCATTCAAGAACCTTACGACATCTTGATTCATTTGGATCCAGATGAGCACATCGCACTTGACTTCTTGGTTGCAGAATCATGGGCAAAGATGAAGGTTGCTAACTATGCATCTGTTCGCGCGAATGATTTTGACATCTTGCTCCCCGCACAAAAAGGGGACACCTGGAAGCAACGAAATCATCGAATCGTTGAATTTCTTTCCGACTCTCCACTTTCATGAATAATTCGCCCATAATTTCAGGACTGGCTGTCAATTTGGTTACTCCTTTTAATGCACAAGGCGAAATTGATTTTCCGGCTCTGGAGAAGTTAGTGCGTCGAATCCGCCATTCAGATGTTCACTGCATATTCATCAATGCCAGTTCATCTGAGGCTTCCATGCTGGATCAAAATGAGCAAGACCGTGTCGTGGAATTCGTTTCAGAGATCAATGACAACGACAAAATGCTCGTAGGTGGAATTCCCGGGGGCTCCACTCGTTCATGCGTTCAACGTATCGCATCTTTTGATCAGCATGGATTGACGGCAATTTACTGCGATGAACCGCTGCCCCAAGCATCCTCGCCTTCTGGATACATCGGTCATTTTAGATCCATTGCACAATCCGCACCACTTCCCATCATTTTCGAGCACAAAACGGGGCTTTTGGGCACCGGAGCGGAGGAAGCAATCCTTTCCCTATCAAAGGAGCAGAACATCATAGGAATGGTCGAGTCAACTGGAGACGTTGCATTGCATGGAGCCATTATACGACGAAAACCTGAATCATTCTCCGTAATGAGTGGACGCGATGTAATGGCCCTTCCGCTTATGGCACTTGGCATCGATGGAGCCGTTTCAACAATCGCCAATGCTTTTCCGATGGAGTGCGCTCGGATGATGGACCAAATGGTTTTTGGTAATTTCCAAGATGCACGAGAAACCCATCATTTACTCGCACCTCTGTTGCGCATTTTAGAAAGTGAAGGCTCACCTACAGGCATTAAGTCGTTGCTCAATCATTTTCAAATGATGGATCACTTGGTGCGATTGCCCAATACACCTGTGTCGGACAAGATGCGAGGTGAACTTTATCGCGCACTTGCTGAATTACCACAAACGATGGTAACTCCGGCGCTCAATCCGGCATAAAGCAAGTTTGCATCCTGGCAGAACCATTCAAATTTTATCGACTGAAGCCGAGAACCGCATAACCTCTTCAACACGCGCTTCAATCGATTTTGCATTCAGTCCATACTTCTCCATCAATTGGGCCGGTGTTCCACTTTCTCCAAAAGAATCTTCAACAGCAACTTGTGCCATTGGTGTCGGGTGATGAGCTGCCAATAGCAGAGCTACCATGGACCCTAATCCTCCCGTTCGTTGATGTTCCTCTGCAACAACCACGCATCCCGTTCGACGGGCTGACTCCAGTATGGTCGCTTCATCGAGCGGCTTAATCGTATGAACATTGATAACTTCTGCACGTGTTCCGCGTGCCTCCAAAGCTTGAGCGGCAAGCAAAGCTTCCCAAACAAGGTGACCTGTTGCAACAATTGTCACATCGTTGCCCTCCATTAACACTTGTGCTTTCCCGATTTCAAAAGGGGAATCAGCCTTCATGAATACGGGTACTTTCGGTCGACCGAAGCGCAAATAGACGGGGCCTTCCATTCCCGCAATGGCCTCTGTAGCCTGGCGCGTTTGTTCAAAGTCTGCAGTGCAAATCACCGTCATATGGGGAAGCATGGACATCATTCCAATGTCCTCCAGTATTTGATGCGTGGCACCGTCCTCACCAAGCGTCAACCCGGCATGTGAAGCACAAATTTTTACATTCTTTCCTGAATAAGCAATGGATTGCCGAATTTGATCGTAAACCCTGCCCGTTGAAAAATTAGCAAATGTTCCGGTAAAAGGGATTTTCCCACCGATTGTCATTCCTGCGGCAACACTCATCATGTTGGCCTCGGCGATACCGACTTGAAAAAATCGATCTGGATAGGCTTTTTTGAAAGCTCCCATTTTTAGGGAACCGGTTAGGTCGGCGCAAAGCGCGACCACTTCAGGATTGGCCTGGCCAGCAAGCACCAAACCGGCTCCGAAACCACTTCGGGTGTCTTTGGATTCAGTAGGAGAGAGCGTTTGTATGTATCTTGAATTAACCATTGAGAGAAAGGTGAGTTGTAAAACCTGAACGGATGGAAATCGTTTTTTCGATCGAATATTCTATGGACTGTGATCCGCGTGACCGATAGACTACGGAATAATCACCCGGTTGCAAGAGGTATCTGCCTGTGGGGTTTTGGTTGCCATTGCCCCATTGGTATACCACCAAACCCTCGTTATCCAAGATCGCACCAAATCCAGCAGCTGCAGCGTCCAATTGCAAATAACCAGGCTGTGGAATTATCACGGGCGACGTCCCCATTTCATTGACCACGACGTCTTCAACAAGAACAGGTGGATAGGTTGGAAAGAAGACATCGTATGTGCCCTTTAATAAGCGAACAGTTTGATTCAAGCCGACGGTCAAAATAGGAATTGGTTCGTTTGCCATGTAGAGCGCAATCGGCAGGTCGCCGTAGGGATTTCGATCTCCACGTGCAAATTGAGGGATTAAATCCCCCTGACCTGCATTTTCAAAGCGCACATGGTTGTGCTTCCGAGGCGTGAACCGAACGCCGTCACGTTTCATCGGTGGGACTGTGTGGATCAGGAGTGAATACGTTGGAACAGGATCCACAGGAATGGTATCAGCCTTGCCCTCGGAGTTCATCGTGTGGACGAACCGGTCCAAGAGCATCTTGGTGCCTTCGTCATACAAACTCACAGGAACGTTGCTCACAGTGGATTCTCCGCTGTCGTCAATCAAGTCAATTTGAAAGGAGGTATCCAGCATAGCTTGCTCAATGACGATGTCTAGCACAACTTTGAAGGTCTCCGGATCAGTCGCATCAAAGAAATTTCCAACGCATCTGAAGGTGTCCTTGTATTCATCCTCCAAGCCAATGCCGATAATAAAAGGCTTTACAATGATGCCTTGCTCTTGCAACATCATTGAAACCGCGCATGGATCTTCGTCACAGGCTTCAATTCCATCGGTAATCAACACAATCACTTTTCGTCCTGGCCCGTCTGGAAAATCTCCAGCCGTCTGTTCAAGCGAACGTGCGATGGGTGTCGTACCTCTTGCCTGTATGCGTTCAAGGGCTCTCTTAATGATCAGGTTATTGCCTTCCGTAATGGGAACAACCAGTTCCGTATCGTCGCAATCTTGTTCCCCTTGAACAAATTTGGTCTGATGTCCATAAACGCGTAATCCCAATTTGAGCCCTGGAATACCGTATAAACCTGAGAGTGATTCCGACAACAACTGCGTAGCTACCTCTATTTTTCGTTTGCCACCCCAAAACGCATTCATGCTATTCGACGCATCGAAGACAAACAAAATATGCGTTTGCTCATCCGCCTCCATCTCTCCAACAGCTTCTTGCGACAAGCACACAGGCATCATAGCTAAAACAGCAATGAAGAGACAGGAAACCAGCTTTACAAGCGGATTTCCTGACAACTGCGTCCAACCGGGGTTGACCTTCATGCTGAAGTTCAGTAATCCATTAAACCTGCTGTCAACTGAGACAACGCATTTCCTAACTGCTCGTCATTTGGGGCAATTCCATGCCACTCGTGGGTACCTTCCATGAAGTCGACTCCCTTGCCCATTTCAGTTTGCATCAAAATAACCGTAGGCCTGCCAGCACCTCGGTTTGTTTTCGCTTCTGAAATTGCATCACGCAAAGCTTGAAAATCGTGACCGTCACACGACAGTACATTCCATCCAAAGGCTCGCCATTTACCTGCCAAATCACCCAAATTCATCACGTCATCTGTAGAACCGTCAATTTGTTGGCCGTTGCAATCGACGAAACTGATCAAATTATCTACACGGTGATGAGGCGCATACATGGCAGCTTCCCAAATCTGGCCTTCCTGAAGTTCACCATCCCCATGCAGGGAAAACACCCATGTAGACTCTCCATTCAAGGTTTTCGTTTGTGCAGCTCCAATCGCCGCACTTAGCCCTTGGCCCAATGAGCCGGATGCAATTCGAATACCTGGCAAACCTTCCTCCGTAGCAGGGTGCCCTTGTAATCGAGTATTTAACTTACGGAAAGTAGCAAGCTCTGAAACTGGAAAGTATCCTCGACGCGCTAGCACTGAATACCACACTGGACTGATGTGACCGTTGGATAGAAAAAACAAATCCTCCCCTGTACCGTTCATATCAAAACCGTCTGGGTCTAAATGCATCACTTCGAAATACAGCAATGTCAGTAAATCAGCACAGCCAAGGCTTCCCCCTGGGTGTCCAGATGATGCTCCATGAACCATTCGGACAATGTCCCGCCGAACTTGTGTGGCGACTTGAGAGAGGGTAGGGTGTTCCATTGGATTGAATAACGCGGTATTGAGTCTAATTCGTGTTCAAAATTACCCCACTTCGCCGCATCACGTTCCGATTGTTGAGAAACTGTTAAAACCAATTGACCCCGCCATCGTACCTTCGTCTTTCTAGAAATATTTCCACTGCCATGGCACTTAAATGCGGAATTGTAGGGTTGCCGAACGTAGGTAAATCCACTTTATTCAACTGCCTTTCCAATGCGAAAGCACAGAGTGCAAACTTTCCTTTTTGCACAATTGAGCCCAATGTCGGGGTCATAACGGTTCCAGATCCAAGGCTGCAGAAATTGGCCGAATTGGTGAAGCCTCAAAACGTCATTCCAACGACGGTAGAAATTGTCGACATCGCGGGATTGGTCAAAGGAGCAAGTAAAGGGGAAGGACTCGGCAACAAATTCTTAGGAAACATACGAGAGACCGATGCCATATTGCATGTCCTCCGTTGCTTTGACGATGGAAATGTGGTCCACGTCGATGGCAGTGTTGACCCCATTCGTGATAAAGAAGTCATTGATATGGAACTTCAACTGAAAGACCTAGAAACGGTACAAGCTCGAGCGACCAAGATCAAAAAGGCGGCACAAACAGGAGACAAGGAAGCCGCTAAGTCCTATGGTTTTTATGAGCGAATCATCACCGCATTGGAATCAGGAAAATCAGCACGTTCTGTCGATTTAGATGACTCAGAAATCGCAATCCTGAAAGAGCTTCAGTTGATCACAGCCAAGCCCGTTATGTATGTTTGTAACGTAGACGAAGCCTCTGTAATTTCAGGAAATCCCTATGTAGAACGCGTTCAAGAAATCGCAAGAGCGGAGGGAGCTTCATTGATGATCATCGGGGCGGCAATCGAAGCAGACATCGCTGAGTTGGATGACCCAGATGAAAGAAGTATGTTTCTCGAGGATTTAGGTTTAAAAGAAGCGGGGGTTGCTCAGTTGATTCGGAAGGCATACGAACTTCTTGATTTACAGACCTATTTTACGGCAGGTGAGAAGGAGGTGCGAGCATGGACTTATCGAAAAGGATTCAAAGCTCCTCAAGCCGCTGGTGTTATCCACACGGATTTCCAGAAGGGATTCATTCGGGCTGAAGTCATGGCATATGACGATTTTATTGCTTTTGGCTCTGAAGCGGCGGTGAAGGAAGCCGGAAAACTTGGCGTAGAGGGAAAGGAATACTTGGTTAAGGATGGAGACATCATGCATTTCCGATTCAATGTCTAAAACGTTTTCAATGACCATTCTGATTGTTGCCTTAGCCAGTTGCGCCTTGACAACCTCAGATCAAAATCAGTCAGTTCCAAGGGATTTGCCCGTTGAAGTTGCTTCCAAGCTGGCTGCACAAGAAGACGCTTGGAACCAAGGTGACATTCGTTCCTTCATGCATTTGGCCTACTGGAACAGCGACTCGCTTATTTTTATCGGAAGCAAGGGGCCTACCTATGGTTTCGAATCAACATTAGCCAATTACCTCAAGTCTTATCCCGATACCGATGCGATGGGGGAGTTAACATTCGAATTGCTTGATTGGAGACCACTGGGGGCCAACAATGGTTTATTGATAGGGAGTTGGCAATTGCTTCGTCGGGATTCCATCGGGGATTTAGCTGGACATTTTAGCCTTGTTTGGGAGAAGCAGAATGAGGGCTGGGTCATCATCTCAGATCACAGCAGCTAGTCAGTCATGGTTCTAGACCCCTTGGTTATCGTACTCGGTGCGACTGCATTGATTTCATGGCAAGCTAACGCACGTCCTGAACTGAAAGAAGCGCTTTTATATCATCCCTATCGCGTTTTGCAACATCGAGAGTGGTACCGCTTGTTATCCCATTCGTTGGTACACGGTGATTCCATGCATCTCTTTGTGAACTTGTTTGTTCTTTGGCAATTTGGCGCCCCTATGCAATATCTATTGGAACAAAGCACAGCAGAACCTTTCATCCCCTTGCCTGGAGCCTATTCTTTTCCCATGCTGTACATTGGTGGTGTGCTGTTCGCAGCGATACCGGGAATGTTACGACACAGTAACGATCCCTCGTACAGAAGCTTAGGAGCCAGTGGAGCAGTAAGTGCTGTGCTCATTGCGTATATCTTGAACTTTCCCACTGCGAAACTTCTGCTGTTCTTCGTTATCCCGATGCCAGCATTCTTGGCAGGAGCTTTATTCTTCGTTTATGAGCGACAAATGGATAAGAGAGGTCAGGGGAGAATCGCGCATGACGCCCACCTTTGGGGTGGATTATTCGGCCTGTTGTTTACCATAGCTTCGGACACCCGCGTGATTGCAAACTTTGCATCAGCCGTTTCCAATTATTTCGGAGGCTGACCAGCTGCAGAAGCGACGATTCGAAACAAATCCTCGTTATCTCGTTTCATGAAGTATTGCTCTCTTGCAAATCGCTCCAACAGTGCAGGTTCAGAGGACAAAGCGTGCAATTGATCGCCCGTTTCAGCTATTTGCAATTGGTAGTGTTGGACTTGAGCTTTCAATTCATTCAGTTCTTGCTGGCTCTTGACGAGGTAAATCAAGTCAATTTCAGATACAAACGTCACCCAGACCAAGCCCAGAATACCCGTCAGGACAAACCGGTTTTTGAGTACCCCGAAGATTCCGTTAAGCACATCAACTTTCATCTTCCTCTGATCCTGCATTTTCAGCTGACAAATCCTCTTTCAGCGCCTCATTGGCCCCTTCAGGCATGGAAAGGAAACCACCTTTCACAATGCTGATTTTCAGATTATTGGCCTCCTTCTTGTAATCCGCTTTCAGAAGATCACCTTCTTCGATTTGTGCATTGATGATTTCCTCCGCAAATGGATCCTCTATGAATTTCTGAATGGCCCTTTTGAGCGGGCGCGCTCCATACTTTTCGTCATAGCCTTCTTTGACCAGAAAATCTTTGGCCTTTTTGGTGATTTCAATTCCGTATCCCAAGCCCTCAATGCGATCGATCAATGATTTGAGTTCGAGGTCAATAATGGAATGGATGTGCTCAATTTCGAGAGATTTGAATACAACCACATCGTCAATTCGATTTAGAAATTCCGGACTAAAGGCCCGTTTCAGCGCTGTCTGAATCACGGAATCGCGGTTGGCGTTTTCATTGTTTACTTGCGCTGCGGTACCGAAACCAACGCCCGTGCCGAATTCGGCCAACTGACGAGCACCGATGTTGGATGTCATGATAATGACAGTATTGCGGAAATCAATCTTGCGTCCAAGGCTGTCGGTCATTTGTCCATCATCCAAGGCCTGTAAAAGCAAATTGAACACATCCGGATGTGCCTTTTCTATTTCATCGAGAAGGACAATGGAGTAGGGGTGTCGACGCACTTTTTCGGTCAACTGGCCTCCTTCTTCATAGCCTACGTAACCAGGAGGTGCTCCAATCAAACGACTTATGGCGAATTTCTCCATGTACTCAGACATGTCGATTCGAATAAATGATTCTTCAGAATCGAACATGAACTTCGCTAGCACCTTGGCCAATTGCGTTTTTCCTACACCCGTCGGGCCCAAGAAGATAAAAGAACCAATTGGTTTGTTGGGATCTTTTAACCCGGCCCTGTTGCGCTTTATCGCTCTCGAAACCCGCACAATCGCATCATCTTGCCCAATCACTTTGCCTTGCAAATCATCGTTCATGCGTGCAAGACGACCAGACTCCTTTTCCGCTATGCGTTGGACAGGGATGCCTGTCATCATTCCAACCACATCTCCAACGTGATCTACCGTGACTGTGACACGTTTGTTTTTACTGTCCTCTTCCCACTGTGCCTTTGCCCTCTCTAAACTGTCGTTTAGCGTCCTTTCCGTATCGCGCAATTGCGCAGCCTCTTCATATCGCTGCGAACGGACAACTTGAACCTTTTCTTCTTTGATGTCTTCAATTTTCTTCTCGATCTCTACAATTTCTTGCGGTACATGAATGTTGTTGAGGTGAACACGAGAGCCCACTTCATCCATTGCATCGATGGCTTTATCTGGCAAGTGCCGATCTGTGATGTACCGAGCCGTCAGATTGACGCATGCATTAATTGCCTCAGTCGTGTATGTCACGCTGTGATGCTCTTCGTATTTGTCTCTGATGTTGTTGAGAATTTGAATCGTCTCTTCGATGGAGGTAGGCTCAACCAAAACTTTTTGAAAGCGACGTTCCAACGCTCCATCCTTTTCAATGTGTTGACGGTATTCATCCAACGTCGTCGCCCCGATGCATTGAAGTTCGCCTCGCGCTAAGGCCGGCTTGAACATATTCGATGCATCCAATGAACCACTGGCACCACCTGCTCCGACGATCGTGTGGATTTCATCAATGAAGAGGATGACATCCGGGGATTTTTCCAATTCATTCATCACCGCTTTCATTCGTTCTTCAAATTGACCGCGGTATTTCGTTCCTGCAACCAAAGAGGCTACATCCAGGGTGACGATGCGTTTGTTGAAGAGCACTCGGCTCACCTTCTTTTCAACGATGCGCAGGGCCAAACCCTCCGCTATTGCACTCTTACCCACCCCTGGTTCACCAATCAATATGGGATTGTTCTTTTTCCGACGAGAAAGAATCTGAGAGACGCGCTCGATTTCCTTTTGCCTCCCGACGATGGCATCTAGGCGACCTTCTTCAGCCATTTTCGTCAAATCGCGACCGAAGTTATCCAATACAGGTGTTTTACTTTTTGGATCCCCCTTGCGAGAGCTGGAACTTCCTCCTATCGTATCACCCGAACCTTCTTCGTCTCCAAAATCTGTGGATTCAGCGCGAGGCGTCGAGGATCCGGCTCCACCTTCACTGGATTGAATCATGCTCTCGTATTCTTCCTTGGCTACATCATAATCGATGTTGAATGCCTGTAGTGCTTTCGTGGCCACATTGTCTTCATCCTTCAAGATGGACAATAAGAGATGTTCCGTCCCAATCAAACTGGATTTAAAAATCTTAGCCTCGAGATAAGTGATTTTTAGGATTTTCTCAGCCTGCTTCACCAAAGGGATATTGCCCGCGCCTACGGATGATCCCGCGGTCGGCCGAATACTTCCTTCGAGCGCTTTTCGCAGTTTTTGCAATTCAACATTCAAGCCTTCCAACATTCGAACTGCTGTGCCCTCGCCTTCACGGATGATGCCCAATAACAAGTGTTCAACTCCTATGTAGTTGTGCCCAAGTCGCAGTGCCTCTTCTCGGCTGTAAGTGATAACGTCCTTTACCCTTGGTGAAAATTTCGCGTCCATAGTGACTGTTTACTCTATTATTCAAATGTTGATTCGTGCTCTCAGCAAACACGCTTTTTCCGACGTTTCTAAACTACAACGTCATTATGTCAAACATCTTGCCAAATGATTGGTTTATCCACATCCGTTTGGGGAGATTTGTGTGTAAGTGAAAGCCCCTGAAACCCGTAGCCTGCGGATTATCGCAGTATTTTCGTTACCGTTAACGATGGAGGAAAGAAGGAACAAAATTAGGAATACCTGACACGATGGCAGAAGGAGAAAAGATTGTCCAAATCAACATAGCAGATGAAATGAAGTCGGCTTACATCGATTATTCGATGTCGGTCATTGTATCAAGAGCACTTCCAGATGTTCGAGATGGACTAAAACCTGTGCACCGCCGTGTACTTTACGGCATGCTCGATCTTGGAGTATTGTCCAATCGAGCTTATAAAAAGAGCGCAAGAATTGTCGGTGAAGTTCTGGGTAAATACCACCCGCACGGAGACAGCTCGGTCTACGACACCATGGTGCGGATGGCCCAGCATTGGTCCCTTCGGTACCCCATGGTCGATGGGCAAGGTAATTTTGGATCGATCGACGGAGACAATCCGGCCGCGATGCGCTACACCGAAGCCCGCCTTCGCAAAATTGCGGAAGAGATGTTGGACGATCTCGACAAGGACACCGTAGAGTTTCGCCCTAATTTTGATGAAAGCCTCAAAGAACCGACGGTACTGCCCGCCAAGATCCCGAATCTCTTGGTCAATGGCGCATCCGGAATTGCGGTAGGCATGGCAACTAACATGCCTCCCCATAACTTATCAGAAGCGGTGGATGGTGCAATTGCCTACATCCAAAACAACGACATTACCATTGAGGAGTTGATGGAACATGTCAAGGCGCCTGACTTCCCAACGGGTGGAATCATTCATGGGGTAGAAGGAGTGCATGAAGCGTTTCACACTGGTCGAGGGAGAGTCGTCGTTCGGGGCAAGGCGCGCATCGAGGAAACGAAAACAGGTCGGGAGGTCATTATTGTGGAGGAGATTCCCTACATGGTCAATAAAGCGGACATGGTCCGCAAGACCGCGGAATTGGTGAACGACAAAAAAATCGAAGGCATTTCCGAAATCAGAGACGAATCTGATCGGAAGGGAATGCGGGTTGTTTATGAAATCAAACGAGACGCTATGGCGTCAGTCGTATTGAACAAACTGTATAAATATACAGCCTTACAAAACTCATTCTCAGTCAATAACATCTGCCTGGTGAAAGGGCGACCTCAGCTGCTAAACCTGAAGGGGCTCATCTCCAATTTTGTCGAACACCGGCATGAAGTGGTCACTCGACGCACACAATACGATCTGAGAAAAGCCCAGGAGCGAGCGCACATCCTCCAAGGCCTGATTATTGCGATTGAAAATTTGGATGCGGTCATCAAATTGATTCGCGCCAGCGCCACACCGGAGGAAGCTAGAAACAACCTCATGGGAACGTTTGAGTTGTCTGAGCTTCAGGCTCGCGCCATTTTGGACATGCGCCTGCAAAAGCTCACAGGACTGGAACGCGATAAATTGCGCGCTGAATACGAAGCCCTGCTTGCAACCATTGCAGATTTAGAGGACATCCTTGCTAGGTTCGAGCGTCGAATGGAAATCATTACGACAGAACTGCTCGATGTAAAAGAGCGCTATGGAGACGACCGACGAAGCGAAATTGAATTCAGTAGCGCAGATGTTCGGATGGAAGATCTTATCGCTGATGAACAAGTCGTTGTAAGCATAAGTCACGCGGGCTACATCAAACGGACCCGACTCTCGGATTATAGGTCGCAAAGCAGAGGAGGAGTTGGCGCGAAAGGGGCCACTACCCGAGACGAGGACTTCGTCGAAAACATCTTTACCGCTACCAACCACAATTGGCTATTGATCTTCACCGCCAATGGCCGCTGTTTCTGGATGCGGATTTTTGAAGTACCGGAAGGTTCCAAAACGTCCAAAGGAAGGGCCATCCAAAACTTAATTCAAATCGAGCCGGATGACAAGGTTTTGGCCTACATCCCTGTGCAAGATCTGAAAGACGAAGACTACGCAAACAATAACTTCGTCGTTTTAGCGACCCGAAAAGGTTTAATTAAGAAGACCACCCTGGCAGCCTATTCAAGGCCTCGTTCCAACGGTATTAACGCCATCACCATCCGAGAAGGGGATGAATTGCTTACTGCTCGGCTTACAAATGGCGATAACGAAATCATTATCGGCAAGAAATCAGGCAAAGCCATTCGCTTCCATGAAAGCACAGCTCGTGCAGTCGGAAGGACAGCCATGGGGGTGAAGGGAGTTACCCTCGAAGGACCAGAAGATGAAGTCATCGGTATGGTGTGTGTTCGCGGATTGGATTCTGAAATATTGGTCGTCTCAGAAAACGGATATGGCAAACGATCTGCTGTAGAGGATTACCGAATCACGAACCGGGGCGGAAAAGGAGTGAAAACACTAAGTATTACTGATAAAACAGGCTCTCTGATCAGCATTCTTAATGTTACCAATGATGATGACCTCATGATCATCAATCGCTCTGGGATTACCATTCGAACAGGCGTTGAGGACTTGAGAGTGATGGGGCGAGCTACACAAGGAGTTAGGTTAATTTCGCTTCGCGGAGATGATCAGATTGCTTCGGTTTGTCGCGTGCCGAAGAGCGATGATGAGCCGATGAATGAGGACGGAGAGGACGCTGCTGATGGAGCTGCTGATGAAACATCAAATGGGGAAGGCGCACCAACGACTCCAGAAGCATAGGACCCACAATCACGAATCTGGCATTACTTTTGCCACCAAATCAAATATTCAACTTTGAAATTGATGAAACAATTCCTCACCATTTCATTCATTGCTGTGACATTTGTAGTCACGGCACAAAAACAAGTCGTCTCCGCTTACAACGCGAATAAATCAGGCGATTATAAATCGGCCGCTGGCTACATTGAAGAAGCCATTACGGTGGAAAAAGCAGCAATCAAGGATAAAACCTGGCGTTACCGAGGTGAGATTTACTTGAACATCGCAACGGACAGTCTACTGTCTATTGAATACCCAGAAGCCTTGTGGATCGCAAAGGAATCATACCTTAAGGCGCAAGAACTCGATGTCAAGGGCAATTATGATCGAGAAATCATCACCGGACTTGGCCTGGTGCAGACGACAGCAGGCAATCAGGGAATTGGTGATTACACTGCCGGAAATTACAAGCAAGCGGCTGCCAAATTTGACTTAAGCGCTGACATAGCCGGTATGTTCGATGTTGTGGATACTATGGCAATTTTCAATTCGGCTCTTTGTTTTGAAAAGTCGAATGATGTGGATCTCGCCGTCGCTCGTTATAAAACATGCGGGAGCTACGGATATCAAGTACCTAACGTGTATCTATTTGTTGCCAATCTTCTTCGCCTCGATGAACGGGTAGAGGAGGCATTGATCGAATTGCAAGCCGCTCGTGCATTGTTTCCGAGGGAGCAAAGCTTGATCATTGAAGAATTGAACATTTACCTGGAAAACAAGGATTATGAAAGAGCAGAGAACAACCTGAAACTCGCTGCCGAAGGGGATCCGACGAATGAAATACTTTGGTTCAGTTTAGGAAGCGTCTACGACAACCTTCAGAAATCAGAACTTGCAGCAGAAGCTTATTTGAAAGCGCTCAGTATTGACCCTTCATACTTTGACGCCAATTACAACTTAGGTGCGATGTACTTCAACGACGCCGTACAAGGCATCAATGAAGCAAACGACATGTGGAAACCCCGAATGACAAAAGCAGAAAGTGCCAAGCAGAAAGCTTTGGAGGAGGCTGCAAAAGAAAAGTTCATAGAAGCTCGTCCATTCCTTGAAGCAGCACTAGAGGCAAACGCGGAGGATTTAGACACGGTGCGATCTTTGCGTGATATTTACGCGCGAACAGGCCAAGACGATTTAATGCTGAAGATGAGTAACATGTTGAAATAACTGAGACTCAAGAATCGAATTGCCATCAATGGGTAAATAAGTAGAGGGGCCAAGTGCCCCTCTTTTACATCCATGTATTCTGTTTAACATAATATTTATTATCATTCAATTGGGGTGTTAACGAATTCAGCACCAGTCATTATGGAAACCTTTACCAGAAAACTGCAAGTTTGAAAGGAAAAGTGTAAATTTGCCACGTCTTTGGAGGTTTGGCAGAGTTGGTCGATTGCACCGGTCTTGAAAACCGGCGTACCGCAAGGTACCGGGGGTTCGAATCCCTCAGCCTCCGCAAAAGGAAAGAAAAGCGCCCGCAACAGCGGGCGTTTTTCATTTCCGAAGCCCAAACTCGCGGGCGTAAAACTCACTTCAAAGCCTGGTGCAGGGAATGAAAAACGTCCATTTGTGCGAGGCTGCTACTGGGCCTTCTGGTGCGGACTACATCTTCATAATTCGAGGAAGGAGATCAAGGAGATGAACCCTTTCTGCGTTGAATGAAACAAACCGTTGTTTCTTTGCTCCATAGGATTTAAGCATATGCCTCCTCCCATTGTCCCCCATCCCAACAGCTGGTACGCAGACCCCCAATGGTTCGCCGCGGTTAATTGCACTGGATGCCAGGAGGATTCAGGCTTGTGTGCCACGCGAATCAAGGGAGTCAGGGCATTGATTACCCCCCCGTGGGCTCTACATATCGGAAAAAATTTCAATTCTGATGCTGCTCGTGCATTCTGCCAAGGTCTTGAAAATCATAAGGCATCCTTGGTCATATGCGATTTTCCTCCTGAAATATCTTTTGATTTACCCAAGAATTGGCACATCCAAAGAAGGCACACTCGTTGGCTCAGAGTCACTGAACACGGTGGATTTCCAGCTTTACCAAAACACCGGAGAAAACAATTGCGCAAGGCAAGTGCTATCGGATTGACCATTTCACAATGCAACGATGTTGAACGCGTCCTATCGTTGCATCAACTTGCTCGCAAAAGAAAAGATGTGGAATCTGATGAACAAAAGCTAGAACAGCTTCTGCAACTCATTTTGAACTCCCCTCACCAAAGCAGTTTCATCGTCCAGGACACCAATGGCGATGACCTAGCAAGTGCAGTTTTTTTGCATGACTCCGACAAGACTGTTTATGCTTTTGGTGGTCAAAATCGTTCTGAGTTGTCCGGCCTTGCCACGGTGATGCTTATTAATGCAGGGCTGCAAGCCGCAGAAGCCATTGGACATAAAATATTTGATTTCGGAGGGTCGCTTGATCCTGGAGTGGACCGATTCTACGCTGAATTTGGCGCTGAAAAAATCCTGAGAATCCGGGCTGTTTTGGCACGATCCCCGATCAAATGGTGGCTGAAGTGCAGTCGACCAGATTTGTTTCGAGCGAGCTGATTTCACCGAACTACGGTTACAGCGCCAGAATACTCGAATGGCTCCGCGTCGCACACGTGATGTGCTTTGAAAATCACGTAGTACGATCCTTCGGCCACGGATTCAGATGGCCTCCACCCTTTACCTGCTTGTCGCGTTGTAAACAGCTGGTTGCCCCAACGATTGAACACCGACAACTCGTATTGATAAAATTGACCTGGATCTAAATTGGATAACGGATCACCATTTGGCACAGTCAATTCAACAGTGAAGGCATCATTTTTCGAATCATTATTGGCTGAAATAACATTCGGCACGAGGTAATCGATGCCCTGTAGCGCAGGTGGAACGGTGGCTTCAATCTCCCACGTCTCTTCGACGTCACAATACACACTGTATAAAGTTATTGATCCCATGTAAACACCCGGACCAGGAAAGTCCGTTTCCACAGAAGGTAAATTCGAGGAGAAAACGCCCGGAAAGTTCCAACTTACAGAGTCTGCGCCCTGCCCGGTATACTGCAACAGCATGAAGCCTGTCTCCTCACAAAGTGCCAAGGGCTGAATGACCCACGTCGAATCAAATGGATTGGCCGGTAAGACGATGACTTCTTGGGTTTGAATATCCGCACATTCACTTCCAGCGCCGGCTGTGAGCGTGACGAGGTATGTACCATATGCCGGATAAGTAAAAACAGGATCTGTTTCGTCATTCGGCAGTCCCGCGCCGCCGCCGAAGTCCCATGAGAATGGGCCACTTTCTGGAGACAGATTCTCAAACGTTACCTCCAATCCAGAGCACGGCTCCGATGTTACTTCAAATTCCGCAATGGGAAGACTTGGTAAATCGAGCTCTACTTGCGCATTATTGACACAATTAAAAGCAGAAGAATTGAGTGAAATTGAAATGGCTTCATCCTGCGGGAACCAAACGATTCCTGGATGTTCATTCGCCAATTCAGCAGGCATTGAATTCCCGCCAAATGACCAATTCCAATTGATGTAACTGGTCCATTGGGAGGTATCCAGCACAACATTCCCAGACCACCCGCCATCGTCACATACCAAATCCACAATGTCAAAATCTGTTTCCCACGTGTCATGTGCCGTAACTTCAAAAAACAAGGAGTCAGCGCATGTTCCTGTTTCGAAATAGAGACTCACATTGTATATCCCCGGCTCGTCATACGTGTAGTTCGGTTCTGCGGATGTGCTGACATCATCTGTTGCACCATCAACACCAAAATCCCACGTGTAGGCCTCACTCGGATTCGTTAATTGATTGAATTCAACCGTAAGACCGGTGCAAGGTTCAGGCGACTCATAGCCCGGAGATTGAATGTTGCACGTCACAACATCCAGCGTAAAGTCCCGCAGGATGGAGCCGATTTGTTGGCCGTTGCGCCATTCAATCACACACACTCCAAGTGCAAATTTACCGGCAATGTTGGGCGTGCCGGAAAGGACTCCTGTGATCGGATTGATCGTCAGTCCTGCAACGGGCCCTAAAGGATTTGCAGCGTTAAAACCATTCTCCCATCCCACTTGAGTGAACGGAGGGCCAGTCGGCGGGACAGGAATTGGAGTTAAAGGGGTTCCTCCCAAGAAGATAGGACATAACGTGTAACTCAATGAATCACCATCTGCATCCGAAGCGCTGTTATCTAACTGAAAAGGATAATTGTTGCAGGCAAAGGCTTGAGGCAGTTCGTTGAAAATGGGCGTTGAATTCGGATTGTTCAATGTCAGGTTTCCTGGAATCGTCGTCGTCAAGCTAAAGCCTTGGTCTTGGGGTATTACAAGATTCGTTATTGAAGGCGAACGGCAGCATCGCTGATGCACCAGCGTGTATGGAATCTGACTGGGTTCCAATGCGATATCAATCACGTACTCTCCGCGCTCGATGCATAAATCCTCCGGCAGAAAAGCACAGTTATTCGGATTTTGTGGAATAATGTCGGTCACCGAGCTGAAATCCAAGCTACCTGAAACAGTGGTGATCAAAGTAGACCCCTGATACACTGCGACAGCAGCCGTGCCGTCAAAACCCGTTCCATTGGTATTGTTCGAACTGCAATCTCGGTAGATGTAGCAGTGAATTTCAAATTCATTCTGCCCCGAAGCATTGGTACCTTGGTACACATATGTAAGTTCTCCTCCCACAAGGTGCGTAGCCATTGACAAATTAGGACAGATCAAAATCAGTCCAAGCAAAACGATCACTGATTGTGGCTTTGAAGCCAAGGCACGCAGGATGAAATTATTCATGGCGTCTCAATGTACAACCAACCAGAAATAGAATTCTAAGATGAGATACATTTATGCTTATCAACTTCAAAGAGAATACCTTTGCTCCATGATTCAGAGAACGCTATACACTTGGCTGACACTTAGTTTCTGGGGAGTCTTTGCAATGGGTCAAGCCCAATCAGGGATTGACTGTGATGTGCTTAGATTTCAAACCATGGAGGCTTCGTTCATCGAAGTTCACATCGAATTTGATGGTTCGTTATTTCGGCCTTTGCAGGAACCCGATGGATGGCAAACCAAGGTCCAAATCGAAGCCGTTGTCCGGTCATCGGAAGGCATCATCAATTATGGAAAAACCCAAGTTTTAGGCCCGGTTTCGGCAGATTCACTTTTGGCTGTTGCAGGAACACAGTTTCATTTGGAGCGCATAGAAGTACCCAGCGGCGTGTTCAATGTTACAGTTACAATCGCTGATTCGCATCCAAACTCCAACTTTCAAAAAGCCTTGAACTTACCGGTTCAGATTCCTGTATTGGACCAGCCCTCTTGGTCCGATCCCTTCATTTTGGAAGCTTTTGCCCCATCGGATGATGAATTGACTCCGCTATCCCGATCAGGATATGAAATGCTTCCGATAACACATGCCGAAATCATAACAGAGGCCGAAAAAATTCAATTTTACTCGGAGCTTTACAATGTGCATGAGGTTGTCGATTCGATGTTCTTGGTCAGCTGTTGGATTGAGGGCTCCGAAGGCCAAGTTTTGCCGGGTACCCGTCGATTCTTCCGAAAGGTTGCGGCACCGATTATTCCACTTTTTACATCCATTCCGATGCCAAATACGGGGCAACCGAAGGAGGCAGTTTCGTTGGTTGTTCAAGCCTTGACGAGAGAAAATCAACTTATTTCAGAGAACCGGCTGCCCTTTCAATTGGTTTCACCCACTTCTTTGGCAATCAAAAACGATTACGTATCCGGCCTACCAAGTTATTTGCAATTCTTCACCGATTCATTGACTTTACTTCAGCACATCCGGGATCACCAACCCCGTGCCGATGCATCGCAGCGTAAAACGATCAACGGAACAATCGAGGGTGCTGAAGTTGACCAAATGCAAGCTTTTCTCGCTCATTTTTGGGAACAATATTCCCCCGAATCTCCTGAAATGGGATGGCGCGAATACACCCGGGCCATTGCTTATGCCGATTCTTCATACGGCGCATGCCGGAACGGACACGGCGCAGAAACCGACATGGGTTACATCTACCTGCGATATGGACCTCCGAATACGGTAGTGAAGCGTCACAACGAAACAGATTACTACCCCTACGAGATTTGGCATTATCACCGTGCAGGTCCCTTCACGAACAAGCGGTTCCTTTTCTTTTCTCCCCACATGGTCGCGGAGTGTTTCACTTTGTTGCATTCGGATATGTTGGGAGAAGTACAAAATTCAGATTGGTTGCATCAATTGCGTAACCGTGAGAACCGACTTCGCGTAACGGATAGTCAATTGAACAGACTCAACCCCCGAAGGGACACTTTTTCAGGCGAGGAGCCCGAAGATTTGTTCTTTAATCCGCGATGAAGCAATCGAATCCCATTGAACGAACCGTCGTTGCCATCCTCAACTGGAATGGCCTGCGGCACCTTCAAGTTTATTTACCTTCCGTAGTTGAGCATTCGATTCTGCATGCAGATATCGTGGTCATTGACAACGGGAGTACGGATAACTCTGTCAATTGGATTCAGGGGACGCATCCCGAAGTACAAGTGATTCAGCTTGAGGAAAATTTGGGGTTTGCAGGCGGATACAATGCGGGGCTCGCCCAAATAGAAGCGACCCATTTCATCTTGCTCAATAGCGATGTCCGAGTGACATCAAATTGGATACCTCCTGTTCTACATATGATGGAACATGAGGGCTATGTGGCATGTCAACCGTTGATCCGGAACGAATCCGATCCTACGTTATTCGAATATGCTGGCGCTGCAGGTGGCTACATTGACCGCGATGGTTACACGTTTTGCGCAGGAAGAATCTTTGAGGTTTTTGAGTCCGATGAAGGCCAATACTCGGATAATAGAGAGGTGTTCTGGGCCTCTGGCGCCGCTTTGTTTATTCGAAGCGAGGCATATCATGAAGCTGGAGGATTGGACAATGAGTTTTTTGCCCATATGGAAGAAATCGACCTGTGCTGGCGATTGAAAAATCGCGGATACAGAATAGGTGTTTGTGGTTCTTCCGTTGTCTTTCATTTAGGTGGAGGCACATTGCAAAAGATCAGTCCATTCAAGTCCTATCTAAATTTCAGGAACAACCTGTTTTTACTTGTCAAAAACCACCACCAACGGGCTCTGTACCCGATGATTCTTCGCCGCATGATTTTGGATGGAATCGCCGCGATCAAATTCCTTCGTGAAGGCTCTACACCACTATTTGGAGCTGTTTGGAAAGCGCACCGAGATTTCCGTTCACAGTTTCAACTCATGAAAACACGCCGAAATGCTGAAAAACTGGCTTGTCAGCAAGGATCTGCGAATGCCCCATGTCACCCCATGAATTACTCAGGCTGGTACCAAGGGAGTGTGCTGGTTGCTTATTTCCTGAGAGGCAAGCAAACGTTTGATGAACTTCCCGCGAACCGCTTTACGAAGTCACGTCCCAAAACCAACGTCTAGCATTCACAAAACGACTTGTTCTGCGGTCAGGACTGCGCAGACATTTGGAGGATGGATTCAAATGAAATTCGCTCTCCCATCCTCCTCATAGTATGTGCCCTGTGGATGGGTTGCTTATCGATTTCCATTGCGCTGAAAATCACCATTGGAGTGCTTATAATTGTCGCAATAGGTGTGGTCCAAAAGCGGCGACATCTCGTCATTCCTTTTGCAACCATGCTCCTTCTTGGCATTGGAATGAAACATTATAATCAATGGACACAGGCCATTCCAAAGGCGCCGCTGACAGGGATGTGGACTTGTAAATCCGAGGGCATCAGAAAAGAAGGCCATCATCACACCCTACTTTGTCGATGCGACAGAAAACACGCGCCATTTCGCATGGAATGGTCATATTCCAGTCCTCCACCATTGGACACCGCATTCTTGGGTTCTCTGATGCCATTTTCAAACGTACCTCGCGGAGTAATCGAGTGGAAGCATCGGAGAGGAATCGTTGGAGCCCTTCATCCTCCTTGGACTCAAAAGGATCAAAAAGGCAAGTGGCCTCCACAGCAAGAGAACATAAAAACTGAACTTTGGAGAGATTTAGATCGGTCATTTACACCCCATGTCAGCGGATTGCTATTTGCTCTCACTACGGGAGATAAGGCAAAGATCCCTTATGACACAAGGACCGCACTTACCCATGCCGGACTTGCTCATCTGCTTGCTGTAAGTGGTTATCATGTGGGGCTTGTCGCAATCGTACCGCTGTTCTTATTGAGAAGGAGACGATGGCTCTTGCGCGCATTAGGCTTCATTTCTTTGATGGGTGTATGGTGGTATATTAGCCTTTGCGGGTGGCCTGTATCCGCGATTCGAGCGGGAATTATGGCCTCCCTCTTTGCAGCCTTACAACTCGTTTATCGCCCGGTCTCCTCCATTCAAATTCTCGCATTGTCCGCTTGGGCTATGCTCATCATTCGACCATCCATGGCTGGCGAGCTAGGAGCTCAATTAAGCTTTGTTGCGGTATTGTCCATATTGCTGATGATTCAGAGTTTGAATCGAAAAAATAGATCAATGAAAGTTGCCTCTGTGTTAGCTGTCCCGGTATCGGCTCAATGGGGCACCGGGTTCCTTTCGTGGTCCGTCTTCGGAGTTTTTCCGGTGCATTTTTTGATCTTCAACCTGATCGCATCACCGCTGATGGCCTTCATCGGATTGGGTTTAGCCGGCTGGTTATTGGTTCGATGGCTTGCGCCAATCGGTTGGGGCGACACCTGGGCGTACCACCTCAATTCTATACTTGAACCGATTATTCATTGTTTCACCATCGCTCACCATACAGCTTGGAGCCTCTATGTTGGAGCCGTTCCAACATGGATTTGGTGGGTTATCAGCGCAGGGTTTCTCTTCAGTGCTGTGGCAGTGAATTTATCACGGATCACCTGGCTCAAAGCGCTACTGTTCAATTCCTGCACGTTGATCACTTTGGCGCCTTGGATTGGCTGGCATTTGATTTCAACCACAGAGATTAGTTGCCGGAAATCTGTGATCCTGACCATGCAGCCGCATGATCCCGTGAGCATCCTCTTCGATGCTCGTGATACCGCGTTTTATAAACGACAATGCACCCAGCGAAACGTTAGCTCGTTACATCGGGATGTGATTGAGCCCGGCACTTTTTGGTTCGACTCCCAAGGCAATTGGCTTGTGCGATCTACGGACGACTTCACGTTGGGCAAAATAAAGAACCGCCCAATCAGAATAAGCCGATTGGGCGGTTCGAGCAGATCGATAGTTTTCGGAGCCGACAGATGTCAAGTGACCTCTTGGGGAGACCCCGTTCACTTCCGACGCAATGTGTTCAATTCAGATGAAGTAAATTGGTAAGCACTTGGTCCACATATCCATCCCACTCTGGTAAGTCAGCGATAGGGAGAATAGCATTTACACGGTTGTTCCGGCGACTATAAATCGCTTCAACGTAGAATCCATTCAATTCAAAAATGCAAAGAATGTATCGGTTTTCGACGATGCGTTGAGCAAGGCATACGCCATGGTCCCACATATAATTTGTCTTTTCGTCGAGCGGTAATCGGTTGAAAGCTGTCAAGTCCATTATGATATATACTAGGTGTGAAGTCGTAGGTCTCATACGGGAATCAGCATCAGAATGTTTCACCTCCTTTCCATTACTTTTGGGACATGTCACCTGTTGAAGTCATCGAATGCCCAAGAGATGCTATCCAAGGCTGGCCCCACCCCGTATCGACCAAGGATAAGCTGGCTTATTATAGGACATTGCTGGATGTAGGCTTTAACTCGTTGGATATGGGAAGCTTTGTATCCCACAAAGCGGTGCCCCAAATGGCCGATACCCGGGCCGTCTTCAATAAGTTGGCCGATGAAGGGAAATTAGATGGACCTACCAAACCTTTGGTCATTGTTGCCAATGAACGCGGTGCTAAAGATGCCAGAGCAGCGCATGGAGTTCGTGTGGTCGGTTTTCCCCTGAGCATTTCAGAAACCTTTCAAATCCGAAATACGGGAGCCGATAGCAAGGCTGCTTGGACGCGATTATCCAACATCAAGGAATTACTCGCATCAACTGGCATAGAATTGGTCGTTTACCTCAGCATGGGTTTTGGAAATCCCTATGGAGATGATTGGAGCGAGTCCCTGCTGATTGATCAAATCGGTGAATTGGAGCGCCGTATAGCCCCGGATGTAATTGCCTTAAGTGACACTGTAGGTAACGCGACGCCTGAATTGCTGAATTCGAGTTTTCGCAAGGCACTCGATGCATCCAGCTCATCGCAGCTTGGAGCCCACCTGCATGCAGCGCCTTGGGAAGTTGATGCGAAAATAAAAGCAACATGGGACGCCGGATGCCGGAGGTTTGATTCGGCAATGAGGGGAATCGGTGGATGTCCAATGGCCCAAGAAAAATTGGTTGGTAACATCCCAACGGAATCACTCTATGCCTGCATCAACGATCTGGCTCCATTGGAGTTTGATCAACGAGCATGGAACCACGCACATAGCCTCGCTGTAGATTTATTTCAAGAAGGATAAAAAAAGCCCCAATTTTTCAATTGAGGCAGTATTCAAAGAGATTGACTTCAAACCGATGTCGGTGCATATAGATTTGTTCAAACTTATCGATGTCAATGTGGATGCGATAGTGTTTCATGGGAGTGGTTAAGTGACTCCTATTTACGCATTTGTCTAAGAAAAGTTTCGTTTTATCGATTAAATACCCGAAGTGAGGACTGCCAGAATTAATCCTGCTACGGTCGCCAAAAGTTTATTTCGGTTGAAACGGTGGCCATCGCTTGCTTCGAACAAAATCGTCGTGCTGATGTGGAGCAGGATTCCAATCAAAATGCCTCCAGCCCATACGGGGAGCTGACTTGCCCAAAGGCCACCCATACTCATCATGCCGTTGTAAGCCATCATGCCCAGCAAAGGCATCAGGCCGAAGACGACCAAAGCACCCCAGCGTTTTCTTCTAGAAATACCCAATGCATCCAGAAGGCCCATGAGTACCAATGCCACCGGGAACTTATGCAATATCAATCCCAAAAGAAGCGCTAAATCGACACCCTCAATCGCATGTAAGTGAATGTGCCCTGCGTGCTCATGTGCATGCGAGTGATCGTGACCATGACCACCACCTGCTGATTCAGAATGCAAAGGCATCGACTCAATAAACGCATGAAGGCATAAACTGAAAAACATCGCCCAAGGCATTTTGGATTGGCTTTGCGGCGCATGTGCATGGACATGGCCGTGTTCAATGCCCTGTGATCCGTACTCTAAAAATCCTTGAAGCAAAAATCCTAGCACTACAATCCACCCTACTTTAGGATCCATCGCATACGTCTCCGGCACCAGGTGATTGAATATGATTCCAATGAGAAATGCACCACCAAAAGCTAAAATGATGCTGAGGTGATTTTGCAGATACTTACCGAATCGGTCGTATGCCGCTGCGCCCGCAAGGGCAATGGACATTAAAATTAGAGCAGCTAACCACATGTTTTTTTCTGAGCGACAAGTATACACCGAGGACTATTCATGGTCAAAGGCTTCAACGCATAATCTCCAAAACGATGAATTGTTTGCCAACCCAAGGATTTGAAATGGCGTTCCCAATCCTCAAAGTCCCACGCACGAACGCGCTCAACGAAATGCTGAAGCCGCCCCTCTGAATCAACATATTGAACGGACTTTTCGATCCAACCGCCAGCAATTCTGCGATGAACCAAAAATGAATAATCCTCCCGCTCAATTTTTTCTTCTGCAACCAATTTACTTTCAACCCATGGTACATTCAGAAAGTCCAACACGAAAATCCCCTTTTCACCCAGCACATGATCAATGCCCTGGAATGTATCCTCCACATCCTGGTCCTTTTCGAAATACCCCATACTCGTGAACATGGAAACGACCGCGGTAAACTCATTTTCGTTGAATAAACGTTGCAAAGTGCGCATATCCCCCACTTCAAAATGAAGTCGTTCTTTATTGTCATTATTTAGCCGAGCCGTTCGAATGCTGTTTTCACTCAAATCCATTCCTTTTACATCATGGCCCATTTTGGCTAAGTGAGCAGCATGCCGGCCAATTCCACAACCCAGGTCCAGAATACACTGATTGGGTTCCGATAAAATGACGTTGGAGATCCGTTCAACAAACTTCTCAGCCTCCTGGTTGTCTCGCTTTTGATAAAGAGAATGATACGCATCGGTGTTAAACCAATGCCTAAACCAATCCGAGTCGCTTTTCCACAAATCAATCATCATTACTATTCTGCAAACCTACTTCGAAATTCGGTCCTTTGATGTTATTTTGAAGCATGTCCAGCCCAGCCCCATCAGATTCAGCCCGCTTACCTGGACAACTGCCGGTATCAGCAGATGCAACTGCAAATATGAAATGCGAATTGAATTGGTGTGGTCCGGTGCATGATTCCAGTTCACGGTTTATTCTTGAATGGTTGGAAAATCGATTGCATGCGTTGAAGGCTTCCACATTGCAGAAGAAGCGAATCATCCATGTATCCATCGAACTTCTTCAGAATTTGCATCATCACTCAGCGAAGCCTCAAGAGAAAATCGTTTTTTCCATCAACCCAGAGAATAGCTCAAAAGATTGGATCATTCAATCGCGCAATCCCATCAAAGCTGAAGCAAAAAAACCACTTCAAGAAAGATGGGATGAATTGAAGCGTCTCAACCCAGAAGCCCTGCGCGCTCAGCGATTGAGCCAAATCTCCCAAAACGAACGCAGCGACCACGGAGGAGGCGGTGTCGGGCTGCATGAAATATTAAGAAAATCAGAAGGCTGTGCAGAATTGAGTTTCTCACAGTCGAATTCGGATGTTATGGCAACTTTCATTGTAAATCTACCTTTATACGCATGAGTCTACTTCAGCTCGAGGGAACACCGAAAACTCCAAAAGTAGAATTTATCGATTCTCCTTTGTCCTTGGCATTGAGTGGCAGATCGATTCCTGAAAATTCGATTGAGTTTTATAGGCCACTTATGGATTGGATAGACGAATATTTATCCCCGGAAAATAGCGGACAGGTAGAAGTTTCAATTCGACTTGAGTACTTCAATACGAGTAGCAGTAAATGCCTCATGGATCTGCTAAAGCGGATTGAAAAGTCCCCTGCCGATGCAACGATCCTGTGGTACTATGAAGACGAAGACGAAGACATGCTCGAAGCGGGGGAAGATTATGATGCCATCATCGACATTCCTTTTCGACTTATTGCAACTTCCGCATAGCGGTCAATCCAACCTTCGGCCCCATCCCCAGCGTTCGGGCAACCGGTTCGCCAAGATAAAATACAAGACCAACGACATTCCCCACAACGTAAGGATGTTGAACATTGGTGTTTTGAACGTAAACGATCCGATCTGTTTTTCGGGTGCATAGAACGGTGCGTTCCAAGCTTGCCTTCCCAACGGCATTTGATGAATAAACGCAGTTTCTTGAACCAGTCCCCGCGACGAAACCACGACTCGTTTGTTGCGGTCCGTCTGCATGACCCACTCTTGGAGCGCTTCGTTGTGGTGGGCATCCTTTAACTGTTTCAAATCAACGTTTTCAGCCAAAGCCGTTCTCAATGAATCGCGCTGACCAAAGGCATCCCGATAGACCTGCATAAATTGAGATCGAAGTTCTTTTTCATTGCCCATGTTACTTGAAGAATAGCCCCAACTTTCTAACTCAAGGCATGCCTTATCCCACTCAATCTGACGTAAATCATTTGATTTCAAATCACGGTAAGACTGGTACCAAAAGTCCCGTCGCCACGCGGATCGCTCCAACTTATCCTCAATCCGAACGAACGGACGATCGGATTCGTTTTCACGGGTGAGGTATACCGCTAACGACTCAAAACCCCATCGGGATGCCATCATGTTCCCAATGATGGGCACTCGATCAACTTGGGTGAAAATGGGATTGAATCGGTCAAATCGAATGATCGCACCACCAAAAATGATTTGGGGGATAATCAAAAGCGGAATGATGATGTAAATGTTCTTCGCCGATTTCATAGCCGACGAGAGGTTCAGTCCCAATAAATTCGAAAAACTACTTAAACTGAATAAGGTCAAAAACATCATTCCCAACGCATTGGGTATTTTCAATATCCATACCGCAATCGATGCGTACAATAAACTTTGAAGTGCACTTATGCCAAGCATCATGCTTGTTTTTGATGCCAAATAGGCATTCCAATCCAACTGCATGAATCGCTCGCGCCGAAGAGTTGGACGGTCCCGAAAAATCTCTTCGGCACTGAAACTCAGTCCCAGGAACAACGAAACAATGACCGAAATGAAAAGGAACTGGGGCAGGTTCTCACTCTCGCGGTATATATATCCTTCACCACCTCCTTGGAATCGGGTGAACAAAGCGAGCAACAACGCCAATCCTGGCGCCTGAAGTAGATTCATCCATACGTATTGCCGGTTTTTCTTTTTGGCTGTAAAATCCCGTTGCCAAAACACCTTAAACTGCGACCACCATGAAGGGATGCTTCCTTGTTCAGGAAGTTCCACAATAGAAATCCCCTCCTCAGATATGGGAGGTTGAATCATGTTGTAATAATCGTTCCACTCTATTGGAGAAATTCGTCGGTTATCCGTGAGGTGGCCATATTCATCGACCATGCAGGATTCAATCGTTTCAAATATTTCTTCCGGATTGATTGTTCCGCATTCATGGCAAACGCTATCTCTCGACTCTACCTGATTGGAAACTTGTTTGAGGTATCCAAGACACTCCATGGGGTTGCCTTGGTAGACTGGGTAGCCTCCAACATCCATGAGTAAAATCCGATCGAATAATTTAAAAATATCTGAACTCGGTTGATGAATGACTACAAAAATGATCTTTCCACGAAGCGTCAACTCCTTTAAGATGTCCATGATGTGCTCACTATCCCTGCTCGACAATCCGCTCGTGGGTTCATCCACAAAAAGCACATCAGGCTCCCGAATCAATTCCAATCCGATGTTCAATCGCTTCCGTTGGCCACCTGATATGGTTTTGTCCATGACTGAACCAACCCGCAAGTCCCGAATATCCCAAAGACCCAATCGCTTCAATGTGTAATTCACTCGAGCATCAAGCACTTCTGAAGCTAGATTACCAAGGCTCAATTGAGCGCTGAATTTGAGGTTTTCCAAAACACTCAATTCACTAATCAAAACATCCTGTTGAGCGATATGACCAATGCTGCCTTTTGTTTTGGCCGCTTCATCATAGACGGACCAACCATTCAAATAAACCTGACCAAACGTCGGTTTTTGTGAGCCATTCAAAACATTGAGCAACGTCGACTTTCCGGAACCGCTTGCTCCCATGATTCCGATTAAATCTCCGGAGCAGGCATCTACCGAAAGCGGCCTTAATGCTTGATCACCGGGATACGAGAAATAATGTGAGAGGTCAACCCCCTTGAATTCAATCTGACCCAAATCCCCATCACAATCTGAGCATAACGCTAACACGTCGCTAAAGAACAATGTATGACCTGATGCGTTTTTTAATACGCTTCCTTGCACCATCGGAGTAGTCGCCAAAGGGACCACTTGATTTCCGTTTAGCCTTAAGTCTTTTCCTTCCAGATTCTTTATGAAAAACAATTCATCTGCAGACACATTGCAGGCGATGACTTGAGATGAAGAATCGTGTGGAAATGGCACTGAAAAAACACATGTTCCAGCAGCATCCTGCATGTTGTCACATTTAACCAATTGCTTGATGTTCCAAGCATCTTGTTCGCTCAACATCAGAGCCGAGGACACCGAGTTCAAAAAACTATCAGCTTCATCTATCGTACCCGTCGCCTTTGCTAATTCAGATAAACGTGCGAACATGATCATCCGATCAGTCGCACCAAGTTCACTTTGAATTTGATCGCATAGGTACAGCAAGCGAACAGACAGCTTAGATCTTCGCTTCGCAAGCATTCGCTCGTCATTGGTCGCAGGAGATCGTTGATTCAGTTCATCGAGCGCAGCATCATAGTGCTTTAAATATGTTTTGGTTAGCTCAAATGAGAGCCGGCCGGACAAGTAACGATCCGCTGCCTGACGACCCAGCATCGCCTCACGGGAACTCCTTCCCGCAGCAAAAACTGCAAAAAGCCGCATAAGCGCATCCAATATTCCCGTGGTCATCATAAAGATTACATACGAGAAAGAACCTTAAAAGTTGCGATTCAACGAACAAAAAAGGTCATTGCTGCCTTTCATAGCAGCCTTTGTCAGGTATCCCTATGTTCCGAGGGAAACCATCTAAGTCTGTCAGAATACTGAATTGAGACCCGCCGCCATTCCAGAGGGAATTGTTCGAGGTCAAGTGAAAATCCCGATCAGCATAAGAGGCGAATGGAGGCACATTATCCGTTGTAGTTCCCTCAAGTATAGCCGATGGGAAATCTTCACTTTCTGCATCAACAGCGGAATTACGGATGATAGGATTCGAAGGCACGTTCAAAATGCTCACCACCAATTCATCAAAATCGGTTAACGAATAATTATTCCCCCACATGATGCAATTGTTGAATTCCGATCCTGCCAACGAGCGAATTTGAATTTGGCCATTTACATCCTCATACCAATCAGTCATGAGCACAGATGGAGATTGCCGCACGCCCTCCGACCAATAATTCGCAAACGTACAATGGTCGAGCCGATAGCGTCCTCCCAGTGTAAACGCCGCAGTCGATTGACCGCAATCATACAACAAGTTGTTGTATCCATCGATGGTACCACCTTGCGCAAAAAGGCCATACGCACTCATGTTGTGGATGACCGTGTTGGTGATGTCCAACGCTGCTGATCCAACCGTCCCGGTTGTATCCACCTGCAATCCAATGGTACCGTTTTTCAATACAGCATAATCCATGGTGCAATCGACACCTCCAAACAACCAAATCCCCCCTCGTTGCGCTGTGAACTCCTCAATCCCATATTCCGTTTCAAATTGAAAATCAAGTTGAATGCCCCATTGGCCAGGTCGATCCGCATACGATTCTTCCAATCGATCCCCTTGAAATACGACTTCATTTCCCAAGCTTCCATTCACTTCTAAAGTCGATTGGTATACCAAAATACCGCTTCCATCGTGCACGTGTACCTGCGTACCCTCTTCAATAGTCAGCTTACAATCTGGCTCAACCTCCACAATACCATAGACCACGTGAGGACGATCCGCCGTCCATACTTCATTGCAAGATGGTAAAGGTGAAATTTGATCCAAATCGCCATGAAAATAAGCATTTTGTCCCCAGGCAATGAGCTTAACGAATTGATCGGCTCCGTTGGCATTCACCAGGATTTCATCTTCCATGATAAACGGGGTGGACGCATCGGTCGGATCAACCGTTACCTCTATGAAAATCCACAGGCTGTCTTCTGCCATGAGCGGCCAATCGGAAACAATCGGTCCCACCTCACCGTCGACGTTGATCCGAAAATCCGATTCCGTACCACCAACCAATGAAATTTCGTCGATTCGCACAGCGTCATTGCCCTCATTGTATACTTTCAAAGGCAATGTAATTGAACCGATGGTGGTGAAAACCGTATCAAAAAGAACGGTATCAGCAGAAAATGACAACCGCAGATTCGGGTTATCCGTGTAAGACACCTTACCACAACTTCCCAATCCGGCGAACATCAAAATCAGCAGCAACGCCGCCGACCCCATTAGATGTCCCTGATCGAACTTGAAAAAATAACCACTTGTCTTCATGAACCACAAAGATGATGCATATTCATGGTATGAACGTCGACCACGAACAATTCATTGCTCACTTAAAATCACAGGATCCAATCCTTTGCAAATGGGCCATGGCGCAAGGACCATTCTCGGTTTCGCCCACCCCATTCTCTCCCAAAAGATCCTTTGTTGAACTTTGCAGAGCCATCATTGGCCAGCAATTGAGCACCAAAGCCGCCGCTACCATCTTTCAACGACTATCGGATTGGGCTTTGACAGATGGTGGTCTTACACCCGCCTTCATTCTCAATTGCACCGTACAAGAAATGCGGCACGTTGGGGTGAGCCCACAAAAGGCTACCTACCTGCTAGCTTTGAGTCACGCATGGACAGAACAAGCCCGTAGATTTGATTCACTGAACACGCTTCCTGACGAAGAAGTTATCGCTTCATTGACACAAATCAAGGGCATCGGAATTTGGACTGCCCACATGTTTTTGATATTCACCTTAAACCGTCCTGATGTATTCGCTCCAGGTGATTTAGGGATTAAAAAAGCCATGGAACGCCTGTACGGCATTTCCATGGCTTCTTCTGAGTCCAAATATGTGACGTACGCACAACGTTGGGCTCCATATCGCTCTCTGGCTTGCAAGCACCTTTGGAAGGTGCTTGATTCAAATGAATCAGCCGAGGTAACTCTTTAGAATCCGGCTTCGGCTCGTGTGCTTCAACCGACGAATCGCCTTCTCTTTGATTTGACGCACGCGCTCACGAGTCAAGTCAAATCGCTCACCGATCTCCTCCAACGTCATGGGATGCTCTCCATTCAAGCCAAAGTAGAGTCGAATTACGTCTCCTTCCCTTGGAGTGAGTGTGCGCAAGGAACGTTCAATCTCCTTTCGAAGCGATTCCGTCATCAAGTCCATATCCGGAGATGGCGTATCACCTGTCCGCATTACATCGTACATGTTCGATGACGACTCGTCCCCATCTTTCAAAGGGGCGTCCATGGAAACGTGACGGCCCGCATTCTTCATGCTTTGCTTCACTTCATCCAACGTCATGTCCAAAGTCTCCGCTAATTCTGCTGCGGTTGGAGGACGTTCAAACTCTTGCTCCAAACGAGCAAAGGCTTTGTTGATTTTGTTGATGGATCCGATCTTATTCAATGGGAGACGAACAATCCGGCTTTGCTCGGCCAAGGCCTGTAATATGCTTTGACGAATCCACCAAACGGCATAAGAAATGAACTTAAAACCCCTCGTTTCATCGAACCGCTGTGCAGCCTTGATCAATCCCAGATTGCCTTCATTGATCAAATCAGGCAAGGACAGGCCTTGGTTTTGATATTGCTTGGACACGGACACTACGAATCGCAAATTGGCCTTCGTCAACTTCTCCAACGCCACTTGATCTCCCTTCTTGATGCGACGAGCCAACTCTACCTCCTCCTCTGCAGTAATCAAATCCACCCGACCGATCTCCTGCAAGTATTTGTCAAGGGAGGCGGTTTCACGATTCGTAACCTGCTTGGTGATTTTTAGTTGCCTCATGAATTGAATTGCTTGTTTGTCGTATTAGAGTAAATGCATAAAAACGCCTTTTTGTTGCACCAACGAAACTTAATCGTTGTTGCGCTCTTCTCGTCGAGGACCTCGATCCCGGTCTCGGTCACCGCGTCCGCGTCCACGATCGCCGCGATCTCCACGAGGTCGCTCAGCACGCTCCACGTAACCTTCGGGCTTTGGCATCAAAACTTTGCGGCTCAACTTGATTTTGCCCGTCTTATCGTCGCGCCCAACCACTTTGAATTTGACGACCTCGCCTTCTTTCAGAATGTCCTCTACTCGATCCACGCGGTTCCAGTCTAGTTCAGAAACGTGAAGCAAACCATCTTGGCCTGGAATCACTTCCACAAAAGCGCCGTATGGCATAATGCTCTTGACTTTTCCTTCGTATTCTTCACCAATTTCAACGGTTGGGGGGAATGCAATCGCTCGAACTTTAGCCAATGCAGCATCGATGGCTGATTTATTCGCCGCGGCAATCTCAACGATGCCCTTTCCGTTCACATCTTCAATGCTAATGGTGGTTTCCGTTTCAGCTTGGATTTCTTGGATGATTTTTCCGCCAGGGCCAATGATTGGTCCGATCGCATCACCTGGTACTTCCAATGAAACAATGCGTGGTGCATGTTCCTTGTAGTCATTTCGAGGCTCTGACAGACTTCCGAGCATCTCGCGGCGGATGTGGTGCCGGCCTTCTCGTGCTTGCGCCAATGCTTCTCGAAGTTGCTGGAAACTCAGCCCCTTAATCTTAATGTCCATCTGGCAGGCGGTAATGCCATGCTCCGTTCCCGTCACCTTGAAATCCATGTCGCCCAGGTGATCTTCATCGCCCAAGATATCGGAAAGCACAACGTACTTGCCCGATTTTTGATCGGTAATCAGTCCCATAGCGATTCCGGATACTGGAGCCTTTATGGGGACACCACCATCCATTAACGCTAACGTTCCAGCACAAACAGTCGCCATCGATGATGAACCATTTGATTCAAGAATCTCGCTGACCAATCGAATGGTGTACGGGCAATCGGCAGTTTCAGGCAATACAACCTTTAGCGCACGCAACGCAAGGTTTCCGTGTCCAACTTCACGACGGCTTGTTCCCCGCAATGGACGCTCCTCTCCTGTTGAAAATGGCGGAAAGTTGTAGTGCAATAAGAACTTTTCATTCTTGCGAACCAATGCGCTGTCAATGAGCTGTTCGTCGAGTTTCGTACCCAACGTAAGTGTAGTGAGTGACTGCGTCTCCCCTCGTGTGAAAATGGCACTTCCATGCGTACTCGGCAGGTAGTCCACTTCCGTCCAAATCGGACGAATGTCCGTTGACGAGCGACCATCCAATCGAACTCCCTCATTCAACAGCAAATCACGGATGGCCTTCTTTTGCACCGCACCAATGTATTGGCGCAACATAAAACTTTTCTCAGAAGCCTCTTCCGGCGAAACAGTCGCCATAAATGCATCCTTCAATTCCTTGAACTTGGTCTTTCGCTCTTCTTTTGTGCTTCCTTTCTTGGCCGCTTCATACATGGAATCTGTCAAAGCAGCGTTCACGCGGTCTCGAAGATCTTCATCGTGATCCTCGTGCGAGTAGTCCCGTTGAACTCCGAAATGTCCGGTCATTTTGGCCAGTGCATTTTGCGCTTCGCATTGCTGCTGAATCGCTACGTGAGCAGCTTCGATGGCATCCACCATCTCGTCCTCGCTTACCTCGTTCATTTCGCCCTCAACCATTACAATGCTGTCCAGACTACCGGCTACCATAATGTCCATGTCAGCCCGTTCCAATTCAGATCGGAGGGGATTGATCACAAATGCGCCATCCACTCGTGCTACGCGCACTTCCGAAATAGGACCATCAAATGGTATATCACTGACGGAGAGGCAGGCAGAGGCTGCCAATCCAGCCAAACTATCCGGCAACACTTCTTCGTCCGCAGACATCAGTTGAATCATCACCTGTGTTCCCGCGTGATAATCACTTGGGAATGTCGGACGCAATGCTCGGTCTACCAATCGCATGACCAAAACTTCCGTATCTGATGGTCGTGCTTCTCGCTTGAAAAATCCACCAGGGAATCTTCCGGCAGCCGCATATTTCTCGCGGTAGTCCACCGTAAGAGGTAAAAAATCAACATCATCGCGCACATCATGCGCTGAAACTGCTGTTGCCAGCAACATGGTTTTGCCGCATTTAACGACTACTGATCCGTGTGCTTGCTTTGCAAGCTTGCCGGTTTCAATGGTGATCTCGCGCCCGTTGCCGAGATCAATGGTTTGGTTGTGTACCGTATAATTCATCTTTCCTGTAAAA